>RCMY010006095.1_pt1 | contig 13401 bp, 12 predicted proteins | sample 2041341 | NCBI WGS metagenome assembly RCMY01 (sample SAMN09708234, study PRJNA481090) | Marine sediment metagenome, whole genome shotgun sequencing project. | reverse complement strand
AACTCACAGTATTTCGGGAATTGGCGATCGCCAAACCCTAGCACTGCATAAGGCAGCGACACATTATTATCCATCTTCACCAAACGTTTAAGAAATTGGTCGGCCGATGCCGGCGCATCGCCGTTACCATAGGTTGCCGTTAAGATAAACATCCGTTTGGCATTTGCATAATTGCTTGCAAGGCCGTTCATAGAACTTGTGTGCACAAGGTAGCCCGCTAAGTTAAGTGCATCATGAAGCGTTTTTGCAAAACCCCAAGTACTGTTGCTCTCGCTGCCCACCAGAATGACTGTATCGGCAATACGGGTGCTTGCATTATTGTCAATTGTAATGGCTGACTGTTTACGACTCCACCAAATTTGGATGCCAGTCCATGCCATTAGCGGCACAGTAAGTGCGCCTAAGCCTAGTAGAAATGCGAGCCACCAAAGGCCTTCGCCGGTATGCAGCATGTAGATAAATTCATACAGTTTTCGATTGTTGTTAAAAGGTTCGAAAGACAGTAATTGCCCGGTTGATTGGTCAATAAAGCCGCGACCCTCATGAGTTGTGATTGAATACACATCATTCGGATCGTCTTTATATGGATAAACTAGCTCTCTAAGATTATCCACGGGAATCGTTTTTAATGCGGCAAGCGTGTCTATTGGTGCGGGTAAATCACCCTTCACACTTATCGGAAAAGCAGGATCAGCAGCTTGATACTCAGGCAATAATTCAAAGGTTACGGCTGACATATACACACCAGTTACTGCCGATAGCAGCAGCGCAAATATGGCTACTCGACCTACCTGATTATGCAAGCGCTGACTTAATGTGCCCTGTATAGGGTTTAGAAGTTGACGCCAGCCGCCAAGTCGTTTGGCCAGCATGAAAGCACCTGAAATGGTTAAAAACAACATTAAAACAGCAGCGATGCCAGCACCTACCCGCCCGGGTGTATCTAGCAAATATGATCGGTGTAAGTTTTTTACCCAAACCATAAAAGGTGAGTTTGAATACCCCCCAATAGTTGCGCCTGTAAACGGATCAATTAAATCAGCTCCAGTTTGATCGCCTTCGGTAAAATAAACAATAATGCTTCCCGAAGGGCTTCGCTGTAATTGCTCTGCACCAGGATAACGAGACGCTATTTTGCCGGTTAGCTCGGCAACACTAATAGACGATGTACCCACTACCTTAGCTTGGGCGCGCTCCATAACCGGATTAACCGACAAAACAGCACCGGTAATGGCCAACATTGTAATTAGCAATGCTGCCATTAACCCAGACCAAGAGTGAAATATACGTAGCATGGCAGAACTCCTAGTTAGCCCTTTTAAAACGAGTAAGTGAAGGTTTTAACGTAGCCTTTACCAGCGGAAGGCTTTCCCGCACCTTCGGTGGTTAGCGGCACGACTACGTCATCGCGATGGTCTCGCATATCTTCAACCGCGGTATCTACTTTGAGCTGAAAACCAGCATCAATATACGTATCTGCTAAATCAAGGGTTACGGTTAATGTTTTACCACTGGTAACGCTGGCGCCTGTTATACCGTCATACTCATTGGCTCGTAAACCACTAGCACGGGCCCAGCCGCTCAAATGTTTATAATATTTTGATTTTTCTCCGGCCACCCACAAGGTGTCCTGATACTGCCCTTTTGCATCGGTTAAATAAATTGCCACATAAGCTCCGTCACCGCTATAGCGCTGTAGTTCGGTGGTGAAGGTTACTTCGCGCGCTAATATCTGCGTGCTCAATACAGAGCAGCCAATTAAGCACAGTGTCATCGCTAAATTCTTCATAGTCATATCTCCAAAATCATTATTTGATATTCACGGTTGGTTTACGTTTAGGCTTATCGCCATCTGATTTTAATGGACTAAGTTCTTTACCTAGGTCTAGATAGTCACTCGCGTCAGCCGACTCACGAAATTTGATTTCAAGCTCCATAATTTTCAGTGAAGCAGGCGAAAAGGTCGCTTTTACGCGGTTCCCTTTTCGATCAAATCCTTTCACTTCATAACAGCCATCATCTACTTTAATACGCTTAACTTCCCAGCCTTTGTCTTCCATCATTTGGCGTAGTTGTTCCCGAGGTTGCCACTGTGACACAGGATCAGTACAATCATCGTCTGCTAAGGCCGCGCCACTCACCATACAAGAGGTGATAAAAAGTGTAATCAGTTTATTTTTCATGGTGTATCTCCTGTTTATTTCATCATGTATACTAAACGAGTTTCCTGACAATAAGCTGAACACAATGCGAATATTATTGGTAGAAGATACCGAAGGTCTAGGCGACGCAATTCAAGAGCAGATTACAGATGAAGGTCACGCCGTTGATTGGGTGCAAAATCTTTCCTATGCTGATACCAGCTTGCGCACGGTTGACTATGATTTAATTCTGCTTGATTTGATGTTGCCAGACGGCAATGGTCTAGATTTACTAAGTAAAATAAGGCATTCGGGTAAGTCCACCCCAGTGATAATTTTAACCGCCAAAGATCAACTTTCTGACCGTATAAAAGGTTTGAATGCTGGAGCCGACGACTACCTTGTAAAACCCTTTGATTTGTCTGAACTTTCGGCACGCATAGCGGCGGTTTCTAGGCGCTATACTGGCAACCCGAATCCATTGCTTCATATTGGAACATTAGACATTGATTTAACCAAGCATTTGGTTTCTCGAGATGGCATAACGATCAAGTTAACTGCGCGTGAATGGGCCTTACTTGAAGCCTTTATTCAAAGACCAGGTGCACTGCTGTCAAAAGCGCAATTAGAAGACCATCTTTATGCTTTTGGTACCGAAATTGAAAGTAACACCATTGAAGTGTATATCAGTCGCCTTCGTAAAAAGCTGGGTAGTGACCAGTTAGAGACCGTGCGCGGGCTGGGATATCGAATGCAGCGTTTATGAAGTTCTCAAATAGTCTGCAAAAAAACCTTAGCGTTGGTTTAACGCTTGGCATGACTTTTTTATGGCTGCTCGCGTTATTAGGCGCAGTGTTTGTCTCGCAAAACAAATTGAACACATTATTTGATAGCGCATTGGCAGAAACGGCGCAACGTATTATGCCGCTCGCCGTTGTTGAAATAATTAACAGAGAAGACCCTAATCTACCGCAGCAAATAATGTCGTTTGAAGCCCACGATGAACAACTTGTATATATAGTGCGAGATAATGACGGCAAAGTATTACTGCAATCGCATAACGCAGAACCAGCGGACTTTAATCAGACCTTCATAACCGGCTTTAGCTCTTCGGCAACGCATCGGTTTTGGGCGGTACAAAAGACCCTACACATTGAGCTTGCTGAATCGCTGAGCCATCGACAAAAAGCCATAGTCGAAATGGCACTCTCTTTATCGTGGCCGTTAGTTTTGCTTGTTCCACTTTGTCTTATTGGTACTTGGGCAATAGTGCGTTACAGTTTGCGCCATATTATTGCCTATCGTGAAGAAATTGAATCCCGCGGTAGTGGTGATTTGGCAGCGGTCAAGGTGCAAGGTTTGCCAACCGAGATTCTGACTATTGCAAAATCTGTCAATAGTTTACTGGACCGCTTGCGCAGAGCACTTGAAGCAGAACGCTCGTTTACCGCCAACAGCGCCCATGAACTACGTACACCCATTGCCACTGCATTGGCGCAAATCCAGCGGCTGCAGCAAGAGGTTCCTGCGGGAAAAACGAAAGACCGCGCGACTAAAATAGAATCCTCTTTGCGCAAATTATCTGACTTATCAGAAAAATTGATGCAGTTGGCCAAAGCGGAAGGCGGCGGGCTTTTATCGACCCAGAAGCATGATCTAATTGGGTTGTTAAAGTTGATCGTTGACGACCTTATGCGGTCACCGGCTGCAACAAATATTAATTTGGTTCTACAAAAAAACGGCCGCTTCATGTCCAATATCGATCCAGATGCTTTTGCCATTTTAGTGCGTAATTTAGTGGATAATGCCATTAAGCACGCAGACAAAAATCAAGCCGTAGAAATTAGTTTTTCTGCTCAGGGTAAACTAAGTATCGTTAACTCAGCAAACATTATTCCTGACGAAATGCTCAAGCAACTACGGCAACGTTTTGTTCGGTCTAACAAGCTTGCTCAGGGTTCGGGCCTCGGATTGGCAATTGCCGATGCAATTGCGACCGGCATTGGCGCGACGTTGACGTTACATTCACCGGCGTCTGGTAGAGTGGATGGGTTTGAGGTAATAGTAACCTTTCCGTTAATTGCTTAATGATAGCTCATGTGCAAACAATGACCTTCTGCATAAACTAACACACACCTGGCTAATGACGATTCTCAAGGCGGCCATTCAAATACTTCAAAAAATTTAAAATTAGACGGAATAAATATAAAGCTGAGACGTTTACTCTTTACATTCAGGAAAATTATACTTTCCCTTTAGGAGCAAACTATGAAAATAATTTACTTTTTTCATCAGCGTCATGCTGGTTCTGGTAAGAGTTGCGAAGACAATTTGTGTGCATCTAACTTTTACCTACTAAATTGTCGTCGCAAATTATTGCGGCAACAAGTGTTGAAAACCTCCTCCTTCTACTCTCGAATAATCCCCCTTTTTATTTTGCTGTTAAGCGCTACCTTTTTGTCATTCCCTAGTTTAGCAGAAGACATATCGGTGAATCGCTTGTTGGCATCACAGTGCGCACAATGCCATGGTCCAAATGGCAATGCGGTAGACGATATGGAAAAACTGACTGACGAGAGTACTAAAGATTTACTGGAAGATTTGCGCGATATGCAGCAAGAAGATAGTCCAGACGACATTATGGATCATCAGGCCTTAGGTTACACACAAGACCAAATTCGTAGAATTGCTGAATACTATGGTTCTTTATCTGGAAAAAATGGAGATGATGACGACGATAGGGATGACGATAACGATGAAGATGAAGATGAAGATGACGATGACGATGATGACGACGATCACGACGACGACGAAAAACACAAGTAAACACTGTTCATTACTCATTCAAACATAAAATATAGCCGGCTTTTCGAGCATTATGTTTACGCATCCTAATGCCGGTCAATCTCTCAAAAGGAGACCTAGAATATGAAACTTAACAGAAGAGCATTTCTTGAAATATTCGGTACCGCAATCGCTTTGTCGGTCGTTCCAATAACGGTTTTAGGAGCATCGCCGCCTAAGGTATTGATTATTGGTGGTGGTTTTGCCGGATCAACATTAGCGCGTTATCTCAGGCAATGGAGTAAAAACAGTATTGACGTCACTTTAATCGATCCCTCAACGGGACATACATCTTGTGTTATGTCCAACCTCGTACTTAACGGTCAATTAAGCATAGAACAACTTACTTTTCCGCACGCCAAACTAAACAATGTGGGAGTAAACGTCATTCGCGCGAGGGTAAGTCAAATTCTCAGTGCCAGTAAAAAAGTCATGCTTGAGGGGGGCGGTAGCGTGCCATACGACCGTTTGGTAATTGCAACAGGAATAGGCTTCAAAGAATTACCCGGCACTGACTTCAATCAAACCCCGCATGCTTGGATTGCCGGCTCACAAACAACTCTCTTAGCACAGCAAGTGAATAGCCTAAAACGAGATTCAACCTTTGTTATGACAATCCCCAAGGCGCCATATCGTTGCCCGCCGGGGCCATATGAACGAGCCTGTTTGGTAGCTGACATTTTAAAACGCAAAGGTTTTGAGGGTGGCGATACCAAAGTGATTGTGCTTGATGAAAACGAAGGGATCCAAGCTGAAAGAGCCACGTTTGAAAGAGCATTTAATGGTATTTATCGCAATATTATTGAATATATACCCGGCGCTGAAGTTCAGTCCGTCAATTCAAATTCGAAACGTATTATTACTTCCGCTGGGGAGTATACAGCGGATGTGATGAATTATATTCCACGTAACCGTGCCACGCAAATGGTTGTCCAAAGTGGGATAAGCAATGGAGGCGATTGGGCAGAAGTGAATCCGCTAACCTACGAGTCTTTGTTGTCAGACTTTTCGGGCGTGCATGTGATAGGCGATTCACAAGCGACAAAACAACCTAAATCGGCGCATATGGCAAATGCGCAAGCCAAAATCTGTGCGGATGCCATTATTCGCAGTTTTACAGGTGTATCCAATTATGCGATGGAGCGGATTGAAAACATCACGACTAATTCTGCATGCTACAGCCCAATCACACATAACAAAGCGTCGTGGTTAACGGCTAATTACGCTTACGACATTGGCTCAAATGAAATGCGTGCTACCCAAGTGGGCGAAGCTGAAGAATGGAGCAAAGACAACTATCGTGAAATGTATGCATGGGCCGAGAATCTGTTTAATGATAGCTTCGCGAGCAGACTAAATAAGAAATGAGGAGTGTCAAAGTGAAAATATCAATTCTTGGCTTAGCGCTTACTCACCTATCCTTCACGGCTTTTGTTAACAATATTATTGATGTTGGTGTGGGTCCAGCACCTGCATAATTTCCTTTGAGTAGAAACCATTGGGACTTAAGCAGCACTTGTGGCATCAACGAATCTGGAGAAACGCCGTAATCTCGCTTAACGATAGAGGCGATTATTTAATACGAGGCACTTATACTTAAGGCGGGATAATGAATTATACGGGCAGCGCAATCGGCCGATAGTAGTAAAATTCTTTATCCCGTCCCCATAGTACCGTCCTTATTGCCATTTTTGAGAAATTAATGTTTGCTCTTGACTCTGATCCATCCCGTCACCTAGCATACTTTGATTGAGGTAATCTTCAACCTGCGCATTTGTTGCTTCAGTTGCAGGAATATAAGCTTCGTTTACACGTAATGGTGCGGTTGGTACCTTAAGCTCAATAATCCACTGTTGATCTTTACAGGCAATTTGGCGAGTCGCCTGTCCTTGCCTATCTAGCACGAACTCTCGACAATATTGGCCATTGATATGCTGAAAACTGAGCGTAATTAACATGCTGATAGATTTTTTCTCATTTAACCAGACGAGGTTAGAAGAAGGGGTCTTGTCAAGCGCATTTAACATGGAAATTTCTATGTCATCATAAGATTGAGTACTTGTCAGCACGGCAATAAAAGCGATAACAGCCACAGAAGCCGCAATTAACCAAGGCCTAAGGGCGCGTCGTTGTTGCGCTTCTTCCGGCTGCAATAATGATAAAACAGAATCGGGAACTGGCGACATATTCTGCTTTTCATTTGCTTGACGGAAAGCTTGATCAACCTCTTTGAATTGATTGAGCAGTGCTTGGAGGTGACTTTCTTCACTCAGTCTTTTTTCAAAATCTGACTTTTCTGACGTTGTAAGTTGATTGTCAAGATACGCACAAACACGTTCTTTATCATTCTTGATAGTCATCGTTAATCTCCAGATTCGCATTTAATAGCATGGGCAAGTGCTTGCCTTGCTCTAGAAAGACGACTCATTACTGTCCCAACGGGTACGTTCATTACATTTGCCGTTTCGGCATAAGAAAGTCCAGACATAATCACCAAACTTAATACTTCACGCTGTTGTACCGACAATGCTAACAATGTATGTTGAATATCTTCAAGTACTATTTGTTTTTGTACCTCTTCTTCTAGTGGTATGGTGGGTTCGCTGTCATCCAGCAACTGTTCTAAATATGCTGCACTCACTTTACGTTTGCGCAACTCATTGATCCATAAATTTCGACATACTGTCAACATCCAAGCCAAAGAGTGGGCGTCAGTTGGAATAGATGTCTTTAACAAACGTTCTACTAATGATTGCAACAAATCCTCTGCGTCTGCGAAGTTAGCGGTCAAAGAATAAGCGTAGCGACGGATATTTGGCAAGGCCACTAAAATGGCCTGTTTGCACTTTTCAGTCGACAAAGTTTTATGTCGATTTATAGAGAAAACGTTTTTCAAACAGGTTTATTCCCTAAACTTGTGAATTTGACAAAATAAATATAAGCGTACATGATTAATGAAATCTTACAAAGACTATTGTCTATTAATTACCATGAATGTTAGGCCTTTAATACTAACGCTGTCTATTGCATTTGCAGTGAACTCGGCCTGCTCTGCTGCGCTTAATAATGAATTGGCAATAGCAAATAGCCCGTTTTCTAAACCGCAAAAAAATCTACTAAAGTCGCTTTCATCCATACTTCATTTTTATCAACCTTTGCCTTTTCCAACGAGCCTGAGCAATGAAATAGAGTACCAAGTAGAAAACGAAATAGAGGACGAAGTAGAAGACGACATTAAGGATGAAGTAGAAGATGAAATTGAAGATGAAGTAGAAGACGACATTGAGGATGAAGTAGAAGACGACATTGAGGATGAAGTAGAAGATGAAATTGAGGACGAAGTAGAAGACGAGATTGAGGATGATGTAGAAGACGAGATTGAAAATGACGTAGAAGACGATATTGAGGATGACGTAGAAGACGATATTGAGGGCGAAGTAAAAGACGAAATCGACGATGAAATCGAAAACAATGTCGATGACGAGTCAGAAGACATGCTTTTAGCGCTAGATGATAGACACTTAATTGATCGGCTTACAGAAACGACAATTGAACAAGTTGATAAACAACTCTCTAACATCACGCGTTTGGAAGACGAAAAAGTTTATTCAGACGATTGGTTTGTACTATCTGATAAAACCTCTTTTGATCTCTTAAAAGATGATGGTTTTAGCATTTCTGAAAAAGAATATCTAGTCGGTCTAGATTTGTATTTGGCGAAATTACAGGCCCCTAAATCTTTTGATTTAAAACCTGAAAATTATAACAATTTGATGGCACTAAATACTTCAAATAGAGCAATCGATGTAAATCACTTATATGAGTTAGCACAAAATTCAAGCGGCGCACTAAAACAAACTAGGCTGACTAAAACAACCAAAAAATCGCAAAATTCTGTGCAACATCGAATAGGGATGATTGATTCTGGCGTTAATCAATCTCACCCTGCGCTGCTTAATAGCCAAATAATCACACGCCAGTTTGCTGAGATTGCGTCACAGAATGTATATGCGCATGGTACTGCAGTCGCCTCAATTTTAGTGGGACAGGCAGAAACTTATCAAGGGATGTTGCCAGGTCAAGCACTTTGGTCAGCAACCGTTGTTTTCAATGATCAAGCAGGTAGCCAACTCGCCACCACTATCAGTTTAGTGCGCGCGTTAGATTGGTTGATACAATCAGGTGTCGATATTATTAATATGAGTTTGACCGGTCCTGATAACAAACTTCTACAAATTGCCATTGGTCGCGCATGTAGTCAGCACATTCTGGTGGTCGCGGCTGCTGGTAATAATGGCCCAAGCGCTAAACCTCAGTATCCAGCAGCTTATGCATGTACGGTGGCAGTAACGGCTATCGATTCACACAATCAGATTTATCGCCGAGCAGCTAGAGGTGAGCACATAGATTTGTCTGCATATGGGGTTAATATTTTACACGCTGATGCCACCAATTCGTTCCATGAATCTTCTGGTACGTCCTTCGCCGCTCCTTTGATAAGTGGATGGCTGGCCAACAATATGCCACACGAAATCAAACAAAGACAAAAATGGCTTAAAAATCAGATGTTAATGGCAGAAGATTTAGGTGCAGTGGGTAAAGATCCAATTTACGGATTTGGAACTTTAAAAATCCATCCGGGCAGGCATTTAGCGGATACGCAATATATCCAGCATATAGGAGTTCCATAGTTAAATGTTAACTTTAAAAACGGTATTCAAAACCCGCAGTGCTTAACCATTGCGAAAAATCCACGCTGTCAAAATTTGATTGGCGATCCGAATATTCAATTTGCCAGTCAACCAGCCAGTGCTCACTCAATCCCCATTCTAATGAAAATGAAGATGAATAATTCTTATCCAAACGATAATCCTGAATAAGCGGATTAACTGCCTCATTGTAATCTCGTCTGCGCGCTTGCACATTTATAGTTGCTTTAATGGGGGAATCTAAAATATCGAAACGTTTCTGGTAGGCAATACGTAATTGTTGAGCCGAATAATTAAAAACATCACTTGCTGCGTTTTCTTCACGTGTTTTAAGTGCCACAATAAAGTAGCTGTTGAATCCATTCACAAAATAATAGTAATTCGCGCTGAATTCGTGACTATTAGCGTCGCGACCGGAGTTGTACTCTAATGTTTTATCATGAAATGTATAAGCAAGTCTTAGGTAATGTTGCTTACTGATAAACCATGAAGCAGAAGGGTTTACTTGAGAAAGGGTCAAAAACTGCTTGGAATTCAGATTAGCATCTACGTATCGATAGCTTAATCCAAAAGTGATCTCTTCATATTTAATATTATAGCTTATCGATGCAAGTTGATTCTGCAGGTCAAATTGCCCATTATCACGATAACGCTTATCTGAAAGGTTATAAGACAATTTTACTGACTGATCATTGTTGAAATCATTCGTATAGGCTAGTCTGAAACGACCGGTAACAAAGCCATCGCCGTTGGTTGTAAACACATCAATTTCATCAATAGCAACGTTACTATCATAACCTAACAACAAACCCACATTTGCTTCAAATTCCCCTTCCGCATGCGCAGAGATACTGAAAAAGCACAAAAATATAAGTCCACTTGGATATTTCATAAATTTTATCGTCTCTTCTATCATCCCTTTCACAAATAGACTATCACACTATGGGAGGCAGTATAATGACTCAGTTGCATAGAATAGACATAGCGTTTATCCTTCCTACACAAAAAGCTAAATGGTATCAAACACAATGATTCAGCAGACCAACGTATTGTCGCAGGGCGTCATAGCGAGTAAAAGCTCAACGCAAAATGAACAGCAACGTAAATGGATTTGTGGAGCCATACAAAAAATTGCTGCCGATAATCGTAGAAGCGCAGATACTCATTTGCTGAAATTGAATCTTCGCGCATTTAAGGATATCGATTTTTACTTAAAAGATGAATCGACGCACTTAACGGGCAGCCTTAAACATAGGTTAGCACGTTCGCTTTTCTTATATTCTTTGTGCAACGGTCAAATTTTTGAAAACACCACGATTGTAGAAGCATCATCAGGCTCTACCGCCATCTCGGAAGCCTATTTTGCGCAACTATTAGGCTTACCATTTGTGTCAGTCGTGCCCAATGGTACGTCACCTGAGAAACTCGCCAGTATTAAACATTATGGCGGCGCAATAGCATTCACTGAGTCAGCCAATATCTATAATGAAGCACAGCGTATAGCCACTCAAACCAATGGTCACTATATGGATCAGTTTACTAATGCCGAGCGCGTAACCGATTGGCGAGGCAATAACAATATCGCCGAGAGTTTGTTCGAGCAAATGCTAGATGAGCAGCATTGTGTGCCAACGTGGGTTGTTGTTGGCGCAGGAACTGGCGGCACTTCAGCGACTATTGGGCGTTATATTCGATACATGTCCTCCAAAATTGGCGATACCAAACTGTGTGTCGCCGATCCTGAAGGGTCGGTTTTCTACAATGTTTATGAATCGAGTATTGACACGCCTACACTAAATACCTTTGAAACAGGCACCTTCAAATGCACATCATCTAATATTGAAGGTGTTGGCAGACCTCGCCACGAACCTTCTTTCAATCCACATATTGTGGATAGAATGTTAAGAATTAGCGATTCAGCAAGTATTGCTACCGCTATTTGGTTAGAAACCTTATTGAATCGAAAATTTGGCGGTTCGACTGGCTTAAACGTTTATGCCGCGATTATCCTGGCATCTGAAATGGCGCAGAAGAAGCAAAGTGGCAGTATTGTTACGCTGATTTGTGATGAAGGAACACGATATTTGCAAAGCGTGCATGATGCAAAGTGGCGTGAAGCTAAAAATATTCACATCGAGCCGTTTCTTTCAGAGTTGCAAAAGCTTCAATAGAGCAGCTTAGGTTAAGCTGCTATATTGAGACGTGCTGAAATCTAAAAACTATCTTAAGTCCGCCACTTGGGTTAATTATGCTTTAGCAGTTGCATCGGGCTGAATATTAAAGAAAATGACATACAGTACTGGTACAACAATTAACGTCAATATTGTCGCAAAGCCTAGGCCCGCCATGATGGTAATTGCCATTGATCCAAAAAATGGGTCAAACATTAATGGGATCATACCAAACACCGTTGTCATGGCGGCTAAACTGACCGGACGTGCGCGACTAATCGCACTATCAAATACCGCTTGATAAGCTAGTTTACCTGAACTTAATTCAAGATTGATTTGGTCCATCAAAACAATGCCATTTTTAAGGATCATGCCGCTTAAACTAAGTAGTCCAAGCAAGGCCGTAAAGCTAAATGGCATGCCAGTACTCAATAAACCTACCGATACACCAATAATTGCCAAGGGCACGGTAAGCCAAATCACTAAGGGTTGACGCACAGAATTAAACAAAAACACCGTGATTATAAACATCACTAAGGCCCCAAGTGGCAGCGATTTAAACATCGCGCGCTGCGCGTCGTTAGTTGATTCATATTCGCCACCCCACGTAAGTTGATAGTCGTCGGGTAGCTGTAAAGCTTCAACTTCTGGTCTTAATCGAGCAAACAAAGACGCCGCGGTTTCATCACCCAGTACGTCATGATCGGCCATTACGGTTAGCGTGCGTTTTCTATCTCTACGCAAAATCAATGACTCATTCCAATCCATTTTTACGCCGTCAATGACCTGCTCAACGGGTATATAGGTTTGCAGTGACGGACTCCAAATATTTAAATTGGCTAAAGATGCAAAATCAACGCGTTCGTTTTCGGGTAAACGAGCAATGACCGGCAACATATGCGTACCGTCACGAATAATACCTATGGTATTGCCACCAAATGCCATTTGTAGAGTATTCGATAAATCTTGTTTTGAAATGCCGAGCCTACGTGCTTTGGATTGATTAAATTGCGGTACAAGCTCTTTTGTGCGTTCACGCCAATTGTGACGAATGTTTCGCGTGCCTGGATCTGCGTGGAAAATGTCTTCCACTTGGCGCGCAATATCTCGCAGTATTTGCGGATCAGAGCCACTTATACGTGCTTCAATTTTAGACGCCGGAGTAGGACCAAATTCCATCACGCGTATGCGAAACATGGGTTGTTTAAACCGCGTGTTTAAGTCAGCTTCAAGGTCATTGAGCATAATAAACATGTTTTCTCGGGTATCGGCCCTTACGGTTAATTGTGCAAACGCGGCGTAACTTTGCTCGGGTTGGTAGGTAAGCATGAACCGTTGCATTCCACGTCCTACAGATGACGCAACAAACTCAACGTGTTCTAGATCACCAAGGTAGGACTCAACTTGCGCGCTTTGACTAATGGTTTCTTGAATATCGGTGCCTTGAGGCATCCAAATATCGACATGAAACATAGGGGTACTTGAAGCAGGAAAAAACGATTGTTTAACATTGCTAAAACCAATTATAGCGATAAC
>RCMY010003714.1_pt1 | contig 13402 bp, 12 predicted proteins | sample 2041341 | NCBI WGS metagenome assembly RCMY01 (sample SAMN09708234, study PRJNA481090) | Marine sediment metagenome, whole genome shotgun sequencing project. | reverse complement strand
AGGAGGCGTCGCCGATCGTGAAAGGGCAATCCCATCGTGTCGTGGCCATCGAGATGCAAGAGGTCGAAAATTGCATAACTAACGGGTACTTCCTTGGCCCGACGCCATGCCTCGATCTCGTCACTCACGTGCATGCGTTGTTGGAGGAGCGAAAAGCTGGGCGCACCATCGACACCGATAGCGACGACCTCGCCGTCGAGAATAACCGAACCGAGCCCCTCGAACGCGCCGACCAATCCACGTAGTTCGGGGAAGGAGGTGGTTGCGTCCTTCAAATTTGCACTCTGCAATCGAAGACCATCGGCGTCGATGAAGGCAACGATGCGCATGCCATCCCACTTGAGCTCATACCCCCACCCTTCGTTCGTTGAGGGCATGTCGCCAGGTGCGGCCTTCATCGGTCGGATCGAGCGACGGGCCAGCGACGCTCCGGTCACCTTCTTGACAGCACTTCGTCATACAAGGCCTCGAGGCTTTGGGCCCAGAGGTCGGCGAGGCGAGACTCGAGCACTTTGGAGAGCGGCCCGAGGTACCACAGCCGATCGAGCGCTCCCGTCCACCGGACCTCCGTCCGTGTCTCGCCATTTCGCGAGGTGTCGGCCAACTCGAGCATCTCGAGCATCGCCGCCGCAATTGGCAACGTCGTCCTCGTGAGACTCATCGCCCATCGCTCGGGCTGGTCGAGAGCGACGGCGACCTCGTCGATCTTCAGTATCCCCAAGTCCGCTCGGCGCGTATCACCCGTATCGGCCCAGACCGGTCGGGACGCGGTCATCGATCGACAGCCCGCCAGCCAGTGTGGCCACGACTGATTGTCGACGATGACTTCCCAGACCTCATCGATCGAGGCCGGCAGGTCGACGTCGGTTGTCAACACGACGGCGGCGGCATCGACGAAGTCGACGTCGACCGACCGCAGCTTTGGCACTCAGGTCCCCTGCATGAATTTCAGCAGTGCGGCGATCCAGGCGGCGATTTCTTCATCGGGAGTCATGACGAGAGTGTAGGGCCATGCGTGCTCATGCTCGATTCCTGAGTACCTCGGACAGCGCGGCGTCTGCCAGCTGTGCAGCGTCGTGAATCGAAAGGATCCCAGCCTGTTCAACGAGATCGGCCACCCCGGAAGGTGTGATTGCGTCGATTGCGTTCCTTCGAGGTGGGTGGCCGTTGGCAATCATCACCGGCAGCAGGCGTTGGCCCAGGTCGGCTCGACCCGTGCGAGCCAGCACGATTGCCGTCACGCCGAAGAGATGACTCGTGCCGGCCACATAGTGGTGACGACGCGCTCGACGTAATGCGTCGCGTGACAGGCGAATTGCGTCCTCCAATGCTCCGTCGGCAGCGGTCATGTGTAGCTCGATACTGGTGATCAGGTAGTCGAGCAGATGAACGTCGGACAACGACCGGGCGAGTTCTCGCCCGGTACGCCACTCGTCGAGTCCGTTGCCGATGTCGGCAGGTTGCCCGGTGCCCGATGTCGCCGACACGAGGTGCATACCTCGCACCCAGTGCGCGAGAACGTGTGCGGAGGTGCTCATGGTCTCGGCCGCAATGTCTTCGATCGCGGAGACATGTGCGAGCAGCTCTGGTGAGTCCAGATCGTGCACACACAGATGGAATGCGCGCATGCCGTGGGCCCACAACCTCGACATCGTGGGCGAAGTCGGTGTGAGAGACGCAATCCACTCGTTGGTCCACAGCGCGCTCTCATGTGCGGCCTGTTGGTTGTTGACCCAAACCGCGCCGAGAGCGATTCGGCAGAACCCCTCCGGGTCCGTCGCGTCCATCGCCAAGCCGAGTTCCGCATCGGATCGACTGTCGGGATCCACGATGAAGTACTTGTGAAGTGCACGAAGCCCGAGAACCGAACTCGTTGCCTCGAGCACATCGGGCTCGTCACTGGACAGGAGGTCATCAGCCCAGCTGAAAGCTTCGGATCGAAGTGCCAACGTCGAATACCAACCAAGATCGAGCAGGAGTTTGGCCGCTGCATTTGATTCTCCCGCCGCCCGCAATCGGGAGAACGTCTCGCGAATATTCGACCACTCGACCTCGAAGAACGCCCACACCTCGCTTTCACGTTCGCCGACCAATCGATCGCCGGCCTGCGTCACCGATTTCGAATAGAACTCGCCGTGGCGCCGAGAAATCTCATCGAACCCGCCGCGAGTCACCATGTTGTCTGCGCCGAACAGTTGGAGTGGCCGGAGCAGGGAGAATCGGTGGTCGCTCCCAACGTATTCGACGCTGATCATCGACGCATCGACCAGCGCCATGAGAAGCGGTGCAATGTCCTCAACCGCAATGTGTGCATCGGCACAGACCGCCTCGGCCGCCTCGATCGAGAACCCTCCCATGAAGACGGAAACTCGATCGAACAGCAGCGCTTCGAGCTCGGTGAGTTGGAGATACGACCACTCGATGGTCGACCGAAGTGTCTCCTGTCGAGGATCAGCGACAGACCGAGTGCGAGGGGATCCTGTAGGAAGAGCCACATCGAGTGATCGCTCGAGCCGGTCTGCGAGGTCTTCAAGCGACAACACTCGAACCCACGCTGCGGCGAGTTCGATTCCGAGCGGGATGCCCCCGACCGCCGAGCAGATTCGAGCGACCATGGCGTGCTCGTCGGCGGGCGGGACGAGCCGTGGATCGCGATTTCGCGCTCGGTCAGCGAAGAGCTCGATGCCGTCGGCACCGGCGAGCGGTGCGAGCGGGTAGACCTGCTCGTGGGCCGATTTGAACGACGAACGGGACGTCGACAGCACAGCCACGCCATGCGATTCCAAGAACTGCGAGATGACGTGAGCAACAGCGTTGATCACGTGTTCGCAGTTGTCGAGCAGCACGAGCAGTTCGCGTCCTTCGACGTAGTGACCAATACTCGCCAGCAGATCGAGTCCAGGTTGCAGTCGCGCCCCCACTGCGGTCGCAATCGTGGGCGCGACGTCATCAGCGTCCCGGATCGATCCGAGGTCGACGAAAACCGCGCCGTCGGCAAAGTCCGGTTCGAGAAGCCGGGCGACGGCGAGGCCGACGTGTGTCTTTCCCACGCCGCCCACACCCACCACGGTCACCAGACGTTTCGAGCGGACGAGTTCTGCGATCTCGGCGATTTCTCGCTGACGGCCGACGGACAACGACACCACAGAAGGAAGCTTCCGGGCTCGTCCAACGGCGAGAGCTCGAAGTGGCCGCTGGTCGTCGATCAGGCCTGCGTCGTGGACGAGGTGAATCGATTCGACGCCAATCCCACGAAGCTCGTGCTCACCGCAGGCAGTCCGGCGATCGGGGGCAACGAACTCCGTCATCGGATCAGAGATGGCAATTTGGTCACCGTTCGCAACGTCCATGATGCGCGCAGCCCGGTTGACATCGCCGCCGTAGTAGTCGCCGCGCGTCGGGCTGATGTCGCCGAGGTGCAACCCGATGCGAACTCGGGGTCGATCTCGACGCCACGGCACGGCCTGCAACTGACGCTGGATCATCACCGCTGCATCGACGGCACGGGACGGTGACGCAAAAACCGCACCGATGCCATCACCCGTGCTCTTGAACACCACACCGTTGTGTGCGCGAACGGCTCGATCGAGGACATCATCGTGCACGTTCATGACGCGTCGCATCTCGGCAGCGTCGATCTCCCACCGCAACGTGGACTCTTCGAGATCGGTGAACATCACCGTGAGGACCCCCGACGGGAGATTCGAAGCCGCAACGCCGCGCTGCTCTCCTGTCATGGGTCATCACCTCTCAGCTGTCGAGGAGCCGTCCTAGTGCTTGTGTTGCATCAATGAACTCATCGACCATCTCAAAGACCACCTGAGCTGCGGGCTTCGACTCGTTCATCGTGCCGACGATTTGTCCCACGAAGTAGTTCGCCAACTTGGCCGCGCCGCTGTCCTCGGCGAATGCCGCTCGGTCGATTCGGGCGATTGCGCCATCGACCAAGATCGGCTGCGCTGGCATACCCAACGGCATTGGGGTTGCGGGATTCTCCCATTCCTGGGTCCACGCCGAGGTCAGTTGTCGAGCGGGTTTGCCCGTGCGCGACCGACTACGAATCGTGTCGGCCGAAGATGCGGCCAAAAACTTATTTTTCACCGTTGGATGGGTCTCGGCCTCCTCGGTCGTCAGCCACACCGACCCACACCACACCCCGTGCGCGCCAAGGGCCATCGCCGCCGCCATCTGGCGACCTCGACCGATTCCGCCGGCGCCGAGAACCGGGGTTCCACCGACCGCATCGACGATCTCAGGGATCAACACCATCGACCCGATCTCGCCGGTGTGGCCTCCGGCTTCAGAGCCCTGCGCAATGATCATGTCGACGCCGGCCTTCACGTGGCGCTCGGCATGGTGTGGCCGTCCCGCCAACGCGCCGACCATCTTCCCAGCGGCTTTTGACTTCTCGATCATCTCGGGCGTCGGTGGGCCGAGCGCGTTGACGATCAGCGCCGACGAGTAGGCGAGCGAAATCTCAAGTTGCGGTGCCGCATTGTTCGCCGAGAACAGCGCGTTCTCGGTGTTGGTCAAGGCACCACCAACCTCGCCCTCGGGCATCGGTGGCACGTCATATCGTTCGAGGATGTCGTCGACGAACCGACGGTGTTCCTCGGGGATTGCGTCGATGATCTGTTTGGTCGTGACCCCGCCGCTGTCGGAGCCTTCGTACTTCGCAGGCACGATGAGGTCGACGCCATAGGGACGATCACCGATCTCTGCTTCGATCCACTCGAGATCGATTTCGAGACTACGAGGTGTGTGCGCGACGGCTCCGAGGACGCCCATGCCGCCCGCTCTACTGACCGCTGCGACAACATCACGACAGTGGCTGAACGCCAGGATCGGAATGTCGATCCCGAACATCTCGGTAACTGCAGTCTTCATGACGCTGCTTTCTCGTCGACACGTCCGGTCGACATCCCAGAACACCTCACAGATCGCCCAACGTTCGTCTCGTCTGGGACCACGTGAGGCCCTTTTCGACGTCAGGCTCTCGCGGTAAACCTAGAACCTGTTCGGCAATGATGTTGCGCTGGATGGCGAAGGTGCCACCGCCGAGCGTGAGCGCCGGGCTGAACAGGAAACCGTAGTGCCACACCGGATCGACGTCGGGAAACTGACTGTCCTGACCACGTGGGAAGTTGATCTCGGTTGCGCCGCCCTGGCGAGTGAGCGGGAGTGGCCCGGCCGGCCCCGACCCTTCGATCATTCCTGCGGGACCTGACAGCTCCTTGGCCACCGACATGATCTCCTGCCCGAGCTCATCGGCCATGATTTTTTGAATCGAGGCCTCGGGTCCGGGGGTTCCGCCCGCCAGCTGCGCACTCAGCGTCCGTAGCTGGTTGAGCCGAAGGACCTCGGCCTCGATGTGGAGCGTGGCAACACGGTCGCGCAGGATTGGGGCGTCAATGCCTCCGTTCGCTCTGATCAGATCGAGCAAATCGCCCATGCTCGGACCCTGCCCCCAGATCGCACCGCCAGAGGACAGCCCGACACGTTCGTTCGCAAGGGTCGCTTTCGCGAGCCGCCAACCGTCCCCCTCCTGACCGACCAACATCGAGGCCGGAATACGCGCCTCGTCGAAAAAGACCTGGTTGAACGAATGGGCCGTGGTCATGTCGACGACCGGCGCCAACGTCGTCCCGGGTGTGTCCATCGGGTAGATGAAGTAGGAGATACCGCGGTGTTTAGGTGCATGTGGATCTGTCCGGGCGAGCAAGATCCCGTAGTCGGATCGGTGCGCACCGCTCGACCAGATCTTCGACCCGGTGATCACGTATTCGTCGCCATCTCGAACCGCCCGCGTCGACAAGCTGGCGAGGTCCGACCCCGCATCAGGCTCGCTGAACAACTGACACCAGTGGTCGTCGTTGCTGAAGATTCCCGGCAGAAAGGCCTCTCGCTGCCCGTCGGTGCCGTAGACGTGGATGACCGGCGCCGCCCAGCCGATGCCGATCAGGTTCAGCGGCATTCGAATGTCGGCAGCGTCGAACTCTTCGGCGATGATCAATTGGTGCATCGGGTCGGCGTCGAGTCCGTAGGGCGCCGGCCAGTGCGACACATTCCATCCCGCCTCGGCAATGTCTCGGTCGCTCGGATTCGGATGTGCTTCGATCCATGCCCGAACCGCAACTCGCCGCTCGTCGTTGGCCGGAGGCATGTCGAAGTCCATGAGCGATCCTTCCTCGTCGCCAGTGCGACGCATGGCCCATAGTAGTTTGGCGGGGTACTGTCGAGGCCACTTCAGTACCGCGGGAGCCGCGAGTGAGAGGACCATCATGACCGTCGTCGATACAACATTCGACAACCGAGGGGTCTACACGATCACGCTGAATGATCCCGAGAAACGAAACGCATTGAGCCGAGCGCTGACCTCAGAACTGGTCGACGCAATGGATCGCGTCGACAGCGACCCTGCGGTACGTGTCGCGGTGATCACGAACACCGGCTCGGTGTTCTGCGCGGGCGCCGATCTGAGCGAACGGTCCGACTCGGGAGGTGACATCGGTTCGGTTGACCCCCTCGCCCTCTTCCGTCGTATCCAAGACTCCCCCAAGCCATGGGTCGGTCGTATCGCCGGACACGCGGTGGCCGGCGGCACCGGACTCGCTGCAGCCCTCGATGTGTCGGTCGCACACTCGGCAGCCAAATTCGGCTTCACCGAGGTTCGTCTCGGTGTCGCGCCGGCGATCATCTCGGTGATCTGCCTTCCCAAAATGCGACTCGGTGACGCGCGGTCGGTCTTCTTGCGGGGCCAACGGTTCGACGGCACCGAAGCAGCCCGACTCGGACTGATAACGACCGCGGTCGAACCCGAGGCACTCGATGCCGAGGTCGGGGCCGTCGTGGACGATCTCCTCCTCGGCGGGCCAAATGCGCTGGCCGCAGCCAAGGACGTACTGCGTCGGGTGCCGAACATGCACCCTGACAACGCTTTCCCGTGGGCCGCGGCGCGTTCAGCCGAACTCTTCGCATCCGACGAAGCAGCCGAAGGAATGGCGGCCTACCTCGAGAAGCGAACGCCAGACTGGGCCAGCTGAGTTCAGCTGGTCGGTCGAAGAAACTCGATGATCGCCTCATCGCGACCGGCGACATCCTTGTTCCGAAGTGATCGATCGGATGCGGCTTCGAGATAGGCAACCATCTTCGCTGCGGTCTGCGGCCGCGCCTTGACCTGATGCATCGATGCGATCTGCGTCTTGACCGTGAAGACGATCACCCCGCTGAAGGCGAGCCGGCGAAGCGTCTGCCACTCGGACCGCACCCACAACGAGCCGACCTCACCGGGGTCCGAGATCCTCCGTTGCTGTGTGCGCTCGGGCCGATGGAAGGTCGGGTCGTCATGGATGAACCAGTTCCGACGCCACACGGGTCGGGCAGCCGAGAGTTTGTCGAAGAACTGGTCAACCCGAGCCTCGAGCAGCTCCCCATATCCGTCGACGGGAGCATGAATGTGCGCGACGGTCCGGCCAAGTTTCTCCTCGAGCGTCCACTGATTGGCGAAGAGAAGCGCTCCGCCGACAAGCCGCCACTGCGCGTGGTCTCGCCACAGAAGCAGGACATCGTCGGGCACCGAGATGGCGAGCTGCTCGAGTGGCGGCAGACTCGACGGTTCGAACGGGCGGCGCAAGTGGATTCCCGCGAGTGACATCAGCTCGTCGACTGCGTCGTCGTGTCCGGGGACGAGACGAACCAATCCGTCGTCGGCCTCGAGCAAGCACTTCCTGAGCGCCAACTCTGACGCTGTTTGTGTGTCGACGGGAAACCATCTTGTGATGTCAAGCGCACGGGTTCCCATCCGTAGATCGGGCGGCCCCGGAATGAGCGGGAGATCATCGAGCCATTCGGCGGCCGGATCGACCTCAACAGTCATGCGTGCGCGGTTGACGCAAGCGCATCAGAGATGTCGCGCCACAGGTCTTCAAGGTATTCACATCCAACGGAGAATCGGATCAGCGTGGGGGGCATCGACTCTTGCCCAGCAATGAGCGCTCGCCGTTCCCAGGTCGATTCGATCCCGCCGAGGCTCGTCGCGTTGTTGATGATCGACGTGTGCTGCACGACGGCACTGGCACGCTCCCCGGTACCGGTGACATCGAAGCTCATCATCGCCCCGTACCCCTCCATGAAAGACGCGGCGTTTGCATGGGTGGGGTGGCTGGCCAAACCCGGGTACCGGACGGTGGTCACCTCCGTATGTTCGGCCAAACGCTCCGCCAGCACCTGCGCATTCGCGACCGCACGCTCCAACCGCAGACCGAGTGTTCTCGCACCTCTGATGGTGAGGAATGCCTCGAGTCCACCGATCGTGCCGCCGGTGCGAACACGACGGTTCCACAGCTCGTCGTACAACGCGTCGTCCCGGACGGCAAGCGAACCGGCCATGAGATCGGAGTGCCCGCCGATGAACTTGGTCGCGGAATGCATACTGACGTCGGCGCCCAACTCGAGCGGACGTTGCAGCAGCGGCGTGGCGAACGTGCCGTCGACAGCGACGAGGCACCCGGGTTTGCGGGGCGCGGCACAGATCGCCGGCAGGTCAGCCACGGTCATGAGAGGGTTTGCCGGGGTCTCGACCCACAACAGGTCGGCCTCCAGCGCAGCATCGATCCAACCTTGCGTGTCGGCGAGATCGAGTCGCCGCACGGTCCATCGACCTTGCTCCTCCCCCTCGACGGCGAGGCCATTCACCGCGTGGTACGGGTCGTCGGGAATGACCACACTGGAACCGACCGGCAAGCCATGGAACAAGCACGCCACAGCCGCCATACCGCTCGAGAAGGCCAACGCCCGCCCGGATTCGAGCCCACCGAGCAGATCTTCGAGCGCATTTTGTGTCTCTGTGCCTTCGGTTCGGTTGTAGTAGCGGTCGTGTGGAAGCCGAAAGTTCGAGGCCATGAGTGGCGGCCAATTGAGGGGGTCGCCGAGTTCGGTCGGTCGTCCCTGCGAAATCAGCCAGGTGTCGGGGTGCATCTCATCCATCGGCGACACGCTATGGGGAGCGGGCCATGACGCCCAAACTGCCCGGCCGATGTTGGGGATGTGTCGAGTACCCCTCATGCTGGTCGAATGCTGATTCCACCGATCGACCTCATGGGCGGCCAAGCCGTACAGCTCATCGGAGGCAAGGAGCACGCGCTTTCCGCAGGAGACCCTCGGCCACTCGCCGAGAAATTCGGACGTATCGGAGAAGTTGCCATAGTCGATCTCGACGCAGCTCTCGGGACGGGAAACAACACCGAGGTCATCAAGGAGCTTCTCCCCCTGGCCCGCTGTCGGGTCGGTGGTGGCATTCGTTCGGTCGACGCAGCGATCGAATGGCTCGATGCAGGCGCCCACAAGGTGGTCCTCGGAACTGCGGCGACACCAGAGGTTCTGTCCGCGCTTCCCCCGGAACGTTCGGTGGTCGCCCTCGACAGTTTCGACGGTGAGGTCGTCACCCACGGATGGACGAGGGGCACCGGTACAAGGGTCGAGGACAAGTTGGTCGAACTTCGCGAGTTCACCACCGGGTTTTTGTTGACGTTCGTCGAACGGGAAGGCCGGATGACCGGCACCGACTCCGCGACACTCGGCCGATACCTCGACGCTGCCGGCGATGCACGCGTCACCTTTGCCGGCGGAATTGCCGACGCCGCCGAGATTGGGCGAATCCACGCGCTGGGCGCAGACGCCCAGGTCGGTATGGCCTTGTACAAGAACGAGCTGAGCATGGCCGACGCCGTCGAGGCGACGCTGCGCTCGGACCGGTCCGACGGTCTGTGGCCAACGGTCGTCACTAATGAACGAGGCCAAACGCTCGGGCTCGCCTATTCGAACAGCGAGAGCCTCGCCGCCACACTCGAGACCGGGGACGTGCACTATTGGTCACGCAGCCGAGGCGAGTTGTGGCAGAAGGGCCTCAGCTCAGGAGCGACCCAACGACTCGTTCGCCTCGATTCCGATTGTGACGATGACACGTTGCGATACACGGTGACCCAAGCCGGTCGAGGGTTCTGTCACCTCGACCAGACCACGTGTTTCGGTGATCTCGATGGGTTGACCGAGCTCGAGCGCCGCCTGTTCGAACGAGCCCAACACGCACCTGCTGGCAGCTTCACCAAACGACTCTTCGACGATCGCGAGCTTCTCGCGGCGAAGATCACCGAAGAGGCCCAAGAGTTGATCGAGGCCACCGAACGTGGCGACATCGTGCACGAGGCTGCAGACGTGATCTTTTTCGTCATGACCCGGTTGGCCGCCGAGGGTATTCCACTCAGCGACATTGAGACCGAGCTTGATCGTCGGTCGCTCAAGGTCACCCGCCGCGATTGACCGTCACTTCGTCGCTCGTCACGACCGCCGCGCCGTCGCGACTGCGCCCCTCGACGCGAAAAGTCTGCTCCAGGTCGGTCACTCGCCCGGTGAGTATTCGGGTGGTGACGTCGCGACTGTCTGCGATGAGGTTTTCCTCGCCATCGAGCGAGGCGATGAGGACCCAGCCGACGATTCGGTCGGTCTCGCGTTCGAAGACCCATGACGCAGTCACCTGACGGCCATCTCGTTCGATCGTGAGATCGATGATCGGTGCCGCTGGAGTCGTCGTCTCGCCGGTGGTTGGCGGGACGGTCGTTGGCGGGACGGTGGTTGGCGGGACGGTCGTTGGCGGGACGGTCGTTTGCTCTGGCCCAGGCGACCCGGGTTCAACCGTCGGCGTCGGAACGATGACAGTTCGTGGTGGGTCTGACTCCTGCTTCGGCGCTGCCGTCGTCACCGTTGTCTGAGCCACGATCGTCGTCGTTGAGGGCAACGTCGCGGTCGTCGGCACGGTGGTCTCCGTGCCATCGGCGACGCCGGCATCGTCGCTCGCACGAGAGACGAACGCGACACCGAAGAGGAGAACAGCGATGGCCATCACGACCACGCCGGGCCTGAAAACCACGCCAGCCCATCCTCGATTCGGCCCACTGGAACGATCGAGCATCTCGCGGCGCAGCGATGCCTCGAGGCGATTGGCGAAGGCACCATCCACAGGTGGGGTCTTCGATCGACCCCACTCGTCCAGTTCGTGATCGAGGTCATCGTGCATGGTCGGCTCCGTCCGATCGTTCGAGTTCTTTTCTCAGTGCACCAACGGCCCTCGTCAGCACGACGGAGAACGCCGGGCGGGCCAGTCCCATTGCGTTGGCCGCGTCGGCGATGTTGAGGTCGGACAGGTAGCGAAGCGCGATCGCTCGCTGGTATCGCTCGTTGAGACTGTCGAGGGCCTCTCGGAGTCCCTCGATGTCGTCGGAGATGGCGTTGATTGTGTCGTCGGCTGGTGGGGCGACTCCGGGGGCGAGGTCGGCCGCAGCGCGCTGGCCACGGTCCGACGCCACTCGACCCTCTCGCCGGTAATGCGTCACAAGTTGGCGAGAGGCAATACGAAAGAGCCACGGCGCGAACCCACCCTTTCCCCACCGAAATCGGTGCAATGATCTCAAGGCCGCCTCGAAGGTTGCAGCGCAGATGTCCTCTGCAGCCTCAACGCTGCCGGTACGCCGATACGCAAAGTCATGAACACGAGGGAGGTACCGCCGGTAGAGCTCGGCAAAGGCTTCTGGCTCGACGGTCGCGCGAGCTACGAGGGCCCGCTCGTCGGAAACATGGCGTTCTGCATGCACCCGATCAAGCGTGGCCCCCGTGGAGAGCAAGACGGTGGACACCGAGCTCAATTCCCCAACTCAGACCGGTCCAATGAACATCGGTCCGTTGCTCTGAACGGGGCGATGAATCCGAATGCTCACCGGACGCTCGACGACCTCGGCCCGACGAACGTCGATCTCGGGTGGGTCGATGTGCCGGAAACGAACCGGTACGACTCGCGAACGGCCGATGATGTCACCGTCTGAATCAAGGGCCAGCACCGCATATCGAACGAGTCGGGCGTCGTCGGGAACATCGTCGCGTGCCACGTTGCTCCGGGCAGCGTAGGTTCCGACCAATTCGCGATGACCGCGACCCACGATCCGCCACAGCTGATAGCCGCGTGCGGTGTCGATCGTGCTCCAGCGGCACACCGCTCCGAGATTTCCGGTGTCATCACGCCGTGCCTGACAGCCGAGGGAGAGCACGGCGATCTCCGGACGATCTGGTCGCACGTCCGGGCGGACCCGGACCGTCTCGGTTTCTTTCGGCCGCTCGGCGTCCTGTGCAGCGACCGGCGCCGCCAAGCCGAGCACCAACAAGGCGCTCGTGGCGATGAGAAGAAGCATCTTGTGGAGGGATCGATGCATGGGATTTCCTTTCGATGATCGACGTGGCCGGAATGCCCGTCACCCGATACATCGCGGAACTCCCGCGAACATTTCAGTTATCGATCAGGTTTCGAGTTCTCCGATCTCCCACTCGCCGACAGCTATGGAGTCGGCACTGCCGTGATCCTCGATGCAACGCTCGCGAAGCGGGACTGCCTGGTTCAGGCGAACCCGATCTCGCTCGCTGACGAACAGACTCGGTGGAAGTGCACGATCACGGTCCATCGACCGCATGTACGCGCCGCCGTCCTTTTCGAGTAGGTCCCAGGCGTTGGAGAAAGAGTTTCCCGTCGCGCCGACAATTCCTCGAGCAGCGTTGAACGTGCTCTTGTCGTTGCCCATGGCCTTTCGGCCGGCTGAGCGGGCACGCACCTCGAGCCAAAATTCACGGATTCTGTGGCGCATTCGTCAACCTCTCGTCGGTCGATCCAACTCTTCGAACCTACCCGCCACAACGGATCTCGATCGGCTCGAGTGACATCTCCGTGATTCTCGTGACGTCGACATATCGTGCGGAGGTGCGACTACGCCTGGCCGGTTTCTCCGGAATGCTCATCATCACGATGGCGCTGTCGGTGATCTCCTTCTTCTCGTTGTTGGTCATAGCGTCGCAGCTCCAAGACGAGTTCTCGATCTCGAAACTCCAAATCGGGCTACTCGCAGGAGTCGCCACGGGCGTTGGTGGTTTACTGGCACCGCTGGGAGGTCGCCTCAGCGACGCACTCGGGGGGCGGCGAGCCATGGCGACCGTGCTCCTCATCTCGGGAACAACCTCGGTGATCATCGCGCTCGCCCAAAGTTACGTTGCACTTCTTGTCGGCATGGCGCTCGCTGGCGTCGGTCAAAGTCTGGGCAATCCCGCGACCAATAGGGCGATCGCCACGGGAATCGAACCAGCCCAGCGCGGTGTGTTGACCGGCATCAAACAGTCAGGAGTCCAACTCGCCGTTTTCACGGCAGGTTTCACGACAGGCGTTGAAGCTTGCGTCGCCGCGCGCGCCTTGGCGGTGCAGCGCCAAAAGCCGGAAGCCTTCGACCATCTCACCGGTCGGTTGCTCGCCTTTGGCGGCAAGCCACGCGGCAAGCACAATCTCGCCATCGGCCACGAATGCCTCGGCTTGCGC
>RCMY010003713.1_pt1 | contig 13403 bp, 3 predicted proteins | sample 2041341 | NCBI WGS metagenome assembly RCMY01 (sample SAMN09708234, study PRJNA481090) | Marine sediment metagenome, whole genome shotgun sequencing project. | reverse complement strand
CGGTGATCGCGATGCCGGACGCGATGATCCTGTTCTCGCGCTGGGGGATGCTGTCTCCGGACGGCGCCTGCAAGACCTTCGACGCCTCGGCAAACGGATTCGCCCGCGGCGAAGGCTGCGGTATGATCGCGCTAAAGCGGCTGTCAGACGCGCAGGCAGACGGCAATCCGATCCTCGGCGTGATCGTTGGCACCGCGACCAATTCCGACGGCCGCTCCAGCGGCATGACGGTACCGAACGGACCGGCGCAAGAACGCATGCTGAAAAGCGCGCTGACTGATGCAGGGCTGAAACCGGACGAAATCGATTATGTCGAGGCGCATGGCACTGGCACGCCGATCGGAGATCCGATCGAGGTGGGCGCACTGGGCGCCGTGTTCTGTGCGGGACGCGCGTCCGGGCAGCCGCTGCGTATAGGGTCGCTGAAGACCAATATCGGCCATGCAGAGGCGGCAGCCGGGATTGGTGGCCTGCTGAAAATCATCACCTGCATGAAGTCGGAAACGATTTTTCCACAACTGCATTTCAACGATCCCAATCCCGGGATCGACTGGGACAGGCTGCCGCTGAAGGTCGTCAGCCAGGCCGAACCCTGGCCCCGGCGGGACACACCGCGCCGGGCGGGCGTCAGCGCCTTCGGCTTCAGCGGCACGAATGTCCATATCATCCTGCAGGACGCTCCGGCGCCCCCCGAAACGCCCGCCGAAACGCCGGCCGTCGCAGCGCCGGACGCGCCCTTCCCGGTCGTCCTGTCGGCGGGAACCGATGCGGCGCTGCGCAGCCTTGCCGCGCGGCACGCCGATTTTCTTTCAGGTGCCAATTCGCCCGCCGCCGCCGATCTGGCGCGCACGCTGGCCGAGGGGCGGTCGCACCTGCCGCGACGCGCGGCGCTGGTCGTCCGGGGGGCTGATGAGATGAAAGAGGGTTTGCGCGCCATCGCCGACGGCGCCGCCCTGCCCGGCACGGCATCCGGCGTTGCCCGTTCCGGCGCCGCACCGCGGGTGGCATTCCTGTGCACCGGACAGGGATCGCAATATGCCGGGATGGCACAGGGCCTCTACCAGAGCGAAGCCGTGTTTCGCGCCTCAATCGACCGCTCCTCCGAGATCCTGCACGACGTGCTGCCGCAGCCACTGACCGAGATCCTGTTCCCGTTAGATCCCGAAACCAGCCCGATTTCGCAAACCGCCTTTACGCAGCCTGCGCTTTTCGTCGTAGAATACGCCATGGCCCAGCTTTGGCAGTCCTGGGGTGTCACGCCGTCGGTCGTTCTGGGCCACAGCATCGGCGAATATGTCGCCGCCTGCCTGGCCGGAGTGATGGATCACGAACAAGCGTTGCGGCTGGTGGCCGAACGCGGACGGTTGATGCAGCAATTGCCGACGGGCGGCGCGATGGCCGCGGTCTTTGCGCCCGAAGCGCAGGTGGCTGAGGCCATAGCCGGACGCGCAGAGGACCTTGCGGTCGCCGGCATCAACGCGCCCGGGGAAACCGTGATCTCTGGCAGTTCGGAGGCCGTCGAGGCGGCACTGGCGCAGTTCGAAGCGAGCGGCGTCCAGGCCAATCGCCTGACCGTCAGCCACGCCTTCCACTCGCCGCTGCTCGACCCGATGCTAGATGCGTTCGAGGCCTTCGCCGCCGGTCTGGATTTCAAAGTGCCGCATACGCCGCTAATCTCGAACCTGACCGGGACCGCCTTCGCCGCCGGGCAGGCCCCGGACGCGAAATACTGGCGCGACCACGCGCGCGGCGCCGTCCGCTTTGCCGATTGCATCGCCGCAGTCGAGGCTGCCGGGGCGGACATCCTGATCGAGATCGGCCCGCATCCCGCGCTTCTGGGACTGGCTGCACGTGCCCGGCCGGAGGCAACTTGGCGCAGCCTGCCGACGCTGCGCCGAGGACAGGACGCGGCAACGACCACGATGCGCGCCCTGACCGAAGCCTATGCCGCCGGTTTGGACATTGACTGGCGGGGTGTGTTCCGGGGCCGTGGTGGACGCCTGATCGCCGGACCGACCTATGCCTTCCAGCGCGAACGTTACTGGTTTGACACGCCGCCGCAAGCGCTCGCGCGGCAGGTGGACCTGATCCACCCGCTGCTCGGCGCGGTACAGCAGACCCCGCCGCCGAACCGCGCGTTCCTCAATACAATTGGGGCGGATAATCCGCCCTACCTCGCCGATCACACCATCCTCGACCACGTCATTTTCCCGGCCACGGGTTACGTGGAGATGGCGCTCGCAGCCGCCGGGGCAACGAACGGCGCCAATCCTGTTGTCATCGAGGGGTTGCATATCGACGCGCCGCTGGCGCTTCCGCAGGGCGAAATGCGCTCGGTCCATACCGAAATGAGCCGCGGCAAGGACGGAGCCTTCGCCGTGACCATTCGCCAACTGCCCGCCGATCCCAACGGCGAGTGGCGCACCCTCGCCCACCTGTCACTGAGATGGGACCGCCCGCAGACCGCAGGCAACGTGCCCGGCGCCGCAGAGGCCGCACAGCGCTGCGACAGGCCGGTTGATATCGGACAGCATTACGCGGACCTGACCGAACTGGGTGTGCAATACGGTCCCGCCTTCCTCGGCCTTGCCTCGATCAGCAAGGGCGACGGCATCGCGGTGGCGACTGTCGATCTGTCGCAGGCACTCCCGGACCTCAAAGATTACCGGCTGCATCCGGCGCTGTTGGACAGCGCATTCCACGCCGTCAGCGCCATCGTCGCGGATCGCGAGGAAAAGCGGCTCTATCTACCCGTGTCCATCGACGCGATCCATTGGTGGCGCAATGCGCCGACAAGTGTCCGCGTTGTCGCGCAACTGCGCACTCAGGACGAAAGCGAAATCGTGGCCGATTTGCTGATCGAGACCGAGGACGGCGAGCCCGTCGCCCGGGTCGACGGCTTGCATGCCCGCATCGCCAGCCCCTTAGCGCTGGCGCAGATGCTGGCGAATGAGAAGATAGCATTGCAAAACCTGACACTTAGCTGGGAGGACATTCCGCGCAGCACTGCCGCTCCAATCAGCGGGCTTCTGGTGCTGGGCGCGGGTGGCACAGTTTCGGCCAGTGTCGCCGAGGCACTCGACGCGCGGCTGGCAACAGCAGACGAATTGCCAGAGGCGGTTGCGGCGCAAGCCCCGGAATGGGTCATCGACTGCACCGCCGCCGATGCGCCGTCCGATGCCCGGGCCGTCTACAGCGCCCTGTTGGCGACGGTGCAGACGCTGGACGGCATTGCACCGTCCGTCGGGCTGTGTGTGGTGACCCATGGAGCGCGCCGCGTCCGGCCCGAGGAAGCGCCCGATCCCGATACCGGGGTCGCAGTTGGCCTTGGTCACGTGATCGACATGGAGCGGCGCACCGCGCCGCTGGTGCAACTGGACCTCGATCCTTTCGCGCCCATCGATCCGCAGGCGGTGCTTGACGCGCTGGCGCAATCGGGGACCGATCCCGAACTCGCTCTGCGCGCTGGCGGCTTCGTCGCCCCGCGTCTTCGCCCGTTGCCGGCCTGCGAGCCGCGCGCAGATTCCAACCGAAGCGTGCTGCGCTTTACCGAGCGCGGCGACCTCGACCGCCTGCATCTGGCGCAAGAGCCACGCAAGAGCCCCGGCAAAGGCGAGGTCGAGATCGCGGTACGGGCAACCGGCCTTAATTTCCGCGATGTCCTGAACGCGCTGGGCATGTACCCCGGCGATGCGGGTGCGCTCGGCAGCGAATGTGCAGGCGTAATTGCACGGGTCGGCGAGGATGTGGAGGGGCTGAAGCCCGGCGACCCGGTGGTCGCGCTGGCGGGCGACAGCTTTGCCAGCCACGTGACCGTTTCCGACCGCTTCGCCCTGCCGAAGCCGGATCAGATCAGCTTTGCGGATGCAGTCACTATCCCCAATACATACCTGACTGCCGCGCTTTGCTATGCCACCGCCGGCGGCATCCGGCCCGGCCAGCGCGTGCTGGTGCATGCGGCGGCCGGCGGCGTCGGTCTTGCCGCGCTGCGGCTGGCGGTGCGCGCGGGGGCCGAGGTCATCGCCACTGCCGGGTCGGATGCAAAGCGCGCCTTCGTCCTGCGCGAGGGTGCGAAACACGCCTTCGACTCGCGCTCTCCCAGCTTCGGCGACGCGGTTACCAAGGTCACAGACGGCGAAGGCGTTGATATCGTCATCAACGCGCTGTCCGGCGAGATGATCGCGGCGGGGATGCGTGTAACCCGCTCCGGCGGTGCTTTCCTGGAAATCGGAAAGAACAACATCTGGACCCCGCAGGACGCCACCGAACGCGCCCCACATGTGCGCTATTCCATCGTCGATCTGGGCGAACAAATCCTTGCGGACCCGGCCGAGGTACGCCGTTCGTTCCAGAGAATTATGTCGGATATCGAGGCAGGTCTGCTGGAGCCTCTGCCGGTCCAGACCTTCCCGCTAAAAAATGCGCGCGACGCGTTCCGCTTCATGGCCAATGCCCGGCACACCGGCAAGATCGCCCTGATCGCGGAGCCGGAGGCTGGCGCGGGGATGACGGTGCGGCCAGACGGTTCTTATCTGATCACCGGAGGTCTGGCCGGGATCGGGCTGGCCGCCGCCGAACGGCTGGCCACGCGCGGCGCCGGCGAGGTCATCCTCGTAGGCCGTTCGGGCGAAAGCGCCGAAGCACAGGCTGCCGCCGCGGCGCTGGCCGATGCAACAGGAACAAAGGTCCGCGCGCTGGCTTGCGACGTCTCGGACGCGTCTTCCGTCTCGGCGATGGTGGCCGATCTGGCTGCGTCGGCGCTGCCGCTGCGCGGCATCGTCCATGCCGCAGGCGTGCTCGACGATGCCCCCCTTCCCGACCAGACGCCAGAGAGCTTCGACCGGGTGGCAGGCCCCAAGATCGCCGGTGCGCGCAACCTGCTCGCGGCAACGCGAAGGGCGCCCTTGGACTTCGTGGTGCTCTACTCGTCAAGCTCCGCCGTTCTCGGCTCGCCCGGTCAGGCCAACTATGCCGGGGCGAATGCATGGCTCGACAGCCTCGCGCTACGCGAGCGGGCTGCGGGCCGCCCGGTCACCAGCGTCGCATGGGGCGCGTGGGGCGATGTCGGTATGGCCGCCCGTCTGCCTGACACAACTCGCGAAAGATGGAAGCGCGTGGGCCTCGGCTTGCTCGGCACCGAGGAAGCTCTGGACACGCTGGAGAAGGTAGTGGGGCAAGAGGTGCCCTTCGCCCTGATCGCGCGGCTGGATCTGGCCCAGATTGCCACCAACGGATCGTGCCGGATCCGGGCGCTGCTTGACCAGCACCCGACCGAGACCACAACCGGACCCGAGGAAAATCATGAGGAGGACGCGCAGCACATTCTCGACGCCGATCCGGCAGAGCGGCCTGCCCTGCTTCTGGACTTTGTCACCACGCAGGTGGCGCGTGTGCTCGGCTACAATGCCTCGGCGCTTGAAACAGACCGGCCGTTTTCGGATCTAGGGTTCGACTCGCTCATGGCGGTGCAGCTGCGCAACTCGATCCGGGCCGGGCTTGGACTGGAGCTGTCGCTGCGCGACCTTCTGGGTGGGGCCACGGCCTCGGCGACCGCGGCACAACTGAACGAACTTATGACGACGTCAGCCGACGCGAGCGAGGAAGTCTGGGACGAAACCGTGATCTGATGCGCAATCCGCCCGAGCTTGGACACCTGTATTGCGAGAAAATCACAGCTTGCGGCAAATCTGCGTGATTGGCATGCGGAGAGATCTGCATCGCGGATTTTCACCAGCGTCTGGACGACCAATTTTAACTTATTGGGTACTCTCGCATACGAGTTCCGGATTAATCAGGCAAAGCACTTTTTGAAGGCTGATCACCCCCTACGGCGCTCAGCTTTACAAACCAGTCGACAGAGTTCCGACGCAAGTTGACCCCAGAATCAGCTTCTCGGCCTCCAAAACGGCGTCAGTTGCTCTCGCGCCGCGCCTCACGCCTTTCGTTCTGCGACGCCATAAGCTTGCCCAGCCACCCGTCCAGTTCAGCGAGCAGTCGTGTACGGTGCCGTTCGTAGTTAAAGGTGTGGTCGCAATCGGCGTAGAAATGCAGATCGAGTTGGTTGCGAAATTTAACGTGAGGCAGGGCATCCAGAAGCTGTTTGCGGTAATTGTGCTGAAAATCATGCCCGCCTGTGAAAACCGCGAGGATGCGCGCACCGTTGTCCACGGCATCCTGATACGTCTTTTCCAGGAACGAGATCACCTCGGGATGTTCCAGTTCGGGACGGGCAAAAGGCTCCTTGCGTATCTCGGTTGCATCGCTCCCGCGCGGCCGTCCGATCAGCCGCCGGAGTCGCGCCCATGTATTGCCCCGTCCAGTGGCCAGATTGACCCAGACCACACGCCGCGACAGATCCCGGACGAAATTCTTCAGGAAGAAGCGGAAGGTCCGAGGGATGGAGGGGTCCACCAGCACGACGCCGGCGATCCGAGGGTCGCGCGAGGCCTGAATTATCGAGTGATCTGCACCGGAACATAGCCCCATCAGGATAAAGCTGGACTGGCCGAGGTTGCTCTCGATCCAGTCGCAAACCTCGGTGATACTGGCCAGATTGGCGTCGAGCGGCGCAAGCGTTTCGCTCTGCACCGGACTGTCACCGATTCCGCCGAAATCAAAGCGCACGACCGGGTGGCCCTTCGCAGCGTAGCGGCGCGCGATGGTCACGTTCATACGGTGATGGCCCACCCGGTGGATGATGCCGGTGTTGAGCAGGACGATTGGCAGACCTGTCGCCGCGTCCACCGGCCGGACAAGCAGTCCGCAGAGCGAGGCCTTGGCGCCGAACAGAACGACCTGTTCAGTGGTCTTGCTCTTGGCAGAGGTGTCCGCGTCGGCGCTCATGTCATCCACTCCTTGATGCGGTTGATGACGTCAACGGGCATGGTGCCCGCATCAAGCGGCCAGTTCTCGTGCCAGGCCGGGTGGTCAGGGATGCTCAGGAACCGTTCCTCAGCCTCTGCGCCATCGCCGATCGCCGCGAGGTAGCGCTCGTGCTCCGGGGCTGCTCTGGTGACCACGGTAACCGTCTTGCGGGGAAGACGTGGCACCAGCGGTATCAGGTCGATCCGGGTGATCTGTTCACGCTGAGCATCGGTCAGCGGGAAGCCGCAAATTTCGTGACCGCCGCCTGTCTCCGCGGGCCTTTCGGGCGGCGCCACCTTGCCGATCGGCATGTTGGAGGCGCTATGGTAGAGCGATTCGACATAATCGGCGCCGCAGATTACCGGGTCCCACAACACCAGCCGGTCTACCAGGCGCCGATCGGCCACGGCGACCTCGGCAGCGAGCGATGCCCCCAGCCGCAGACCGATCAGTGAGATGCTCTCTGCGCCGCTCATGTCCATCAGTTCCTCCGCTGCCATGAGGATGTCTTTGCGGCAGCCGTCAAGTGTCACTTCTGTGGACTCGCCCGCCGAGTCGCCAGTGCCGAAATAATCGAACCGCAAGACGTGAAATCCGCTCTCGGCCAGCACCGACGCCAGCTTTACCATGGAGCGATGGGCGTAGATGTATTCGTGGCCCCAAGGATAGCACAGCACCGCCGCCCGAACCGTCGCACGTGACGTGATCGCCGGATGATATACCCCGAAGAGTCGCCGTTTGGGTGTGCCAAAATAGAACGGGCTCATTTATTCACGTCACGCTTTCAATCCGAGGTGTCGCGACAAGACTGCGGCGATCTGGCGAAGATTGTTGAAGAATAGCACTCGAGGGTCAAGGTCCACTCCCAACTGCGCATTGACAAGTTTTGCCACCCGGAGCGTCAGCAGCGAATGCCCACCCAGTTCAAAGAAATTATCTTCTGCGCCGACGCTGTCGACCTTGAGAACATCACGCCAGATTTCGGCGAGCGTCGTCTCTACCCCAGGCCGAGGCGGCGTCGCGGCTATTGCGCGCTGCCGGCCTTGTTCAAACGGTTTCGGCAATGCCTTGCGGTCAAGCTTGCCATTGGGTGTGCGCGGAAGCGATTGCAGATCCATGATCACCGAGGGCACCATATGGCGCGGCAGGAACGCGCGCAGGTGCCGCCTGATCTGGCTGACCGTCATGTCACCGCCCGGCTCGTATACCACGTAGGCGACAAGCCGGAGATCGTCAGGCCCGGCCTCTTCGACCACGACCGCCGCCTGGCGGATCATATCCACGCTCAGCAGCGCCGCCTCGACCTCGGCCAGTTCGACGCGGACGCCGCGGATTTTGACTTGGTGATCACCGCGCCCCAGATGGAACAGACGCCCGTCGGCGGACCAGCGGCCGATATCGCCGGTGCGGTACAGCCGTGAGCCGGGAGCCGGGTCGAACGGGTCGGGCAGAAAGCGTTCCTGCGTCTGGTCCGGCAGACCGACATAGCCTTTGGCCACGCCGGCCCCGCCGATGCAGATCTCGCCTTGCATACCCAGCGGAACCAGCGCGCCGACCTGATCCAGAAGATAGACCCGGTTATTGGCCACCGGGCGACCGATGCTGATCGCCTCGCCATCAGAGGCGATCCAGCAACCGGTGGAATAGATGGTCGTCTCGCTGGGGCCGTAACCGTTCCACAGCCGTCCGACCCGCGTCAGCAGCCTATCCGCCAAGTCCCGGGTCAGGGCCTCGCCACCGCTGATTGCCAGCAAATCGGGATTGCCGGTCCAATCGGTCTCAAGCAAGAGGCGCCATGCGGACGGCGTCGCCTGCAGCACCGTGACCGCGCTGCCGCGCAGCGCATCGGCCAGCGCCTCGCCGTTGGTTGCGATCTCGCGGTCCAGAATCTCGATGCTCGCGCCCACCGTCAGCGGCAATTGCAGCTCAACCGCCGCGATGTCAAAAGACACGGTTGTCGTGGCCGCGACCAGATCCCCCGCCGCGATGCCCGGCTCGCGGCGCAGGGAGCCAAGCAGGTTGGACAGCGCACCGTGGCTGATCTCAACGCCCTTGGGCCGGCCGGTGGATCCGGACGTGTAGATCAGATGCGAAGTGTCTGTCGGCGCGATCTCGACCTCCGGATCGGTGCCGGGTAGATCGCCGGAATCGGACATTGCCTGATCCATGTCGATCTCTGCGACAGTGTGTGGCACGTCCAGCGCCGAGGCAGCCTCGCCGCCGACGATCACGGCACGCGCACCGCTATCTGCCAGAATGTAGCCCAGGCGGTCCGGCGGAAAGCCGGGGTCGAGCGGCACATAGGCCGCGCCGGCCTTGTGAACCGCCAGCAAGGCCACGATCAGGTCCGCCGACCGATCAAGGCACAGTCCGAATACGGCGCCCCGGCCAAGGCCCCGCGACGTCAGCAGATGCGCCAGTCGGTTGGCGCGACTGTTCAGCCCGGCATAGCTGAGCTGCTGGCCGACATGCCTGATCGCAATCGCGTCCGGGGTCGCCTGCGCCTGCCGCGCAACCTGCTGCGGCCAGGGCGCCGGATCAATCTCCACTGGGGCCGGAACAAAATGCGAGAGCAGGGTTTCGCGTTCCCGGTCCGACAGCAGCGGGAAATCCGCAACAGGCGTTTCGGGATAATCAATCGCATGGCGCAGAATCGCTTCGAGCCGCGCCAGCAGCCGGGTGACCGTTTCCCGAAGATAAATATCCGACCGATACTCGATAGCACCCATGATCTGCCCCCCGGCCTGACGGACAAACCAGGTCATCTCATGGATCGCACCGCCGCCGAAGATCGGCTCGCTCGGCGCCCCTGCCGCGCTTTGCTGCACGATCGCAAACTGAAACAGCGGCGAACGGTTCAACCGGCGCGCCGGTTTCGTGCGTTCCACCACCATTTCGAACGGAACATGACTGTGAGGGTGACAGTCCAGCAAGGTATGCCGCGCAGTATCCAGCAGATCGGCGAACGTCGTCCCGGGCGTAACCCCCATCCGCAGCACCTGGGTGTTGACGAACGGCCCGATCATACGCTCGAACTCCGGTTTCTCGCGCAGCGCGACCGGGCTGCCGAGAACGATGTCCTCCAGCCCGGTCTCGCGGTGCAGCGCCACCGCCGACGCTGCCAGCAGGGTCATGTAGATCGTGATGCGCCGGGACTGACAGAATTCGGCCAGTTTGCGCGAGAATTCCACATCCCAGAGAAAGGATTCGCTCGATCCCTCCCAGCCGAGCTTGGGTACGAGGTCGGCGTTGACCGCGCAAAGGTCAGGATGCCCCCGCAAAGCTTCTTCCCACCAGTCAAGATGCGGGGCGAGCCGGGAGACATCAAACTGTTGCCGCTGCCAGCCGGCGTAGTCCGCATATTCCAGTTCCGGCGGGCGCGCGGCATAGTCCGGGCCCTCGGCGACCGCCTTCAGGATCTCGTCGCGCAAAACTGACAGCGACCAGTGGTCAATGGCGATATGGTGCGCCGACACCATCAACGCCACACCGGCGGGCCCGAATTCCATGACGGTAAAGCGCGAAGGCGCCGCGCTTTCCAAATCAAACGGCCGGGCGGTTTCGCGCCTGACCGCTTCTTCCAGCGCGGCTTGCCTGGACGCCTCGTCCAGATCGTCCAAAGCCAGGTGATTTACAGGCACCAGATCCGGCTCCAGTATGATAGCGACCGGGCCGGTTGGCGTCTCGCGGAACGATGTTCTCAGAATGCTATGCCGCGTGACCACCCGCTTCACCGCCGCTTCCAGCGCGCCTGCGTCGACCGGGGCATCGAACGACCAGACCGTCACAATATTGTATTCCGTGGCCTTAGGGTCCAGCTTCTGAATGATCCATAGCCGTTCCTGAAAATGCGACACCGGCAGTTGGCCGTCCTTGGGCAGCAGCGTCGGCAGCGCTTTGACCTCGTGGCGCAGAAGATGAATAAGCCCCATTTTCTGCATGCGAATCTCGTTGCGCAACTCCTCGGACAGGCTGCCGACCCGTCCGGTCACCCGCAGATCGTCGCCCTGAGGCGTGATCTGGCCCCCTCGCGAACGGATTTCCCTGAGCAGTTCGGCAGGGGTCATAGCACGAACTCCTCAAACTCCTCGCCGCCAAGGTCCTGACTACCGCCTGCGTCCTTTGCAGCTGCCACCAGCGAGGCGATATTTCCGATGGTCCGGGCGTCAAAGACGTCGCGTAGCATCAGCTTGACCGATGTTGCCGCCTCCAGCTGCGCAAGGAACCGTGTTGCCATAAGCGAATGGCCCCCAAGCTCGAAAAAATCGTCATCCGGTCCGTCAAGCGGCACCTGCAAAAGCTCGGCCCAGATCAAGGCAACCGTGTACTCAACATCGCTCTGGAAACGGTCGCGCTGCACGAGGCCGGTCTCTTCTGCGGCCACGGCGGTCCTTTCCGGCATTTCCGCCGCACGCGGGTCGATACCCAAGACCACCCCCGCACGCCGCGCCCACAGGGCCGCCGTCGGCAGGTCATATGCCGTAACGACGACGCGTGCGACCGGGCTGCGGGCAAAATCGAGCAGCAGACTGGCAGCAATTTTGCGGTCGATGGGCGTCAGGTTCGGGTCGGGACGATCCTTTAGGCGCCGGGCCGCCATGCCCACATCCGCCCAGGCTTCCCAGTTCATCACCGTGACATGCGACCAGGTTTTCGGACGTTCCACGCTTTCGGCCCAGGCATCGAGAAAGGCATTTGCCGCAGCGTAATCGACAGCGCCAGCGGTCGAGATAATGGAATTGATCGAACTCATCAGCACAACGAAATCGAGCTTCTCTTCCCCGAAGACGCGCGCCAACGCGCGGGTGCCATCCACCTTGGCGGCCAGCGTGGCCGACACGTCCTTGGCGGTTTGAAGCACCGTCAGCGCGCCGCTTCCGGGCAGGCCAGCGGCGTGCACGATAGCGTCGATCCCGCCCCAGCGCGCACGGACCTTGTCCGCCATCTGCGCCACACTTGCGGCGTCGGCAACGTTGCAGGCCAGCGTCATCACCTCGGACCCAAGCGCCTCGATTTCGGCTATCTCCATCAGGGCCGCCGCCTGATCGTGGCCTGAGGCGATCGCATCCTCCCACTCTTCGCGTGACGGCAAGGGGGTACGTCCGGCCAACACCAGACGCGATGAACCCGCTTCGGCCAGTGCGCGGGCGACGGTCAGACCTACGCCGCCCAGACCGCCTGTGATCAGGCAGACGCCGCCCTCCTTCAACGGCGACCCGCCCCGTGCCGGCGCCGCGACGGGGTCATAGCTGCGATGGAACCGCCGGCCGTGGCGGCGGGCACAGAACAGCTCCGGATCGCTTTGGCAGACCTCATCCATGATCGCATCGACCAGCGCTTCAGGGCTGCCCGCGACCTCCTCCGGGGCCAGGTCCACATGGCGAAAGGTCAGGCGCGGCTCCTCGCTGCTGAGCGCCAGCATCGGACCGTGCGCCAGTACCCCGTCGGGGTTGCCGACCGCCTCGCCCAGCACGCTGCAGGCGCCGACGGTCAGACAAATCACCGGCACCGGCGCGGCCAGAGGCGCCGTCTGGGCGACGTGGCCCAACGCCATCACTGTATCCAAGCAGTTGCGCCCATCAACGGCGTGCCCGTGCAGCCCCCAGGCCATCACAATTCCCGCTATGGGCGCATCGCTGGCCGCGAGCGCGTCTGACACGTCCTCGGCGTGACCGGGACGCACGCTGGCCGGGAAACCGGTCTGCGGCGTATCCCCGGCCAGAACCCCCACGACCTCGGCGGCGCCCGCCTGCGTCAGGCGGCGGCTCAACGCTTCGGACATTTCGGGGCTGTCAACAAACGTCAGCCAGCGCCCCGTGACCGTGCGATCCGGCCCCGCCGCGGCGGTGGTCCACCCCGGTACGCTCAGAAACGGATCCTGCGTCCGCCCGGCCACGACGCCCTGCATCTCCTGCCCCGGCGCATCCGTGGCCACAGGGTCAACCCAGTGGCGGTGGCGGTCGAAGGGATAGGTCGGGAGCGGCACTCGATGCGGAATTCGGTCCGAATCGGCCGACATGCCAGCGCGGTCAATCTTCACACCGGCGGCCCACATCCGACCACTGGCCTCAAGAACCGCGGTTTGGTCGGGCTTGTCCTCGCCGGGATGCGCCAGCGTCGATGCGATCCGGTTGCGCGAGGCGGGCAGCACCATCTGCGCCAGCGATGACAGCACGGTCCCTGGCCCGATCTCCAGCAAGAATAGTCCGGGATCGTTACCCAGAAGCTGCACGCCCGGCCCGAACCGGACGGCACGGCGCAGATGCCGGGCGTAATAGTCAGCAGAGACCGCTTCCTGCGGCGTAATCCAGGCCCCGGTGACGTTCGAAACGTATGGAATTGCAGGTTTATTTAGAGCAATTTTTGCCACCGCCTGTGCAAAGCGATCAAGCGCCGGTTCCATCATCCGTGAATGAAACGCATGAGAGGTGTGCAGCATCCGCACCGACAGGCCTTCTGCCTCCAGCTCAGTAACCAAGTCCGCGACGGCGTCTGTTTCGCCGGAAACCACGCTAAGGTCTGGCGCGTTCTCGGCTGCA
>RCMY010003711.1_pt1 | contig 13406 bp, 10 predicted proteins | sample 2041341 | NCBI WGS metagenome assembly RCMY01 (sample SAMN09708234, study PRJNA481090) | Marine sediment metagenome, whole genome shotgun sequencing project. | reverse complement strand
CCGCTACGAAAAATGTGGATGTTACCGTGATTGCTCCCGAATATTTCGAAAACCTAAAGAAAACATTTCCCAAGCAAGACCTGTACAAGTTGTGGTTGGTCATCACCCAAGACGTCAACTTTATGCCCATCGAGAAAAAGTTGATCGAAGACACTTCATCTTTGGGCACCAAATCAAAATCGGAACTAAAACGCCTACAGCAGAAAGAGACCATTCTCCGTTACCAATTTATCAATGGCATTCTTAAGGAAACGTATAAAGTAGATCCAACAGCGGCAAAAGGGCTTAGAGCTTCCGTTGACAAAATACTGATGCACAGGGTTTTAGGTTACGTTATTTTCTTGATGATTTTGTTGACCATATTCCAAGCCATCTATTCGTGGAGCGAATACCCGATGGACATGATCGACGAATTTTTCGCCTCGGCCAGTCAATGGGTAAAAAATACGTTGCCCGGTGGCGTATTTACCGATCTTCTTGCCGAGGGTATCTTGGCGGGCATCGGCGGTATTGTCATCTTTATCCCCCAAATCGCCTTTCTTTTCCTGTTTATTTCCCTTTTAGAAGAAACCGGATACATGAGCCGGGTCGTCTTTTTGATGGATAGATTGATGCGTCCTTTCGGACTTAGCGGCAAGAGCGTCGTACCTTTAATGTCTGGCACCGCCTGCGCCATACCCGCTGTCATGGCCACCCGTACCATAGAAAATTGGAAAGAACGTTTGATTACCATTTTGGTCATCCCCTTTACTACCTGTTCCGCCCGCTTGCCGATATACCTCATCATTATTGCCTTGGTCATTCCTGAAGGCACTTTACTCGGACTTAGCTTTAAGGCGCTGACCCTAATGTTGCTCTATCTGATCGGTTTCGCCGCCTCGGTGCTATCCGCCATGTTGTTGAATAAGATCTTAAAGATGAAAGGACGTTCGTTTTTTGTGGTGGAAATGCCGAATTACAAGCTTCCCTTGTTCAAGAACGTTGCCTATACCGTTTGGGAAAAGACCAAAAGTTTTGTTTTCGGAGCGGGGAAAATCATCTTGGCCATATCCATCGTACTTTGGTTTTTGGGATCAAATGGTTATTCCGACAATTTCAAAAATGCTGATACAATTGTTGCCGAGCGAGTTCAAGAGGATGGATTTTCAGCATTTAACCAATCGAATATCTCCAATGAGCTCGCTGATTATCAAAAGGCTTTGCAGGACAATATGAGTAACAAAACCTCTACAATCACTACTACCGCTGTTGAGGACTCCCTGCAGCAAAAAGAGGATGCATTACAACAAAAAGCCCTGAATCAGGAAATATCAAGCTATAAACTCGAAAACTCCTATATCGGCAAAATGGGCAAGGCCATCGAACCCGTCGTAAAACCATTGGGATACGATTGGAAAATAGGCATCGCCGTCCTGACTTCCTTCGCGGCCCGGGAAGTTTTCGTCGGCACCCTAGCCACAATCTACAGCGTAGGAAGTGATGAAGAAGAAACCATCCAAAACCGGATGGCCGCGGAAACGAACCCTAAAACAGGGGAGCCCTTGTTCAACTTGGCCTCAGGAATTTCGCTATTGCTGTTCTATGCCTTCGCTATGCAGTGTATGAGCACCCTAGCCATCGTAAAACGCGAAACCAACAGCTGGAAATGGCCTATGTGGCAATTGGTTTTAATGAGTACTTTTGCTTATATTGTTGCTTTGGTAGCGTATCAGGTTCTTAAATAGAAAAAAATGGATTTTCTTCAAAATATACTGGTCTACATCGTTCTTGCCATTGCCTTGGGGTATTTGGTCAAGAAGTTTTTGCTTCCGAAGTCTTTATTTGCTTCGGGGAAGAGAGGCCGTAAAGCCTGCGGGGAGGATGATTGTGGGTGTCATTAGATCGGTCTACAGCTACAGTTGCGGTTGGCAGGGAGAATCGTTAAAAAAACAATAATTCCATACTAAAAAAAACAAAAACAGACGGCTTTGTTCAATCGCTATTCCTTTTTTTGAGGAGCCAACGCCGAAAGTCCATGTTAAACGCCCGAAAACTCAATCTACTTCTTCTGCTGATTTGTGCCACTGCTATATTACAGTCGCAAAACCTGAGCTCGGTCATCATCGATTCCGTCACGAAGAAACCCGTTCCCTACGCTACTGTACAATTGAACAACAGGGGAATGATCACCAACGAAGAGGGGCGGTTCAACTTTTCCTTTGACGAAAACATTCGTGAAAGCGATTCGTTGTTTATTTCCAGCATCGGCTATGAGTCCATCGGAAAACCGATCAGCGAGTTCACCGATAGCGTTATCGTCTTGCGGCCCAAGGCCATTGAACTGAAAGAGGTCATTGTTTCCAATAAAGAATATACACCTAGGGAAATCATCGAATTGGTAGAGGATAATATCGAGAAAAATTATTATACGGATTTCACGAAAAAACGGGTATTTCTACGGGAAACCTATCAAAACGAGGTTCTAAAGACCGATTACGAGCTTAAAGAATCGACCATTGCTGCCTTTAACGAAAGTTTTCTGGACAGTGTCATCCGCAGTTTTCCAAAGCAAAACACATACTACACCGAGATGTTGGGCGACCTGTACGGCAACGAAGATGCCGACGAACAAAAGCTTGACCTTATCAAGGCCTCCGAAATGTACGATAAGGATAAAAACCTTGATGTTGAAAAATTGGAGGAAAAGTTCAACCAGATTGTAAAGGAGAATATTAAGTCCGATTCCTATTTCAAGATAAAATCCGGATGGTTTTTTGGCACTAAAATCGATGCCGATGAGATGGGGGACCTTTTTAAGGAGGATACAGATTCCACCGATGTGGCCGCCCTGAACAAAAGAAAGGAGGAGGAAAAACAGCAAAAAGAAGAACGTCGAAAGTCCTTTTCGGGTTATAAACGGGAAACACTGGGCAACCTCATCGAAAACCTTCCGATTTTTGACGGCACCGATTATAATGTCATCTTCAAACCCGGCAGATACAATTTAACCCTCGAAAGCTTTACCTATCTCGGCGAACAAGCGGTCTATGTAATCGGTTTCGTACCTGACGGCTCCCCTGAATACAAAGGAAAACTTTTCATCAACGCCGATGATTTTGCCCTGATCCGTATGGATTTTGAAAATACCGAACTGTTACGGGATTTCAAACTGCTAGGTGTTTCCATCAAAGAATATCTAGCTAAAGGCAGCATCCTTTTCGCCAAGGGCACCGACGAAAAGTACCATTTACGGTACTACGACATTATTAAAGGGGTAAGGGGAGGCGTCAAAAGACCCTTAAAAATTATAGAAAAGAACAAAAACGTAAAAGGCCGGAGAAAACAGAACGAACTGTCGCTGGAAGTAGATGCTGCGTTCGGGAATGTCAACCGCTACGAACTAGTCGTCTTCGATGAGGAGCCGATCAATGAAAACCAATTCGAAAATTTTAAAGAGAATAACGCAGTACTTCCAACCTATATGCCCAACTACGATCCTGAATTTTGGAAAGGCTATACTATTATCGAACCCAATCAGGCCATTAAAGCCTTTACTTCTGAGGCGGAACTTGTAGATTGAACCAGGAACACCGTTATGTCAATGGAATCTATGACATAAAAAGACTAATGACATCTTTCCCGAAAAGCAGGTTTTTGTTTGCATAGTTAAAGTGATATCTGGATTTTTAAACGTATTAAAATGTTAAACGGACGCTAGGAAGAATCAGAAATATCCCCCAATAAACTGATACAATAACAGACCCCATCCCACAACCAAAAGCAATCCACCTAAAGGTGTAATCGGTCCAATAAACTTCCATGTTTTCCCTTTAGAGGCGCTTAAAGCCAGCCCATAAATGCTGAACGAAAATAGGAATGTGCCGATTACGAAACAGTAGACCATATATTGCTGCAGGGGAGTATCCAAATTGAAGTTGAAGCCAATCATTACCAGAACTATCGCATGGTACATCTGATATTTGACCCCGGTCTCGAAGCTTTTCAACTGTTCTTCCGAGAAAGACTTTTTAAGGGCGTGCGCCCCGAAGGCACCGAAAATCACGGCCAAAAGACCGTATAATGCGCCGAGTGAATGGGCGATTAGAACCATTTTGCCATGTTTACTTCAAATTTACTTCAAAGATATAATTTCTGGAGCGCATTTCTGCTAAGTACTAAATCGCAATATCGTATTTAAGAGCATTTTGTAAAGAAAAAAATAAATCATTCCCTATTTAATGGGCACCGATATCGACTGGTCTGAAGTAAGCTCGAATGCGCATTCCTCAAAACTTGGCGGGCCAAAAGTTTTCATTTTCCCCTTGGAAAAGCCCAAGGGCTCCTTTGGAATGCCGAGCATATTAGTGTCAAGCTCATCATTACCGTTTTCATCGTGAAAAACGGCAAGGGCATACTTGCCTTTGGGCAGGTCTTTGAGCACCACCTCCGTACTCCCTTTTTGGCTAGGTACACTTTCGGCCTTGAATACCTTATCGAATTTTAAGAAACTTGCTTCGGTATCGTAAACGGCAACGCTGACTTTTCCGTCGTTCGATTCAACGTTCTTGACCGTAACCGTAAGGTCGAATTGTGCCAGTGTAGATAATGGAAGCAGAAGGATAAGGGAAAATAATTTCATAACCGTACTGTTTTTTGAAATTCAGAATATCCGATATTCAAAACATACCACAATCAATTGGAGGGCTCTGGGAGTCTTTCAGCCAAGAACTGGTACATGTTCTGAGTTTCGGTCGAGTCCTTAAAATTAAGGTATAGTTTAAGGGAATCTTGATACGTAACCGCAATTTTTTGATTCGAAAAGTTATCGACAAATACGTAGACTTTCTTGTCGGTGAGCGAATCTTTGAATTCCCTATAGATGCCCTTGCCTTTTTCTTGGGCCGAGAAACCGTTCAAACGTTCCATTGGTGGAATTTTTTCCACAAACTGGACGCTATCCAGTTCCGAATACTTCAATTTTTTATAGTAAAATCCGGAGAGGATTTTCATTTCGTTCTCATCCTTGGAAGTCCAGTTTTTGTAATGCATAACAAACGCCAATGAGCAAATGATGACTGTCACTACCGCCCATATATTCCATATCCAAAGTCGCTTTTTCAAATTAAAACTTTTTTATCATTCCCGCCCATCGGTTCCGCTCAGGATAAACCACGGCGGGAATCTGTTTACTAACTGGTCACACCGTTACATTCTATCCGGTCTTACTACTCAAACTATCCAGACGGGATAATATTGTTTTAAATGGATTGTTTTTGCAGGATAAAGTTAAAAAAAAGAGCCACGGCATCGACCGCAGCTCTTTTCAAGCATGTATTACTTTCAATACGAGGCTCAATCAAACCGATCAACGTTCATCACCTTGTTCCACGCCGCGACGAAATCTTTCACGAATTTTTCTTTGGAATCATTCGTAGCGTAGACTTCGGCAACCGCGCGGAGTTCGGAGTTCGAACCAAAAATCAGATCTACCCGGGTACCTGCCCATTTGACTTCGTTCGTTTTACGGTTACGGCCGGCAAATACCTGCTCCGATTCGGAAGCCTTTTCCCATTTTGTACTCATATCGAGCAAATTCAGAAAGAAATCGTTCGTTAAGGAGCCCTTGTTTTGGGTAAAAACACCGTGCTGTGATTGTTTGTGATTGGCATCTAGCGCGCGTATACCGCCCACCAAAACTGTCATTTCGGGGATGGTCAATGTCAGCAATTGGGCACGGTCGATAAGCATTTCTTCCGCGGAGATGTCGTGCGTCGTCTTGTCAAAATTTCGGAAGCCGTCCGCTTTTGGCTCTAATACTTCGAAAGCTTCTACGTCGGTCTGCTCTTGAGATGCATCGGTACGGCCCGGTCTGAACGGCACCTTAATATCATGGCCCGCATTTTTGGCGCCTTGTTCGACGCCTGCGCATCCGCCTAAAACAATAAGATCGGCGATGGACACTTTCTTATCACCGGATTGATTGCTGTTAAACTCATCTTGGATTCTTCCAAGCGTATCGAGAACATTCTCCAACCGCTGCGGATCGTTCGCCTCCCAATCCTTTTGAGGCGTAAGGCGGATACGGGCACCATTGGCACCGCCGCGTTTGTCAGAATCACGATAGGTCGCCGCAGCTGCCCAAGCGGTAAATACCAAATCGGCTACTGAAAGACCGGAAGCCAATATATTAGCCTTGAGCGCCCTGCTATCCTCATCATTTATCAATTCATGGTCAACGACCGGTACCGGATCTTGCCAGATAAGTTCCTCTTTAGGAACTTCCGGACCCAAATAACGGCTAACGGGCCCCATATCGCGGTGGGTCAGCTTGTACCACGCCTTTGAGTAAGCATCTGCGAATTCTTCGGGATTTTCATGAAAATGTCTTGATATCTTCTCGTACTCCGGATCCATCTTCAAGGAGAGATCTGTTGTCAACATAAAAGGAGCATGTTTTTTATTCGGGTCGTGGGCATCGGGCACCGTACCGGCACCGGCACCATCTTTTGGTTGCCATTGATGTGCTCCAGCGGGACTAGTGGTCAGCTCCCATTCGTAGCCAAAAAGGTTCTCGAAATATGAATTGCTCCACTGGGTCGGGGTAGCTGTCCATGCGCCTTCAAGACCGCTGGTAATCGTATCACCCGCATTTCCGGTCCCAAAGGAGTTTTTCCATCCGAAGCCCATTTCTTCTATTCCCGCCTCGGCAGGCTCGGCACCTACATATTCTCCTGGATCGGCCGCACCGTGGGTCTTTCCAAAAGTATGTCCACCGGCAATCAAGGCCACCGTTTCGTAATCGTTCATGGCCATTCTACCAAAGGTTTCGCGGGTATCACGCGCTGCGGCCACGGGGTCGGGTATTCCGTTCGGTCCTTCGGGGTTTACATAAATCAATCCCATATGTGATGCTCCCAAAGGCTGTTCGAGCTGACGGTCTCCTGAATAACGTGCGTCATTACCCATCCATTCCGTTTCCGAACCCCAGTAGATATCGTCTTCGGGCTGCCATACATCGATTCTGCCACCGGCAAATCCGTACATTTTCAGGCCCATCGACTCATGGGCGCAATTACCCGCCAAGACCATCAAGTCGGCCCAAGAAATCTTTTTGCCATATTTCTGTTTGATCGGCCATAAAAGCAAACGCGCCTTGTCAAGACTAGCATTGTCTGGCCAACTATTCAGGGGCGCAAAACGCTGCGAACCCGAACTGGCACCGCCTCGACCGTCGGCAATACGATATGTACCGGCACTATGCCATGCCATACGAATGAAAAACGGCCCGTAATGGCCATAATCCGCCGGCCACCAATCTTGGGAATCGGTCATCAGGTCGTATAAATCTTGTTTTACGGCTTTCAGATCTAGGGATTTGAATTCCTTAGCATAGTCAAAATCGGCTTCCATAGGATTGGATTGCGGCGCGTGCTGACGAAGAATGTTCATTTTCAACTGGTTCGGCCACCAATCGCGATTGCCGGTACCCCCACCTGCCACTTGATGGTTTTCGCCGCCCATGAACGGGCATTTGGCACTCGATTCGTTTACGTCCCAAACTTTACCGGTTCCACCTGTATTTTTGTTGTCAGTACTCATAATATCATGATTTTAGCGTTTCCAATGGGCAATAAGCCATCCTATTTATCCGTTTAAAAGTAATAAAATCAGGATGAAATTCATAGATAGTTCATATTAAAATATTATTAAATGATAGGAATTTCCTATGAAACACACCATATTTCAAATGTTGAAAAATCCTATAGAAATTCTAATACATTTAAGCATTTTCCTACATTTAATAAATTATTCATATTTTTAACCCACCAAACTGAAGCCTACCTTGGAAACATTATCGATTAATTTTTTGATCAAGGATTCCCCAACCGCGGTCGCTATCCTAGATTTGGACATGTGCTTTATCAGTCTTTCGGAAATCTGGCAGCGCGAGTTCGCTCCCGATTACGATTCCATTATCGGAAAATCCTATTACGATATCCTGCCAAAAACGCCCGAAGCCCTTCGAAAAGTATATAGCGATTGTCTAAATGGGGCATCCAATAGCAACAAAGGAAGAAAATTCATAGCCGCAAATGGAGCAATTACATGGTTAAGTTGGAAAATAAACAGCTGGAAAGACGACGGCGGTAAAACAAAAGGACTGATAATCGCGCTAGAAGACATCACCGAGACCAAGCGCAGGGAAGAACTGTTGATCAAGGCCCAAAGAGTAGCAAAGATAGGGGCCTGGGAGGTAGATCTTTTTTCGGACAGGGTCTATTGGACTCAAATTACCAAGGAAATTCATGAGGTGCCCCAAAATTACGTACCAAGCCTGGAGGCAGGAATAAATTTTTACAAAAAAGGCGAACATCGAGACAAAATTACCCGATTGGTAAGCGATGCCATAAGCGATGGTACTTCATGGGATACCGAACTTATCATAATTACCGCGCAAGAAAATGAACTTTGGGTCAGGGCAAAGGGCGAGGTCGAAATCGTTGATGGTAAACCGGTGCGCATCTTTGGCACTTTTCAAGATATCGATGAAAAAAAGAAATATACACTGGATTTTCAAAAGGTAACTGAACAATTTGCAGTTGCTACTTCAGGAGCAAAGTTTGGAACCTTCAATCTTGATCTTATTACCCATGTGCTGGAATGGGACGAAAGTATGTTCCCTCTTTTTGGAATCGACAAGGGTGATTTTAGCGGTGACTACGATGCTTGGCGGTTGGGCGTTCACCCAGAGGATATTGCCCGTTGCGAAGAAGAAATCGGATGGGCCATTTCCGGAGAGAAAGACTTCAATACCGAGTTTCGAATTATATGGCCCAATGGCGAAATTAGGCATGTCGGGGCAATAGCGATAACACAAAAGAATCACGAAGGAAAGGCGGTTAGAATGATCGGTTCCAACTGGGACATCACCGAACTAAAGACCGCCCAGATGATGCTCAGAAAAAGTGAGGAATCTTTTATGGGTGCCTTCGAAAGTTCCAATATCGGCATGGCCCTAGTAGGCCTTGACGGCAAATGGATCAAGGTAAACCAAAGCCTCTGCAACAGCCTAGGTTATCAGGAAGAGGAATTGGCACGTATGACTTTTCAGCAAATTACCCATCCTGATGATCTCGATAAAGATCTGTCGTTATTACGGGAGTTGGTCAACGGTGAAAGAGAGGGCTATCAAGTTGAAAAACGGTATTATCACAAGAACGGACACTTGGTTTATATCATCCTAGCAGTAACTGGTGTTAACAATATCGATGGAGAGCTTTCCCATTTTATTTCACAAATTTTGGATATTTCCCCTCGGATAAACGCCGAGAAGAAGTTGAACCGTTTGGTAGACGTTACCACCGAGCAGAACGATAGTTTAATGAATTTCGCCCATATTGTCTCGCACAACCTACGATCACACTCCAGCAACCTGTCAATGCTATCCGGTTTTTTGAGTACGGAGGAAAATGAAAGCGAGCGAAAGAACTTGTTGAACATGCTCTGTGACGCTTCCGAAAGCCTTAACGAAACTGTGTTACATTTGAACGAAGTGGTACAGGTAAAGGTAGATGCGCTCGATAAAATGAAATGCGTAAACCTTTACAAAACTATCAGGGACGTCAAAAAACACTTAGCCCTTTTGCTACAGGATAAAAATGCGGTATGTCATATAGATATTGACAAAAATTTAAAAATCCGGGGAATACCCGCCTATCTGGATAGTATTTTTCTGAATCTATTCACCAATAGTATAAAGTATAGCTCACCTGAAAGAACACCTGTCTTAAACATCGTTTCGGAACACATCGAAAACAAGACCGTACTTTCATTTTCCGACAACGGCCTCGGCATCGACCTAGAGCGGCATGGCGATAAACTTTTTGGTATGTACAAGACGTTCCACAGAAATAAAGATGCCAAAGGAATTGGTCTATTTATCACCAAAAACCAAATCGAGGCCATGAACGGCAGCATTGAAGTGAAAAGTACCGTAGATGTCGGCACCACCTTCAAACTGTATTTTGAGGCCGGATTCCCTTGAAATTTATGGATTTAAAATTGCTAAAAAAAATGAAATGAAGAAAATTAAAACTGCCTGCATCATAGATGACGATCCGATCTTTATCTATGGAACGAAACGCCTTATGACAGAGGTCGATTTCTGCGAAACCGTTCTGGTATTCCAGAATGGGCAAGACGCCATTGATGGTCTAAATAAAATTACGGCCAATGGCGAAAAACTTCCATATGTTATTCTTTTAGACCTGAACATGCCGATAATGAACGGCTGGGAATTTTTGGAGGAGTTCGTGAAAATCCCCAACCATAATCGGGAAAAGGTTATTATTCATATCATCAGCTCATCGGTCGATCCCAGGGATTTAGAACGGATAAAAAATTACGAAGTGGTGAACAACTATATCCTAAAACCTATTTCCAAGGAAGATTTGGAAAGTGCTCTTGAAAATATTCTATAAATCATTGCTTATTACCCACCTGTCATGGAAGCCCATAGCCGAACCTATATTATCGATGACGATGCCATTGCTGTTTTTGGGCTTAAAAGAACCATGAAAAGTCTTGGTTTTACACCCGACCTATCGGTTTTCGAAAACGGACTTGACGCCCTTGAAGAATTCGAGAAGCTACTGGAGAATGATTCTGAACTACCGTCCTTAATTTTCATAGACCTGAATATGCCCGTTATGGACGGATGGGATTTTATGCTGGAATTCACCAAACTGATGTCTTCAAAAAAGTATATGCCTGAGATTTTTATAATGACCTCGTCCATGGATTTTAAGGATGTAGAAAAAGCCAAAACTTATGGTCTTGAAGCCAATTATTTAATCAAACCGATATATAAGGAAGTTTTGGAGGGGATTCTTGGTTGAGGGTAATACCATATTTTCTTCAGGGTGAACCTACCTGTCGGCAGCTACCCAGTACACAAATCTCTTAAAAGCTATTTCACAAGAACTGTGGCATGGCTCTTCTCTTTTTTCAAAGAGAAATGGCAGCTTTGCCGTCAGGCAGGCGTATCGCACAATAACGTCACTCCTACTCCCGTTTTCCGGGTGTAAAATCAGAGGGTGCATTTTGTGGTAATTTGATAGTTCCCGATTCCCCCGAATCATTATAAATCGTCCATTCGCTAAAATTGTAGGTCGGATTTCCATCCGTTATTTCGGCGTTTCGTACGGCCCTGCCATCTTCGAATTCATGATTGGTGCCGGTGCCATCCTCACCAATAACCCCGAATACATCGACGACCGTTCCGAACGGGTCGACTAATTCAAGGTTGTCGTCGCCATTGGAATCTGCTGGGCTGTTTTTGCCGACGGCCAAGTCGGGCGCAAAGCCATAGACCGTTTCAAACTCGGTGGCGTTGGGCGAGATGACGAGCGTACTTTCGGCACCAATCGTAACATCGGACAGGTCTACGGTCGAGCTGATCTCGGTGTTTGCATTCGTGTAGCGACGTAACGTCCATCCTTTCATATCTAGGGGTTCTTTTGCCGAATTGTACAGTTCCACGAAACGGGCCGCTATGTTGTTGTCGGGATCGGCCAGTTCGGAAATAAAAATTTGGTTCGATGAAAATTCATCGATCAGTTCTGCGCAGCGTTCTTTGTTGAAATCAATATCCCCCAAACTTCGAATAGCCAGCCGGTACTCATCATTTTCGCGCAACAGCACGCCAGTGATACTTCCGTTGCCTTGGGGAAGTAATTCGGCCTGAAAATCTGAAAATCCGCTATTGAGTAAGATGATTTTGTTGTCGTTGCAGTCGGTCAACATGCGCTCGGTCTCTCTGCCTTCGGTAGCAAAAGATTTGCCCAGTTCGGCTTCCGATACTTCAAAACCATCAAGGCGTACAAGGGTATTCGTGAGGTTAGTTGGGATATCCGGAAAGGATATTAGGCTAGGCTCAATTCTTGCTTTTTCCTCACAGGACACAAAAATATGGTTGTCGACTACCGTGGAAGGCAATCTGCCTACTGATTCATTGCCGAAGGAAGTGAAAACACCGCCGATCTTGAACACATCTTTGCTTCTTCCCAAATATAACCCTTTCAATTTGATATAGATCTTGCTGCCAATCGGATAGAACAAATGCGAGTCGCGAAGGTCGATCTCGATATCAAAACCTTCAGACGGATTCACCGGACTGTCCTGAAAATGGAGTACGCTGAAGAAATTACCTGCTTCATCGGAAGAGCTTACGTAGCCTTCGATAATCAGGTCTTGTTGAATTTGGAAGGTTTGGTCTACGTAAAGGTTCTTGACTTCGGCGTAGGTGGTGTTAGCGACTATATCGGTAATGCAATCCGCGGGCGGTGGGTCGAAGTTGCGGGATTTGGTACAGGCCAACGTTAAGATTGATGCGGCAAGGATAAGCATCACAGGTTTGGCGTATTTCGTGAAATTTGCTGTCTTTTTCATTTTTTTTGGTTTGTTCTTTGACCGACGTGCAAGGTATGAGCGCGGCACGAGCAATCCTTGTAGGCCTAAGCTCGACGCAAGTTCCAACCGGCAGATCTACAAGGAGCCCTCCTTACGGTCGGGAAAACCTTGCGGATCAGAATTAGAAACTATACGCCAGGTTCAAAAAATACGTTCGCCCATAGCCGTACCAATATTTTGGGGCAAACGAGGGCGTTCCACTGAGGTTATCATCTTTAAGCTGTCCATAATTGCCGTTTCTGCTCTGTTCGTACCCGCCGGTTCGGAACACATTATCGAACAGGTTGTTGACACTAGCGAACACACTGATATATTTTCCTTTTTTGAGCCATGACTTTCCTCCTACCAGATTTAGCAAGTAGAAATTATCCAAGGGTTTTTGGCCCAATAGCTTGTTTACATTTTCTTCCGTTGCCTCGGGAAAAGCTTGTCCGGTTTCGGGGTCGAGGTAGAAACTTCGCGTTCTAGTGATTGCAGAAATACCGGCATAGTTGTCGGCCAAATAATTAGCGGTCATGCTTATCCACCAATATTTGGGGTCGCGGTATTCGATACCAACGGCGTATGCCTGTTGCGGGCCCTGTGACAATCTTAAATCTTTGATGTTGGCAATACCGAGATCGCTATTGCCATCTAAATTGATCAAATCTTCTTCACGACCGGCGGTATCGAAGTTTATGGTGAGATTGGGATTACTGGAATAAAGGTACTTCCCTACTGCGGCCACGCCTGTCAACTTTACCGAGGATGAAACTTGATACTCCAAACCCAGTTCCGTCCCCATATGAAGCTTGTCAAGGTCGGTAAGCACTTCCTGAACAAAATCGGAACCTACGCCGGTATCGACAAAGAAAAAATTGATATCGGTAGTGTTTTGAAAACGGGTATAAAAGCCGGTCAGCCTACCGGTCAATTTTGGAAGACGTAGATAATAGCTCAGGTCTACGGTCGATACG
>RCMY010004212.1_pt1 | contig 13408 bp, 13 predicted proteins | sample 2041341 | NCBI WGS metagenome assembly RCMY01 (sample SAMN09708234, study PRJNA481090) | Marine sediment metagenome, whole genome shotgun sequencing project. | reverse complement strand
GCATTAATACAGTACACGCCGACATCGTAGATCATTCCACCCCCTAGTTCAGCATCCATACGCCAAGTATCCGGTGGGTCGGTCATGTTCCATCCAATATCCGCCCTTAGTTTTTCGATTTCTCCGAAGGGCTTAATTTTCGACCATTCAATGATTTTTTGCGTATTGGGCTCATGCTGCATACGATATCCGATGGATAGTTTGACCTTGTTTTTGTTACAGGCCTCAATGATCGCATGACATTCCTCTTCCGTTTTTGCCATCGGTTTTTCACACCACACGTGTTTACCGGTGTTGGCCGCTTTAATGGCGTATTCGGAATGTAAGCCCGTGGGTAGAACGATATAAATGATATCGATATCGGGGTTGTCGGCAATACCGCCCATACTTCCATAATCGTAGACGTTCTTATCGGGAATACCATATTTTTTCTGCCATATGGGAATTTTCTGAGGCGTTCCTGTAACTATTCCGCGAAGTTCGCAATGTTCTGTCAATTGCAGGGCCGGGGCCAATTGAGTGCCGCTGTAATTTCCCAGACCTACCAAACAAACACCCAATTTCTGTTTTTGAAAGATCGGCTTGAAGGCATAGTGCGGCAGAATGCTTACACCGCCAAACAGCAACCCAGTTTTCTTGATGAACGTTCTTCGTTTTTGCATGGCTATTTTTTTCTTTGGATGGATAAGATTTTGGTTTACAAGTACTTTCACAATATAAGCATCTTTAGCATTTCCGAATTCCGCTTTAAGACTTTGTTAGGATACAAATGCCATTATAAGGATGTACTTCGGTTTTACTGCTATATTTGCAACTCTTCTAAAAAACAGCACATGTCGTTAAAACCTTCCTTCATTAAAAACCTATCTCTACCCGTCATAGCCGCACCCATGTTCCTGATTTCCGGACCGAAACTCGTTATCGAATGTTGTAAAAACGGCATTGTAGGCACATTTCCCGCCCTGAACCAGCGCACCAGCGAAGGCTTTGAGGAATGGCTGATCGAAATCAAGTCCGAGCTCGATAAATTCGAAAAGGAAACCGGTAAAAAAGCGGCTCCGTTCGGTGTAAACCTTATCGTTCATCAAACCAATCCCCGTGTAGAGGCCGATCTCAAACTCTGCGTAAAACACAAGGTACCGATTATCATCACCTCTTTGGGTGCGGTCAGCCAAATCGTAAATGCTATACATAGTTATGGAGGACTCGTCTTTCACGACATCATCAAAAAACGCCATGCCGAAAAAGCACAGGAAGCCGGCGTAGACGGATTGATTTTGGTAGCCGCAGGAGCAGGCGGACATGCAGGCACCATCAACCCGATGACCTTGGTGGCCGAAATCAAAAAATTCTTTAAAAAGACTATCATCCTTTCCGGATGCATAAGTACTGGGCGTGACATTGCTTCGGCACTGCAAATGGGTGCCGACCTCGCCTATATGGGTACCCGCTTTATCAATACCGAAGAAAGCGAGGCTACGGACAAATACCGCCAAATGATTATCGATGCAGGGACGAACGATGTGGTCTATACGGCCTCAATTTCGGGGGTACACGCCAACTTTTTGGGTGCCAGCTTAAAGGCCGCCGGAATCACCGATGAAGACCTGAAAAAGGACACTAAAATCGACTTTGGAAAAGAATTGGACACCGAAGCCAAGGCTTGGAAGACCATCTGGTCCGCCGGGCAGGGATCGGCTATGATAGTTGATTCGCTACCGGTCGCGAAATTGGTAGGACAATTGAAATTGGAATTCAAGAAAGCTATCGAGGAGCAGATTAAGGTATTGGAAACTTATCCGAAGTAGGTTGTAGGTTGGGAAAATTTAAGGTTCAATCGCTACTTTGCAGCTGTTCAAGGTTTAAGGTTACTATTGTTTTACCTTGAACCTTTCTAACCTTGAACTTTAAACCTGCCGAAGGCGGGCTTAAACCTTAAATTTTTGCTTCTCGACAGTTCCAAGGCTCACTGAAATCATAAAAAAAATTTTAATGCCAATCTTACCCACAAATTACAACCCTTCATTTTGGGTAAAAAGCGGACACCTTTCCACCATCTACTCCGGATTATTCAGAAAGGTTGATGGGCTCGATCAAAAACGCGAGCGGTTCGACCTCCCCGACGGAGATTTTATGGACCTCGATTGGAGCTTCGCTGAAAAACCATCCAAAAGAGTTGTCATTCTATTGCATGGTCTCGAAGGCAACGCCCAGCGCCCCTATATCACCGGAAGCGCAAAGACCTTTAACGAAGCGGGTATCGACGCCTGCGCCGTTAATTTTCGAGGGTGTAGCGGGGAAACCAATCGGCTGTACCGTTCTTACCATTCGGGGGCTACCGAAGATCTGGATTCTGTGGTACATCATATCCTCCAAAATAAAAATTATCATGAAATCTATATCAAAGGAGTTAGTCTAGGCGGGAACATGGCGCTGAAATACGTTGGAGAAACTCGAAATATTCCCAAAGTAATAAAGGCTGTCATCGCTGTATCGGCACCCTGCAATCTCTATAGCTCGCTAAAGGAACTGCTGAAACCCAAAAACTACGCTTACGCCATAAGGTTCAGGAAGCATCTTGTCGATAAACTCCGGTTAAAACTGCCGCTTTTTCCCGACCTCATTTCAAAATCAGAGATTAAGAGAATAAAGAACCTAAAAGACTTCGACGACATCTACACCGCTCCTGCACACGGTTTCACAGATGCGCTGGACTATTACGAACAATGCAGTTGCCGGCAATTCTTACCAAACGTCAGGGTGCCTTCACTCATCATCAACGCCGAAAATGATTCCTTTCTTGGGCCGGAATGCTATCCTTACGAAGAAGCCGAAAAAAACGAAATGATACACTTGGAAACTCCAAAATTTGGGGGTCATGTCGGATTCATTGACTCCAAAAATCGCTATTATTCCGAAAAAAGGGCAATAAAATTTCTGGAAGATCTCATTTAGATTTAACGATTCAGTATATTAGGGGCCGAAAATCAGAAGCTGAAACTCGCGAAACTTCGGGACAGCCTAAAAAATCACACAAATGAAAAAAATACTTGTTGTATTTGTTTTAGGCGGACTAATCATCGGTTGCGGCGAATCGAAAAAGGAAGAAAAAAAAGAAGGTTTTGAAATAAACCGCACCAAAACGGTCGAAAAAGTGACCGAAGCCCAAGCTGAAAGCGTACCTGTCGACATGGACAACGAAGGTGTCGGCCCGTTCAAGGATATTTCCTTTGACGGCGACATCGACCAAGAACTCGCCTCCGCCGGCGAAGCCAAGTTCAACACCGTCTGCACCGCTTGCCACATGGCCGAAAAACGCATGATAGGCCCTGCTCTTAAAGGCGTCTACGAACGAAGAAATCCGGCCTGGGTAATGAATATAATTATAGGTCCCGACAAAATGCTCAAAGAAGATCCCATTGCCAAGGCCTTGCTTAAAGAATATAACAATATGGTCATGGCCCCTCTCGGGCTAAATGAGGAAGAAACAAGATCAATAGCCGAGTATCTGCGGACGCTGTAGGTATTGTAAGGAAGTTACTTGAAAAGTGCTTTTAGCCCGCGAAATGTATGGGATAAAAGCACTTTTTGTGTCCATATTTAAAGGTTATCTACTAGCTAAAAAAACAAAAAACTTGAATAGTAGTAAAATCAGCATCTTGGAATTTTCAACAAATTTGGGGTTATAGGAAAGCGCTTTAAAGTCAGCTACCCTTCTTATACTAAACGTTATATGTAACTTTAACGAAAAAGCTACAGAAATAAAGAATGAACAATATAAAGGACTTAAATATCGAGAAGGAACTTTTACCCCTGTTCGACTATTCCCTGAATATGTTCGCCAAGAAAAAAATTCTTGAGATTTTAGAAACTCCGTTGGTATCGACAAGGGAGATCATCGAAAGACAAAATATCCTCAAAGGATTTACTGCCAACAACAAAATTTTAAAAGAGTATTCCTATACCGTTCTTTACTTGAACGAAGTACATTATTTTCTTAACGATGCTAAAATTGAGGACCTCTCCCAAAGAAAGCTCAAATACAGACTATTTGCCTCTAGACAAGAAAAAATACGCAACCTAAGCAGGTTCAACCAATTGATATTATTTTTTCATCGACTGGACTCAAAATATTTCTCGAGATTGGATTTATCCCAATTTCCAGCAGGATTTAGTAAGAGCGTAGACCGGATGTTACAATTTTTCTCAAACTTCGAGCTTCACAAATACGAAAATATTGTCAGGGAACACCGGTTAAGGGACAATCACGTAATAGCCCTAACAGAGAAAATTAACCATCTTAAAAAGAAGGAATTGATTCCAACTTTTTGGGAAGATCTATTTCTATTCGAGGCCTATCTATCGATAAATTTTGGAGTTCTAGAAAATAATTTTGTCCTCCCGAATTTTACAGAAAAGGGAATTAAACTTATCGAATTTTATCATCCCTTGATCAATAAACCGGTCAAAAACGATTTTGAGACCGTTAGTAACGTAATAGTATTGAACGGCCCGAACATGTCCGGCAAATCCACTTTTCTCAAAGCGGTCGGACTTTGTATCTATTTTGGGCATTTAGGTATTGGGATCCCCGCATCTTTTGGAGATATTCCGTTTTGCGACCATTTTTCGATAGAAATCAACCGAAGGGATGATATTTTAAATGGGTATAGCCATTTTATGACCGAGATTATGAACCTTAAGAACGTAGTTGAAAATGCCTCGAACGGAAAACAATGCTTTGCAATCTTCGATGAACTTTTTAGCGGCACGAACGTCGAAGATGCCTTTGAGATCTGCAAGACAACAATAAACGGTCTGAGTAAATTCCAAAATTGCTTTTTCTTAATATCCTCTCACATACAAGCGCTAAAAACCGTTTCAAATGGACGGGCTTCAAATTATTACCTAGATTGCCAGCTGATCGATGGTCAACCAACGTTTACCTACAACCTAAAAAAAGGATGGTCGGACATTAAAGTGGGCAGAATTTTATTCGAAAAAGAAGGATTGAATAAAATGTTAACCTGACAAATGTTATAATTTGCTTCCGCTTAAATACTTATTTTTGTAATTCCCGGTTCTAAACTGCACCATGCAAAAAGCAGCAAAGCTTGTACTCTGTTTTCTATTGCCATTGTTTTTGGCCCATTGTGCCGATGCTACAAAAGAACAGAAAAAGACAGCGAAGAAAACTCGGGCCATTCCCCGTTTTACCGCATTGCCCGAAACGGTAAAATCGCCGCAAGACAATCCTGCATCCCCTGAAAAAGAATTTCTGGGGAAACTGCTTTTTTACGACCCCATCCTTTCCGGCAACAAAGATGTCGCCTGTGCCACTTGCCATCACCCCAACAACGGCTATGCCGAGTTTTTGGATATTAGTATCGGCCCCAATTCGCGTGGTTTGGGCAGCAAGCGCAAATTCAATAGCCCCAATGACATTCCTTTTGTAAAACGCAATGCACAGACGATTATCAATACCGCCTTCAACGGTATCGATCCGCACAATCGGTACAATCCCCAAGAGGCCAGCATGTTCTGGGACGACCGGGCAAAAAGTCTCGAAAAACAGGCCTTGGAACCCATAAAGGCTTTCGAGGAAATGCGAGGCCACGGTAATGATGAAACCGATGTCTTGCAAACGGTCATCGACCGATTACGGGAAATACCCGAATACCAAAAATTGTTCGAACTGGCCTTTGGCGGAACAGATGCGGTTACGGTCGATAATTTGGGAAAGGCTATCGCCGCCTTTGAACGGACGATCGTCACCAACAACTCCCGGTTCGACCAATACATGCGGGGCGATGATGATGCCATATTACTCTCGGAAAAAGAGGGTTTTGAACTTTTTAAATCCGTTGGCTGTGCCAATTGTCACAACGGACCGATGTTCTCCGATTACCAAATGCATGTTTTAGGAGCTCCCGAAAACAATAAGCTGGCCATTCCCGATGCCGGGGTACAAGATACCTTTGCTTTTCGCACTCCTTCGTTACGCAATCTGCGATTTACCGCCCCGTACATGCACAACGGAAGCCTGCAGAGCTTAAGGCGGGTACTGGAATTCTATGAGGATATATCCAACGGAAAAGTCCGCAATCCGAACGTCACCAAAGAGCGGTACGACCCCTTCGTTCGAGAGCTCGAACTGAGCGTAAAGGAGATGTCGCAGATTATTTCCTTTTTGAATACTTTGAACGACGACAGTTTTGACAAGGAAATTCCGGAAACCGTGCCCAGCGGACTTCCAGTGGGGGGAGATATTCAGTAAAGTTGATTCTTCAAAAAATATCATTAAATCAGGTAACCTTTATATTTATGAATTTCAAAATGATACGCCTGTGACCGAAAAAGAGAAAATGCTCAACGGAGATTTTTACGATTCAAGAGATCTGGAATTGATAAGTATATACCACAATGCCCGAAAATTACTGAAAGAATACAACCATCTCGATTCGGAACTCATAAAAGAACGCGACCGGATTCTAACCGAACTATTCAATCATAAAGGCTCAGGCGTATGGATAGAAATCCCATTTTTCTGCGATTATGGAGAAAATATATCCATCGGCGAAAATACGTTCGTCAACACCAATTGTATGTTCTTGGACAACAACAAAATAACCATCGGTAAAAACGGACTGATTGCGCCCTACGTACAAATATATACCACGAATCATCCTTTAAAAGCATCCGAGAGAATCATCGACTACGGAAACGATTCCCGTTATCGGACTTTCGCCAAGCCGGTCACCATTGGAGACAATGTTTGGATCGGAGGTAATTCCGTGATTTTTCCGGGCGTAACTATTGGGGATAATGTTACAATTGGCGCGGGAAGTGTGGTCACGAAAAGCATTTCAGATAACGTCTTGGCGTTTGGAAATCCCTGCGAAATAAGAAGGAAACTTTGAAAGAATGCGCGAAATGTCCCGAAATAGGGGCCTGGGCGCGCCTGCGAATTCTCTGTTTGGGCTCTTCTGTCATAAATGCGGTGCAGGTAAGGGGACTAGACCCCAAAGGTTTTCATTTAATTTAGCAGATACATTCTTTCTCAGACATAGATTTCAACAAAACCGATCGATAATTTTGGTAAAACCTTTGGGGTCTTTGTACCGCACAAAAAATACCCATTATTGTGCATGAGATTTATAAGTGCACAAAAAATGCGAAATTTTGTGGACGTTAAAGCCCCCAAACATTATAAGGATTCTTCGTATTATCGTCCCCCTTCTTTTTCACTTTATCGACCATTACCTTATACGTCGGGTCTTCAAGTACGTTTACATCGATAATTTCGTCGGCATTTTCCAAAAGGCGGATACAGTCCCTGCTCAAATGGCGTAGGTGTACTTTCTTCCCCACCTTGGCATAACGCTCCGTTATCTTATTCAGCGCCTCGATACCGGACTGGTCGGCGACGCGACTTTCCTTAAAATCGATGATGATTTCTTCGGGGTCGTTCTGCACGTCAAACTTTTCGCCGAACAAAGTGGTGGACCCGAAAAACAACGGACCATAGATTTCATAGTGCTTGATACCGTTTTCGTCGATACGCTTTCGAGCGCGGATGCGTTTGGCGTTTTCCCAGGAATAGGCCAATGCGGATATGATGACACCCAATAGCACAGCAATAGCCAAGTTGTGGGTAATCGCCGTAATCAGGGTTACCAGCATCATGACCACCACATCGGAATTCGGCATTTTTCGGAAGGTCTTAAAACTCGCCCATTCAAAGGTGCCGATGGCGACCATAAACATCAGTCCGACCAAGGCGGCCATGGGCAAACGCTCAATCAAACTGGATCCGAACATGATAAAGACCAACAACATGACCGCTGCCGTAATACCCGATAAGCGAGCGCGGGCCCCAGCGGAAACGTTGATTAAACTCTGTCCGATCATGGCACAACCGCCCATACCGGAAAGAAATCCGCTAAAGATGTTCGCCGTGCCTTGGGCAACACATTCCCGGTTACCGCTGCCACGGGTCTCCGTAATCTCATCGATAATATTCAAGGTCAAGAGGCTTTCAATTAAACCTACGCCCGCTACGATGGCCGCGTAGGGAAAAATAATCTTGACGGATTCAAAAGTCAAAGGTATTTGTGGAATGGACAAGGGGGGGAAACCACCACTAATGGTTTCACCTTCGCCCATAATACCGGCAACGGTGAGGGTATCGACGCCAAAGCCGATGACAATGGCGGAAACAACTACGATGGCCACCAACGATGAGGGTACGGCCTTGGTCAATTTCGGAAGGCCCCAAATAATCAACATGGTCAGCAGCGCTAAGCCGAGCATGGTCAAAAACGGACCTGTGGGCAAAAGATTTTCGGTGCCTTTTTGATAGAAATTGGGAAACTGAGCCATAAAAATGATAATGGCCAATCCGTTTACAAAGCCGAACATCACGGGCTGCGGCACCAAACGGATGAACTTACCTAAACGAAGCAGGCCCGCTGCGATTTGCAGTGTGCCTGCCAAAATTACCGTTGCGAATACATAATTTAGGATAGTTTCCGGTTCTATACCTGGAAAATTACGTTTCAATTCTAGAATCAGGCCAATAAAAATGACCGCAACCGCTCCAGTAGCACCCGAAATCATACCTGGTCGGCCGCCAAAAATCGAAGTTATCAAACACAATACAAACGCCGCATAAAGTCCGGTTAGTGGAGAAAATCCGGGAATGAGAGCGAAGGCAATCGCTTCGGGCACCAAGGCCAAGGCCACGGTAAGTCCGGATAGGATTTCCGTTTTGTAATCGACTTTCTGTTTAAAATCGAAGAGGTTTAAATACTTTTTCAATGGGTCGGTTTTTTGAGCGGGCAAAAATACGGCTTATTCTCTTACCAACTCCGTAACCCCAGCAACTTCTCTCCCAACTCCGTTAATTCGGCGGTTTCGTATTTCTCCTGTTCCCAATTTCTGGGATCGCCGGGAAAAGCGTAGCCTTCGGGCGCAATACGCTGTTTCCATGAATTGATACGCCATTGCCGCAGTCCTTCATTATCCTCTTCGGCCGGCATCATGGAGATGTATTGGGCAATACGGACTTTATCCTTCGACTTGTTGGGGCGGATACCGTGGGGCTCGGTACTGTTGAAAATAAGCAAGTCGCCCGCTTGCATCTTGACTTTTACGATTTTCTCCTCCAAATCTGAAATATCGGGTTGAAAACGGTCCCGATCTTCGGGTTGGGTCAGTTTCCACGTGTCGTAATTGCGGTAAAGCCACGGAATACATTGAAAGCCGCCCATATTCTCGTCCATTTGGTCAGCGAGAGCCAAAACGCCCTGCACGTTCTGAGGACGAGTCTCAGGGTCATAATCCCAATGGATAAATCCCTTTTTATCGGTTCCGACTGGCAGCGGAAAATTGAGGTTGGCACGGTCGATGGTCACCCATAACTTTTCGGTGCCCCATACGTCGGCAAAGGCGTCATACACGCGGGGCATTTGGCGATTGTTCCACAGTTGCTGATGGTTGTATACCTCGACCATGCCCGTACCTGTCAATTCTTTCATCTTCATTTCAGCACGCGGTGGGGCGTACCAGGTTTCGGAATCATTGGGGTCTTTTTCATCGAACTCCCAGATAAAATTGGCCGTTGCCTGGGCCTGTTCCTTGTGAATTGCGTTTTTGATTACGATGTAACCGTTGTGCTTCCAGAATTTCCAATCTTCTTCGCTCAAGACCCTCAAAGGTTTCTCGTCACTTCGATCGTTCAGTCTTTGCTTACTGCTTGTTGCAGTAGAAGGATTTCCGGGGATTTCTTTATGGGCCTTATTGGCCATTTCTGTTTTAGTTTTTTCCTGTTGCATGATGTATGATTTATTAATGGATAAAACGACGAATGAATCAAGTCAAAATTACGGTCAAACCGCCGTTGAAGACTACCGCAATATTAGCCTTAATTTGAACTATATTGATAAAATGAGCTAGAATGAGGGCTAATGCAATCAATTTTGTTAAATTTGATTTCGTTTTATCCAAAGCCTTTCTCTTTTAAACACCTACTTACTATACCTGATGAAAATTGAACTGGAGACCATATCGCCCGAATCAGAAAGTCTTTTTAGACTGCTCCATAATCCTAAACTCAATCATCTCTTTTATTGGCATTTCCACCCCGAATTCGAACTTGTATATATTGAAGGTGCGAACGCCAAGCGACATGTGGGAGACCACATTTCAGAATTTAGAGAGAGCGATTTAGTCTTTATAGGCTCCAACATTCCACATTTGAACTTTGACCATGGGGTAAGTACGACCTACAGAAAAGAGGTGTTACACATTAAACCCGGTTTTAACGATTTGGTTATTAAAGGACTATTAGAATTAAGGCAGATAAATAGATTATTGGAACTATCCAAATACGGTTTGGCTTTTTCAGGCACCACCAAAAACGAGGTTGGGGAACTCATGAAAACACTTCATGAACTTGAGCCATTCGAATTTTTTATGACGGTAATGACCATCTTGAAACGATTATCAACAAGTACTGAATTTGAAATGCTGCACAAAAAGCCCTATGTAAACCTATATAGTAAAAAAGAGCAGCCTCGGCTACGAAAAATTTATGGGTTTATTGATGGGCATTACCAAAGAAAAATTAGTGTAAACGAGGTCGCTGCCCTATGCAATCTGACTAAACCCGCCTTTTGCCGTTATTTCAAAAAAACCACCGGAAATACTTTTGTTAGTTTTTTGAACCAATATCGTATTAGTCAGGCAAAACGATTGCTCTTAAAGGGATCGAACGTAAGTGAGGCCTGTTATAATTGCGGCTTTGAGAGTCTTTCCTATTTTAATCGTATTTTTCAGAGAATAACACAGGAAAATCCGTCAGATTTTAAAAGGAGCTTTCGGATGAAAAATAATAGTCTAATAGCCGACATTTAAACCTCTGTTGGTTTAATTCCGTATTAACAATCCAATTATGAAGACCAGAGCCCTTACCATTTTTTCCGTTTCATTAGTTTTCATCCTTACCTCCTGCGCCCACCGTCTGGTTGGGACTTGGACGGTTCAAAAATACGAGAACGTGAGTCCCGGTGAAAAGGGAATTTCGGTTCAGAATGTCGGTTCGATTTCCTTTGATAAGGACGGTACCGGGCAAAAGGAAATGAATTACACGGTGCTCGGTATTGAAAAAGACGACAGCACCCCTTTCGAATGGTCGGCCACCGAAAATTACATCACGATCGATAGTGAGGATTCTGATATCTCGAAAACATGGATTTTTCTGGAAAACAAGAACAAAATCCAAAAGTGGAAGTCCACCGACGGCAAAAACCAGGTGCAAACCTTGGAGCTGGTGAAGCAATAAATTGCAAAATCCAAGCACCCCCCAAGTTTCGGGGCCAAATTCCAAATTAAGAAAACGAAACCTTTTCTAGGGATACTCCCCAATCTAACAAAAAAAAGCTGTGGAAATCTTTACCTCTTTGAAACCGTGGACCATTATACAGATGTGTGTCGCCGCTGTCTGTATCTATTTGTATATCACGTTAATCACCCGCATTGCCGGTAAACGGACCTTCGCCAAGATGTCGAGCTTTGATTTTGCCGTGACTATCGCCATGGGATCGATTTTAGCGGATGCCGTGAACAAACCGGTGTCGAGCTTGATGCCGGCCTTTGTATCACTGGCCCTACTGGCAGGCCTGCAAGTACTATTCGCCAAAATGCTATCGTCTTCTGACAGGGTCGAGAAATTATTTACCAATACGCCCATCCTCCTAATGAAAGATGGAAAAATCTTTGAGGAAAACCTGAAAAAAGCCTTGGTCAGCAGGGCCGATCTAATGGGAAAGCTACGCGAGGCCAACGTGCTGCAACTTTCACAAGTGAGGGCAGTCGTATTTGAGACTACGGGCGATATTTCGGTATTGCATACTACCGATTCTACTACAATCGATGATATCATTATGGAGGATGTGGGGAAATAAATGACAAAATCCAAGCACCAAATTCCATACGCGTCTAGAGGGCTCAGCGTATCTCTGTGCAATAGCAACCACGCTGAGCTACACAGAGCAATTAAACAAAACCGCCCCGACTTTTTCAAGCCAGGGCGGTTTCTAACTAAATAACCAACCAAAAACACTTTGACTGCGCTCAGTGAACGCAGAAATATTATCGATAGTTCTGATAGTAATAACGGTGAATTCCTTGAAATCATTGCCCTGACCGTCATAAGCGGACGTTAAAGTTTTACGCATTTCGTCGTAATTTTTGGCAGCGTGGTATCAACTTCGTCTACAATAGACCGGAAGTCCCCAAGAAAAGTCCCTCGTTTTTATTTTGAGTAATTTTGCAGGTAAATCTTGAACGAGACTTCACAGGTTTCTAAGACCTGTGAGGTCTAACATTTACCATATGGATACATCGAAAAAATTCGCCGTAATCGGGCGGCGGAAGCTGGGCAACGGCCATTGTTAAAATGCTCTGTGTCAATCAGGATAAAGTAGGCTGGTACATGCGGAATTCCGATGCCGTTGGATTTATTAACATCCATAAGCACAACCCCAATTATCTTACCTCGGTCACTTTCGATACCAACAAACTCGTTCTGACGGATGATATCAATGCTGCAGTTAGTAAGGCGGACATTTTGATCTTCGCCGTGCCGTCCGCATTCTTGGGCGGCGAACTCGAAAAACTGACTGTTGACATAAAGGACAAAATCATTTTTTCGGCCATAAAAGGGATAGTTCCCGAATCGGGAATGATCGTCGGGAAGCATTTTCATACGGAATACGGGATCCCCTTTGAAAATATCGGGGTAATTACTGGACCATGCCATGCCGAAGAGGTCGCGTTGGAGCGACTTTCATACCTCACCATCGCCTGCGCGGACGCCGAAAAAGCAGAATATGTGGCCAAAAATCTTAGCAGCGACTATATCAAAACCAAGGTTACCGAAGACATTATAGGAGCGGAATATGCGGCCATGCTCAAGAACATTTATGCCATTGCCGCGGGTATCGCCCACGGTCTAGGTTATGGCGATAACTTCCAGGCCGTTCTGATGAGCAATGCTATTCGTGAAATGAAGCGGTTTACCAAACGCATCCATAAAATCGACCGGAATATCAACAACTCCGCTTACTTGGGAGATTTATTGGTTACTGGCTATTCCACTTTCAGCCGCAACCGGATGTTTGGCAATATGATCGGTAAGGGCTATACCGTAAAAAGTGCTCAAATGGAAATGAGTATGGTAGCGGAAGGCTATTATGCCGCCAAAAGTGCCTATGAAATCAAGTCGAAATTCAAAAAGAAGGCTAGAACGCCTATTATTGACGCAGTTTATGCTGTTTTGTATGAAGGGAAGAATGCAAGACGAGTTTTCTTGGATTTGACGGAGGAGTTGGATTGATCAACAATT
>RCMY010003710.1_pt1 | contig 13408 bp, 14 predicted proteins | sample 2041341 | NCBI WGS metagenome assembly RCMY01 (sample SAMN09708234, study PRJNA481090) | Marine sediment metagenome, whole genome shotgun sequencing project. | reverse complement strand
CGAAGTCAGCGAGTGACTGACGAAGTCAGCGAGTGACTGACGAAGTCAGCGAGTGACTGCAGGGTCGACCACGGGGTCGGCAACCGAAGATGCGGTTGGAGCGAGACCAACGGCGTTGCGGTAGCCCTTGGCAAAGTCCATCACCATCAGCCCGTAGGGCACCGAGCGGTTGTATCCCAGCAGCGCACGCTGATAGTTCGCGTCGTCACCCAGTCCACCAGTCGATCCGCAGAGATGGTTGGCCGCGGCCATCGCCGCGTCATACATGTTGTGCGGATCGATCTCACCGTCGGAGTTGCCGTCGGCCCCGAACCGGACCCAGCTTCCCGGGATGAACTGCATCGGTCCAACTGCCCGATCCCACACCGGATCGAGGTCGTAGCGGCCACCGTCGGTGTCGGGAATCGACGCGAATCGAGTCCCATCGAGGACCGGTCCGAGAATCTCGCCGTCGGTTCGACCGTCGGGGCCAACGGTGTTGCCACCATAGGTTCCATGACGACTCTCGACCTTGCCGATTCCTGCGAGCTGGTCCCAGCGGACCCCACACCACGGCTTCTCCTCGGCGGTTCGTAGCGCGGCGCGGTAGTACGCATCCAAGACAACGACCGGGAAGTCGGTGCCAACGACGGGTGCGGTTCGTAGGGCCGCTTCGAACAGCGGCTCGAGACGACTGATCTCATCCGACGCAACGTCACGGTGCTGCTCGGCGTCAACGATCGCGGCTGCCACCTCCACCAACTCCGCCTCGGTCGCGTCGAGGTTGTCGCTCGTGCGCTGACGCTCGAGGACCGCTTGGTCGAGCCGAGAGGTCGCCTCGCGTTGGGCGGTGACGAGGACGCTTTCGGCGCCGGCGGCGAGGGTTGGAATCGGGCTCGGACCGGTGTCGGTCGAGAACGACTCGAGTTCGAGCGCGGAGGAATTGACGAACGTGCCAAGCGCAAACGAGCCCAGATCGACCTTCGCCCGCTCGAGTGCCCGGTTCGCGGCGTTGGTTTCGGTGGTCGCCTGGTCGAGTTCGACAATGGTGTCGCGCCGGACGGCTTCGAGGCGTGCTTGCCGGGCCTCGCCCTGTTCGGCTTGGGTGGCCGCATCGAGCTCAGCGTTGTGGGCGGCCGACAACTCTGTTGCCATGCGGGAAAGACCGCTGAGGTCAACGTCGACCTGGGCAGCGATATCGGGGTGGATGATCGTCGGGTTCGGCAGCAATTCGGCCAGGCTCAACAGATCCGTCGCTCGGGTCGGCGACGGTGACGCATGGTCCGCCGTGCCAGGCACGACGGCACGGCCGGGCACGACAGCCATGGCGATCGAGGCGCTTGCCGATGAGGCGGAACCGGGAGGGGCAGCGAGCAGCGAACATGCCACCACGCTGACGCCGATCACGCCACGAGAAACCAATGATCGCCTCACCTTCACTACATCGGCTGTGAGGGCCGCGGCTTGAGACTGCAAGCCCAACATTTCCGCCTCACGCTCATGGCCACCGATCGCACCAGACCATGGCAACCAGCCGCTCGCGCGCACTGCTGCCGCCAGCCGTGTTGCGCCGCAGGCCCGTGGTGCGGCACGGACCCGTGTTGCGGCGCGGACCCGTGTTGCGGCGCGGACCCGTGTTGCGCCGTTGACCCGGTGCTACTGCGCGGCCTCCGGGGTGTCGCACTTGATCAGCGACATCTCCCGCTCGAAGTCATCGACCTCGGTGAAGCCCTTGTACACACTGGCGAAACGGAGCGCCGCCACTTGGTCGACACTGCGCAACCGCTCCAGCACCGCTCGCCCCACCCACTCCGAGGTCACTTCGTTACCTTCGATCCGGGCGGCCTCTTCGACACCACAGGCCAGTGCGCCAAAGAACGCCGAGTCGAGTGGACGGCCTTTCGCGGCGGAACTCAGGCCGCCGATGATCTTCTCTCGGCAGAAGGGTTCGCGGCTTCCACTGCGCTTGGTGACGACGACCGGCTGCTCTTCGACGCGTTCGAAGGTGGTGAAGCGACGATCACATTGGGCGCAGTATCGACGGCGACGGATGGCAACACCCTCATCGGCACCACGCGAATCGACGACTCGGGTGTCATCAGCGTGGCAGACCGGGCACATCATCGCAGCCAAGCTACCCCAAGCGGGGCACCCGACAACGACACATCGCTCCATTTCCCGACGGCATCTCGAATCTCATGGGAGTCGGACGCGGCCGATACCGATGTGACAGACCGTGACGGCCGGGGTCAGGGCGCTGCCGATTCCGACGTGCCGGCAGCGATGCCGACCGACGACTCGATGGCAAGGAGTTCACTTGGCACCACGATGACATCACCCGCCCGCAGAGCCGTGCCCCCGTTGCGGTCGGCGAGGGCATCGACGACCGGTCGGGGATCACGCCCTGGGGCGAGAGCTTCGGCGATCCCCCAGAGGGTGTCACCAGACTGCACGAGATAGACGGCTTCATTCGCCCCAGCAACGGCACCGACCGACACCGCCGCCGATCCCGGAACCGCGGCCGACCCTCCCTGCACGACTCGGATACCGACCACGGCCAAGACAGCGAGCACAACAGCGACGGCTGCCATCACCCCCGAGTAGTCACGACGCGGGGAATCAACACCGCCCCGAATCAGGCGCAGTTGGGGCGGACGGCGATCAGCCGATACCTCTGGCAGCATGGTTCCCGGGATTGCGGTGGTTCTCGGGTTTGCAGTGGTTCTCAGGAGCGATTGAGCGGTGATGAGTGCGACCATGTCGTCATTCTCCTCATGGGGTGTGACAGTCATCGGGCGAAGCGGTTCGGCGGCCCCGATGCAGGACTTCTCGAACGGGTGTTCGAAGCCACTTAATCCGAACGAGTGTTCTAATACAACCCCACCATCGAACATTTGTACGTTCGCCCGTGGCATACTCTTTGGGACGCAAACGACCAACACCGCGAGGCCGCCACTGTCCGGCAGCCGAGCGCAACCAACCCCAGGGAGACCCAATGGCCAAGCAGCATCGGCTCAGCGATCGCCAGCGCTCCATCCTCGAATTCATCAGCTCAGAGATGCGAGATCGTGGCTATCCACCCTCGGTCCGTGAGATTGGTGCCCACGTCGGGCTGACCTCGCCTTCCACCGTTCACTCACATCTCGCCAAGCTTCAGAAAGAGGGCTACCTACGGCGCGACCCGGCCAAGCCTCGCGCCATCGAAGTGCTTTGGGATGCTGCGTCGGGCGCAACCGGTATCGAACGCCGACCGTTCACTCACGTGCCGCTGGTCGGCAGCGTCGCTGCCGGCACCGACGTCCTCGCTCAAGAGCACATCGAAGAGACCATCCCGGTGCCAACCGACTTCACCGGAGACGGTGATCTGTTCATGCTCACGGTCCGGGGCGACTCCATGATCAACGCCGGCATCCTCAACGGCGACTTCGTGGTTGCCAGGGTCCAGTCAGAGGCCAAGACCGGCGACATCGTCGTTGCCGGCATTCCCGGTGAAGAGGCGACCGTCAAGGGCTACTACTACGACCCACGAGCCAAACAGGTCGTACTGATTCCCCACAACCCGTCGTTGAAAGACATGCGGTTCGCTCCCGACGAGGTCACGATCTTCGGCAAGGTCGTCACCGTCATGCGCCGACTCTGAGCCGCACGGGACGAAGGCGAACGCTGTGACGAGCCGCACGGGACGAAGGCGAACGCTGTGACGAGCCGCACGGAACGAAGGCGAACGGTGGGACTGATCGAAGTCCGGCACACTGGCGGGGCGTGAATCCACCACCTTCCCCCGTCACTCCTCGTCTCGTGATTGCGCCGACCGGGCTCCCGGTCGAGGCGGCCCAAGCTGCGATCGAAGACGAAGTGCACTTCGGGACCGCCATCATCCGGGCCGAGCCCGGCGCCGGCAAGTCGAGTCTGGTTCCGATCTTCGTCGCCAACGCGCTGGCTGCATCGGCCAGCGAGGCGACGACAGTCATCGTGACCGAACCCCGCAGGTTGGCGGTACGCGCCACTGCTGCCCGACTCGCGGAACTGCTCGGCGAACCGGTCGGTCAAACCGTCGGACTGACCATTCGGGGCGAACGAGCCGTGAGTGACGCAACAAGGATCGAGGTCGTCACCGAGGCGGTGCTCACCAATCGGCTGCAGCGAGACCCCGAACTTCCCGGCGTCGGTGCCATCGTCTTCGATGAGTTCCACGAGCGCAACCTCTCGAGCGATCTCGGCCTCGCCATGGCGCTGGAGGTTCGCAGCACTCTGCGCGACGATCTCCGCCTCGTCGTCATGTCGGCAACCCTCGATACCGAACGACTCCGCTCGATGTCCGGGGCGCGAACCGTGATCGACGTTCCGGGTCGAACCTTCCCGGTGAGCACACACCACCGGCAGCGGCCTGAACGGCAGCGATTCGCCGTCGCGGTCACCGAGGCGGTGCGCGATGCCGCCATTGCCGTCGCTGGAGACATCTTGGTTTTCGTGCCGGGCCGCCGCGAAATCGACGACGTGCTGCGAGCCATCACGAGCAGGGCAGCGTCCGCATCTGAACTGACGTCGTTCGACTGTGTCGGTCTGCATGGAAGCACGCCAATCGACATCCAGCGATCGATCCTTCGGCCGGGGAAACGGCGCCGGATCATCGTGGCAACATCGGTGGCTGAGACCTCGATCACCGTGCCGGGAGTCGAGGCGGTCGTCGACGGCGGCCTGTTGCGGCGTTCCCGGTTCGACGCCGCCACCGGCCTCGGCCGCCTCGAGACTGGCCACGCCACCCGATTCGCCGCCGAACAACGACGAGGTCGAGCGGGCCGGGTGCAGCCCGGCCAGTGCTTCCGGCTGTGGTCCGCCGACGACCACCGCCACCTTGACGACGCAACGCCTCCCGACATCGTCGATGGTGACCCGCTGCCGGTGGCCTTCGAACTCGCACGATGGGGCGACCCGTGGGCAAACGACCTACCACTCCTCGACCACCCCGGACTCGCCCGCCTGCAATCGGCCCAGCGAGTTCTTCGACTCCTGGGCCTCACCAATGACGACGGCCGACTCACCCCGGTTGGCGAACGAGCCGCACAGTTGGGGCTCCACCCGCGTCTGGCGGCGCTCGCAATCGCAGCAGAATCCGCTGGGCAACGCGGTCTGGGGATCCGAACCGCAGCGTTGCTCGACGACGACACCTGGCCTCAGCATCCTGATCTCGCCGCCGAACTCGACCAACGATGGCCGTCACTCGACCGCGGCAGCCGCCGACTGGCACACAGACTCCGAAGCCGCGATGACGCCAACCGGGGCGACATCGCCGACCTTGGGGAGCTGCTCGCCCGCGCCTGGCCCGACCGCATCGCCATGGCTCGACCCGACCGTCCCGGCAGTTTCCTCCTTGCTATCGGGAGAGAAGTGAAGGTGAGCGCCAACTCTGCCCTCGCCGGGTCTCCTTTCATCGTGGTCGCCGACGCCGACGGCGATCCGAGGGCAGCGAAGGTTCGACGAGCTGTTGCCGTCGACCGAGCCGCCGTGCTCGAAGCAGCCGCCGATCGCATCGAGTGGGTCGATCACGTCGACTGGGATCAGCGCGATGACACCCTTCGAGCCGAGCGACAACAGCGCCTCGCCAGCATCGTGCTCCATCGCCAGCCCCTCTCGAAGCCGCCGGCCGATGCCGTGGCTGCGGCTCTTGCCGACGGGCTCCGATCGAGCGGACTTGCTCTGCTTCGATGGGGAAATCGGGGCGAATCCATTCGTCCCCGGCTGGCATGGCTGCACGAGCAAGATCCCGACAACTGGCCTGATCTGAGCGACGACGCCCTGATCGGTCGACTCGACGAATGGCTCGACCTCTCCCGATGCCGATCGATCGCCGATCTGCGGCGCATCAACGTCACCGACGCCATGCTGAGCCTTCTCGACTGGGAGCAGCGGCAGTCAATCGACACCCTCGCTCCCCCATCACTCGCTCCGCCGTTTGGCCGCGAGCGACCGATTCACTACGAGTCAGGTCGTCCGGTCTGGTCGGTGCGTATCCAGCACCTGTTCGGCGTCGATGTCCATCCGACGGTCGGACCCCACCGCACCCCGATCACGATCGAACTGCTCTCGCCCGCCAACCGTCCTGCCCAGATCACCACCGATCTACCGGGCTTCTGGCGAGGCTCCTACGCCGCGGTCCGCGCCGACCTCCGAGGTCGCTATCCCAAACACAAGTGGCCCGAGAATCCTCTCGCCCCATGACAGCGGGTGCGGCACCGAGCCTGCGTCGTACCCCGGAACGATTGCGGCACGGCCTGGGCCACCGAGCTCGGACGAAGATCAGAAGGTCGTCGTCGATGTGGATTGGAAGCGGCGAGGTCATGAGGTTGTCCCGACTTCGCTTGGGGCTGAGTCGGCGATGGTGAAGATCGGCAGCGCGAGATGAACGAGCGGTCCGATGGCGACGGCGAAGAGTACGGTGCCGAGCCCGACCGATCCGCCAAGCAGCCAGCCGAGCACCAACACGGCGCCTTCGATACCGGTGCGCACCGTACGTATCGAGTGTCCACGGGCAGCAAAGCCGGTCATGAGCCCGTCGCGTGGCCCGGGTCCGAGTCCGGCACCTACATACATGCCCGTCGCCATTGCGTTCAGTGCTATCCCGCCGGCGAGGAGCGCCCAGCGGGCGGGCAATGAGTCGGGATCACCGATCAATCCGATCGACACCTCGAACACCGAACCGACGAGGATGGCGTTCGCCACGGTCCCGACACCGGGTCGTTGCCGAAGCGGGATCCAGATGAGAAGGACAGCGAAACTCGTGGCGACAACGATCCAACCGAGTGAGATGTCCACGGTCGTGGCAATGCCCTGATGTAAGACGTCCCACGGTGCGAGCCCCAGGTCGGCCATCACCAACATGGCCAGGCTGATTCCGAACAGCACCAAACCTACGACCAACTGGAACAATCGACCGAGACGGGGTTCCGGCACCATCAAGGCAGTATTCCCTGACACGTCAGCAACGTTGGGCGATTCCTGACATTTCAACAACATCCACCTCGATGGCGACCAAACTTCGGGCGACAGCGGCGGTGTGGGCACCTCGCAATCCGAGTTGGTGGTTTTGGCTGCAGACTCTGCCGATTCCGGTGAATGGGTGCTCGATGGGCCCTCGGCGGCCGCGGCTCGGCTCGCAGATATTGCCGATCAGCAACCAGACCGAGGTTGACCAGCTCGAACTACGTTGCGCACATGGATACTGATGGATTGCGGACCGAGCGACTCCGGCTTCGTCGTTGGGACGGCAACGATCGATCACCGTTCGCCGATCTGAACTCAGACCCTCTGGTGATGGAGTACCTCCCGTCGATACTGACACGGGCGGAGAGCGATGCCTTCGTCGACCGGATCGAGCAGCACTTCGACGAGCACGACTACGGGCTTTGGGCCGTCGAACTCACAGAGACCGATGAGTTCGTCGGTTTCGTCGGGCTGCGGTCCGTCACCTTTGATGCGCCGTTCACGCCGGCGACCGAAGTTGGGTGGCGGCTCGCTCGACAGTTCTGGGGTTCCGGTTTGGCCCCCGAGGCCGCACAAGCAGCAATCGCCGACGGTTTCCAACGACTCGGACTGACGGAGATCGTCTCGTTCACATCGGTGATCAATCTCAAGTCGCGTCGCGTCATGGAAAAGCTTGAGATGACACAGAACGACGAGGACAACTTCGACCATCCGGCGGTTGTCGAGGGGCATCCGCTGCGAGCGCACGTCCTCTACCGACTGGCCTCGCCAACAATCGCTCGATAACGCGCACATCTGGGAAAGCCGGAGGTGTTTGGCGAGAGCCGCGACCGTGAACCTGGCCGAATGGCTCGCTACGGGATGAAGCCCGGCTGCTGTGACGCTTGCCTGATCCAACTGGTGAGCTGGTCGCCAAGGTCATCGTCTTCGTAGATGTCGAGAAATCGGGTGTCGGGGGTCTTCGACTCGCCGGGTGGAAGCGGATCGAGCAAGGTCCCTCGAAAGAACGTGACCTTCACGTACTTCGTGAAGCAATGAACGTTGAGGAACCAGCCCTCCTCGCCCGGGCTGCCGTAGAACGGCGAGTTCCACTTCACCGCCTTGCGAACCTCGGGCACCGCATCTTCGATCAGCTCATCGAGCCGCTTCCCGACGTCATGCTTCCAACCTGGCATCGCAGCGATGTACGCCTGGACCGGTGCGTCGCCGTCTGCTTTTGGGATCTGAGGGTTGCCTCCTGACAGCAATTTCGGTTCGGCCTTCGCCGCCGACTTCTTCGTCGTCATGCACGTTCCTCCACGTCGCTGTTGTAGCCGATCGCGGATCCGGCGTCATCCCGATCAACCGAGCAACTGCGGCGGGCGAGATCTGGCACAGTCTTACGCAGCATGGAGAACACGCCCGCCCAACATCGCCGCCGACTCGACCAGGCTCGCATCGCCACAACGCGACGGATCACGAGCCTCACACAGACCTTCGAGGAAATCGTGAGCGCCACCGTCGATGTCGCGACCGACGACGAACACGACCCGGAAGGACACACCATCGCATGGGAACGCCAGCAGACGGTGGCTCTCATCGAGGAGGCAACAGCGACCCTGGCCGCGCTCGCCGGAGCTGAAGCCCGCCTCGAAGCGGGGACCTACGGCGTCTGCGTGGTTTGCGGGAACGAAATCTCACCTGCTCGACTCGATGCACTCCCGGCAACATCGACCTGTGTTTCTTGCGCGGGCTGAGCGCTTGGCGTCGGACACCCGAATCGTTGCTGTCGGTAAGGTCAGCAGATGTTGGTTCGTGAGACGTGGTCACAGATCGAGTCAATTCACGCCGTCACCTACTTCGCGAGTGAATCGATCGATGCCGCGCGAGAGGCGGGGCTACGGGGTTTCTGGATGGGCTATTTCGGATTCCGAGCATGTCCGCTCGGACCGGTTCAGCCAGGCGTCGTCGAAGCGGCATTCGCGAACTTCGCACCCTCGATGGTTCGCCGAGCGATCCCCGATGCCTGGCATTTCGCCGATCCCACCGATCTCGTCGCGACGCGGACTCGAGCTGCCGGCGCCGCGCTTCGCCGAATCTCGGCCCGGATCGAACCGGTGGCAGACGAAGTGAATGAGAGTCTCGAGGCTGTCGTCGCCGCGGCGGCATCAATCGGACGCCCGATGTTCGCGTCCAACCGCGACCTGCCCCGTCTTGATGATCCGGTCGAGCGTCTCTGGCAGAATTGCACGACCTTGCGGGAGCACCGCGGTGACGGCCATGTGGCGGCGCTCACCGCCGCAGGGATCGACGGCCCGCAGGCGCATCTGCTGCTCGCGGCCGAGCGAGGCTGGCCCTCCGAGGTGTTCTTCGACAGCCGAGGGTGGAGCGAGGAGGAACAGCAAGCCGCCAAAGCTCGACTGGTCGATCGTCGCCTTCTCGATGCATCGGGCCTCACCGACGACGGAGCGGCCCTGCGAGAACAGGTTGAAGGCGTCACCGATGCTCGGGCGGCCGAACCGTACACGGCAGCTCTCACCACCGACCGTTGGCGAACCGTTGTCGAACAGCTGACCCGGGTCGCTTTCGACATCGTTCGAAGCGAGGTTGTTCCGTTCCCGAATCCGATGGGGCTACCGCGGCCCAGTCCGCCCGACGACTGACAGCAATAGCCGGACGACCGACGTGAGCATCACGACCGGGCTACCGGGTAGAAAACACCGACGAGGCGATCGCAACAGCTTTGGTTTCGACGGTCACTCGGCACGACGCGAACACCAACCTGTCAGTGCTGTGCTCGACGGAAACGTCGAGTCGGAGTCGCTCCCCGACCCGAGCCGAACGCAGGTACTCGACGGTGTTCGTCACGGTGACGAGCGACCGACCGTCGGCAAGGATTCGCTTCACGCCTTGGCCGGTCGTGATGTCGATGAGGGCAGAGATGAAGCCGCCGTGGGAGATCTCGTTCATGGCGCAAGCGGGCCGGTTCAGGAAGCGAGAAGGTGTTGAAGAGCGGACCAGGTTCGCTCGATGGAGCGGCGGTGCAGATGCTCGTCTTTGGAGTGAGCCACCTCGGGGTCGCCCGAACCGAAGTTGGTGGCCGGGATGCCCATCGCGGCGAGGCGTGCGACATCGGTCCAGCCAAGTTTGGCTCGAATCGCCGGGGGTCCGTCATCGCCGCCTTCGACCAGGCGCTGGAGGATCGGGTGGGTCAGCGAAGGGGCACAAGCCAATGATCGGTCGACGACTCGAACGGTGTCGCCCTCGTCGAGGTGGGGTGCGAGGAGCTCACGAACAGATGCCTCGGCCTCGGCGTCGGTGCGGTCCGGGGCGTAGCGGTGGTGGATGCGCAGCATCGCCCGATCGGGAACGACATTGCCAGATACCCCTCCCTCGACGTGCACAGCCTGCAAGGACTCGCGAAATCTGCAGCCGTCGATGGTCGGCGTTCGTGGCTCATAGGCAACGAGGTCGGCCAGGATCGGTGCGAGCCGTTGAATGGCGTTGCGACCCATCCACGGCCGAGCCGTGTGGGCACGAGCGCCGGCAAGGGTGACCTCGAAGCGAAGTGCTCCCTGGCAGCCTGCCTCGATGTCGCCGTCGGTCGGCTCGCCGAGTATGGCGCAATCGGCGGCGAGCAGATCGGGTCGGGCCTCGATCAGTTCGACCAGCCCGCTGTGGATTCCCGCCACTTCCTCCCGGGCGTAGAAGACGAAGGTGAGGTCGACCCAGGATTCGGTAACCGTTCTCGCCAGCTCGAGAAAGCAGGCCAGGCCGCCCTTCATGTCGGCCGAGCCGACGCCCCAGAGCGTGTCGCCCTCGATGCGGGCTACGGCATTGTCGTTGGCGGGCACCGTGTCGGAATGGCCGGCGAGCATCAACCGCATCGGCTTCCCCCACGACGTACGGGCAACGAGGTTGTCACCAACCCGAGTGACATCGAGGTGATCGACCGCACGCAGCTCGGCTTCGAGCCAGTCGACGAACGGTCCTTCGGCGAACGACTCCGACGCCATGTTCACCAGGTCGGCAGTCAGTTGAAAGACATCAGTCACCCGTTCACTCTAGAAGCCAGGTCGGGTTCGCGATCCGACCGTGGTCGAGGGCCACGCCGAACCGCGAGAAACGACAACAGGCCGAGCAGAATGCACAGGGGCGAGTAGAGGCGCAGATCCCAGTATCGAAAGATCGTCGCCGCATTGCCGAGCTCGAGGGCCGACACCACAAGTCCTCCGAGGCCTCGCAGCATCAGCACACCGGACACCCCGAATGCACCGAGGCGAAGCGCCCGGTCAAGCAGCGTTGGCTGGCTATTGGCAGCGACGACACCGTCCTGGGCAGCGAGAGTGCCTGGAGCATTGGCAGGGAGACAGCCTTCAGCGGCGGCAACAATGCGGGACTCGCACACCACCAGAACGGCTCCGAGACCGAGCAATGCGACGACTCCCATCGTCATCGGACCCGATGGGAAGGGTCGGACGCCGACGACGAGGTCGGCCAACTCGTCGCGCGAGCCCGCAGGCCACGAACTTCCCATGGCCCACAAGGCGTGGACGGCTCCGGCTGCGCCGAGTCCTGCTGCGCCAAGTCCTGCTGCGGCGGCCCGAGCCGACCAACGGGCGGGGGCGCAGGTGTCTCGATCCGACTCGGAGCCCGTCAGCTGAGTCGTGCGAGCACCTCCGAAAAGCCGGTGCCGGTTGAGTGTCGAGACGCTCGCCGCGTCCATACGCTTCAGTATGGTCATCGCCATACGCTATCGTATGGTCGTGCCATCGACCAGTGCGGCTTCGCCAAAGACACCTCCCGCCAAATCGCTGTTGCCATCGGACTGGGCAGCGGCAGCGTTGGTCGCCATTGCCGATGGGGGCATCGAGAAGTTGTCCGTCGAGCGTTTGGCCAAGTCGATCGGTGTCACGAAAGGCAGCTTCTACTGGCATTTCTCTGACCGCGCCGCGCTCATCGAGGCGGCAGCGTTGGAGTGGGAGTGCCGCAGCACCGACGAGGTCATCGCAGTGTTGTCATCCATCGACGATCCGAGGCAACGGCTTCGAACCATGTTCGAGATCAGCTTCGGCGACAGTGAGCTCGGACCCATCGACACCGCTCTGGCAGCCAAGGCTGACGACCCCGTCATCGGCGGCATCGTTCGTCGGGTCACCAAGAAGCGAGTCGAGTCAATCGAGTCGATCTTCCTCGAGATCGGGCTGACAGTGGACGATACGAAGCTCCAAGCTCGGCTCGCCTACGCCGCCTATCTCGGACACTTCCAGCTTGGACGGTCGCTCGACAACGACCCCGCCCTCAACGCACGACGATCGGCCTACCTCGACCACCTGGTCAACGTTCTCGTCCGGCCACCAGACCCGCCGGCTTCAACCGCCTGACACCGCGGATCGCTCAGAGGGCAATCCCGTGCGTGCGCAATGCATCGTTGAGCGCCGTCTTGTCGTGGCGCTCGCCCTCGGTCAGACGCTTGATGACCAGAGCGCATGGCAGGCCGAACGTGCCACCGGCGAACTCGCGGGGCCGGGTTGCGAACACCGCAACACTCCATTCCGGAACCACACCTCGGCTGATCTCATCGCCGGTTTCGGCATCGATCACCGGGATCGACGAATTGAGGATCACCCCCGAACCGAGCACCGCTCCGTTACCGACACGAGCGCCGCCGGTCACCATGCAGCGGCTGCCGATGAAGGCGTCGTCACCGATCATCACCGGTGCGGCTTCAGCCGGTTCGAGCACACCGCCGATGCCGACGCCGCCGGCAATGTGCACGTTGGCGCCGATCTGGGCGCACGAGCCAATGGTGGCCCAGGTGTCGACCATCGAGTTCTCGCCGACGTATGAACCAATGTTGCAGTAGCTGGGCATCAGCACCACCCCCGGCGCTTGATAGGAACCCCAACGGGCTGACGCTCCGGGGACGACACGCACCCCTCTCGCTTCATAGTCACGCTTCAGCGGCACCTTGTCGACGTACTCGAACGGCCCGACCTCGACGGTGTCCATCGCCGACAACGAAAAGAACAACAGGATCGCGTACTTCAGCCATTCGTTGACCACCGGAACGCCACCATCGGCTGCCGGTTCGGCCACTCGTACCGCTCCGGTGTCGAGCAGATCGATGGCTCGAACGACTGAGGCAACGGCGTCGAGGTCGTCGGCCGACAGCTCGGCTCTCCGCGGCCACAATTCGGTGATCTGCATCGCAAGAGCAAACATCATGACTGTGCCTCCAGCCGCTGCCGCAACGTCCGGGGCTCCATCAATCATCAGGGCGATGAACGCGGCACACCCTCCAGCAAACAGGGTTGCTGGTACAACAAAGCGTTGCGGACGATCCGAAGAAATGAAGCATCTCCAGTCGGGGACGCAAAAACCGATCGTACAGGCAATCGCAAGTGCCTCTGCTGCCGGACCGCGACCGACAAGCCCCGAGTCAGCAAGGCTGAATCCAGCGGACACC
>RCMY010003709.1_pt1 | contig 13408 bp, 11 predicted proteins | sample 2041341 | NCBI WGS metagenome assembly RCMY01 (sample SAMN09708234, study PRJNA481090) | Marine sediment metagenome, whole genome shotgun sequencing project. | reverse complement strand
ACATATAGATGATATTCCAGCGGTAATTTTACAAAATAAACGACCTGTGTTGTCTGTTGATGGCGAAGTGGGAGGAATGGATATGAAAATAATCTATGCTATATATTCAACCGAAATAACAAACGGGACCTATATTTATGGCTTTTATAGTGGGATATACACACGAAAAGCGAAATAATCGAGATGAAAAAGTTAGTTATCAACCTGATATTTTTGACGATAACGGCCGCCACCTTAAATGCGCAATTCTTTTTATCACAAAAAGAACGGGACAGTATTTATAAACAGGGTCAGATCAATCAAGAAAATATGATGAATCAAGTTTCGGAAGCAAAACAGGCTGCGACCTGCCCGTAGACTCCCATCAATTGATAGCATTGTGCGCGCCCCGACCTCTTTTTATAAGTTACGGCATCCCCGAAGAGGGCGATGCCAAATGGCTTGATCAAAAGGGAAGTTATATGGCTACCGTGGCCGCCGGAATAGCTTATAAATTGTTGGGCGCGAAAGCCCTGGGCGTTTCCAACGATTATCGGATCGAAGAAATGCCCCCCTATGGTACGGATATGTTGAAGGGTGAATTGGCATGGAGGCAGCACGGTGGTGGACATACCGATTGGCCTAATATGAAATATTTTATCCCTTGGGCAAATACCTTTTTGAATTACGAAAAATGAATAGAGCAATTCCCGAAGTTAGACTCTCCTTAATATAGCCAATGGTGCGATTGGCGCTAGTGGCCTAGTATGGTTATGGCAGTTAAAAACCTAAAAAAGAGGTCTGAAGTTATACCCCTTGACTTTGTTGTTTCTGCGATTCAGTGTCCAATCATAACGAATTGAGGAATATAGGCAGTATCACGCCTCAGGAAATGCTGGTCGGAAATTGCCGCAAACATAAATAAGAGAAGGGAGTTTTTTGATATGCATATAGCCTTCCCTAAAAATTGAAGAGATACAAAAGGATATACGATTATAGTTTAAAATTAAAGCCTTCCTCCACTTTTCTCTTGTATTTTTCTTCATCGAACTGAAACAGAAAGGCACCTTTTTTAGAGGAGCTCATGTCCTTTTCATCCAATTTTATCAAGATGTCAAATGAATTGAATTTATTGATAAAATTCCGTTTATCTAGTTTTGTATCTAGAATAGCCTCATATAATTTCTGTAGTTGGCGCATGGTAAACTTTTCTGGCAAAAGCTCAAACCCAATTGGTTTGTTCAGGGCCCTTCGCCTTAATCTGGCTAGCGCCCTTTCTACCATGCGATTATGATCAAATATGAGTTCAGGGGCATCTTTTAAATTAAACCATTGAATAGGATTTTGTTTTAAGAGCTTCCTGTCATGACTGGCAATATCGATTAAAGCATAATAGGCAACTGAAATGGTTCTTTCGGCAGGGTCTCGGTCAACTTTTGAAAAGGAATAGACCTGTTCCATATAAATGTTGTTCAGACCGGTTAAATGATGAAGTATCCTGATGGCTGCCTGATCTAAATTTTCTTCCCTTTTAAGGAACCCGCCAATAAGAGACCATTTGCCCTTTTCGGGTTCAAAATCTCTTTGAACCAGTAAAATTTTTAATTTTTCCTTATCAAATCCAAATATAATACCGTCTACTGCCAGTAGCACTTTGTCTTCATTATTGTAATTATTTAAAACCATCTAAAACTTTTAACCCCCAATTTAAAAAGATTTAGGAGAAGTAAGGTGTTATTTATAAATTGAAGTCTAAATGACCCCATAGTAAAACTTTATTGGTGATTTAAAGGGGTAATAAATAGTATTATTTAGTTTTAAATGACCTATATATCCTTTTTTCTTGCAAATATGATTATTAATTATGTAATTTACACGTGTTACTAGCACACTTAACCAATTTATACCCCTCATTATGATCAAAAAACCAATTTAAACGGCGGACATATTGGCTTTACAATGAGAAGTCGATTGTTTTTGGTGTATCAACCCTTAACTGTCATCCTAAATGAATGCTGCAGCGCGGCAATTTTTTCTCGTTAGGTTAGAGCCGCAAGTCTCATATAAGTTTGTATTGAAAGTCTCATAATTGATCACCAGGGTTACATGGTAGAAGTGGTTTCAACATAGGAATAACTAATCTATAACAAATGAAATATTTTAAATCAGTCCCGTTTTTTATTTTAACTGCCTTTATAATTTCAACTGACATTGTATATGCACAAAAAGAAAATACACTTATAAAATTGGAGTCAAAGGAAAATGCCCCAATGATCAGTAAACATATCTATGGTCATTTTGCCGAGCATTTGGGCAGGTCTATTTATGAGGGATTTTACGTTGGTGAGAATAGTACAATTCCCAATTCCGAAGGGGTACGAACAGATATCATTAATGCCTTAAGGGAATTGCAGATTCCGAATTTACGTTGGCCCGGGGGATGTTTTGCGGACACCTATCATTGGATGGATGGTATCGGCGCTAAGGAGGATAGGCCTACAATCGTGAATACGTGGTGGGGCGGGGTAACCGAAGATAACAGTTTTGGCACACATAATTTTCTGAACCTTTGTGAAGAACTTGGTGCTGAGCCTTATTTATCCGGTAATGTGGGTAGTGGAGGTGTTCAGGAATTGGCTGACTGGGTTCAGTATACCAACTATAAAGGAAAAAGCCCAATGTCCGATTTAAGACGTGAAAATGGTCGTGAAGAACCATGGACTGTTAAATATTGGGGCATTGGTAATGAAGCATGGGGCTGCGGTGGTAACATGCGTCCGGAATACTATGTAGATATTTATAGAAAATACGCCACTTTTATGTCCGGAGCAGATGTGGAAGGTGGACTATATAAAATCGCATCGGGAGCAAGTAATGACGATTATAATTGGACCGAGGTTTTAATGAAGAATATTCCCAAAAGCATGTTACAAGGTGTAGCGCTTCATCATTACTCTGTTATTGATTGGGATGCCAAAGGTTCAGATGTTGATTTTGACGAAGAAACCTATTTTAATTCCATGAAGGAATCTTGGTTGATGGAGGAACTTATTACCAAACATACCGCCATTATGGACAAGTATGATGCCAAGAAGGAAGTTGATCTAATTGTAGATGAATGGGGAGGATGGTACGATGTTGCGGAAGGCACCAATCCCGGATTTCTCTACCAGCAGAATACTATGCGAGATGCCATGATCGCTGGTATGAACTTGAATATTTTCAATAACCACGCAGACCGTGTAAAGATGGCCAATCTAGCACAAACCGTAAATGTGTTGCAAGCGGTCATTCTAACCGAAGATGAGAAAATGATCCTTACGCCAACCTATCATGTTATGAATATGTATAAAGTGCATCAAGATGCTACATTGATCTCGTTATCATTTGATTCTCCCATGTATAGGTTCAAAGAAGGATCCTTACCTGCATTAACGGTTTCTGCTTCAAAAGATTCCAACGAAAAATTGCATATTTCATTTACTAATATCGATTCAAAAAATGGCAATACCGTATCTATTGATTTAAATGGATTCAACGTGAAAAATCTTACCGGTTCCATACTGAGTTCATATAGTTTGCAAGATCATAATACATTTGAAAATCCAAATAAAATTATACCTAGAAATTTTGAGGATTTCACATTTAAAAAAGGACTGTTGGAATTGACCATTCCTCCTTTTTCTGTACTAGTTTTAGAAGGTGTCAAATAAAACAATGATTGCATGTCTTCGTCAAAGTTGTTTAAGATTTTATAGACTACCTAAAAATTTAAAATGAACAGTTACGTCATAGGGTTGGATTATGGTACGGATTCTGTTAGGGCCGTACTCACGGATTCGTCCAATGGAAGGGAAATAGCTTCCGAAGTCCATTGGTACAAAAGGTGGAAGGATAAAAAATATTGTGACCCATCCATAAATCAGTTTAGGCAGCATCCTTTGGATCATATCGAAGGCTTGGAACATACCATAAAAACTGTTGTATCTAAAAGTAATGTTGAGCCAAAGCAAATAAAGGGAATCTGTATAGATACCACGGGATCTTCTCCTATGCCCATGACCAAAGATGGTGAACCGCTAGCCTTGACCAAAGGTTTTGAAGAAAATCCAAATGCCATGATGGTATTATGGAAAGATCATACCGCTATTTTGGAAGCAGATGAAATCAATCGACTTGCCGTCGATTGGGGTGGTGAGGATTTTACCAAATATGAAGGGGGAATTTATTCTTCGGAATGGTTCTGGGCCAAAATTTTACATGTAGCAAGGGTCGATGCAGCTGTGAAGGAAGCAGCATATACTTGGATGGAGCATTGTGATGCAATGACCTTTTTGATTTGTGATGAATCCAATTTGGACGCTTTCAGAAGAAGTAGGTGTGCCGCAGGTCATAAAGCGATGTGGCATAGGGACTGGGACGGACTACCCTCTAAGGAATTTTTGTCCGGGCTGGACCCCTATCTATCCGAATTGCGAACTAATCTTTATCAGGACACATACACCTCAAATGAGGTTGCTGGTAGGTTAAATCAGGAATGGGCGGAAAAACTAGGTTTGACCACGGATACGGTTATCGCGGTAGGGACATTTGATGCCCATGCAGGTGCCGTTGGCGCCAAAATTGAAGAGCATACGTTGGTGAGGGTCATGGGTACATCTACCTGTGATATTATGGTGGCGACCTCGGCAGATGTTGATGGTAAAACCATAAAGGGGATTTGCGGGCAGGTAGATGGATCCGTTGTACCGGGATTGATCGGGTTGGAAGCGGGCCAATCGGCATTTGGCGATTTGTTGGCTTGGTTTAAGGATGTCCTTGCTTGGCCGATCGATAACCTGGTAATGACTTCCCAAATTCTTTCGGATCAACAGAAGCTGGATTTAAAGGTAGAGATAGAACGGGATTTTATAACAAAACTTTCTGACGCTGCAGAAAATATTCCGCTTTCGGAAAGTATCCCTACAGCATTGGATTGGATCAACGGCAGACGGACCCCGGATGCCGATCAAAATTTAAAAAGTGCCATTTCCAATTTGTCCTTGGGCAGTAAGGCCCCCCATATTTTTAAGGCCCTGATAAACGCTATTTGTTTCGGGTCAAAAAAAATAGCGGACCGTTTTCAAGAAGAAGGTATTGCTATACATACTGTTATAGGTATTGGCGGCGTAGCCAGAAAATCACCCTATATCATGCAAACCTTGGCGAACGTTATGAATATGCCTATAAAAGTGGCTGAATCAGATCAGGCACCCGCACTGGGTGCGGCGATTTACGCAGCGGTCGCCGCCGGAATTTATAAAGATGTTGTAACAGCAAGCGGACATATGGGAAGTGAATTTGAAGCGGAATATGTGCCAGAACCAAATGCGGTAAAAGAGTACAAACTGCTCATGGATTCGTACAGCCAATTAGCGCGTTTTATGGAAAATAATTTGAATCAAAACAAATCACATGAGTTCAAAGTATAAAACCTTAAAAGAAGAATGCTACGAGGCCAATATGGAATTGAATGCCTTGGGTCTTGTCATCTATACTTTTGGAAATGTTAGTGCGGTCGATAGAAACGATAGTGTTTTTGCAATTAAGCCAAGCGGTGTCCCCTATGAAAAATTAAGACCGGAAGATATAGTAATCCTCGATTTTGAGAACAACAAAATAGAGGGTGAAATGAGACCTTCGTCCGATACAAAAACCCATGCTTTTCTGTATAAAAGCTGGCAACATATCGGTGGAATCGCCCACACGCATGCCATGTACTCCGTTGCATGGGCCCAAGCTCAAATGGATATTCCTATTTTTGGCACGACCCACGCCGATCATTTAACAGCCGATATTCCATGCGCCCCTCCTATGAAAGATGAATTGATAGAAGGTGACTATGAACACAATACCGGCATCCAGATCCTGAATTGTTTCGAGGAGCGTGGTTTATCTCCATCGGAGGTAGAAATGGTACTTATAGGAAATCATGGTCCGTTCGCCTGGGGAAAAACGGCTGCCAAGGCGGTTTACAACAGTAAGGTTTTGGAGATGGTTGCACAGATGGCCTATTTGACATTGCAAATAAATCCCTCGGCCCCAAGGCTGAAGGAATCCATTATTAAAAAACATTACGAACGCAAGCACGGAAAAAATGCCTATTACGGGCAATAAATTGACTATTGTACTATGAATAAAATATTGGAGGATAAGGAAATTTGGTTTGTAACCGGTAGTCAACATTTGTACGGCCCGGAAACCTTGGAACAGGTGGCAAAGAACTCTCAAAAAATAGTGGACGGTTTTAACACATCGAACCATATTCCTTTAAAAATTGTATATAAACCAACGGTAAAAACACCAAATGAAATAACGGATATTTGTTTGGAGGCCAGTTCAAGCAAAACCTGTATCGGTATCATTACTTGGATGCATACGTTTTCCCCGGCCAAAATGTGGATCAAAGGATTGTCAGTACTCACGAAGCCTTTATGTCATCTGCACACCCAGTATAATGCCGAGGTGCCATGGGAATCCATTGATATGGATTTCATGAACCTAAACCAATCTGCACATGGGGACAGGGAATTTGGACATATCATGACCCGCATGCGTAAAAGGAGAAAAATCATCGTTGGTCATTGGGAAGAAGACAGGCTACAAAATAAATTGGGGAATTGGATCCGTGTAGCCATGGGCTGGAACGAGTTCCAAAATTTAAAAGTGGCTAGAATCGGAGACAACATGAGGGAGGTTTCCGTGACCGATGGCGATAAGGTGGAAGCACAGCTACGTTTTGGATTTGCAGTGAATGGATATGATTCGTCCGATGTTATAAATCATATTGAAAAATTATCAGAAGATGAGGTGGGTTCCTTGGTGGAGCAATATGAAAAGGAGTATAATTTGGCTGAAGACGTATTACCTGACGGCAAGAAGCGCCAATCTTTGATCGATGCAGCCCGAATAGAATTGGGCTTAAGATCTTTTTTGGATGCAGGCGGATTTAAGGCGTTTACCGATACTTTTGAAAATTTAGGCGATTTAAAACAACTGCCCGGTATCGCCACACAGCGGTTAATGGCAGATGGTTATGGCTTTGGCGCAGAGGGCGATTGGAAGACGGCAGCCATGTTGCGCGCTCTTAAGGTAATGGCCACGGGCTTGCCTGGCGGAACCTCGTTTATGGAAGACTACACCTATCACTTTACGCCTCAAAAAGCTTATGTCATGGGTTCTCATATGTTGGAAATCTGTCCATCGATTGCGGTTGCAAAACCCTCCTGTGAAGTTCATCCTTTGGGAATAGGTGGCAAGGAAGACCCCGTACGTCTGGTTTTCAATTCTCCCGCGGGCCCTGCCATAAATGTGTCGCTGGTAGATCTGGGAAACAGGTTTCGGTTGATCGTTAACGAAGTGGAAGCCGTGGCACCAATGGGTGATTTGCCCAAATTATCGGTGGCACGTGTACTTTGGGACGCTAAACCTAACCTAGAGATTGCGGCCACCGCCTGGATACTGGCCGGCGGGGCCCACCATACGGTTTATACACAAGCGCTTACCACTGAATTTATTGAGGATTTTGCTGAATTGGCAGGTATTGAAGTAGTGGTGATCGACAAGAATACAACAATACGGCAATTCAAAGAACTTTTGAATGCCAATGAAGCGTACTATCATTTATTCCAACATAATATGTAATTTCAATAAACCATCCCAATGAAACCCTTAGACACATTAGATTGGATTAGTATTTCCCTTTATTTTTTAGTGCTTGCAGGAATAGCCGTTTGGGTCATAAGAAAGAAGGAGGACAATACGGAAGATTATTTTTTGGCCGGCAGAAATGTAGGCTGGTTTGTGGTCGGTGCATCTATTTTTGCGTCAAATATTGGATCAGAGCATGTTGTAGGTCTGGCCGGTACGGGCGCCAGTAATAAATTGCCTTTATTAATTTATGAAATCCAGGCCTGGGTAGTTCTTATTCTAGGATGGGTATTTTTGCCATTTTATGCGAGGAGTGGTGTTTTTACGATGCCCGAATTCCTGGAAAAACGATTTGATGCCAGATCGAGGTGGTTATTGTCCATTTTTTCTATTGTAGCCTATGTATTGACAAAGATATCGGTAACTATCTATGCAGGTGGCGTTGTGGTTTCAGCGCTTTTGGGCATCGATTTTTGGACAGGTGCGATAGCCACCGTAATCTTAACGGGTATCTATACGATTTTAGGGGGTATGCGCGCGGTGGTGTATACAGAAACCTTGCAGGCAGTTCTTTTGATTATCGGGGCGGCAATTCTTACCTATATTGGATTGGATAGAGTAGGGGGTTGGAGCAGTATGCAGGAAACTTTGGGACCGGAGTATTTTAATATGTGGCGTCCTGCCACGGATCCTGATTTTCCATGGCCTTCTCTACTTATTACGAGTACCATTGTAGGTATTTGGTACTGGTGTACGGATCAATATATTGTACAGCGTGCCCTTACGGCACGTAATATTAAGGAAGGAAGACGGGGTACCATATTTGGTGCATTGTTAAAATTATTACCTGTGTTCCTGTTCCTTATACCGGGCGTAATAGCACTTACCTTAAAAATGAGGGGCGAGTTACATTGGGATAATCCAGATGAAGCTTTTCCGGTATTAATGAGTAATCTTTTGCCTTCCGGATTAAGAGGGTTGGTTGCAGCGGGACTTTTAGCGGCCTTAATGAGCTCGTTGGCATCGGTATTCAACTCGTGTTCTACTTTGTTTACGGTCGATATCTATAAAAAGTTAAGACCACATGCTCCAGAAAAGAAATTGGTTCGTACAGGTCAGATAGCAACTGTTTTTGTGGTCATTGTCGGGATTATTTGGATTCCTATCATGGCCAATATTTCAGGGGTACTCTATGAGTACTTACAGAGTGTACAGTCCTACATTGCACCTCCTATTACGGCCGTCTTCATTCTAGGTATATTTTATAAGAGGATAAATGGGACGGGGGCAATTTCAACTTTGGTAATGGGTATAGTGGTAGCCGTTTTACGGATTGTCCTGGAACTAATAAAGGATAATCTTGATCCAGATGGATTTTTATTCAAGATGGGTGATATGAACTTTCTAAGCTTTGGGGCATGGTTCTTTTTATTCTGCTTACTATTTCTAACGGTGGTCAGTCTGTTGACAAAGGCACCGGATAAGGAGAAAATAGTGAACCTCACTTTTGGGACCATAACCGAAGAGGAAAAACAGAATAATAAAAACAGTTATAATTGGTTGGATATTGCCATTTCTATTTTGATTATAGTAATCGTAATAGCGGTGATGGTGTTTTTTAATGGTTCATAGGCTGAGAGTGTTTAGATTAATTTTACAGAAAAGCCACCAAAATTGGAGGACATTGAAAAAATCCCTGTACAATCTGCAGTTGACTAGATGTATTGTTTAATAATCAAAAAAACTAACGATCTATAGCGTTAAACAATAGAAATAGTGTTAATTGGGCTTAATAATCCCACTAGGCAAAATCAAGATTTAGATTGTCGGAAAGTGCTCTCAGGTATCTCATTATACTTTATATTGGTATGAATCTCATGTGCTTCATCTAATTTGGTGGCTTATAACCATGGGATTGGCACCTGCGGTATTCGGACCGTTAATGAACGTTACCGGCTCCATTCTGGCCTCTTATTGGCATAGTAGGCCAACAGAGAAAAAGGCAGAACCTCTTATCACTAACAAGCAAGCACATATATAAACTATAGTATTAAACACTAAAATTTATGAAAAATTCAAGAAGAGATTTTATTTCGAAATCAGTCATTGCAAGTGCCGGATTGGGTTTGGTGTCTTCCACCGCATATGGCACGGAGTATCAAAAAGCAATAGATAAAGACCCAAAGTTATCAGCACCATCAGATTTGAAAATCACAGAAGTGAAATGTGGTTATATACGGCAGGGTAGTGGGTTATTCGTGAAAATACATACCAACCAGGGAATTTACGGATGTGGAGAAGGGGTGGATGCAGTTCAAGGCACCTATCATCTTGTTCAAATGTTTGGAAGAAGATTAAAAGATCAAAGTCCCTTTAACGTTCATAAAATTTTTGAGGATATCCGCAGAGGAGGTCATTTTGGGGGAGCACAATCAGGAATGTATGTTGCCGTACTTTCTGCTATTGAGACCGCCTTATGGGATTTATCGGGAAAGGCACTTGATTTACCGGTTTACCAATTACTTGGCGGTAAATTTCGTGATAAAGTTAGGGTTTACTGTGATACGGCATTGTATCGTGTTAAATTCCCTTCCCCTGAAGATTTTGCTACTGCAGCAAAAGAAGCCATCAACAACTGGGGTTTTAATGCCTTGAAATTCGATTTGGATTACGCAAGCGACCCTGATAAATATGACCGTTATAACTGGACAGCCAGTCCCGGTGAAATTATTAGAATGTATGATCAACTGGCCGCAGTGAGGGAAGCTGTTGGGCCAAAAATTGACCTTTGTGTAGATATGCACGGGCGTTATGATCATGTAACCGCCCAGACCATCGCCAAAAAGGTAGAAGATTTAAACCTAACCTGGTTAGAAGAGCCGATTCCGGCAGAAAACTTTGATGCTTTTAAAACCCTTGCAGAGGAAACCAGTACGCCAATTTCGGCAGGTGAAAACGTGTATCTCGGTCACGGATTTAAACAGTTGTTGGATAATGGTGTAGACATCATCATGCCGGATCTGCAAAAATGTGGTGGGCTTGGAGAAGGACAACGCATTGCAAATCTTGCCAATTTATATTATGTGCCTTTTTCACCTCATATGGTGGCATCCTTTTTAGGAGCAATGGCGTGTGCACATGTTTGTGCCTCAGTTCCTAATTTTCATTTAATGGAGTGGCAATCCTATTTCCATACAGATCCGATGTTCAAAGAAATAGTTACCTATGATGAAGCGGATTGGGTAAAAGATGGTTTTGTAAGCGTTTCTAACAAACCTGGCATTGGAGTGGATATAAATGAGGAAGCCATGCGGAAATATGCGCCAGAAGGAATACCATTTTTCGAATAAAATAGAATTACTCAAATAGATACAATTATGTTACGAAAAAGATACATTTTATTTTTGGTTCTTATAGGTCTGACAACGCAAGTAATGGGTCAACAGATTAGCAAGGAAGAACTTATTTTTTTAACTCAAGAGTGGAAGGGAGAACGATTTGATGATGGAAGGCCAAAGGTACCGGACGATATTTTGAAAAGGATGAAATCCGTTAGCGTCGAGGAAGCTTGGGCAGTTATGAAGAATGATGGATATCGTTATCAAATCGCAGAAGACTGGAAATTGATTAATCCAGATAGTGTTCTGGTAGGCCGTGCGGTTACTGCAACCTTTATGCCAGGTCGCCCCGATGTTTGGAAAGCAATCGATGATAGGGGAAAGGCCCAAGGTAAAAGAGGGCAAAATACATGGCCGGTAGATATTTTAAAAAAGGGAGATGTTTATGTCGCCGACCAATTTGGTGCTGATAAAGACGGTCCTACCATTGGCGATAATGTGGGGAACGCTATTTTTACAAAAACGGGCAATGGAATAGTGTATGACGGTGCATTACGGGATGTGGAGGGCCTTATGGAAATTGGTGGATTTACTTCTTTTTACACCAGTTACGATGCATCTCACCATAACCCCCCTGGGGATTTGAACACCATGCTTGTGGGTATTAACCAACCCACTCGAATTAGAACGGTAACTGTAATGCCTGGGGATGTAGTTTTAGGAAAGATGGGTGTTGTAACCTTTATTCCGCCACATTTGGCCGAGAAGGTGGTGACAACTTCAGAGGTTGTGCGTTTACGTGATATGTTCGGTCATGAACGCATAAGACAGGGAACATACACTGCAGGGCAAATTGATACGCGTTGGGCCGATGCAATTGAAAAGGACTTCAGCAAATGGCTGAACGAACATATTGACGAGCTTCCTGTTTCAAAGGAACAGATTCAAGAAATTTTAAGCAAACGAACTTGGTAAGCTGGTTCCAAATTGGAAATTCGGATTATTTAACAATTCATTAGAGGCCTTGGATGCGGTAACCGGAAAAACTATTTTCGACGTTGGTACCGATGATATTCGGACATTCTCGAAGGATTGGATCGTGACCCTACATCCATCAACAGGATACAATCTATAATGCCTAAGGCTAATATATTAGTGGCTTTAATTTTTAAATATAAGCTGGGCAAACTTATGCAAATCATGACGCCATACGGGCCACGAATGACCCCCGGGATATTCGCTATACTCATATTTTATTCCCATTGCGTCAAACTTTTTTAGCATGACCTGGCAATTCTCATAGGCAATGTCCTCCTTGCCTCCCATTGAAATAAAGAAGTGTGTCAAATTGGAATTGATTTTTTCTTTGTTCTGCTCCATAAAAGCATATTGCGGCTTGGATAAGTCCGGTTTGTTCGCAAACCATCCAGAACTGAAAACCCCTAAATTGGCAAACATATCCGTATTTTTAATTCCGGCATACAGGGTTTGCAGTCCACCCATAGATAGGCCGGCCAAAGCCCTACTTTCGCCATCGCTCTTGGTCCGATAGTTGTTTTCCACAAAAGGAATTACTTCGTTCTTTAATTCATTTTCAAAGATTTTCAATACCTCTTCGTTAAAGTTGGCTAGACCGCCGCGGCCCGGAAAATTTCCATCCATCATCACCACCAACATGGGTGATGCCTTTTCTTCCGTTATAAGATTGTCCAAAATTAAATCGGTTCTGCCTTGATTTGCCCATCCTCTTTCGTCTTCACCACCTCCATGTAATAGGTAGAGGGTGGGATATTCTTTAGTGGAATCTTTGTCATAGCCTGGTGGCATGTAGATAAAGAAACGTCTCCAACTATTGGTCACTTTTGAATAATAATGTTTCATCCCTATTTCACCATGGGGCACGTCTTTTATGCTGTAATAGCCATCACCCTTAAATGGAATCTCGATACCGCTAGCCATACGGCCCATTCCATAAAATGATTCGCTGGCTGGGTCTGCTACCGCTACTCCGTCTATTACCAAGGAATAATAATGAAACCCCTCAGTGATGGAATCGGTGGTAACGGTCCAAAAACCTTCATCATCAATTTCCATATCATATTTCTTACCGAGGTCTATCTGCACTTGTTTTGCTTGTGGTGCCTTCGTCTTGAAAATCACTCTGCTATCAGGTAAAATCTGTGGATATTGCGCGTTTCTGACATTGGAGCTGGCCGGTAAGCCCAAAACACTGTATTGGTTCAGTATATTTTTATCCACCGGTTTAAAAAGTATCTTTGAAAAAAGATAAAGGTCGTTCTTCCAAACATTGAAATCATGCGTGAAGCAGCGCTGCGTGGTTTCTCAACCGCAACGGACTTGGCTGATTACCTTGTAAAAAATGGCGTAGCTTTCCGTGATGC
>RCMY010003708.1_pt1 | contig 13410 bp, 10 predicted proteins | sample 2041341 | NCBI WGS metagenome assembly RCMY01 (sample SAMN09708234, study PRJNA481090) | Marine sediment metagenome, whole genome shotgun sequencing project. | reverse complement strand
GGTGCAGATCAGCATGCTGGTGGGCGTCTTGCTGGTCTATGCGCTGTTAATCGCTATCCCCTTCGTGCCGGGGATCGAGATCGGTCTGATGATGTTTGCGGCCCTCGGATCGTGGATCGCGCCGTGGATCTATCTGGCTTCGATTGCAGGAACATTGACTGCACTTTCTGAAACTGTGCAAAAGGATGCACCAGAATCTTGAAAAACATAATCCACATTTTCTGCGGACTCTAAGGTTTCATCAAAAGAAGGATTCGTTGACACTTGAAAGGAATTTATGAGATAAAACAGCAAAAATTCTCTTTATACTTATCTCCAATAACTTTAAAATCCACCTTAGTTTTTGATGAACAATTATCAAATAGTGGCGCTTTTGGTGTAATGCCAGGACAAAGATCAAGAAATGAATTTGGGTTTTTAATGGAAAGTTTATGGAATAAAGAAATTGCAAAAAATGTACTAATGACCAATAAACTTAGTTTGTATTCAGACTATTTAAATAGATTTGGAAATATCGATGTTGACTGGGAACTTAACTTTGCTTTTAGAATTAATAAGTTTATGAGAGCAAGCATTGGTGGTCATCTTGTTTATGATGATGATGTAAAATATAAAGAAGACATAAATAATGATGGCACATTAGAAACTTTGGGCGCTAGAGTACAGCTAAAACAATTTCTAGGTGTTGGCGTTATGTATAGGTTTTAGACATGAGTAATTAGAAGTTAAGTCTCGTGTCTTATGTCTAAAAGCGAAGTAGTCTATTTTATATTACTACTCCCTTTATTTTTTTATGTAATAAGATAGCGGCACCATCAGACATGCTAGCTATGAAGCTGCAAACAGAGAGCAATCTTTCATATAAGCTTGCATCGATGTTCTGATATTTCTCTGGAAATAAATTCATTATTAGATTGTCATAACTACTAGGTTTTTGTTGAAATGTATTGTTTGTCGCATTAATAAAGACATCCAATAGGTCGGCCAAAACTTTATAACCGGAAATTTCTTTTTCAATGACCTCTTTACTTCTGTAAATTTTATTGACACTTATTTTAATAATATCATTTATTTGTGCTTCGTATTTGCATTTTTCCAATAAAGAAATTTGATAATCTCCAGCTAATATTTTTTCTTCGTTTTCTAAAAATACCCCAGCGGCTTCATTAATTAAATTGCCAATGGCTAAGGCACGTAAATAACTTATTCGGTCTTGTTTGGTGGTTAATTGATGATATTTTTCAGTATTTATCGTGTCTTTTACCAATTTTATTAAATATTCTAAAGCAAACTCTTCTTCTATCCAGCCTAAATTAATTCCATCCTCAAAGTCAATAATGGTATAACAAATATCATCTGCAGCTTCAACCAAAAAAGCCAAAGGATGCCTTAAATAAGAAGTATCTTCTTTTCTATTTCGAGCTAAATTAAGACTTTCAGCAACATCTAAAAATGTTGCGGTATCTGTTTGAAAAAAACCATATTTTTTATCCACAATATTGGTTGTGGGCTTTTTTGGTAAAGATTCTTTTGGGTATTTCATAAAAGCACCTAAGGTAGCGTATGACAATCGTAAACCGCCCTCAACACCTTTTCTAGATTCCGTTAAAATTTTGAATCCGTTCGCATTACCCTCAAAGTCAATTAAATCTTGCCATTGTTTGTCAGTTAATTCATTTTTATATTTTAATCCGCTACCAGTTTTAAAATACTCGCCAATGGCTTTTTCGCCACTATGGCCAAAAGGAGGGTTGCCAATGTCATGAGCCAAACAAGCACTGGCAACAATGGCTCCAAAATCGTTTATTTGATAACCCAATTCTTTTAAACTGCGATACTTTTCTAATAAAGCTTTACCAACTATTCTGCCTAAAGACCTTCCAACAACTGAAACTTCTAAGCTATGTGTTAATCTAGTATGCACAAAATCTGTATTAGAAAGTGGAATTACTTGTGTTTTATCTTGTAAGCTTCTGAAAGAATCAGAGAAAATAATACGATCATAATCAACCTCAAAGCCAATTCTAGTCTCGTTTTGTGTTTTGCGTTCTCTGGGCTTGGTATCGCCATATTTTTTCAAAGAAAGTAACTGTTCCCAATTCATTTTTACGGTATGATTTTATGATGTGCAAGTTACATTTTTTTAAGTCTTTTAGATACTAAACTTACCTTAACATGAATAATATTTACACAAAGTTAAATATAAAATCTATTGATACGATTTGGCTAAGAGTTCTGGAATGTAAGAAAATGCATTCCTATGATTGTCTAGACTGAAAAGATGATTTCCAAAAACATAAAAAACTTTTTTACAGATTTGTTTTGATTAGTATAAAATTAAAATTTATATTTGCAACCGCTAAAAAGCAATGGTGCCTTAGCTCAGTTGGTAGAGCAATGGACTGAAAATCCATGTGTCCCTGGTTCGATCCCTGGAGGCACCACAAAAAACCCGAACATTTGTTCGGGTTTTTTGATTATAAGACATTAACTATTTAATGTTGGCAACTACCTATGCTCAATTACAGATTACTCATTGTATTCTTCTCCATATATTTTTATCAAACTGATACATATATTAACGTAAATTAATATTGTTTGGAAAATTTCAGACATTTGAAAGACTTAAAAAATGTAACTTGCACATAATAAAATTTCGATATAAATATGAATTGGGAACATTTACTTTCATTAAAAAAATTTGGTGATACAATATCAAGAGAACGCAAAACACAAAATGAAACTAGAGTTGGTTTTGAGGTAGATTACGATCGTATTATTTTCTCTGATTCTTTTAGGAGTTTACAAGACAAAACGCAAGTAATCCCACTTTCTAATACAGATTTTGTCCATACTAGATTAACTCATAGTTTAGAAGTGTCTGTTGTTGGACGTTCTTTGGGAAGAATAGTTGGTAAAGCTCTGTTAGAAAAGTACCCAAATTTAAAAGAAATGGGCTATCAAATAAATGATTTTGGAGCTATAGTAGCTAGTGCCTGTTTGGCTCATGATATTGGCAATCCGCCTTTTGGCCATAGTGGAGAAAAAGCTATTGGAGAATACTTCAAATCAGGTAAAGGATTAAAATACAAGAAAGAATTGTCTGATAAGCAATGGCAAGATATAGTAGATTTTGAAGGTAACGCTAACGGGTTTAAAATTTTAACAGAGACAAGAAAAGGTGTTGAAGGCGGATTGCGATTATCTTATGCAACTTTAGGTGCTTTTATGAAATACCCAAAAGAATCATTACCTAAAAAACCAACAAACAATATTGTAGACAAAAAGTATGGCTTTTTTCAAGCTGATGCAGCAACGTTTTTAGACGTTGCAGAGAGTTTAAAATTAAAACAAAATAGAAAAGAGGACATTTCTTATTTAAGACATCCTTTGACTTTTTTAGTTGAAGCGGCAGATGATATCTGTTACACTATTATTGATTTTGAAGATGGCATTAATTTAGGATGGATTGAAGAAGAATTTGCTTTAGAATATTTAATAAAACTAGTAAAAAATACTATTAATAGTGAAAAGTACCACCAATTAACCACAAAACAAGATAGAATTAGTTATTTACGTGCCTTAGCAATTGGAAATTTAATTAATGAAGCAGCAAATGTTTTTTTAGAAAATGAAGAAAAAATACTAGATGGGCAATTTCAAATTTCGTTATTAGAAAAATGTAAATACGAGGCTCAAATAAATGATATTATTAAAATAAGTGTCAGTAAAATATACAGAAGTAAAGAGGTAATTGAAAAAGAAATTTCTGGTTATAAGGTTTTGGCAGATTTATTAGATGTTTTTATTACAGCTATAAATAATACTTTTCAACTTAATCCGAGTAGCTACGATCATTTAATTATGAGTTTATTACCAGAAAAGTATCAAACTATTCAAACATCCTTATATGATAGGATACTTTCGATTTGTAGCTTTATTGCGAGCATGTCTGATGGAGCAGCCATCTTATTACATAAAAAAATTAAGGGAGTGGTGATATAAAAGCTCCTTTTAGCATTTATTATAGAAATTACCAATTACGACCAAAAAAATAATAAAAATTGAGGGATAAATTACATTGATTTTACAACATATTTATTCATCTATGATATGGTTAATAAGGGGCTTGTAATTTAAAACCTATACATTACACCAATACCTAAAAATTGTTTAAATTGTACGCGTGGACCTAAAGTTTCTAATGTGCCATCATTATTAATATCTTCTTTATACTTCACATCATCGTCATAAATAAGATGCCCACCAATACTAGCTCTCATAAACTTATTAATTCTAAAAGCAAAGTTAAGCTCCCAATCAACATCAACATTACCAAAATTGTTAAGATAGTCAGAATACAAACTGAGTTTATTGGTCATGAGTACATTCTTTGCAATTTCTTTATTCCATTGACTTTCTACTAAAACACCAAATTCATTTCTTGACTTTTGTCCTGGTTCTACTCCAAAAGCACCACTATTTGATAAAGATTCATCAAAAACCAACGTAGATTTTAAAGTTATAGGTGATAAGTATAACGAAAATTTTTGTTGTTTAATTTCGTAATGTGATCCAGCTCCTAAAAATATATAGGCAGGGGCAAACAATCTTGAAATAGGATTAGCCGTATTCGGATACTTATATCCGTCTGTAAATTGCGTTTTAAAATTGAATTTCATCGAATAAAACCAGTTAGAAACTGTATCTCTTCTATAACCAAAAATAGATTTAAACTCGAACTTGTCCTCCGTTTTTCTCAATTCTCTATCTTCTTGTGAATTTAAGCCATAACGCATATACAATTCATTGTTCCATAGTAAGTGCAATTTTTTATAGAGTCTTACTAAATCAACTTTAAACAATCCCGAAATGGAATTATTACCACCAGAACTCCAATTGATAAAAGCTGCTTCATTAAAATCTAAACCAATACTGTTACGTTTATCCCACCAAACAGGATCATCCGCATATTTAATAGTATCGATTTTAGCAATTTTAATTGGATTAATCACTTTTACAGTATCAATTACTAAATTTTTTATTGGAGCTATATAACTTTTTTCCTTAGGTAAAGGGATGTAGGTAGTATCATTTGTCAAATCGTTTACCGTCATTCTATAACGTTCTTTAAAGGTATAGTCGTTCTTTAAAGAATCGAACTCTATTGAATAAAATGGTTTTAACAATGATTCCATCTTAATCCTTAGCGAATCAAGTTTTGTTAATCTTCTAACCGAATCAATTTTCATATAATTACCAACAGAATCTAGTTGTATAACTACATCAATGGTATCATTTAATTGAAATCTTTTAATAGTATCTCTTGGTTTTATTGGACTTATAGTATCGGACATAAACATATCTAATACTTTTTTTACATAACCTGAATTTCTTAAGGAGTCAGTATGATTAATAGTGTTTAGAACATCAACTTTAATACTGTCAATTTGAGCAAAAGTAACAACCGAAAATAGTAGCGTTATTAATAAAAATATAGACTTATTTTTCACAATACTTAATTTTAAAATAATGTAACCATTTAGTGCAGTTGGCTGAAAATTAAGTTGGCAAAGATAATAATTTTTTAATAGCTTCGACTGATAAACCTATACTCTTAAATAATTCATCCATTTTCCCATGTTCTATAAAGTGATCTGGAATACCAAGTAGTTCAATATTTTTGTCTTTATATTGATTATTTTGAGCAAATTCTAATACCGCAGAGCCAAAACCTCCAACAACTGTGCCATCTTCTATGGTAATAAGATAGTCAAATTTTTCAAATATTTTATGTAGTAATTCTTCGTCTAACGGTTTAACAAAACGCATATTATAATGGGCAATCTCGTCTTTATTTGCAATGTCACCATAAGCTTCTTTAACCATATTACCAATAGTGCCAATACTTAAAACAGCAACCTTAGAACCTTCTTTAATTGTAACTCCTTTACCAATTTTAATTTTTGAAAATGGTTGTTGCCAATCGTTCATTGTACCTCCTCCGCGTGGATATCGGATTGCAATTGGAGCATCCAATCCTAATTGAACGGTATACATTATATTTCTTAATTCTAATTCGTTTATAGGTGCAAAAATGATTAAATTCGGTATGCAACGTAAATACGCTAAATCGAAAACTCCGTGATGCGTAGCACCATCTTCGCCAACCAATCCCGCTCTGTCTAAACAAAATATTACAGGAAGTTTTTGCAAAGCAACGTCATGAATAACTTGATCATAAGCCCGTTGTAAAAAAGTGGAATAAATATTACAAAAAGCAATTAAGCCTTGCGTTGCCATTCCAGCTGCTAAAGTTACTGCATGTTGTTCAGCAATACCTACATCAAATGCTCTTTCTGGAATTTGCTCAAGCATAAATCTTAGCGAACTTCCTGTGGGCATTGCAGGAGTTATACCGACTATTTTTTTATTCTTTTTGGCTAATTCCACCAAAGTTAACCCAAAAACATCTTGATATTTTGGAGGTTCTTGTCTCAATGCAGATTTGACAACTAATTCTCCTGTGTTTGCATCAAATTTTCCTGGAGCATGGTATTTGACTTGATCTTCTTCAGCTTTTTGCAATCCTTTACCTTTAGTGGTAATAATATGCAAAAACTTAGGTCCTTTTACCGTTTTCAATCGTTCAAGTTCTAGTAATAAAGTAGGTAAATCATGTCCATCAATTGGTCCTGAATAATCAATATTAAATGCTTCAATTATGTTATGCTTTCTGACTCTTTTATTAGTCTTAATATTGGTTAAATAATTTTTTAATGCTCCTACGCTTGGGTCAATTCCCATTGCGTTATCGTTTAAAATAATTAAAATATTTGCCTTACTGACTCCAACATGGTTTAAGGCTTCAAATGCCATACCACTAGCAATACTAGCATCCCCGATAACTGCAATGTGTTGTTTGTCTAATTCACCCTTTAGTTGAGAGGCAATGGCCATACCTAAGGTTGCAGAAATGGATGTTGAAGAATGCCCAACTCCAAAGGCATCATATTCACTTTCAGTTCGTTTCGGAAAGCCCGAAATGCCTCCAAATTGTCGGTTGGTTCCAAATATTTTCTTTCTTCCAGTTAAAATTTTATGTCCATATGCTTGGTGGCCAACATCCCAAACCAGTAAATCATTAGGTGTATCAAAAATATAATGTAGGGCGATAGTGAGTTCAACTACACCCAAACTTGCTCCTAAATGTCCTTCTTTCGTGGCAACTATGTCTATAATAAACTTACGTAACTCTTTTGCCAATTCAGGCAACTGTTCTCGTCTTAGTTTACGTAAGTCGTTAGGGATAATTATATGTTTTAACAATTCATTGGACATATTGCAAATGTACGAGTTGCAATTGATATGATTAAAATTACCAGATGAAATTGTATTTTTACAAAAAAATTAAACGATGCTCAGCCCTTTTGACGATACTTATTTTATGAAACGTGCTTTGCAAGAAGCTGATACTGCCTTTCACAAAAATGAAGTACCCATTGGAGCGATAATTGTTATTAAAAATCAAATTATCGCTAGGGCTCATAACTTAACAGAAACTTTAAACGACGTTACTGCACATGCCGAAATGCAAGCTTTTACTGCAGCCGCTGATTATTTAGGCGGAAAATATTTAAAAAATTGTACCTTGTATGTCACTTTAGAACCCTGCCAAATGTGTGCTGGTGCAAGTTATTGGACTCAAATTGGTAAAATAGTCTATGGTGCTAAGGATGAGCTACGTGGTTTTCAACATTATAAAACCCAAATACATCCCAAAACTAAAGTAATTGGGGGTATACTTGAAGCTGAGTGCAGTGAATTAGTTAAACGTTTTTTTATTGAGAAGCGGAATTTGAATTGACGATTACGTCACCCTGAACCATGTGCTGAACTTGATTCAATATTGATTCATTGTTTCATTATTATTTTAAGTTTTCTTCATCTATCTTAAAAGGGTTTTTACTTTTCGGGTCTATCACATATTTTTTATACTTGCCATTTTTAAAACGATAAAAAATAAAGAGTGGCATTAAAATAAATGATAAAAACAATATTGATAAGCCAATAACAATCTCCCCTTTCGGGTGGTTTTGGTATTTTAAATATGCACCAATAATCATACCTGCTAGAAAAATAAAGAAGAAAATTTTTAAAAGTAGTTTCACGTAATCCAATATTGTAATTAATAGATTTTTCTAAAACAATCCATGAAGCTGAGCATCAATTTTATCAATAATAACACCTAAGTCTTCAGGTTTATCAACAATATTTAAATTGTCAATATCAACAATAAGCAATTTCCCTTTTGTATAAGTAGTGATCCATGCTTCATAACGTTCGTTGAGGCGACTTAAATAGTCTATGCTAATAGAATTTTCATATTCTCTTCCGCGTTTGTGTATTTGTCCTACTAAAGTTTGGATACTAGCACGTAAATAAATTAGTAAATCTGGTGGTGAAACCAATTTTTCCATCAATTCAAATAAAGAGGAATAATTAGTAAAATCGCGATTGGTCATTAAACCCATAGCATGTAAATTAGGTGCAAAAATATGAGCATCTTCATATATGGTACGGTCTTGAATAATATTCTTTCCACTTTCGTGAATCTCCAATATCTGGCGAAAACGACTATTTAAAAAATAAATTTGAAGATTAAAAGACCATCTTTCCATTTCTGAATAAAAATCATCTAAATATGGATTTTCTTCAACGGACTCAAAATGAGGTGTCCATTTGTAATGTTTTGCTAATAATTTTGTTAAGGTAGTTTTTCCTGCTCCAATATTTCCGGCAATGGCAACGTGCATGCTGTTGATTTTTAGTTTTATAAAAGTGCTTAAAGATACTTAAATTTTTATGAATGAGAACACAAAAATAGTTGTGCCGTCAAAGATATATATCTCATTCTTATTTACATAAAAACTTTCAATAGAAATTTCTTTTTCTAATTTAATCAGTGTAACTTCATCACTATCATACTTATAGAGTTTGTTGTTTTTTAAGTAAACAAAGTTATCATTTAACAATCCAATATCTGCAACATTAGAAATCTGTATCTCCTTTAATAGTGTACCGTACTCGTTAAATTGTAAAATATTATTTTCTCCTATCAACCAACAATTTTTATACGAACTCACTAATTTTTTAGCCTGAAAACCTGATTGATTAAAAGAAAGTGATTGCGATATAAATTGTATTTCCTCCGTTTTATAATTATACAAATGAAGTGTATTATCATCAGAACTATAAAGCCATAAATTATTATTGGAAGAACCGGATACAAAGGAAATATTTTTAGAAAATGGTGATGCATTATAATCAATACGATCAGTTAGCTCATTTAATTTATTATCTAATAAAATTATCGTATTAAAACCACCATAAAAAACAACAATTTTAAATGGATTCTTAATATCAACTGAAGTTATTTTTCCTAATTGAGTATTTGTATATGATAAGGTTTCTTTTTTATTATTTTTATAAAGTATATTATTCTTTAGGTAATACAAATTGTCAAATTCATCAATTCTAATAAGTTCATCAGCTTCTAGCTCCGTACTACTTATCAATTTCGTGTTAAGAATAGACTCAGATACTTGAGCCACTGTGAAATGACTTAAAAAAAAAATTAAAACCATAGGTAAATAATGCATAATCACAAAAATACTAAATAAATTAGGTTCATAGAAGATGATAATGCCATTGATTAATATTTACATAATTCGCACAAAAACTTCAAAAAGACATAACTTTTTGTATAAAAATGTCTACTTTCCCCGAAAATAATTTAAGAATATCATTATTTTTACGCGATTAAACCGCAACAATAACTAACGAATGATTGAATTAGCAGGTATTATTATCTTAGGTATATTGGCACAGTGGGTGGCTTGGAAGTTTAAAATACCCGCTATTTTACCTCTAATTTTAATCGGGTTATTGGTAGGACCAATCGCAGCAGAATATTTATCATCTGACGGCTCAAAATGGATTGAACCTGTATGGAATGGAAAAAAAGGATTATTTCCAGGTGAAGGTCTTTACTACTTCGTTTCCTTAGCTATTAGTATTATTTTATTTGAAGGTGGACTAACACTTAAAAGAAATGAGATTAAATCTGTAGGGCCTTCAATCACGAAATTAATTACGCTAGGCTCTGCTATAACTTTTTTTGGTGCAGCAATAGTTGCACATTATTTATTTAACCTTAGTTGGGAATTGTGTTTTTTATTTTCAGGCTTAATTATAGTTACAGGTCCGACAGTAATAACACCTATTTTAAGAAATATTCCTTTAAAAAAGGATGTCTCTACCGTTTTAAAATGGGAAGGTATTTTAATTGATCCTATTGGTGCATTAGTTGCCGTATTGGTTTTTGAGTTTATTAGTGTTGGTGGTGATAGTGGCTTCACTAAAACCGCCTTGTTAGAGTTTGGTAAAATTCTACTTTTCGGTACAACTTTCGGCTTTACCTTTGCCCATGCTTTAGCATTTGCCATTAATAAAAACTTAATTCCGCATTATTTATTAAATGTAGTTTCGCTATCTACGGTACTTTTAGTGTATGTAGAATCTGATCTTTTCGCACATGAATCCGGCTTACTAGCGGTTGTAGTGATGGGGATGGTTTTGGGCAATAACAAATTAGACAATATCAAAGAGTTACTATATTTTAAAGAATCATTAAGTGTACTTCTAATTTCGATACTTTTTATTTTGTTGGCAGCAAACATGAATATGGACGATTTAATGTTACTCTACAACTGGAACACGCTAATTTTATTTCTTATTATTGTTTTTGTTATTAGACCAATAGGTGTATTTCTAAGCACGGCTGGGTCAAAGTTAAAGTTCAACGAAAAATTATTTATTAGCTGGGTAGGTCCACGTGGTATTGTTGCTGCAGGTATTGCTTCACTTTTTGGAAGTAAACTGTTGAGAAACGGTGTGGAAGGTGCAGAATACATTACACCTTTGGTGTTTATGATTGTTCTAGGTACCGTTTTATTAAATGCAACGACAGCAAGATTGTTTGCGAAAGTTGTTGGTGTCTTTTTAACAAAATCGGAAGGAATTTTAATTGTTGGGGCTTCAAAAATATCACGCTTACTTGGACAATATTTATTGAATAATGGAAGGCACGTTGTGCTTATTGATAGTAATCAATCTAATCTTGATAAAGCTAAAGAATTGGGTTTAGAAACGATGAATGCAGACGTCTATTCAGATACTTTAACGGATAATATTGAATTAAATGATGTTGGTTACTTAATGGCATTAACCGCTAATTCGGATATTAATAAGTATGTTATTGATAAATTCAAGGATTCCTTTGGTGAAAACGGTACTTTTAGATTGGTAACTACTACTGAAATACATGATTCCCAAAGCAATCCTAAAGAAGGGTTATTCTCACATACGGATGATTTTTATTCTTTAAACGAGGTAGCACGCAACCACCCAAACATCCATGAGATTGATTTAAAGTCTAAAGAGCATTACAATCAATTGATTGAAATTACCAAACAAGACCGCGAAATTGTACCTATTTTTACAAAAAATAAAGCAGGTGTTTTAGAGATTATTCCGTCCTACAGTAAACATGTTAAAATTGAGGAAGGGTCTAAACTGGTCTATTTGGGAAAGAAAATTGAAAAATAATGTACTGATTTTAGATTTATTTTTTTGAATTAATACTTAATCTGGTAAACCCAAAAATTGTGCTTACAATTAGCAAATTATGCATATTAGGTACTATTGCCTGCTATATATAGGTCTTTACTAATGATAAAAACTTCCGAGTAACCTTCTATTTTAAAATCGAACAACAAAATTATCAACATCCAATTAGTAATAAATATAAACGTATAGATAGTTTATTTTTAAAAACTACTTAAAATCAGCTATAAACCTGACAAAAATCATATAATTGGTTAAATAGATGTATTAACTTTGTGAGGTAATTATTGGATTTATGCAATCTCAACTAGCTGGTAAAAGCACATTTGTACATTCTGGTATTATTTCTAAAATAAATGGCGACGCTGTTACGGTTACTTTAGAACAAAATGTACATTGTGAATCTTGTCGTGTAAAAGCAGCTTGTGGTATTTCAGAATCCAACACAAAAGAAATTGAAATAGTAAATTCGAGTGAGTCATTTAAAATAAATGAGAATGTTAATGTTGTATTGAAAAAAGCTCTGGGTTTAAAAGCAGTATTTTGGGCATACGTATTTCCCTTTCTAATAATGTTCTTTTCATTAATAATAGCCTCAAGCTTTTTAAAAGAGTGGCAGGCCGGATTAATTTCAATTCTTGTATTAATACCCTATTATTTAATCCTTTATTTACTAAAAAACACATTTAAAAAGGCCCTAGAAATTTCAATATCAAAAACATAATTAGAAATGACATATTCAATTTTATATAGTGTTTTTTTATTAGGATCATTAGGAATTTTTGCTGCAATCATATTGTACATAGTTTCTAAAAAATTCTATGTATATGAAAATCCTTTAATAGCTGAAGTTGACGAACTATTACCTGCCGCCAATTGTGGAGGCTGTGGATCTCCCGGTTGTAAAGCGTTTGCAGAAAAATTAGTGACGTCTGAAGATATTTCAGAATTGTTTTGTCCTGTTGGGGGTAACGATGTTATGAAACTTGTTGCTGAGGTCTTAGGTAAAGAAGTTGCAGAGAAAGATCCAACAGTAGCAGTTGTACTATGTCAAGGAGGCTGCGATGTTAGACCAAAAACCACTGAGTACCAAGGCCCGAGGACATGTGCTATTTCGGCTATGGTGTATGGCGGTGAAACCGATTGCCAATATGGATGTTTAGGTGATGGTGATTGTGTTGCTGTTTGTGATTTTGATGCCATGTACATGGATGAAAATACTGGCTTGCCTGTAATCATAACTGATAAATGTACATCATGTGGTGCTTGTGTAAAAGCGTGTCCAAGAGACATTATCGAAATGCGTCCTAAAAATAAAAGGGATCTTAAAATATTTGTTGGTTGTTTAAATGAAGATAAAGGAGGAATCGCTAAGAAAGCTTGTAGTGTTGCTTGCATTGGATGTTCTAAGTGTGAGGATGTTTGTCCTAAAGATGCTGTTATTATGACTGATAATTTAGCTTATATTGACCCTATAGCATGTACGCTTTGTAGAAAATGTGTTGAAGTTTGTCCTACTAACTCCATTATAGAAACAAATTTCCCTCCAAAAAAGGTGAAAATCCCTAAAGAAGAAATTCCAAAAGTAGCTGTAGTTAAAGATAGCATTGAATCTGTAAATCCTAGAACTAATGCTTAAAACATTTCCAAAAGGTGGTATCCATCCTACTGAAAACAAGATAACCTCTTCTAAAGAGATAAAGAGGATGCCAATACCAAAGG
>RCMY010003705.1_pt1 | contig 13416 bp, 13 predicted proteins | sample 2041341 | NCBI WGS metagenome assembly RCMY01 (sample SAMN09708234, study PRJNA481090) | Marine sediment metagenome, whole genome shotgun sequencing project. | reverse complement strand
TAAATACGAGCAAAATACTTACACAGTTATGACTTTGTTCTTCACAGGAATACAAGCACTTGCAAGCGTTGAATCCTTAGCGGGAATTGTTTAAATTTCATACAACATCTTGTCTTAACTGCCCTTGCTAAGGTATAGTCCGCAATTAGCCAATTTAAGGTCTAAGCAGGAGAGCGCGCTGTTTTTTAGCGCCGCCGAAGGCGTAACCCCCCCGGAATCGCTCAGGCAAGGGCAAGCCAGTCTTGTTCCCCAAAAACCGCTTATGACAGGCAATCTGGAGAGTGTCGAAGATTCATATTCGACCACCGAAGGGGCACGCTAACAATCATGATTGTTTTGCAAATCTCTCAGGTAACAAGGACAGAGGGGTGAAGTCAGACGCAATGACTTGCTTTTTTATCTTCAGGAGAACAATCCGTGTTGAAAACAACGCCCCTTAATCAAGCTCACCGTGATATGAATGCCAAGATGGTGGACTTTGGTGGCTGGGATATGCCACTACATTATGGTTCACAATTAGACGAACATCATCAAGTACGTACCGATGCAGGCATGTTTGATGTTTCGCATATGCTTCCCATTGATATCAAAGGCGACAATGTTAGAGACTTCTTTCGTCAGCTGGTAGCCAATAACGTTGACAAGCTCAAGCTACCTGGCAAAGCACTATACACCTGTATGCTGACACCTGAAGCAGGCGTCATTGATGACCTCATTATCTATTTCTTATCAGAAACCTGGTTTCGCATTGTCGTTAATGCAGGCACGGCTGAGAAAGACACCGCATGGATTCTCGCCAAGTGTGATGAACTCGCTCCAAATTTAGAAATCACACCACGCCGCGATCTCGCGATGATTGCGATTCAAGGGCCTAATGCGCGCGCCAAAGTTTGGCAAGTCATCCCTGGCGCTCAAGAAGCCACAGAAAATTTGAAATTGTTTCAATCAACGGTATTGAATAACTTTTTTATTGCGCGCACGGGCTATACCGGTGAAGATGGCTTTGAAATCATCTTACCGGCTGATGCAGCCGCCCCTTTTTGGAAAGCATTGCATGGTGCAGGCGTTGCTCCTGCCGGATTAGGCGCCCGTGATACATTGCGATTAGAGGCTGGAATGAACCTTTACGGTCAAGATATGGACGAAACAACCAGCCCAATGACGTCAGGCCTATCTTGGACGGTCGACCTCAAAAGTGAACGTAATTTTGTTGGCAAACAAACCTTATTAAACACACCCGTGACACAACAGTTAGTCGGCCTTGTTTTACAAGATCGTGGTGTACTACGTAGCCACCAAAAAGTAATCGCAACGAAAAATGGCAGCGAATATGAGGGTGAAATTACCAGCGGTGGTTTTTCACCAACCATCAACAAATCTATTGCTCTCGCACGCCTACCATCTCAGATCGCCATTGACGATGAAGTCGATGTATTAGTGAGAGACAAGAAGCTGCGTGCCAAAGTGGTAAAATATCCCTTTGTTAGAAACGGAAACGTTTTGGTTTAGATAGCCATAATAAATTATTAATATTGGAGTAAAAATGAGTATCCCAACAAACCTGAAGTACACTCGTTCTCACGAGTGGGTACGCCCCGAAGACGACGGCACTGTCACTATTGGCGTAACAGATCATGCTCAAGAATTACTTGGCGACATGGTGTTTGTGGAATTGCCCGAGATTGGCCGCAAACTTGCTCATAAAGAAGAATGTGCCGTTGCTGAATCAGTCAAAGCCGCCGCCGATGTTTACACACCAATAGCCGGTGAAGTCACTGCCATCAACGATGAGTTAGAAAATGAACCTGAAAAAATCAACCAAGATGCTCATTCGGCATGGTTATTCAAATTAAAGCCAGACAATCTTGCTGACCTGGACAATCTTCTTGATGCGGCAACCTATGAAGAATTACTGGAAAACGAAGATCATTAAACCAAGTATTTTTATTAATTAAAAATGCACATAATTTTCTAATTCATCATATTTCATTACTTTAAAATCTATTTAAACAAATCATGCCGTTTATTCCTCATACCAACGAAGATGTTGCTGAAATGCTCGCAAGCATCAAAGCCAATACAATTGAAGAACTATTTGATGAAATACCTGCCGACTTAAAATGTGGCAGGCTAGAGGGTGTTCCTCCGGGATTAAGTGAGATGGAGGTCACTCGTTTAATGATGGAGCGCGCTAATGAAGACGGGATGTATCTCAACTTCATTGGCGCCGGTGCTTACGAGCATCATATCCCTGCCGCCGTATGGCAAATTACCACACGTGGTGAATTTTACTCCTCGTACACCCCGTACCAGGCAGAAGCCAGCCAAGGCACATTACAGCTACTATATGAGTACCAGACAATGATGGCCTCATTAACTGGCATGGATATTTCAAATGCCAGTATGTATGACGGTGCTACCGCGTTAGCTGAGGCAGCTTTAATGGCGGTTCGTCTACATAAAAAGTCAGATAGAGTTTTAATACCTAAAACAGTGCACCCTGTCTATCGTAGCGTGGTACGTTCTATTGTTGGCAATCAAGGCATTGAAGTCATTGAACTACCCTACTGCCCTGAATCTGGACAAACCTTACCGGAATCACTCGAAGAATTCGCTAAAGAAGGTTTTGCAGCATTGGTTATTCCACAACCGAATTTCTTTGGCGTGCTTGAACAAGTCGATGAACTGACCGATTGGGCGCATAGTAAAAAAGCATTTGCCATTGGTGTCGTTAACCCAATCGCATTAGCAATGCTCACACCACCCGGTAAATGGGGTTCGAAAGGTGCTGACATTGCAGTCGGTGAAGGCCAGCCCTTAGGCATACCATTATCAAGTGGCGGCCCTTATTTTGGTTTTATGGCATGTAAAAAAGCATTAGTTCGTCAAATCCCCGGACGTATTATCGGTCGCACTAACGACTTAGATAATAAGGAAGGCTTTGTCTTAACATTGCAAGCACGTGAGCAACATATCCGTCGCTCTAAAGCCACCTCCAATATCTGTACTAACCAGGGTCTAATGGTCACAGCAGCAACCATTCATATGGCACTGCTTGGGCCAGATGGATTGCGCCGAGTCGCTGCAAAATCTTATGCGAATGCCCAAAAATTAGTCTCTGCCATGGAACAATTATCTGGTGTGAAAAGAGTCTTCAATGGCCCTATATTTCATGAAGCTGCGCTCTCTTTACCTAAACCAGCTAGCGATGTATTGCAAACAATGAGAGCACAAAGAATACTCGGCGGTTTAGATTTACAAGCACATTATCCTGAAATTGGTAATGCCATCTTAGTGTGTGCAACTGAAACTAAAACTTCAGGTGATTTGCAAAACTATACTGAACAGTTAAAGAACGCATTGAGCTAACGTTTTTTGACACGGTATCTATTTATATAAAAATCAGTTTAAAGGAAATATTATGGTCACTCTTAAAGGCAACCCAATTACACTCGGCGGCGTTTTCCCAAAAGTTGGCGAAAAAGCCCCTGCATTTTCTCTCGTCACTAGAGATTTAGAAGATGCCACACTAGCCAACTACGCAGGCAAGAAAAAAGTACTAAATATCGTTCCAAGCTTGGACACGCCTATCTGCGCTATTTCTACACGAAAATTTAATGAACAAGCTAGCAACATGGACAACACCGTTGTGCTGATTATTGCTGCAGACTTACCTTTTGCGATGAGCCGTTTCTGCGACGCAGAAGGACTCGATAAAGTCGTAACGTTATCAACCATGCGTGGTGCAAACTTCATGACTGATTATGGCGTTGCTATTACAGACAGTGCATTTGGTGGCGTTACAGCACGTGCAGTTATCGTACTGGATGAATCTGACACCATTATTCATGCTGAATTGGTTCCTGAGATTGCAGATGAACCAAATTATGATGCCGCTTTGGCTGCGTTGAAATAATTTAAGGATCGCACGAACAATCATGCTGATATTTGAACACTCACGCCCTGGGCGACGCAATTATTCTCAGTCTCCGGCAACTGCGACAACAGATACTGGCAGTATTCCAGAAAACCTGTTGCGTAAAACACCGCCGTTACTGCCTGAAGTTTCTGAAATGGACACCGTGCGTCACTACACACGACTGTCGCAAAAAAACTTTTCGATAGATACTGAGTTTTATCCGCTGGGCTCTTGTACGATGAAATACAACCCACGTGTATGTAACTCGTTAGCCATGTTGCCACAATATCTTTCGCGCCACCCGCTGGCACCTGAAGATACCGGCCAAGGCTTTCTCGCCTGCATGTATGACTTGCAAGAGATCCTCAAAGATGTCACAGGCATGGAAGAAGTTAGCTTAACACCGATGGCAGGCGCACAAGGCGAACTCATTGGCGTCATGATGATCCGGGCTTACCATGAAGCCCGTGGTGATACCGCAAGAACTGAAATCATCGTACCTGATGCAGCCCACGGCACTAACCCAGCAACAGCAGTCATGTGTGGTTTCAAAGTTGTTGAAATAGCCACCGACAAAGAAGGCAATGTCGATATGGGTGCATTAAAAGCAGCCGTAGGTCCTCAAACTGCGGGACTCATGCTGACTAACCCATCCACGCTCGGTGTCTTTGAAAAAAACGTGTCTGAAATGAGCAAACTTGTTCATGATGCAGGCGGAATGCTTTATTACGATGGCGCCAACCTGAATGCAGTATTAGGCAAGGTCAAGCCAGGTGATATGGGTTTTGATGTCATTCACATTAACTTACACAAAACCTTTTCTACCCCGCATGGCGGCGGTGGCCCGGGTTCAGCGCCGGTTGGTGTTGGTAAACGTTTACGTCCCTATATCCCTATCCCTATCGTAGCCAAAGAAGGCAACAAATATCGATGGATAACAGAGAAAGACAGGCCGCAATCTATCGGTAGATTATCCGCACACATGGGTAACGCCGGTGTCTTGCTACGTGCTTATATCTACGTTCGTTTACTGGGTGCTGATGGTATGCATCGTGTCGCGGAATATGCCACATTAAACGCAAATTATTTAATGGTGGAATTACGTAAATTAGGCTTTGAGATCGCTTACCCAACCCGTCGTGCAAGTCATGAATTTATTGTTACCTTAAAAGGCATAAAAGACAAAACCGGCATCACAGCAATGAATTTGGCTAAACGGCTATTGGACAAAGGCTTTCATGCACCAACGACTTATTTCCCAATGTTAGTGCCTGAATGTTTACTCATTGAACCGGCTGAAACAGAATCCAAAGAAACAATGGATGCATTCGTTACGGCAATGAAAGAGATTCTAGAAGAAATCGAAGCGCAACCTGACATGGTAAAAGGTGCGCCGCACACCATGCCACTACGTAAGCTGGATGAAATTAAAGCCGCGCGCGAGCTTGATTTAACCTGGAAACCATAATCCACCCATAATCTTACACAAGGATAGTATAGATAAAACCAGGCACCACATCACCACAGCAATGTTAATGTGTATTGATGAAATATCTCGGTTTACTTTTTATATTTAAATAACCTATGCGCACACTTATTTGCGGCTCTATCGCTTATGACACCATCATGGTGTTCCAAGACCAATTTAAGAACCATATCCTGCCTGATAAAATTCATGTACTAAATGTCGCTTTTCTTGTTCCAGAAATGCGCCGCGAATTTGGTGGCTGCGCAGGAAATATTGCCTATAATTTAGAAATGATTGGTGGCGACCCACTGATGATGGCCACCGTCGGTGATGACTATCAGCCTTATGCCTATCGTTTTGAGAAATTAAACATCGCTCAGACACATATCAAGCAGATCAAAGATACTTTTACGGCGCAAGCATTCATTACCACCGACCTGGACGATAACCAGATCACCGCATTTCACCCTGGCGCGATGAATTTCTCACACCAAAACTCTGTCAAAGATACCACCGATATTAAACTGGGCATTATTGCACCCGATGGTCGAGATGGCATGGTTCAACACGCACGAGAATTTCATGAAGCAGACATCCCATTTATTTTCGATCCTGGTCAAGGGCTACCCATGTTCAATGGTGAAGAGCTACTTGATTTCACCAACAAGGCTGACTACATCGCTGTAAATGACTATGAAGCTCAACTGCTGCAAGATCGTACCGAACTTTCATTAACTTCCTTAGCCAGCAAAACTAAAGCATTGATCATGACTAAAGGCCCTCAAGGATCAATAATCTATACAGATGGTAAAGAGATTAAAATCCCATGCGTCAAGGCAACTGAAATCGTCGACCCAACCGGCTGTGGTGACGCTTACCGCGCTGGTTTGCTTTATGGCATTACCAACAACCTTGATTGGCAGACAACAGGACAACTAAGTTCGTTGATGGGTGCTTTAAAAATTGCTCAGCGCGGTGGTCAGAATCATCGATTCAGCCGTGAAGAAATCGATCAATTTTATTTCGATAACTTTGGTAGCCGCATATTCTAAAAAATCGTATAATCGTCGCGCTTGAAAAATTAGCACGTTTCGTTATATACTCGAAAACCAAATTACATGACAACTATTTTAATAAGGGAATTAAAGCAATGAAATTATCATATTTAGCTGCGGCACTATTAGTATTGTTTCTATCAGGATGCTTTGGTGATATCGACATGGGTGCTACTGGTGTTGGAACAGATTGTGAATTTGGATTAGATGGTAACGGTAACTGTCTACCAGAAGATTCAGACGGCATACCTGCACCGCATTAGAAAGTAGAAGGCAACCTCTTTGAGGTAGAAAAAAACCGCCCTAGTGGCGGTTTTTTTCTAGAATAACAACTTAATTTATAATTATTCAGATATATACGTTTCTAAATAGTCATCTAATACATTCTCTATATTAAGCACCTAAAGTAATTAACAGTATCGTCGTAGATTTATTTATCCTAGTTTTCTAAATGAATTTAGACATGAATTTATCACCTGTTCAGACCTCAGACTTAATCATTGGCCAACCTCTCTTATGGGATCTATATAACCAAGATCAAAAACAATTACACACTCAAGGTGAAATATTAAGTAACGCCGATGAGGAGTTATTAAAAAATACGCCCCTATTCCGTCGCCAAGAAGAAAATGAAATAACACCAATAAGCAAATTAGAACCCGACAAATCCGCCACTAAAAAGCTAAACCAGTTTATATTTCAAGACATGAACCTTAAAGTCGGCGACAAACTACAACTTAAATTACCTACTAACATAGTAAACTCCGCAAAAAGAAGTGAATTCTATACTACCGAGTTAATAGGTTATGTTAACAATCTCACCGTTATAATACGCCCACCTCAGCTTGCCCAACAGATGGACTTAACTTTAATCGAAGGTGACCAAGTTACTGTAAGACTATTTAGCGGTCAGCATGCATTTAGTTTTTCGTCTCATATTGATAAAATTATAAAGGTACCACTTTATTATATTCACCTATCGTTCCCCACCAAAATATCAGGGCAAATCATACGAAAATCTCGTCGTATCAAAACAAAAATAGTAGCGACTATAACAGACAACCCAACACCAGCAACCATCTCAAACTTAAGTATGACTGGTGCAGAAATAAGCACAAGTGATAGCTTAGGTCAGGTTGGCGAAACAATTTCACTTTCATTTACAGTGAAAATTCATAGCGTTGAGAAAACGATGTCGCTACAGGCAATTATCAAATCAACAGCACCGCCAGCCAATAAAACAGATAATGCATTAACGTTCGGCATGGAGTTTGTGGCTTTAGAAACCGAACAAAATCATTTACTTCAAAGTTTAATTTATCAAGAACTAGTAGAAAATCCTGAAAGTCAAGTTTAGCCTGGATAATCAGCGGATACAGATAATTTTTATTTATATAACAACTTTTATATAAATAACCACAATTCATTTGCTAATCAAATCACATCAAACTCAAAGAAGCTTTAAAATAGATTGATCAAAAGAACTTAACGGCCATATCTCTATGCAAAAAACAATATATCTCATCGCAGGCGCACGACCCAATTTTATGAAAATCGCACCTATCGTTCGTGCACTACAGGCAAGCAATGATCTAGCATTCAAAATCATTCATACTGGCCAGCACTACGACCGCGAAATGAATGATGTGTTCTTTGAAGAATTAGGTATTCCCGAACCGGATGTCTTTATGGCGGCGGGTGGCGGAACTCACGCGCAACAAACGGCCAAAATTATGGTTGCATTTGAAGAGTTTTGTCAGAATGAACGACCCGATGCGGTTTTGGTTGTCGGTGATGTCAATTCAACCTTGGCCTGCTCCATCGTCGCCAAGAAATTAAATATCCCCGTGGCCCATGTTGAAGCAGGATTACGTAGTGGTGATTTGACCATGCCAGAAGAAATTAACCGCTTGGTGACAGATAGTATTTCAGACTGGTTCTTTGTCACCGAACCGAGCGGAATGGAACACTTGCAACGTGAAGGGAAACCGGACTCAGCGATTTTTCATGTCGGCCATGTCATGGTCGATAATCTGCTTTATCAAGCTGAAAAACTCACCCATACGGACACCACCACGTTTGAAACCAATTCTTTTAAAACTGCACAAACTGAGGCTGGCAAATCATACGGCGTCGTCACCTTACACCGTCCAAGCAATGTGGACGACCCAAACATGATGGCCAAAATTGGCGGCGCATTAAAAACAATTTCAACCGATTTACCCTTAATTTTTCCGGTACATCCGCGTACCCGTAGTAATTTAGAAAAATTCGATATTGATCTTGGTTCAAACATTACACTCGTTGGGCCGCAGGCTTACATGGCATTTTTAAATCTATGGAAAGATGCAGCCGTGGTATTAACTGATAGTGGCGGCCTACAAGAAGAAACCACTGCTATGGGCGTGCCATGCATCACGATTAGAGAAAATACAGAGCGTCCAATTACCGTGGATGAAGGTTCCAATGTCCTCGTTGGCACGAATCCAACACGTATCATCGATGAAACACGTAAAATATTATCGCATCAAGGCAAGCCATGTCGCCGTCCAGAGCTATGGGACGGTAAAGCCGCCGAGCGCATTGTTGCAATCATGGCAAAAGAACTTTCACACCATTAATGGATATTGTATGCAATCATTAATCCCTGTCATTTTATCCGGCGGTTCTGGCACGCGTCTCTGGCCCCTTTCTCGCGAAAAACACCCCAAACAACTCTTATCACTCATCAGTGAAGACACGTTATTACAAGCCACTGTTCGCCGCATGGACGGACTGGCTAATGTCGAATTGTTAGCACCTCTCGTCGTTTGCAATGAGGAGTACCGTTTTGTCATCGCCGAGCAGTTACGCCTCATGGATAAAAAAGGCAGCATTTTGCTTGAACCTACCGGACGCAATACAGCACCCGCATTAACACTAGCTGCTCTTGCCGCAATGCAAGATGGTAACGACCCCGTACTATTAGTGATGCCCTCGGATCATGTGATTGTAGACATTGGCTCATTTCAGGCTGTGGTTCTTAAAGGAATGCGCCAAGCAATTGACGGCGTTATCGTTACATTCGGCATCACACCAGACGCCCCTGAAACTGGCTATGGTTATATTCAGTCAGGCGAAGTAATAGACCATGACAATGCCGTACACAGCATTGCTCGCTTTGTAGAAAAACCTGACCTATCGACGGCACAAAGCTACCTTGATGCCGGCACATATCTGTGGAATAGTGGACTATTCATGATGCGTGCTTCGGTATGGCTGGCTGCAATTGAGAAATGCCGAGCGGATATTTTGACGAATTGCCGCGCTGCTTGGACTCAAGGGTCCGTCGATGGTGAATTTTTACGTGTCGATAAAGCTATTTTTGAGCAATGCCCCAAAGACTCAATCGATTATGCTGTTATGGAACAACTTACAACCAATAATAGCGAGCTACCGACAGGCGTAGTTATTCCTCTTTCCGCAGGCTGGTCGGATGTTGGTGCATGGGACTCATTATGGCAAGTGCTCCCCAAAGATAATGTCGGTAATGTAGCACGAGGCGATGTCGTTTTAAATAATTGCAACAACACATTGGTCATATCGGAAAGCCGTTTAGTAGCTTGTGTCGGCATAGACGACATGGTTGTTGTTGAAACACCAGACGCTATACTTGTTGTTCATAAAGATAAGACACAAGATGTTAAACATATTGTTGATGGTTTAAAAGATAAAGGTCGCTCTGAAGGCCACTTACACCGTAAAGTATTTCGCCCTTGGGGTTGGTATGACGGCGTTGATTTTGGTGAACGCTTTCAAGTCAAACGAATTGTTGTCAAACCGGGTGCTGCACTATCACTGCAAATGCATCACCATCGTACCGAACATTGGATTGTTGTCCGAGGTACTGCGAGAGTTACGCGAGGAGACGAGATATTCTTGGTCTCTGAGAATGAGTCAACTTACATCCCTATCGGTACGCAACATCGCTTGGAAAACCCAGGTTGTGTCCCATTAGAAATGATTGAAGTTCAATCAGGCTCTTATTTGGGTGAAGATGACATTGTCCGTTTTGATGACATTTATGGGCGCAAGGAAAACTAATTTTAACTGTCCATGTTGAATTACTGCTTTTACCCTTCCATCAATTAGAATTCCATCAACTTAAGGTATAATCGCGTCTTTCCATTGATGAATTGTTGGAGGTAACCGTGCCTATTTATGAATATCGTTGCAATTCATGTGGCTCTGAAAAAGAGCACTTGCAAAAAATGAGCGACGAACCGATTGCCGTGTGCCCTGCTTGTGGTGGTGATGATTACATCAAGCTTATTTCTGCTGCAGGTTTTCAATTAAAAGGCAGTGGTTGGTATGTAACTGACTTTAAAAATAATAATAAAAAACCTGAGTCTCCTCAGAAAACGAAGCCTAGCACGACGACCCCATCGGATACTAAAACTACCAGCTCAACAGCCAAGCCAAACCCAAGTTCCACGACTGACTGATTCAACTAACCCATCTATTTCTCAATTTCTGACATATAAGACGTTATGCGTACAAATTACTGTGGTGCCATTAATACCGAATATTTAACACAAACCGTCACCCTCTATGGCTGGGTACATCGCCGCCGGGATCATGGCGGTGTCATTTTTATTGATTTACGCGACCGCGAAGGACTAGTACAAGTCGTATGCGACCCTGATAGTGCAGAAACTTTTCAAACCGCAGAGAGCATTCGTAATGAATATGTGCTTAAAATTACCGGCTTGGTTCGACCAAGGCCTGAAGGCACGATTAATACAAATTTAGTGAGCGGCGAAATAGAAGTCTTGGTGAGAACAATAGAGATTCTTAATCCATCATTAACACCGCCGTTCATGATGGATGACGATAATTTGAGTGAATCCATTCGCCTGGAGCACCGTTATTTAGATTTACGTCGCCCTGCGATGCAATCTAACCTGCGTTTGCGTCATAAGGTTGCCATGGCCGTACGTATATTTCTTGATCAACATGGCTTTATTGACATAGAAACACCCATACTCACCAAATCAACACCCGAAGGCGCACGCGATTACTTGGTTCCTTCACGTGTTAATGACGGGCACTTCTTTGCCCTCCCCCAATCACCACAGCTATTTAAACAGCTATTAATGGTGTCGGGGTTTGATCGTTATTACCAAATCAGCCGTTGTTTCCGTGATGAAGACCTTCGCGCTGATCGTCAACCTGAATTCACCCAGATCGATATTGAAACCTCTTTTATTTCTGAAGACGAAATCATGTCGCTCATGGAAGAGATGATTCGTGACTTATTTAAATCCATTAACAATGCTGACTTACCCAACCCATTCCCGCGCTTGAGTTATGCCGATGCCATGCTTCTTTATGGCTCAGATAAGCCCGATTTACGCATCCCATGGGTATTGATCGAATTAACCGATGTGATGAAAGAAGTCCCTTTCAAAGTATTCCGTGAAGCCGCAGAAAAACCCAATGGACGCGTAGCCGCGTTGCGTGTTCCTAACGGCGGCTCATTATCACGCAAAGAAATCGACGACCTCACCAACTTTGTTGCAATCTATGGTGCTAAAGGACTCGCCTACATTAAAGTCAACGATGCAGCTAAAGGACTTGAAGGACTGCAATCTCCGATACTTAAATTCTTAACAGAAGATATCATCAACACCATCCTCACGCGTACAGAAGCACAAGACGGTGATTTAATTTTCTTTGGTGCAGATAAGGAAAAGATTGTTAATGAAGCACTAGGTGCGTTACGCAACAAAATTGGCCACGAACAAGGACATGCAGAAGAAGGCTGGAAACCACTTTGGGTGGTTGATTTCCCAATGTTTGAGCGCGATGAAGAAGAAAATCGTTGGCAAGCGCTGCACCACCCCTTCACCTCACCTGCCGACGGACACGAAAACTTACTCGAATCAGATCCCGGCAAAGCTTTATCCAAAGCCTATGACATGGTGTTGAATGGCTCCGAAATTGGTGGCGGCTCAATACGTATTCACCGTCAGGAAATACAATCAAAAGTATTACGTGCATTAAATATCTCCGATGAAGAAGCGCAGGAAAAATTCGGCTTCCTCTTAAACGCGCTACAATACGGCGCACCGCCCCATGGCGGCATAGCCTTTGGCTTGGATCGCATCATAACCCTAATGGCAGGCGCTGAGTCCATCCGCGACGTTATTGCTTTTCCTAAGACCCAGCGGGCGCAATGTTTACTGACAAAAGCGCCTAATACCGTCGATGAGAAACAATTAAAAGAGCTACATATCCGCTTAAGAAAGACAGAGATATCGAAAGGTTAACCTTTATTACACCGGTCTAACAGAATGTATAAAACGCCCGTTTCAGTACTGGTAGTCATTCATACGACTGACCTACAAGTGTTACTGTTAGAACGCGCCGATCACCCGGGTTACTGGCAATCCGTAACCGGCAGCCAAGACCCAGGAGAAACACTTGCACAAACAGCTGCTAGAGAAGTCTCAGAGGAAACAGGGCTGAACACGAATAACTATCAACTCACCGACTGGCATTTGCAGAGTGAATATGAAATTTTTGAAGAATGGCGCTGGCGTTATGCGCCATCCGTGACACACAATACCGAACACGTCTTTGGCCTATGCCTACCATCGCCCTCACCCATTCAGATCGCAACCCGTGAGCATCTTGGGTACATCTGGTCACCATGGCAAGAAGCCGCCGAAAAAGTTTTCTCATCAAGCAATGCTCAAGCGATAAGAAAACTAGAACTACCCAATACAAATCATTAACTTAAACAACAGGCTATTGTTATACAACCATGTAAATCACTGAAAATACCATTTTAAGTCACACAAAGCTTTTATATACCGAGCCAAATCGGTATAATACCGCGCTTCGGGTCGTTAGCTCAGCTGGTAGAGCAGCGGACTTTTAATCCGTTGGTCGTGAGTTCGATCCTCACACGGCCTACCAACATAATCAAG
>RCMY010003704.1_pt1 | contig 13417 bp, 13 predicted proteins | sample 2041341 | NCBI WGS metagenome assembly RCMY01 (sample SAMN09708234, study PRJNA481090) | Marine sediment metagenome, whole genome shotgun sequencing project. | reverse complement strand
CGTCACCTTCGCCCAGATGGATCTCGTAGTGCCGCTCGACCCCCACCAATTTGGGGAGCCACTCCCGTAGCTGCTCGTCGGTGGTGAGCTCGAGAAAGAGGGTGGCGCACAATTTGCCGGGTTGCGAGATCAGCGGGTTGTACATCCGCAGTTCGGTCAGGATGCCTTCGTCGGTGGTGATCTTTTCGACCCGCGCCATCTCTTGGATCTGGAAGCGGATCGTGTCGCGATTCTCGAACAGCAGGGTCTGGAAGATGCCGACGTGGATACGACGCTTCTTCTTCAACTCGATCACATGGGAGCGGAATTCGTCGCGCTCGCGCTCGTAAGCCCGCTGATCGACGATGTCGTCAAGGACGAGTTCGCCCTCGGTGGTTTTGGATGACACAGTTTCAGTCCTCTCGTTTGAAGCCATACGCATTGGCAATGAAGGAAATGGGATGGATCGGATCCTTGCCGGTCTCGAGCTTGATGCCGCCGTTGGCCAGCGTGCAGTCGCCGACGACGGTGTCATTGCCAGCCGACGTGATGGCCTTGGCCATCTTTCCGGCGACCTTGCGAGCGATTTCGACATTCGTCGCTCGCAATCCCCACATGCCGTCGATGCCCGAGCACTCGGCGACGACCGCTGGCTTCGTGCCAGTGAGCTTCAACAGATCGCGGCTCTTGAGGCCGATGTTCTGCGCCCGAAGGTGGCAGGGGGCGTGATAGGTGACCTTCTCGGGAACCTCGTTCGCAAAGTCGGTGTCGAGCGAGGTGTCGTCGCCCTTGTGGACCTTCATGAGGTATTCGGCTGCGTCATAGGTGTGATCGGCGACGAGTTTGGCGTCCATCTTGGCTGCGCCCTCGAGGTAGTCGGCGTAGTCGTATTTGAGGACATAACCACAGGTCGGCTGGATCACGACGACGGCCGGTTCGATGCCCTTGGCCTGTTGTTCCTTGATCGCCTTGGCGAGCACCTCGACGTTGTGCTCGCCCTGTTTCACGAATTCCCCGACATTGCCTTCGTGCAGGAACGGCGCCCCACAGCAGCGCTCTCCCGGGGGCAGCGTGCATTCGATCTTGTTGTGCTCGGCGACCGCGACGAAGTCCTTGCCGATCTCGGTGTTGGAGTACTCGACCTGACAAGTGGGGAACAAGATGACATCACCCTGCTTCTCTTCATCACTTGGAGTGGCAGGCTCGTGCTTCTTCATCCACGTCGAGAACCGCTGCTTGGCGTACGGATCAAGAATACGTTCACTCGAGATTCCCGTGACCTTCTCGAGCAGTTTGCGACCCGGAGATCCGGGTTCGCCGACGACCTTGTTGGCCAATGGGGCGGCGAGCGTGCCCAACGTGCCGGCGAGATCGGTCCTGCCGATGAACTCATCGGTCACCCGGTCACGGGTCGACGCTCGGCCGTTGACGTGCTTGGCCTGCTTTGCCCGCAGCATCAGCCGAGGGAAGTCGAGTTCCCATTCACTCTGACCCGGAATGTAAGGGCAGTTCACGTAGCAGAGCTTGCAGTTGAAGCACTCGTCGACCACCTGGTAACGCTGCTCGTCGGTCAGCCGTTTGACAGCTTGGTCGTCGTGTTGGTCGATGTACTCGAACAGCGTCGGGAACGCAGTACAAAACTTGAAACAGAGACGACAGCCATGACACAGGTCGTAAACACGATCCAGTTCCCCGCGCAGATCGTCATCGTCGAGGTACTTCGGGTGATGGGGGTCATAGGTGATGGTCATGTCTCGCGCTCCGAGAAGAGAAGGTGAACGGATGATGGTGACGGTCTGGTGAAGACGGTCTGGGTGGTGGAGACCGTTGCGTTGTGGCGTTTGCGTTGTGGCGATTGCGTTGTGGCGTTCGAATCCAGATTCCTCCCGCTCGGGCGGGGACGAGACCGGATCGGGGAGTCGCCATGAACGGCAACTCCCCGATGGAACGGACACGCAGACAGGGAACCCGCCCGCTTCGCCGAGTCCCGACTGCGATCAGCCGGGAAGAAATTTGCTGCTCGCGCGCCTGGCGAGCGGCCGATGTCAGTCGAGTGAGGCGAGACCTTCGACGAAGCGGCCGGCGTGGCTCTTCTCGGCGCGGGCCAGCGTCTCGAGCCATTCGGCGATCTCATCGAAGCCCTCTTCGCGAGCGGTCTTGGAGAAACCGGGGTACATCTCGGTGTACTCATAGGTTTCGCCGGCGATCGCCGACTTGAGGTTGTCTTCGGTTGATCCAACCGGCTCGCCAGTGGCGGGATCGCCAACCTCGGCGAGGAAGTCGAAGTGACCGAAGGCATGCCCGGTCTCGCCCTCGGCGACCGAGCGGAACAACGCACTGATGTCGGGGTAGCCCTCGATGTCGGCCTTCTGGGCGAAGTAGAGATAGCGACGGTTGGCCTGGCTCTCGCCAGCGAACGCTTCCTTCAGGTTGTCTTCGGTCTTGCTGCCTTTGAGTTCTGCCATGAACTGTCTCCTCTTTGGTCGTCGTTACCGACGATGTGTTGATGTGTTGATGTGTTGATGTAGTGCGGGAACCGGTGCGTCGTCGGTGACCGACTGATCACCGCGAACACATTCGGGACACGTGCCCCGAAACGTGATGGTGACGGTGTCGACCACGAAAGGCTGACCAGCGGGCTGTTCCAGCAAGACCGGTCCATCGCTTCGAACATCGATTACCCGTGCGCATCGTTCGCACACGAAATGGTCGTGTTGTTCGGTGTTCGGATCAAATCTTGCCGGCCCGTGTCCGACATCGACCGCCTCGATCTCACCCAGTTCCACCAGGTCGTTGAGGACTTGGTAGACGGTACGCAACGAGATCGAGGGCTTCCTGGAACGAACCTGATCCCAGACGACGTCGGCGGTCGGATGGGAGTGATTGCCGTGGAGCGCTTCGAAGATCGCGAGCCGCTGAAGAGTGATCTTTCTTCCCTCGGCCCGATACCGATCGGTGAGCTGTTCCGGCGTCCGCATGGCGGCCACCATACCGAGCAAGACCCAACGAACAATCGATGTTGATTAGATTCGTTCTCCGCACGACCGGCGTGCCCGTGCCCCGGGCACGACCACCGCTAACGTTGGCCGCGTGGGATATATCGATTGGACCGTCATTCGCTCATCGGCGCTCGCTGGCCTCATGATCGTCGTGCCCGCTGCGCTGATTGCCCAGTTCCTTCGATCGACGACCGTCGGTGGGCTGGCCTGGCTGTTCCTGCTGATCGTGCTGATCGGCTTCGTTGTCGCTGGATTCGGTGCGGGCTTCCTGCGCTCCGACACGCCAATGAAGCACGGTGCAATCTCGGCCATCTGCGCCTACGCGCTCATCCAATTGTTCGGGGCGATCTGGCGTCTGTCGCAAGGCAACGAAATCAACCCGGCGACCTATCCCCTGCTGGCTCTCATGGCCGGGTCGTTTGGCCTGGTAGGCGGGCTGTTTGGCGATTGGCATCGCCGCCGCAACCGGCGCTGAGCACCTCACGTTAGGGTGGTACACCTGGGTGAGTTGGCCGGGTGACCGCGGCCGACGGCGATCCGCAGTCTGCGACTGCGGTGACCGTGTCGGCTGAGGAAGGTCGGGGCTCCATAGAACAGGATGCTGGCTAACGGCCAGTCGAGGCGACTCGCAGGAAAGTGCCACAGAGAACAAACCGCCGATGGGCCGGTTCGCCGGCAACAGGTAAGGGTGAAACGGTGCGGTAAGAGCGCACCAGCGTTCGGGGTGACCCGAGTGGCTAGGTAAACCCCATCCGGAGCAAGGTCGATCGAAGGCATGGGCTGTTCGTCCCCGGCGCTCGCGCTGGAACCTTCGGGTGGACCGCATAGATGGATGGTCACCGACCGGGACCCTGGCAACAGACCCGTGAACAGAACCCCGCCTACAGGCCGACTCACCCAGATCGGCAGCGCGGTCAGCCTGCCGGTGTGATCGACCTCGCCGGTCAGAGCACCCGGTCAGCCGGTCAGGCCGGGTCGCTGGTGCGGATGTCCTCGAGCTCGAGACCCAGTCGGACCTCATACTTGCGTATCAGCTCGATGCTGGCCTTGGCCGCCGCATAATCGTTGTCACCGAGGGCAACGAGCGCACCGCGGCAGGCGTCTTGCAGGCCGATGTGGTCGGGACCGAGTAGGGCCTCGGCGATCGGCGGCGTGTGATGCTCGATCACGGTGATGGCCATCGCCGGCCAGTCTTCGTGCGGCATCCGACCAACAACGTGACGGAGGTCGCCAAGAATTGCCTCGACCGACTCTGCGGCAGCGTCTCGTTGTGCCCGATCATCGGCGATCGTCGCACCGTCTTGGGGTACAGCTTGTTCGTCAAGCGATGCTGCGGCCTGTTGTGTCGTTGCGTCAGCGTTGTCCACGACACCTCCGGAATCGTCGTCATGGTCACAGCGATCACCAATTTCGGTGGGCTGCAACACGTTGTGGTTCACAATAGACACCAGCGGGGTCAAGGAAGCGGACCCCGCCCCCAATCCACCGAGAACGACGGCAAACACGTTGCGGATTTGGCGAAAACGACGACGAGCCGACCAAAAGGCCGACTCGTTGATCGAACCACACCGGAGATCACTCACCGGTGAGTTGCACCTAGTCCATTGGTAGCCGAGCGAAGATCTCGACCTTTGCCTCTTCGAACTCGTCTTCGGTGAGCGTGCCGTTCTCGCGCATCTTGTGCACGTCTTCGATCATCTGCAGCAGTTCGGGGGCAGTGAGTTCGCCCTTACCCTCGAACAGTTTCGATGTTGAAGTTGGAACCTCTTCCACTTCGGTGAGCGGTGGCGCACTGTCGTACACCGAGACCGGCTGAGGTGTGCCGGAACCGGTCTTGTTGGCAACCTTGGCTGCCCGCTTCGCTGCCTTGGCGCGGTCGCGCTGGAGCTTGGCAAAACTCGATCGTTGTTTGGCCATTTTGATGCCTTTCTGACTCACGGGCCACACGCAGCGAACCAGATCAATGGGTCACCGGCGGCCGTTGCAGAATCGGGGGTGTCAGATTCTGCGACCCAATCAGACTAGGCAGAGAACTCCAGTTGCCCTACATCATCGACAGCTTTACTCATGACAATGTCACTGAGATGACTCAGGAAGATGAGTCACACGGATGCCTGACGAGGATGCCTAGGTAGCTCAGACCAGTGACGGGTCGACGCCGATCAAACGATGACGAGGGTGACCATGGCGAAATGAGCGAGGCCGGCCGCGACGGTGAACACATGCCACACCTCGTGGTAACCGAAGACCTGGGGCAGCGGGTCGGGGCGGCGTCGTAGGAAAACCAAGGCTCCGACGGTGTAGAGCGCACCCCCGGAGACCAGCAACCACAACTCCGGTCCGGTGAGCGATTGGATGAGCACCGGCGTCAGAACCAGCGCCGCCCACCCCAGCAGCGGGTAGAAGCCGTTGCTGAGGCCCATCCAACGTGACGAACCAACCAGCTTCAATACGATCCCAGCCCCGGCACAAGCCCAGACCACTGCAAGGGCGGGGATACCCCACTTGGTTGGGAGTGCAACCAGACACACCGGCGTGTAGGTACCGGCGATCATCACGTAGATCGTCGAGTGATCGAGGCGCTGCATCCGTCGCTGCGCGACGTCACTGTGCGCGAGTCGGTGGTAGGCCGCCGATACCCCGAAGACCGCCATCAGACTCAACCCGTAGATGATCACCGCAACACGCGACGTCGCCCCGTCGGCGAACAGGACGAGCGCGGTCGCTGCGGGAATCGAGACGAAGAATGCCCAAGCGTGCACCAAACCGCGCCACGCGGGGCGTGGAAGCCCGGTGGCGACCGAAATCGTGTTGGTGAAGGCCGATGAGCGGCGAGACATGATCACTCCAGATGATGTGTGTCGTTGAAGGCGTGCAACGAGGGTCCGTGCGCCGAGACCTCGATCCGCGTGATAGAAGCTTGCCCGACCATCGAGCGCCAGGAAACCTCGATGCCAACACCAAGTGCCCACGCCATGGCCGCCTTGATCGGCGAGACGTGAGTGACGACGGCAATGTTGCGCTGCGCGAGCGACGGCGAAAGCTCGTCGAACAGCGCACCTACTCGGTCGGCCAACTCGAGCAGCGTCTCACCCTCAGGTGGTCGAAAGCCCGGATCACTTCGCCATTGAGCCCACACCTCGGGCTCGATGTCGCCCATTGGTTGCAGATCGAATGCTCCGTAATCGAGTTCGATCAGTCGATCATCGACCGTGACGTCGTCGCTGATCGCTGCGGCGGTCTGCATCGTCCGACGAAGCGGACTCGAGTACACCTCGACGTCGTTCGGCAGGGCGTGCGCGATCTGCTGGGCTTGACGACGGCCGACGTCGTCGAGTTCGGGGTCAGCTCGACCGAGAAGGAGTCCCGAAGCATTGGCCGTGGTACGACCATGACGAATGACGAACAGAGTCACAGCACACCCCTGACGAGCTGGCCGGTTCGGACCAGTTGCTCGCGATTGTCGGACTTGTCGAGTTCATATCGGCGCCAGGCCCAGATGCCGGCAACGACAGCAACCACCTCGAGAACAAGCGGAACCGCGATCCCCCTCGCCACCTCGGGAACCGGCTCATCGAAACTGAGGCTGAACGCCGGCCACCACATCAAGGCCTTGCTGGTCCAGGTCCCGTCGAGCACGAGATGAAACATGAGTCCGATTGGGATACCGAGCCAGCGCCGTCGAACGAGTCGCCGCCCCTGAGTGGCGGCCATCACCAGTGCGAGCACAGCAACGCTTCCCAGCATCGTGTGCAGTACCAACGCTCGCCCGGCAACCACCTCGATGACGGGCAGGAGAGCGCCGATCGCCACCATTCGATAATCGACCATCGGGCTGCGAAAGATTTCGGCGACCAGGATCGGCGCCATGATGGCAAACCAGAGCAGCATCGTCAGCGAATCAGAATTCGGCCGCAGGAATCGCAGGTGACCACCGCGTCGTCGGGGAGATGCTTCATACGGTCGGCTGCGACCGCCGGTAGCGACAGATGGCAACCGGTGCAACTATTTGCCACCAACTGAGCAACGGCGATGCCACCCATGTCGGCCCGTAGCTGCTCGTAGCGGGTGAGAAGTTCCGCTGGCACCGAAGCCACCGCCTCGGTGCGATCGGTGATGTTCGCCGCGACCTGCGAGTCGACATCTTCCAGCGCGATGTCGAGTTCGGTCTGCGTTGCGGTGATGGCCTGCTGGGTCTGCTCGTACACCGACGACTTGGCGTCGAGGACCCCCTGGATCCCCTCGAGCTGCTCCATGACCTCGAGCTCGTCATCTTCGAAGGCGGTTTGGCGTTCACCGAGATGCTGGGATTCTTCCTGCAGCGCCAGCAGGTCTTTGGTTGCGGTGACCGAACCGTCGTAGAGCCGCTTCTCGATGTCGGCCCGTCGCTCACGAATCGACTCGACATCGTCGTCGATTCGCTTGCGTTGCCGTTCGACTTCGATCAGCTCCGCTCCGACGAGATCGAGTTCGCTCCGCTGGGTCGCCAATGTGGCTTCCAGCTCGCTCAAATCGGAACGAAGAGGATGATGAGCATGCCGGTGACGGAGTTGGTCGAGTGCGGTGTCGAATTCTTGGACGATCAACAGTTGGTCATAGCCGGGTGCCGACATCAGCCCTCCGAGGATGGTGGTGCGGTTGGTGCTGGGGTTGGTGCCGGGGTTGGTGCCGGGGTTGCCGGTGGCGGCGCTGTGGTCGATGGTGCGCTCGGGTCGGGCAGCGTGGTCTCTGGGACCGTGGTCTCGGTTGTGGTGGTGATCGGGCGGAAGCAGTCCTTCTCACCGTCGCCGTTGGAGTCGACCAGCACGGTGTTGTTGGTGTTCCCGCCACGGTCTGCGGCGTTGCAGAAATCGGTTTCGCCGGGCGCCTTCAAATAGCGGCCGCCACCGTATGGCTCGGGATCGGGGAACGGCACCGGCTCGAGGTTGGCGTGGTACGCGTTGTTGAACGCACCCCAGATCGTTGCCGGCACCTTGCCGCCGAACATGTTGCCCCAGCCGGGCACGTTTCGCATGGAGATCTTCTCATCGGGGTGGCCCATCCAGACCGCCGTCGTGAGGTATTGGGTGAAGCCAACGAACCAGGCGTCTTCGTAGTTCTGCGCCGTACCGGTCTTGCCACCAGCTTCGTGCCCGCCCTCGAGGCGAGCAGCCCGTCCAGTTCCGCCGACAACGTTGCTGACGAGGGTTTCTGTGATCAGCCGGGCGGACTGGGTCGAGATTGCCCGGCGCGGATCGGGACGATGCTCGTACAGCACATTGCCGTCACGATCGAGAATCTTCTCCACGTAGTAGGCGTCGTTCACAATGCCGTCGTTGGCCATGGCCGCATAGGCGGTTGCCATTTCCATCGGATGCACCTCGGCGGGACCGAGGGGCAGGGAAAGCACCGCTGACGACTCATCGAAGGTGGTGATGCCCAGCCGCTGGGACACCTCGACCACCTGATCGTTGCCAACGACCTGACCCAGTCGAACGAAAGCACAGTTGTTCGACGCACGAGTGGCCGATCCGATTCCCTGGATTCCGCCACCGCCGCCCTTGACTTCGTACGGGTCGGGGAAGCCCCCGGGATTCTTGAACTTGCACGGACTGTCGCCTCGCACGGAGTCTCGAGGCGTGTAGCCAGCCTCGAACAATGCGGCCAAGACGAACGTTTTCATCGACGATCCCGGTTGCCGCAAACCCTGGGTCGTGAGGTTGTAGGCCTCGAGCTGGAAGTCTGGTCCGCCGACCATGGCCCGTACAGCCGAGGTATGGGTGTCGACCGCGGCAATGGCAACGGTGAAACCGCGGGGGTCGTCGGGCAGGTACTCATCCCGCGCCGCCAGTGCTGCTTGTTGGGCCGCAAGATCAAAGGTGGTGTACACCTCGAGCCCACCGAAGTAGACGAGCTGATAGCGAGAAGCCCGATCGTCGCCAAGGGGGATCGGGCTGGCCGGGTCGAGCAACTGATTCAGTGCTTCTTTGACGAAGTAGTCGGTTGGCTTCAGGTCGAAGGGTTCAACCCGTTCGGCAGGCAACGGCGACGCACGGATCTGCTCGGCGATCGTTTCGTCGATCACCTCTTGCGACAGCAGCCGGTCGACCACCACGGTGCGGCGATCACGGGCCCGCACCGCGTTGACGGTCGGGTTGTATCCATTGGGGTTCCGGATCAGACCGGCCAGCATGGCTGCTTCTTCCCAGCCGAGCTCGCTGACATCTTCCATGCCCCAGTAGGTCTCTGCCGCCGCTCGCACACCGTAGGAATTGGCGCCGAAGTAGACCGTGTTGAGGTACCGCTCGAGGATCTCGTCTTTGGTGTACTCCTCTTCGAGACGCAGCGCATAGAAGGCTTCGGTGCTCTTACGATCGAAGTTCTGGTCAGAATTGAGAAACGCCAGCTTGACGAGTTGCTGGGTGATGGTCGAGCCACCCTGCTCGATGCCACCGGCGTTGATGTTCTCGACCAACGCCCGGAAGATTGCCCGGAAGTTGACACCGTCGTGCTCGTAGAAGTCGGCATCTTCCATGGCCAGCACGGCATCGATGACCGGCTGAGGGATCTCGTCGAGGTTCACCGGCTCGGAGTTCTCACGAGCCAGATACGTGAGAAACGTTCCATCGACGGCGTACATCGAGGAGCGCTCGACGACCGCTCCGAGTTCGAGCGTGGCGGCGGTGCTTTCTGACGACGTGACGATCTCACCTACCTGAGGGATGACCGTCAGTGCCGTTGCCGCCATGACACTGGCGACCGCAGCGAGAATGATCGCCAACGACGCAGAACGTTTCACCACACGCAGGAGCAACAGCACGGCGCGTCATGTTAGCCATGGTTTGGGTCTGAACCTGGTCAGCCCGTGAACTGAGTTGCTGCTGTGATCTGAGCAACCGCCATGATCGGCGTCGATCCCGCGGTCGATGTCGGTGAACGCGATCGGCGTCAGTGATTACGGTTGGTGTCGGAGGATTCGACGTTCAACACCGACGCGAACGGATCGGCGCCGGCAGCGACGGCTGCGTTGAACACCGCCTGGACGGCGCCGGTTCCCGACGATGGCTCGGTGACCGAGAGCCCGAAGAGTGGACCATCGCCGTCGGTGACGACAACAACGGTGACGTCTTGGGCCTGGACTCGGGTTCGGCCGGCGAACACGACACTGAGCGAGAGGTCGCAGAGTTCGGCCGCCGCCGCAGCTGTTGCGCTGACCTCATCAGGTCCAACGGCCGCGGCATGGCGCCGATCGCCCGGGCCAACGAGGCGAACGTCGGCGAGCACGCCGTCGTCGGCGGTCTTGGCCAACACACGGATCGAGGCATCGGCAGGCACCTCGCGTCCGCCGTTGACGGCAAGCGCCACCGACCGGACAAGCCGGGCAACAAGTCGTTGTTCCTGATCGTCGAACGCCTCGGGCCGCACCATGGCCGCCGCGATGGGTCCGGCAGCCGACTCTTGCCGGCAGATGAGCAGGCTCAGGTCTCCGAGTGGGAGTTGCTCGAATTCGAGCGAAGGATCACCGAGGGCTGACCACAACCGACCCGCAACTTCGAAACCGGCGGCGTCGAGACCGCTCCATCCCTCGGGAAGCCGAGACGCAACGGTTGCCAACGTCCCTTCGACGGCACGCGAGACGACGACGACACCCTCGGCCGAAAATCCTTCGGCGAGTGCAGTCAGCGCGAGCGCAGTGGCGAGCTTGCGAACTTCGGGGGTGCTCCGAATGCCGAGAAGCTGCGACACCTCTGGCGCTCGCTCATAGGAAAGAGCGTCGCCGAGAATTCCTGCGAGCCCTCGTCCGAGCCCTGATGGCTTACCGGTTTCCACGTTGTGCTCGCCTCCTGGCGATCGATGTCGGACGGTCCCATGACATATCGGCCCGGGCTCGCTGGTCGTGAGCCACCGACTCGTCGCTCTTGCTCGCGGTGGGTGAACACTCACTACTGATAGTCATCGTCGACATCGATCGATCGTCGCCTCCCGGTCGACTGCCGACCATGATCGCAGATCTTCGACCGGAATGGCGAGCGTCAACGCAAGTGTTGGTTCATAGCCCTGCAGCATGGCGACGACTCGTCCGTCACGGTCGAGCACCGGGCCACCGGAAAAACCCGGCTCGGTGACGACATCGATGAGCATCACATTGCCGCCGACGCCCCACGTTGCGCCGTCGGCGTAGAGGTGCACGATTCCCTGCTCGACTCGAGTGTCGCCCCCGCCGGCATGCCCAGCAACGAAAACGATCGATCCGATATCGGGATTGCGATCGGCGAACTCGAGCGTGACCGCGTCGACGGCATCCGATGCGGCAACGTCAAGCTGATCCGACATTCCCGTGATCGGCATCAGCACCGGTTCGACGGCCTGGTCGAACTTGATCGACTCGCCTCCCTCGACGAGGTGGCGATTCGTGTAGCTGACGCCGCCGACGACAAAACCCGAGCCGCGCAGCAGTTCGCCACATCCGAGACCGGAGACTCCGAGCGTTGCTGCATCGGCCAGGGCTCGAACACGGATCTCGTCACTCGTCAAGATGTCGGTGCGGTCGATGGACTCGAGGTCCTGCGTTGCATCGTTCTGCAATGCATCGTTCTGCAATGCATCGTTCTGCAATGGATCGTTCTGCATTCCATCCCCACCCATCCCGTTCGACATCCCGTGCAACCCGGTCAGTGTGAGCCCGATGACACCAGCCGCGCCGATGGCCGATCCGACCCATCTCGCTGCCCCATTTGCCATGCACCGAAACTAGGCAGCAACGACCGCCCGTGCGTACGGCAAACCCACTCAGCGCAGGTGCTTCGCTCTGGGCGATCTCTCCCACTGACTCCCCCGCTGCTGACCGCTTGGTATGGCCAACGGTGCGTCGGAATCAGTCGTCGGCGAGCAGATCGAAGATCTCGGCGCGCAGCGGTTCGCTGATTCGAAAGAATGACACGCCGTAGTAGGTGGTCCGCTCGTTGGCGGGCCGAATCGTGCGAACCTCGACGACACCCTCGGCGTCGTTGATCGAGAAGCGAATCTTGTTGCCGACCTTGATGTTCGCATTCGCCTGCGATGTCAGGAGTGCTCCACCGACCGAAAGATCGATGATGTTGGCTTGCACCTTGGCCGGCGAGCCCTTGAAGAGCTTCCTTCGACTCGGAGGCAGCCAGACAGCTTCGCCCCTGGTCGGGCGCCGTTCAGCCAACCGAGGAAAATGGGCTGGCCGCCGGAGATCGTCATCGTCGACGTACTGTCCCATGTCATGATCATCGACCGAAGTGCGAACTTCTTGAGGGCTGATCGACCTCCTTTGACAAGCATTTTTCCTCTCAGGAACCACGCAACAGGCGTCAACACCCGGGCTCAGTCGGCTGAATCGATCAGAAGCCGCGGCGCGGCCGAGATCAGATCGGCTGCCGCATCATCCGCATTGACCAAGACGACCAGGCCGAGGTCGAGTTCTGGCACCACCAGGATGAGGCTCGAGAAGCCGTCGAAGCTGCCTTCGTGCGCCACATAGGGAACGCCGTCGATCGACCCGGTCTCCCAGCCCATGGCGTAACCGTCGAGCGCGGGTTCCCACATCGTTGCGATGGATGCTTCGGAAACGACCATGGTGCCATCGGGCGACATTCCATCGGCAAGGAGCGTCTGGAGGAATCGGGACATGTCATTCGCCGATGACTTCAGGGCGCCCGATGGGGCGAGGAGGTCGAGATCGGTGTCTTCGGACTCGAGCAGGACCGGCTCGCCATCGTCGAGTTCGTACGAGCGAGATAGCACTCCGGCCGCCCTTGCCTCGCTGGCCAAAAGGAATGACTCGTCCATGCCCAACGGCTGGAGGACGCGTTCCTCCATGAGCTCGAGATACGCCTGATGCACGTTCGATGCCTCGGGCCGAACCGCCAACACCGAGGCGTAGCCGGCGGCAGACGCCGAGATGTTGCTGTACTCGAACGAGGCGCCCGGCGCATCCGACAGCTCGGTGGTCTCGATCGACGCGAAGACCACCTCGGCGAGTGCTGACTGATCCGACAGCTCATCGGGAAGATCGTCTTCGGCAGCGCTGTCGACGCCGGCGGTCATCGTCAGGAGATGCCGCATCGTGAGCGACTCGTCGATGTCGTGGTCTGGAACGAGGTCGGCGATCGGCGTATCCCATTCGAGCGCACCGTCGTCGATCATCGTCGCAACGAGGAGCGCGTTGATTGCCTTGTGCGTCGAGCCGATGGGGAACAACGTGTCGGGGGTTACCGGCACGTCATTGTCGATGTCGGCCAGACCAATGCCCTTGGCCTCGATCACGCCATTCGAGTTGACCACGGCAAAGGCGAGTCCGGGAACCGAACCCTCGTCGGCCAACTCGGCGAAGGTCGCCTCGAGTTGGCTGGCCGCTCCCTCGCGTGCGTCATCGTCCCCTCCAAGGGCTGGTACCGGGTCAGACGTCACTGGATCGGACGTCACTGGATCGG
>RCMY010003703.1_pt1 | contig 13417 bp, 14 predicted proteins | sample 2041341 | NCBI WGS metagenome assembly RCMY01 (sample SAMN09708234, study PRJNA481090) | Marine sediment metagenome, whole genome shotgun sequencing project. | reverse complement strand
ATTTCAGAATTTGAACGTTGTGGTCTCACAGAAGAATTTATCAAGGAGTTCAAAGCCCCTTTCGTAAAAGAAAGTCAGTTTAAAATGGGCATGCGATTTAGGAAAGCTATTCCTATTTCTTCAAACGGAATTATCTTAGTTATTGGAGAAATAGAACATTTAATACTTCCCGATAGCGCGGTTAATGAAGATGATGATATCAATTTAGAAAATACAAATGGTGTGGGTATTTCGGGATTGAATAGTTATTATTCACTGAAAAAAATTGCAAGATACCCTTATGTAAGAGTTCATGAAGTGCCTGAATTCTAAAAAAATGAAAAAGCAACACCTTCCACAAAAAATATGTATTGTTTGTCAGCGACCCTTTAATTGGCGTAAGAAATGGGAGAAAAATTGGGAGGCAGTTAAATATTGCAGCGAGCGTTGTAGAAAAAATAAATCCTAAATGAAAAGCATAAACCTCATTTTTCCACACCAATTGTTCAAAGCCTCTCCCCTTTTTGAGACTATTGCTCCTATATATCTTATAGAAGAATTTCTATTTTTTAAACAGTATCCATTCCATAAACAGAAAATAGCCTTTCACAGGGCCACTATGAAATCTTATGAAGTATTTCTAAAATCTCTAAAATTAGAAGTGAACTATATTGAAGCCGCAGAAACTGTTTCCGATATTCGGAAGCTGATTCCTAAATTAAAACGTCTAGGTATTTCGCATATCAATTATATCGATCCTGTGGATAATTGGCTGGAGCAAAGAATAAAAAAAACGTGCTTAGACCATAAAATCACCTGGACATCATTCGATTCTCCCATGTTTTTAAATACCAAAGAGGATCTTTCTACTTTTTTTAGAAAGGATAAGAAAAAATACTATCAAACAAGCTTTTATAAAGAGGAGCGTAAAAAAAGAAATATTCTCATCGATGCTAATGGAAAACCTGCTGGTGGCAAGTGGACTTTTGATACAGAGAACAGAAAAAAATATCCTACAAAAAAGACGCCACCTCCTATTCAATATCCAGATGTAGACCATTTTTATGAGGACGCGAAGGAATATGTTCAAAATAACTTTTCCGATCACCTTGGCAGGATTACGACACATTCATTATATCCAACTAATTTCAAAGCAACAACCGATTGGTTAGAGCAATTTCTAGCACAGCGTTTTCTGGAGTTTGGCGTTTATGAAGATGCTATCGTTACTGAAAATTCAATACTTAACCATAGCGTCTTAACACCTATGTTAAACGTAGGGTTAATTACACCAAAGAAAATTTTAGAAATAACGCTTAAATATGCTGAAAAAAATGCTATTCCGATAAACTCTATGGAAGGATTTGTGCGCCAAATTATAGGTTGGAGAGAGTTTTTGCGTGGTGTGTATGAAGCTCGTGGAAGCGAAGAACGCACTCATAATTTCTGGGGATTTACCAAGAAAATTCCAGCCTCATTTTATGATGGTACTACGGGCATATATCCTATAGATCAAACAATAAAGAAAGTGCTGCAAACGGGTTATTGTAATCATATTGAGCGCTTGATGGTATTGGGTAACTTTATGGTTCTTTGCGAATTTGACCCAGACGAAGTGTATCGCTGGTTTATGGAATTGTTTATTGACGCTTATGACTGGGTAATGGTGCCAAATGTATATGGAATGAGTCAGTTTGCTGATGGCGGTTTGCTCTCCACAAAACCTTATATTAGTGGTAGTAATTATTTGATGAAGATGAGTGATTATAAGAAAGGAGAATGGCAAGAAATATGGGATGGTCTATTTTGGCGATTTATGGATACCCACAGAGATTTTTTTAAACAAAATCCTAGACTAGGAATGCTAATTACTATGTTTGACAAAATGCCTGAGGAGAAAAGATTAAACCATATTAAAAATGGTGAAAATTACTTGAATCAGTTGGTGTAATATTTAATCATTATAAGAAATTCACTTATGGACATTGCTCTTATAAAATTAGTAGTTGATACCGGATTGTTGATACTCATTTGGATTGTTCAGTTAGTCATTTATCCAAGCTTTATTTATTATGATGAAAAAAATCTAGTTAAATGGCATATAAAATACACTTCTAACATTTCTTTTATCGTCGTACCACTCATGTTAGGGCAATCATTTATAGCTATTTTTCAACTATTTAGTAACAGTAGTCTAATTACTGTTGCTTACTTTATATTAGTCCTTAGCTCTTGGCTTTTTACTTTTATCTTATTTGTACCGATACATTCGAAAATATCGCAGGGATTAGCGGAATATAAAATGCTTAAAAAACTAGTTAAAAATAATTGGATACGCACCTTTATTTGGACGACTATATTCGCACTTAATTTTTTTAAATCTATATTTATTATCGAATAAAATCTTATGAATAAAAAAGCACTACAAATACATATTATAGGTGCAGGTGTTAGCGGTCTTATCGCGGCACAAGTGCTAGAAAATCATGGTTATTATCCAACGATATTAGAAAAATCTTCAAACGTTGGCGGCAGAGTTAAGACAGATAATATTAAAGATTACCAACTAGATCATGGTTTTCAGGTTTTGCTTGAAGCCTATCCAAAAGCGAAGCAATATCTCGATTTTCAGAGCTTGGAATTACAATCATTTTTACCTGGAGCTGTTGTATTTAAAAAAGGGGCACTACAAATAATTGGAGATCCCCTCAGAAATATTAGTTTTTTATTGCCTACACTAACGTCTTCTGTGGGAAATTTCATGGATAAAATTAGAATCTTCAAGCTTAATCTGCAAATAAAAGGAAAATCTCTGGACGATATTTTTAAAGAACCAGAAACTACAACACTTCAATATCTTAAAAAAGTAGGTTTTTCCAATACTATTATTGAGCAATTTTTCAAGCCATTTTTTAGTGGTATCTTTCTAGAACCTGATTTACAAACCTCCAGTCGCATGTTCGAATTTGTATATAAAATGTTTGGAGAGGGTCTTGCAGTCATTCCAAAAGCAGGTATTGGAGCAATTCCAAAACAACTTTTAGATAAGCTTACCAGGACTGAAGTGATCTATGACACCTCTGTAAAAGAAGTTATGAATGGAAACATACTACTGGAAGATGGAACACAGCTAAGTAGTGATTTTACCATCATAGCAACCGAAGCAACAAATCTGGTGCAGAATCTCAAACGGCAAGATATTGAATGGCGGAGTTGTGATAACTTATATTTTGAAGTCACTGAAAAAGCAATATCGAAAAAACTTATTGGGTTAATTTCAGATAAAGATGCACTCATTAATAATATACTTTTTTGTAATAATCTGGCAACAAATAGCAAGGGTAAAAAAGAATTGCTTTCTGTTACGGTGGTCAAGCAACATCAGCTATCCAAAGCGGAATTACTAGAAAAGGTTACAAAAGACCTAGCCACTTATTGTAATATTAAAGATGTTAAATTATTAAAACATTATCATATCAAAAAGGCACTGCCAAAGCTTTCGAATTTACAACATGACATAGAACCGTCAGAGATTAAATTAACTGATACTATTTTCCTAGCAGGGGATCAGTTATTAAATGGGTCACTTAATGCAGCTATGTCCTCTGGAGAAAAGGCAGCACTAGCATTAATTTACACATTGGAAGCTAATTAAATATGTAAAAACTGAATTAAAATTAGGCGGATATATTAAATAATACGAACAACTAAAAAATGTATAATTATGGAATATTTAGAAAATGCAATTAAAGTTTTTATCGCAATATGTATTATAAATGTATGGTTGTTTAGGTTTCGTAAGTCTACTTCTTGGAGAGGCGGTCAGGCTAAAAATATGAAGCAAGAGTTCGAGGCTTACGGTTTACCGGAATGGTTCATGATCGCAGTAGGTGCTGCAAAAGTGATCCTATCACTCGTGTTATTAGCTTCAATATATTATAAGCATTTGGAAGTGTATGGAGCCTATGGCATAGCTATACTGATGATTGGAGCCATTTTTATGCATTTTAAAATCAAAGATCCATTAAAAAAATCGTTACCAGCATTTCTTTTTTTAGTCTTATCGTTGGCTTTGGTGGCCTTATAGATTTATACTATTTGAGTATAGAATTGCCAAAAGAGATATCCGTTAAGAATCATAAAAATAAAAGAAGGCAAAGATTCCTTAAGTTTATCCTTTATTTTAAGGCGTACTACAAAACCCATGAGCATTAATAAACTTAAGCCAAATGCAGCTAGAAGTCCAAAAAAAGGATAAAATAAACCGAGAAATAGACCTACTGATCCGAACATCTGCGCTACGCCAGTAATAATTCTTTGGGGTTTAGGCAGTCCAAATCTAACAAATTCTTGAATCATAAATTCAGAGAAAAGACAATTGTAGCCATAGATAAAAAAAGAAATTCCAGAAAAAATTGTAAGAACTATGAATAGATTGGACATCAATTTTTATCTTCTATTTTATCCCAGATCATTTCAGCATTGAGTCGAAAACTATTAATGAAAGTAAAATTACACTCGTGTGGAGAAATGATTGAAAGAAAAGGATGGTCATTCTTATCCTTGTATAAATGATATATTTTACCAACGATAGGTTCAAAATTAAATCTGGCATTGTATACCAAATTATTATACTCAAATTCTTGCATCATGACTTCATAAGAGGCTTTTAACTCTTCAAACCTTGTATAAAATTGATGGTTTACTTTTTGAACTTTACTATTTTTCCAAAGTGCAGTGTTCGTTATTTGTATTGCTGGTGCTCCCAAATTCGTACCGTAGGGTTTTATTGATGCATCATAGCGCTCCTTATTTTCATCAAAAACGACATTATCTGGTTTAGGGATATTCATATTATTTTTGGCGCAAATTTACAAAATGTTTAATTAATTTGTGTATAAATTAAACAAAATTTTAATAAATAGTGATTATGAATTCTGGCTGGAAAATTATACCATAAAATGACTTAAGCAAATTACTAAAATCAGGAATATATTTTATGAAAACTTACTATGTCATTAAGTTCTAATTATCCGTTGTCAGTAGTATATTTTTAATTTAAAACTTTGATATATCGCAAAAGTCATTAATCTGCTAGAATTAGGTTTAACCAAATAAAAGTTATTGAAATTTTGAAAAATCGGGTGTGGTGAAATTGTTAGACATACCAGACTTTGGTCTAGCCTCGGAAGGCACCTTGGGTTTTAACTCCCTTCAGCCTCACTTTTAAGTAAATTCTAAACAGCTACTTTATGACCGTCTTCATCTAATTTGCTACATATTTTGCCTCCCAATCCAGCTAATACTGCTACTTTATAAATTCTTTAATAATAGTTGAATATATGATGTCTCGAAAGTACTTTAGAGTTATTTTTCGAAAAGCTTTAGTATATCTTTAGCATATCTTTTACCAAGTAGTATTTGACTAGCACTATCGAAATGTGTATGATCAATGGTTGCTGTTCCTTCACTACTTATTACCCCTGTATTTTTTAATTTGTTTGGTAATTTTAAAATCATTGTATTAAAATCATTTCTATAAGACTTAATCAATGCTATTATTTTAGGCATATAACTTTTGAATGTTGAATCATTTGATTCGCCTTGATGCCAAACAATTCCTTTTAAAACAACGTATTTTAATGCTTTTTTTTGATTTAAAGCTACATTATATAGTATTTCTCCAGGTTTCCATTCTTCAATAGAAGTTCCTCCTCTAGCATTTACAACTAGACCTGTTTTTTTGTCTGGATATGTATTATTTAATTCCATAGCAAAACCATAACCAAGACCCAATTTTCACATAGCAAAGTCTTTGCGAACCCTAGAGTATTTATTTACTGGATTTGCTGTCTTCTCCCATGGATTTTCTTCTTTACCCGTAAAATGGTATACATGGTTAATACTGTCGAGATCCTGAAATTCAATAGGAGCTCTTCCAGCCATGTTTGACTGTCCTATTAGTACATAAATATCCATGAGTTCAGAAGCATATTTATTTTCAGTTTACTTTTCTAATAATTGATTTGCTACCAAAGCAGCTATAGCTTTTTGGCCTTCTTCTTCTAAATGAACACCATCTTTAGTGTATTTATTAAATACATGTTTCAATTCTTTGTAAACATTTACAAAATCACAACCATATTGTTTGGCTAACTTTTTAAATTTTCTGGCAATATGCTTCGCCCTTTTTGAGCCTCCTTGATATTTTTTTTCTACTATTTTATCACTGCCATAAGGAGGCGGCGACATAATAATGATACGAGGTTTAGTTTCGACGTTGAAAGCATAATTATTAATTCTTGTAATTAAAATTTGCATATTTAAAATAACCTCCTCTTGCCTATCTTTAAAAATATATTTTGCATCATTGGTTCCCAACATAATTAGTATGTAATCTATTCCGCCTAAGCTATCTTCAGAAGATTTTAAATAATTATCAAGATTTTTGAGCGTATTAAGAGCATCCCTGCCAAGGTTATCAAACCCAATAGTATTGCCTGATATAGAAGTGTTATATATTTTATCGTTTGGCAAAATTTCTTGTAACTGATTTACCCAACCATAATTTAAAGCACCATTAGAATCGCCGATGGCTAGTATGCTTTTTGAGTTTTGAGAAAACATAAGGGTACTAGAAATAAATAGCCCAAGGAAAACGAATATAAGCGACTTATTCCTACTTAAAATAATTTTAATCATCTTGCTTACAATTAAAAATTGCGGTCAAATTTCCTGCAATAAAATCAGCTTGTCTTTTTCGAATTTCATCTTTATAGTGAATATGGTCCAAATAACCGTTAGGAGTATATTTTTTTGTAAACATATATAAATCAATAACAGGCACGTTGGCTTGCTGCATAATGCTATCGGCAGCTTTGTTATAGGCAATCAAATCTTTCTCAAACCTAAAAAAAGGAACTCTTTTGTTGTGTATGGTATCTGCAACTGGCGTACTATTTACCCAAACTAAATTTATTTGCATTTCTTCACTTACGTGGATGATGGACAAGAGGTTATCCTTATATTTTTTTAAGCTAATCTGTGTTGTATAGGCTTGCGACTTTCGTTTTATATCATGCAAACCACAATTAAGCAACAGATAATCGGTTTTAAAATCATTATCATTTTTTAATTCTTTCAAATAGGCTAATACCATTGCCGAATCGCCACCATTTGCCCCGATTGGATTATCCAAATCTTCTATAGATTCTCCTTTATCTCTTTTACGGTCGTAGTTAAAAAAACCTGTTAAAGTATTTTTAAGATAAGGCCCATAATGCATGGAAATACTATCACCAATAACAAATACTTTTGGGTAGGATACGCTGAAACTCTGCATTACCATAAGTGCTAAAACACCCAAGAAAAGAATTTTATATTTATTTAAAAATCGTATCATACTTATATTTTTTGATAAATTTTACTGAAATATAAACTCGAGTGTTTCATTTATATTTTCGGAAACTATTTCCGTTTTTACAATGTCATTTTCCTGAATTAAATGGTAATTTTTAGAACCTATTTTTAGTTCTTTATATGTTTTTTTAGAGTGGATAAACACTTGCCATTTACGAATTTCGCTCATTCCTTGATAAGAACCTTTTACAGGATTAATGGTTAATTTGAACGCAGAATCACTAAGTTTTACCATATCCAAATCAGTAATTGTAAAAATTCCTTTTAAATAATCATTGGAGGTACCATCATCTTCAATTAATTGAAAACTACCATTTTCGCCAGGATATACATGCAGTTCTAAAAAATCATTTGTTCCAGTAATTATACTTCTCGAATAACTTCTCATGGGAATAATCGCTCCTTTTTTTACAAATAAAGGTATTACATCAATAGAAGCCTCAACTGTCTGGTTTGCGCCACCATGATATTCTTCTCCATTCCAAAAATTTACCCACATATGTGGTTCAGGAAAATTTACCGTTCTAGATCTAGCTGCTTCTTCATAAATAGGTGCTACCAAAAAATTCTCTCCAAAATAATAGGTATACAGATTATCCTTTATTGGCCGAATGGTATTGATGCCATCTATTCTAGATTTATGCGCATAGGAGTATATGTATGGAAAAAGCTTCATTTTAAGATGCGAAAAGTTCTTAAATATACTATCTGCTCTTTCCGAAATGTTAAAGGCTATGTTACCAGATTTATTTTCGGGTTGCGAAAATGGCGTCGTTAATGGTACGAAAGTGGCAAACTGCAACCATCTTATATATAATTCTTCATCGATAAAACCATCTTCACTTATCGCAAAACCTCCCATATCATTGGCTAAGAATGGTATTTTATGATAATGCTTATTCAAATCTGTGTACATGGCAATGTTTTCCTTTAAACCAACTTTTGGTATCCATGGCTGGAAAGTTCTTTTGTGTTTTAAAGCAGACCAATCCGATCTTGTGTCATCGGTCCATTTGCTGGGATATTTTTTATATTCTCCTGTTTCAACACCACTGCTATGAGAAAATACAAAACCCCTACCCTTTGTTTCCTTTCCTTTTTCTTGTGTCAACTCAAACATTGCTTTGACAACCGGAACAGCATCTGTTCTATCCAATTTTAAAAAATCCAACCCATCATCAAAAAAAGGACTCATTTGTTCTTTAAAATAAGCTACGGCATCAGGGTTTTCAAAATCAATATTACCACACCAAGTACCATCAACTTTTACAGCATTACCATCCATAATAGTCGTTCTACTGCCATTATGCCATGAATTGGTATTTATAAATTCGCTTTTAAAATAACCTCTGGTTTTAAAATCATTATACACTTTTTCATTGCCGGTTTTTAAGATACAGTCCCAAACCCACATACCTGATTTTATATTTCTATCTTCCATAAATGTCCAAAGATTTTTAAGATTTGGATACGAAATAGTGTCTCCCACAAAATCTAAATATTTATCTGGACCTTTACCTTGATTTTTCCAATCCCAAATCCAAGAATCTATCCAAAAAGCATCAATGGGGTAATCGTGTTCAATGATTCTATTTATTAAATCTACACTTTGTTCTTGATTGGTGTATGCTCCATAAATGTAACCAAAAGCCCAAGAAGGCGGCAAAACAACACTACTATCTGCAATTTTTATATTAATATTAGTAGATGGTTTATTTTTTTTGATATCACTTTTACAGGAAACCATTAAAGCGATAACAACAATTACCAACAAGTGTTTTTTTCGGATTCGTTTCATTTGGTTAATTTTAAATAAAGATTTTCAGTTGGTTGCTCGTTTTTATTCTGCTATAGATATCCAAGCAGCAAAGGGTAATTATGTAAAATATTAAGACAAAAAAGGTGTTTTTCTATTTGATATTGTTTATCTGCTTATAAAATCAATACTTATCCATATTCATTTCACACCATTCTTTATATGCCGTTTCTAATTCTTTTACTTTTTCAGGATATTCTTCTGCTAAATTTTTTCGCTCTCCCGGATCATTTTTCATATTAAATAATTTTAGGGTAAAGTCATCAACAACCGGTTTTATATATAAATTAATAGGTCTGCTTTTCCAATGGTTTTCATTGGAGTTGGTCAATTTCCAATCTCCTTTTCTTACTGCCCATGTTTTTTGCCATTTCCAAACTAATAATCGGTCTTTTTCGGGTTCTAATAAATCAATCCCGTCAAGGGTTTTATCCTTCAACTCTATGCCAACAGCCTTTGCGACTGTGGGTAAAATGTCTAAAGCAGATACGTAATTCGTTTGCACTTGCCCCGGCTTTATGCGACCTGTCCAACTCATTGCCATAGGCACTCGAATACCGCCTTCCCACAAAGAATACTTACCACCAGTGAGCGGACTGTTATTCGCACCGGTCAACGGAGAACCACCATTATCGGAAATAAATATAATTAGCGTTTCTTTTTCAAGGTTCTCGTTTTTTAAGGCATCTAGAAATTTTCCAATATTATCATCAAGACAATTCAGATTTGCCAAATAATACTTGCGTAAGTCATCATCTTGAATTGCTCCGAGACGGGAATATTTATCATAATAGGCAGCATAAGAACCTGGTTCGTGTTTTCCGAAACTGAGTAAGCTATCTGGATTATAATTTGGAATCGGTTTCACATTGTATTTATCCAAGTATTTTTGAGGTACTTCATGAATTAAATGGTGAACCGCATTATAAGATAAAGTAAGGAAGAATGGTTTACTTTTATTTTTCTTGACAAAATCAATAGCTTCCTCTGTTAAAATATCGGTTAAATAGCCCTCTTCATAACTTTTCTCACTTCTATTATGCATTAAAGGTCCCAAAACTGCACTTGTACCATTTGGATCTGGTGTTCTATTTTGGATATCTTTTGAGAGCAGCCAATAATCATGGGCATGTGCACTAAATCCTAAAAACTCATCGTAACCATGATTTAAAGGATATTCTCTAACATCGATTTTATGAAAATTTCTTCCCAAGTCATTTTTGCCAATTCTCGCTGTTGTGTAGCCGGCTTCTTTTACGTATTCAGCAATAGTTTTAACTGAATCGGGCAAACCGGGACCCCAACTGGCATTTTTATCCCATCTAAATTGATTTTTACCTGTCATTAAACCAACACGAGAAGGGCTACAAACCGGGGCAGTTGTATAGGCTTGGGTAAAAATAACTCCATTTTTTGCCAACCGAGCCATATTTGGCGTAGCAATATCAGCGCTATGGTTAGCAAAAGGTTCAAAATCGGCATAACCCTGATCATCAACAACAATCAGAATTATATTTGGTTTCTCATTTTGTTTTATTGCCGATGCACTTTCTTTACAAGCACAAAATACTAGCAGCCAAATTAATAGGATAATTTTTTTCATACGAATAATGCTATTTATTGAAATTTCAAAACAATAAAAACTGGCAAATGATCAGATGGATATTTTAAATCTTTAGAATCACTTAAAACCGCATATTTTTCAACTATAATATCAGATGATTTTGATATGAATATATAATCTATCCTTCTGGTAACTGGATCATTAAATTTAAAATCGTTAAAAGTACCTTGTGGTCCGAATACTAAATTAGCAACACTTTTAGAATCTGTCATTTTACTATTAAGATATTGAATCGGTTCACTACCAGATTCCGCATTTAAATCTCCCATAAAGAGTACAGGATAATTTTGCGTATTGATTTCTAAAATCTTTTTTTGAATTAGTTTGACACCATTTAGTCTAGCTATTTCACCAATATGGTCTAAATGTGTATTAAAAACCCAAAACTTTTTCGACAATTTTAAATCGGTAAACAAACCATACGTACATATTCTTTCATATGCTGCATCCCAACCTTTTGACTTTTTTTCAGGCGTTTCAGAAAGCCAGAAAGTGCTATCCTTCTCTACTTTTACTTTATCCGAATTATAAAAAATAGCAGAATATTCGCCATTATTACCTCCTTCACGACCATGACCGATAAAATTGTAATGTGGCAAAGAATCACGCATATATTTTATTTGATTCGGACGACCTTCCTGCGTACCAATAACATCAGGACTGTAAAACTGAATCTGGTCTACTAAAAATTCTTTACGATGTTCCCAAGAATTTTCGCTATCAGAAGCTACATCTAAACGGAGGTTGTAGGTCATTACAGATAATTCCTGGCTATTAATCGCTGTAAAGCTCATCAGGGATATTAATAAAAAAAGAATGGAAAAATTATGTGTATTTCTATTTTTAGATTCAATTTCGAAGCACGAGAAATCTCGCCAACGGCAAGTCCAATTTAAGAAATTTCTCTCCTTTTGGAATAGCATATGGTTTTTTGAATCCATTTCTAATAATTATTTTTTTTGATAAACCCTCACATAGTCAACGACCATTTTTTGTGGGAAAATGCTTTCATCTATACCTTTTTGACCACCCCAGCCTCCTCCAACGGCAACATTTAAAATAAGATAAAATTTTTGATCAAAAGGCCATTCTGCTGTGGTTTTATGCTCATTTTCCACATGGTTATATACGACACCATCTAATAAAAAATCCATCTTTTCAGATGTCCATTCAATGGCGAAAACATGAAATTCATCATTTGGGTTTTCAATAAAAATAGTTTTACCTTTTTGAGTACCAATCATGTGATTATATGCCTTGGTATGTATGGTACCATGAATTGTGTCATTATCATAACCTACATGTTCCATGATATCAATTTCACCGCTTTCTGGCCAACCTAATTCTTTTCTAGTTTCACTTAACATCCATATTGCAGGCCACATACCTCGTCCTTTTGGCAATTTGGCCCTTGCTTCTATTCGTCCGTATTTCCATTCTGCAATGTCTTCCGTTTTTATTCTTGCCGAAGAATATGGTGCATAATCTATTGTAGTTTTATACGCAGCCCAGGTATTTTCTAATTCCTTATTTTGAAAATCTTTATTGGCAATGTTTTCTTTATGTGCCTCAATAATTAAAACCCCATCTTCAACTCGGGCATTTTTTAAACTATCGGTATAATATTGCTTTTCTTGGTTTGCGATAAATCCGTAGTCATATTTCCATTTTGCAGGATCGGGTTTCCCTTTATAATTAAACTCATCGGACCACACCAAGTTATAACCATTATTTATTGGACTCGTTTTTGCTATTTCTAATAGCAATTCTGGTTCATTGGTAGTAATATAGTCAAAATCATTAGCTAAAAAAAAATCTAAATCTTCATGCTTATTGGCGGTCCACGCATTTAAAGTCAAACCTAAATTTTTGGCAATTTGTATCCATTCAGGATTTGTTTTAAAAACAGAAATCTCATAATCAAGTCCAGAAATACCATCAGCTTTTAATTCTTCAGGTGTTTTAGAGCCATATAAATATTGAGTTTTGGCTTTAGGATCAATTTCGATGATTTTCAACATCATGTCATAATCAAAAGTGATATAGGACAAAATAAAATTTTCTGCATTTAACTTTTTAACCAAAGTCAAAACTTTCTCAGCAATAATTTTGCCCCGCTCTTCGGTTTTTGAAGGTTTTATTTCACAAACCAAACCTGTTGAAGTATTATTTTCCATACCAGCAAGTATGTATTCTTCCAATGTAGGCAGCTTTTCCCCGTTAGAAAGTTTGAATTTTGCCAATTCAGCATACGTTGCTTCTTCAATGAGCAATCCATTGTAATCTTTATCGTGATAAACAACTAAAATAGCATCGACAGTCATTCTCACGTCAAATTCTGAACCGGTGCAGTTTAAGGCTATGGCATGTTTTAAGGATGCAATAGAATTTTCAGGAAGGTTTTGTTGCTTCCAGGCACCACGGTGAGCCACAACATTATTGTTTGCAAAATCAATTTTTTCAATCTTCATTGCTTCGCAAGTTTGTAAACTAAAAAGAATCCAAATAATAATTAAAAAACGCATCATCTAAATATTAAAATTAAAAAATAGTATTTGAGTACCAAATGTAGTTATTCC
>RCMY010003702.1_pt1 | contig 13422 bp, 16 predicted proteins | sample 2041341 | NCBI WGS metagenome assembly RCMY01 (sample SAMN09708234, study PRJNA481090) | Marine sediment metagenome, whole genome shotgun sequencing project. | reverse complement strand
GAGAAGGCCAAGGGATGCCCAGTGCTCGCAACCGGCGGCGACGTCGAAGTGTCCGAGTGCATGGACATGTGACACACGCCGTAGGTGGCGGTCGCGCAAGGACCGCGTCCAAGTCCAAGCGCGGCGCCCCGGCGCGGCGCGGCTCGAGCGAGGCGCCGATGTGTCCAGTCCACCACCCGTGCGGGCCTCACGGCGTCCGGAGCGGGTAGGTTGTTGGTTCGGTTGATCTTCAACCAGCTGACGCGTCGCTCCGGATTCCTGGTTGCGCGTTGAACCAGGGAGGTTCGACGTGTGCAATCGGATGAGGGGTCAGATATTTCACGAGGCCCACGAGGTGTCAAGTGGATCCTGAGCGCGCCCGCCGGATCTCCGAACAGTTGGCGCCCGGCGCCGGCACCCCACCCCACGCGAGCCTGTGCACGACATGCGTCGACGTCCTCGACGTGTTCGGCGCCGGCATCTCGATCTTGAGCGGGAACAACAGCGGCCCAGTGTGCAGCTCGTCCGAACGTGTCCGCCGGCTCGAAGACCTCCAGTTCTCATTGGGCGAAGGACCGTGCCACGACGCCTACGTGACCGGGACGATCGTCGCAGAACCCGACCTCGCCAACCGAAGCAAGGGCGACTGGCCGAACTACACGCCGCCCGCGCTCGACCTCGGAGCGTGCGCAGTGTTCGCTCTCCCGCTCTACATCGGAGCCGGCGCCGTTGGTGTCCTCACCCTGTATCAAGATGCCGTCGGAATGCTCACCGATGAGCAGGACGCAGACGGACTGGCCCTCGCGTTCATGCTTCCCCCACTCATGACCGCAATCCAGGCGCGCGCGTCTGAACCCCTGCTCGCTGGGGTGTTGAGCGACGCCGATGCCCACCGAGCGGAGGTTCACCAGGCATCGGGCATCACCGCCGTCCAGCTCGGCGTCGACGTCGACGTCGCACTGCTCCGAATCCGAGCCCACGCCTACGCCACCAACCAAACCGTCGCCGACGTCTCACAGGAGATTCTGGCGCACCGACTCCATCTGGGCAACGATGGACCACGACAACCGGGAGCACTCGCATGAATCGACCACTCGAAGCGACTTTGGCCAGAGAGGCACAGGTCGTGCAGACGTTCCTCGAACTCGCCGACACCCTCGTTGCCGACTTCGACATCATCGACTCCCTCACCGTCCTCGCCGACCGATGCGTCGAGATTCTCGACACCGCGGCCACCGGCATCCTGCTCGCCGACTCCAACGACCAACTCCACGTGATCGCCGCGTCGAGCGAACAAGCCCGCCTCCTCGAACTCTTCCAACTCCAAACCGACGAAGGGCCCTGCACCGAAGCCTTCGCCACCGGCAAACCAGTCACCCACACCGACCTCCACTCAGCGGTCGAGCGATGGCCACGATTCGCTCCCTACGCCATCGGTGCCGGCTACGACTCCGTCTACGCAATCCCGCTCCGGCTTCGCGGCAACATCATCGGCGCACTCAACCTGTTTCGAGCGGATGCCGGCCCACTTGCCGACGGCGACATCGCCCTCGCGCAGGCGCTTGCCGATGTCGCCAGCATCACGATCCTGCAAGCCCAGGCCGCCACCGACGCACGGCGTCGAGACGAGCAACTCCAACACGCGCTCGACAGTCGGATCATCATCGAACAGGCCAAAGGCATGCTCGCCGAAAACGCAAACATCGACATGGCCGCCGCCTTCGACCACCTACGTACACGGTCCCGCAACACCAACACCAAACTCACCGACCTCGCAGCGCGCATCGTCAACGGCCAAGTCGACCTCGCCACACTCACCACCGAAACGTCCCACAAGCGCTGACCCTCACCGGCCGTGTGACAGCGGTTGATCCAAGGAGGCTCCACATGGCCCCAATTGACACCATTCGCGGTGTTCCACAACTTCAGCCACTTGCCGACCTCGATGAGGCAGTGACGTGGGCGATGGTCGAGTCTTCCCCCGACGGCATGCTCCTCGCCGACGAGGCCGGTTTGCTCGTGCTCGTGAACACACAGATCGAGACGCTGTTCGGCTACGACCGTGGCGAGTTGCTGGGCTTGCCCGTCGAGAGGTTGATACCCGAGCGACACCGAAGCGCGCACACTCTGCATCGCACCCGGTATGGAACCGCGCCGGGCCCGCGGGCAATGGGTGGCGAGCTCGCGTTGATGGGCCGCCGGCAGGACGGCACCGAGTTCCCCGTCGAAGTGTCGCTCAGTCCCATCACGACCCGGCAAGGTCAGCTCGTCGTGGCAACCGTTCGAGACATCACCGACCGCCTCGCCCTGTTGGCTCCCGGTCACGCCGTGCTGGAAATGATCGGCGCGACACACGATGGGGTGTTCATGTTCGACGCGCAGTCGCTGAGGTTCACCTATGTGAATCACGGTGCCGAACTCCAGCTCGGCTACACCGGCGACGAGCTGCTGGCGATGTCGCCACTGCACATCACGCCGGACTACGACGAAGCGCAGCTCCGTGCACTGCTCGGACCGCTCCTGTCCGGCGAAATCGACTCCTCCACGTTCACCACGACACACCGACGCAAAGACGGACGCAACGTGGCGGTCGAGATCACGCTCGACTACCCACCGCCGGTCGATCCTCGACACCGACGCGTCGTCGTCGCGCTCGTGCGAGACATCACCGACCGACTCGCCTCCGAGGACGGTCTCCGACGCAACGAACTACGACTTCGGGTCCTCCACGATCGCGAACGACTCGCCCGGGACATGCACGACATCGTCATCCAGCGTCTGTTCGCGGCCGGGATGGGGTTGCAGGCTGTCGTCGGCTCGATTGATGACCCGCACGTTGTGCAGCGGGTGTCCGACACGGTTGACGAACTCGACCGCACGATCGCCGATCTGCGCGTCGCCATCTTTCAGCTCACCAACGTCACCACCGCATCAGTCGCAGACCAGATCAACAAGATCATCGAACACGCGGCCAATCATCTTGCGTTCGCGCCCACCATCGACTTCGACGGAGACGTCGAAGCAATCCACCCCGCGCTCCTCGAACAATTGATCCCTGCGCTGACCGAGGCCCTTTCCAATGTCGCCCGTCACGCCAAAGCCGCGACCGTTGCCATCGCGCTGCGTGTCGACCGCGAGACGATTTCCCTGATCGTTGCCGACGACGGCATCGGCATCGACCCCAACGGTCGACGTGGCAACGGGCTCGACAACATGAACTCCAGGGCACGCCAGGTCGGCGGAAGCATCACCGTCGACAGCCAACCCGACCACGGCACCACGCTCACCTGGGTCACCCCTCGCTGGCGCGGCTGAACGGGATCATCTTCACAGCGACCCGGATTTCATGTGGCGGCGGGGCCGGCATCGACCGCTGCCCCCGAAGGTCACCTTTCGATCGTGGCCTCACCGGCCGGTCCGGTGTCACGCTCCAGGGACCTCTGCCATCGTGATGAGCCCTCGACAGCTCACACCGAGGAAGCAGGGCGAAGCTTCCTGCAGGATCACAGCGTCGAACGCAACGAGCGCCCCGCGGCAGGTCCGTCGGCGGCGAACCATCCCGGGGTTGTCTGGTTGAGTTCGAGGTTGACCGAGGGGGGGGTCGAACGACAGCCGAGAAATGGACGGGTTGCAGTTGTGCTGTTGCAGCGGCTCGACCCGGACGCAACCGAACGCCCCGTCGGTCACGAGCGCGAAAGAGGATCGTCGGGCCGACGTCCCCACCGGGATCACCGAAATCGGCACAGCGCACACGAGAGCAACGATCGTCGTTCTGCCGACATGACAAGCCGCCCGGGCGTTCCCATCGATGTCGCTCTCGATCGGGACTTGTTGCCCTAGGTCCCCGAGCGCTTCGACGTGACGATGCAGGTGTGAACGATTCAACCGTTGTTCAACGGTTCAAAGCGTTGGGCGTCCACCAGCTGCTGGAGAACACATGACAACGAACACGACCGCCCGCCGCTACACCGTCAACGCCCACACCACTGACGTGGGGGTCGCCGAGGTCACCGCGAACAACGACACGATTCTTTTCGATCGGGCGTGGCCCAACACCGAGCAGGCATCACTGCCGGGTCCCGGCGAACTCCTCGCGGCGGCATTCGCCGCGTGTGCGATCAAGAACATCGAGCGGTTCTCTCAGATCCTGCCCTTCGCCTACGACAGTGCGGAGATCGACGTCGATCTCCACCGCACTGACCAACCATCCCGGTTCGATCGCATCGACTACGTCCTGCGAATCGTCACCAACGAACCAGCCACACGAGTCGACCTGCTCGCCAGGAACCTGGCCAAGCACGGCACCGTGTACAACACGCTCGCCGCAGGCTGCGAGATCAGCGGCCGAATCGAAACCACGGCCACGCCCGACGAGGCCGGGCCGACCGGCGCCACAGAATCGGATCGAGCGGACCGGTGACCGTTTCGACCGTCGACGTCGAAGCGCCCGTCATGGAACGGCTGTCTCGCCTCGATCGTTTCCTGCCGGTGTGGATCCTGACAGCGATGGCACTCGGCCTGGGCCTGGGGCGCCTCAAGGCCAAACCATCACCAACCAACCCGGCGACGTCGCCCGCATCGCCATCCCCCTCCAGTCTGGCCAAGCCCTCGCCGGAGTCGTCGGCCCACTCATCGAAGTCCCAGTCCTCATCGGCCTCGCCTACGTCGCACTCTGGGCCCGACGCCGCTTCTACCCCCAAACAACTCGACCGGGAAGTACGCAATGAACTGCTACGACTGCGTCGCTGCACCTGGCGCGCAGTGCGAACGTCGCGGGAAACTCGTCCGAGACACGCTTGTGTTCCCATGGGGTGGGACGTAGTTTGAAGTTGAGGGCTGTTTCGCTCTCAATCGCGTCGCTCCGAACCCTGGTTGCGTGTTGACCCCACCAGGAGGCTCGACGTGTTCCATGTGCGTTCAGGATCACCCACCGCGACGAGTGGCTCGCGACCGCAGCACGATCTGCGCCGATCTCGCAGCGTCGCTGACACGTCTGCGACCAGCCAGCCACCGAGCACCGTCATCCCGTTCGCTACGCACGTCGAAAGTCCGATGGGTCGGCCGATGTTCCGCCGACGAGGCGACGTCGCCCAACGCGGCTACCTGGCGGTCAGAGACGACTCCGCCCGACCCTCCCACCTATTGAAGGAGCCGCACCCATGAACGACATCGGCCCACAACCACCACATGCTCTGAACGGCCACCGTCCGTCGGCACCGAGACGGGACCCACAGCCCAGCGACGCTGGGCTGCTCATCGACGCGATCGGCAGCGACCATCTCGACATCCACGCCGTCGGATCGTTCAACACAGACTCCCTCGACAGAATCGCTTCACGCCTCAACAAGTTGGTGGCCAGCGCGAGCCATCTGCACATCAACTTCCACAACGCTGTCGACATCGATGACACGGTCGCATCGATGTTTCACGACACAGCGATGATGGTCGAAGCGGCCGGTGGAACGCTCGAACTTGTCGGCTTGCACACGTCGTTCTTCCACGATCACACCACGACATCGGAGGAGGCCGGCCACGCCTCGAATCCGCAACGAGGCGCCCGGTGACCCTGATCGAGCCATCGAAGACGCAGCCAGCCGAGACACACTCTGACGGATCCGACTGGACGACAGTCACCTTTGTCGTACCGGCCTCGCTCGGTTGCCGTCACGCAGACCTCGTGGCGGAGTTCCTCGTTTGGGTTCCGATGCCGCTGGATCGACGCTGCGACGGCAGCTTCTTCGTCGCACTCCGACTCCGCAAGGGACAACGCTGGACGTACCGATTCCTGCTCGACGGCGATCGGTTCATCAACGATTGGGATGCCGACGACTACATCGTCGAACCCGACGGCGCCTGTGTGTCCTTGCTCCACACTTGAACAAGCGAATCCAACTCCAAACCTGAGCGCTATCAACGACCAACCAGGGACGAAAACGATGAACCTCGCAACGTCAGAACCCAACGCCAGACACCCGGACGATCCTCACCTCGAGGCGCTGTCGCGATGCGCCGACGATCACGGTGCGCTCAGCCACCTCTTCTTCTCCGACAACGACGTCGAGATCGCCGAATCGAAAGGAATCTGCAGGACGTGTGGCGTCCAACAGTCGTGCCTCGACGGCGCAATCGAACGAGCAGAACCGTACGGAGTCTGGGGCGGCCAACTGATGCGCGACGGGGTACCCATAGCGAGGCGACCTCGGCGCGGTCGGCCGCGTCGATTCAACCCGTCAGTAGTCGATGGTCCTTCGGTCGGACCGCCGGACCCGAGACTCGGTGAACGCAGCACGGAACCCGACACTCGAGCGAACATAGATGGCGAAGCTCACGAGAACCGCTGACGGAATGAGCAGGAGCAGCGGTGACGAGCCGAGCGCGGAAGCCGCTGCGGCGCCTCCCACATAGGAGGCCAGGACACCAACGAGCACGATGATCGTTGCCGATCGCCGACCGACCGAGGTTCGCTCGGCGCGACGCAGGCCAAGCGCCACCTTTTCACCGATCCGGACGATGGTGCCGGTTCCGTAGGTGGTCGCAACGGCGATGGTGCCAACTCGCCTCAGCGAGGAGGCCTGGATGCCCATGGCGAAAGCTCCGATGACGATCACGACGTAGTGGATGCCGTTCGCTTCGTTCGAGAACTCGACGTTGCACACAATGAGCACGATCGGCAGCGAGAGCGTGAGGAGCGCCTCGACGAGGAGGAGATCGTCGGGCCGCACCCGTTTGTTCTGTTGGAGTTGCCGGTCATGGTGCGCAATGGCGACAACGACGCCGGCTGCAAAGGCGAACAGTGCAACCGCTGATCCGGCAGCGATGGACCAGTCGCCCGAGCCGGTGAAGATCCCGACTCGGACCATGTTGCCGCTCATGTTCGCAACGAACACGTTGGTGACGTGCAGGAAGAGGTGCGCATCGATGAACCCAGCGACACCGGCGAGCGAGAACGCCAGGACGAGCGGCCCCGAGGGGTGATGGTCGGTCTCGGCAGTCACGGCACGTCGCGCTGCCCGTCGACGTCCGCAACTCGTGTCATCAGGACAGCTGTGCTGGCCGGATGGCGATGACCGTCATCGATTCCAGCGGTGTCGGGGATGTCATGGTGCCAAGGTTCTCGGCGGGAGGAACACGTCGGTCTCGTACGCGTGGATGTTTGCTGTCACGTGCATGGCGGTGTGGGCCAGTATCGCGCCCACTGGGTTGAGGGTGGCGATCATGGGGACCGAGATCGCGGTGTTGCCGATCTCGGGGCCGATGATCTCGCTGCTGCGGTACTGGTCGTAGCCCAAGTGGTAGGTGGCGGCGATCGTCCAGATCAGCACGGTCGCCAACCCCGCGAAGGCGGCTTTTCTCGCGACCGTGGAGAGGTCGTGTTTCATCAGGCCATAGGCGATCAGGCACGGGAAGACCGAGAGGATCAAGGCATCGACGGTGCCATAGGCCAACCCTCGCCAGGCGAGTTCGAAGAACAGGTACGCCCCGGTTGGCCGGTCGGTGGCATCGGCGCGCAAGACGTTCGCCACGACGAACGCGGTGGCTGCCAACCCGATGAGAACGCTCGAGCGCCAGCGGCGGCGCACCAATTTCACGGCGTCGACGCCGGTCGCAATCACGTACCGGCCGAGGAACAGCATCGCCACTGTGAAGTAGACGAGGTAGTACAGGTCATGGTTGAGGTTGCCGACATCGGTGCCGAGCCAGGGCACCATGAAGAACACGACCAGACCGGCGACGAACCAGATGGCCTGCCGCGCCCGGGAGGAATCGCGTTCCCTGACACGCGTCTGCGAGCCGGTGGCGATCAGGACTGGGTTGATGGCAGTCATGCGACCACCTCGCTTTCCTCTGTGCGGTTGATGGCCAACTGAGACAGATCGCCCCGCCGCTCCGACTCTCGTTCCGCTCATCAGCATCGGGAAGGGACCTACGTCACAACGACAGGATCCGGCCCCGGTCTGCAAGGGGTGCGGGACGTTTCGTTCAGGACGTTGGACACTGGGCGAACGTTCGCCGGTGGACGCACGATGGTGGCATGGACGATCCGGTGAGGCACATGGATGCAGTCCCGCTTGAGGCAAACGACGCAGAATCCGACCATCAACAGAAGGACATCACATGAGCAACGACCAGACCACGATGCGCGCTCTCGTCTATCACGGGCCCGACACCAAAGCATGGGAGGAGGTCCCGAAACCCGTCATCCAGGACGACACCGACGCCGTTGTTCGAGTCGATGCGACGACGATCTGTGGAACCGATCTGCACATCATGAAAGGTGACGTGCCCGCCGTGACCGACGGCCGGATCCTCGGCCACGAAGCAGTCGGCACCGTCGAATCCGTTGGACCCGGGGTGAAAAACGTGAAGGTCGGCGACCGCGTCCTCGTGTCGTGCATCACCGCATGTAGTGCGTGCCGGTTCTGTCGAGAAGGACGCTCCGGGCAATGTCTCGGTGGGGGCGGCTGGATACTCGGGCACAAGATCGACGGCACCCAAGCCGAGTACGTTCGCGTCCCGTTCGCCGACACCTCGACCTACCCGGCACCGGACGGCATCGACGACGAAGCACTGCTGATGTTGGCCGACATCCTTCCGACCGGGTACGAAGTGGGCGTCCTCAACGGGCACGTCCAACCCGGCGACGTCGTCGCCGTCGTCGGGGCCGGACCGATCGGGCTCTCAGCCATCATGGGAGCTCAGCTCTTCAGCCCCAGCCACATCGTGGCGATCGACAAGGCCGACACCCGCCTGCTCGCCGCCAAACAGTTCGGTGCCGACATCACGATCAACAACAGCAGCGACGACCCCATCGCCATCATCGAGGAACTGACCGGTGGGCTTGGTGCCGACGTCGCGATCGAAGCAGTCGGCGTCCCAGCGACGTTCGAGTTGGCCGCCGAGTTGGTCCGCCCAGGTGGCCACGTCGCCAACATCGGCGTGCACGGAACACCCGTCACCCTGCACCTCGAGACCTTGTGGATCAAAGACGTCACGATCACCACCGGCCTCGTTGACGCCTACTCGACCCCAACCCTGCTGCGCCTGGCAACCAGCAAACAGATCGCCGCAGATCAGTTCGTCACCCACCGCTTTGGGCTCGATGAGATGATCGATGCGTACAGCGTGTTCGAACGTGCTGCTGACACCGGCGCCCTCAAGATCGTCCTCAGCAGAAGCGAGGCAAGCGGCGGGTGATCCTCCCGGCGGCCTCAGCCGCTGCCGGTCGGTGTCCACCGGAAGAGGCGGAGACCTGCAGCAGTGCCGCCGATGGTCCACAGCGCGAGCACGGCGAGTCGGTCCCACAGGAACCCGCTACCGCTCGTGTTCGGATTGAACGCGGTCAGCAGGCATTGAGAGAGCTGTCGGACGGGGAAGAGGTCGGCGACGATGACCATGCCAGTGGGCATTTCAGCGCCAGCAAAGAAGTTGCCCGAGATGAAGAACAGGGTGAGTGTGATGGCGACCGCCATCGGGGTGGCGCCCGATGCTTTCCGGACGAGGCGGGTGAACGGGAACGCCGCTGCGGCGCACGCAAGGCTTCCGAGGATCACCGACACGACGACCGCACCGATGCGAGCTCCGGGGAACTCGACCCCGTACACGCCCATACCGAGCAGGGCCACCCCGAGCGCGAGCAGCATCGAGAGCACCAACGCATTGAGAACGTGACCACCGATGAAGACACCGGTCGACACCGGCGTCGACCGAAGCCGCTTGAGCACGCCGTCCTCTCGGTCCTGCACCAGTGAGATCACGAGATTTTGAAACGCAGCCGAGGTGACGCCGATGGCGATCACCGAGGCAGTCATGATCGTTGCCACGTTCAACTGGCCGGGCTGTCCGGCTATCGCTGCTTCCTCGTTCCCGAAGATCGATGCGAAGATGAACAGGTACAGCAGCGGGAGCCCGGCGGTGAAGAAGAGGTTCTGGGGGTCTCGCAGCAGTGTCTTGCGGGCGTAGCCGGCTTCACGGCGCACCAGCGTGGCGGGGGATGTCATCGGTGTTCCTTTGCAAGTGTCAGGTAGATGTCCTCCAACGTCGGGCGGCGCACCTCGAGACGGTCGAGCACGCCGTCACCCGCCTGCTGCCACTTCAGAAGGGCACCGAGGACGCCGGTGACGTCGGTCGTCTCGATCACGATCGAATCGCCGGTTCGTCGGACGTCGATGCCGTTGTCGAGCGACGGTTCGCTCGCTGAACGGAACGTGATCTTGGCCGGGGCGAGATCGCGGCCGCCGATGGTTTCAGGTGTACCGGACGCAACGATGCGACCGTCGACGATGATCGCTATCCGGTCAGCCAGCGCCTCGGCCTCTTCCATGTAGTGGGTCGTCAACACGATGGTCTTGCCGAGGTCGCGCAACGCGGAGATCATCGACCAAGCAGCGCGGCGAGCAGCCGGGTCGAAGCCGGTCGTCGGCTCGTCGAGGAACACGAGTTGTGGATCGCCGATCAGCGCGAGCGCGACATCGAGCCGCCGTTGTTGTCCTCCGGACAACGATCCTGATCGAGCTGCAGCTTTGTCGGTGAGCCCGACCAGATCGATCGTGCCGGAAATGTCGCGCGGGCATTCGTAGTAGCCGGCGTACCGAGTGACGAGCTCTGTCACCGTCAGCTCAGCGGGCATCTTCGACTCCTGCAGCACCAGACCGATGCGACTGCGCCACTCCAAGGTCGAGTGCTCCGGGTCGACACCGAGCACCGAGACGCTCCCCGAGTCCCGCCGCCGAAACCCCTCCAGCATCTCCAGCGCTGTGGTCTTGCCGGCACCGTTTGGCCCCAACAGCGCGAAGATCTCGCCGACGACGACATCGAGGTCGATCCCATCGACGGCCACATGGTCGCCGTAGCGTTTCGTCAGTCCACGAGTTTCGATCGCCCGGTCCTGCTCGCAGCAGGTCTTCTTCAACTCGATGCTGGTCACGATGGTGCCTCCATCGTCGAGGGTGCCCTGATCGAGGGTTCCACTCCAGAGCCGAAGGTCCCCGCGTCGTGAGCGCTCATCGAAGGCCTGCCCTCGTCGGCTGGCCGAGATCACATGCGTTGTACACGATGCCGTCGAGGTGGTACTCGAGGTAGGCGAACTCGCCCTCCGGGGCATGCCAGTGGCCCTCGCCGCTGGTGCCGAGATGCCATGAACCGAAGTCTCGGTAGTCGGCGAGCGGTGTGGACCAGCGTTGGGGTGTGAAGGTCTTGCCGTCGGTCGAGACGGCGGTGCGGTCGTCGGAGAAGAAGTCGATCAGCTCGTGGTCGTCGTTGAAGGTCAACTCGGCAACGATCGCATTCATCCCGTAGGTGTACGTGGCGCGAACGCAATGGTCATCGAGGACGTCCCAGGCGACAGGTGCGTCGACGAGCGCGGCCGGCGCAAGGATGCACAGGTCGTTGAAGAGCGTGACGGTCTCCGCTCGGTCCATCTCGGGTCCGGAGGCATCGACCATCGTGAACAGTGAGCACGCTCTGACGCGCATCGTGGCTGCCCCGGCCTCGAACGCGTGGAGGACCTCGATGGGGAGCCCGAGCATCTCGGCATCCATGAAGAACAAGCGGCTCGGTTGACGGCCGAAGCTGTTGACCTGTTCACCAGTGAAGGTCATCCACGGCTTGGTCGGGTCACCGCGTATACGACCGTGGAACCGGGCGCGAAGCGTGGTCACACGGGGTTCTCCGACGGCGCCTGCTCGACGCACATACGACGCGACCAACGGCGGGAGACTCGCCAGATCGGTCTCGGTCACCAGGTCGTCCGAGAGCGGCGTGGCAAGGGCGCCGAGAGCCCGGCGGCGGTACTCGGCGTGCGCTCCCCTGGGTCCTTGGGACGCCCAGCCGTAGATCACACCGACGAGGAGCAAGAGGTTCGCAACCGTGCCGGCCTTCGCATCGTTCCATGACGCGGTGATCACCACCTGGGAGACGACGACCGCGATCGCACCAATGACCCACCACCAGCGAACTCGAGCGAGCAGCAGCGCACCGGTTGCGATCATGACCACAGCGGCAGCGAGCCAAACCGCCCCCAAGGTGGGGCTGATCGGCCTGGCCAATTGCGTCACGGCCGCCCAACGGAATCCCTTGGCTGCGCCGAGGAGATGGATGGATCCATGGGCCACCAGGACCAACCCGACGATCCAGCGCAGCGTTGTCCGCGCGGTTCGACCGTTGATGGCGAGACGGCTTTCCGGTCGGTTCGTCGGCCCTCCGCCTTCGAGGAAGTCGACCGAGCTGCCACTTTGGGAGCTCATTCGGCCGCGATCGCTTCGAGCACATTCAACCGAGCGGCTCGGCGGGCTGGGGAGAGCGATGCCACCACGCCAGCGACAGCGACCAAGACCACCGTCAGCGCAAGGGACCGGAATGGCATGGCCAGTGTGCTGATGCCTTGGTCGCGCAACGTGCGTGTGAGTGCGGAGCCGAGACCGACTCCGAGCGCCACGCCCAGCAGTGCGCCGAAGCTCGCGATGAGATCGCTTCGATCAGCAATGGATGCCCTCCGGTGGCGAACACTGCGGGGAAAGACCGCGCCCGATGTGAGATTCTCCAGCCCTGCGAGGCAGTGCATCAGAGTCGATTTCCCCGAGCCTGATGGACCCATGATCGCCGAGAACTCACCGGATTCGAACGAGACCGTCACGCCATCGAGCGCGCGGACCTCGGTGACCTCGGCGCCATAGGTCTTCACGCCGCCCAACATGCGGGCCGCAGCAGGGTTCGGGTGCAGCGCATCGCCCTGCAACGCGACCTCATCCGGGATCACAACTGTGGACATCTCATGCCTCCTAGGGATTGGCGATCGTCGAAGCGGCGGTCGTTTGTTGCGAACGAATTTCGGCCGCCTCGCGCATTGAAGGCAACGAAGTCAGGTCGAGAGTCACGCGGACGACTCCGTCGTCGAACGTGTTGCGCGTGGTCAGCCCAACGGTTCGGAACACGAGTTGCATGTCGGCGTTGCCGGGCAAGACCATGGCGGTGAAACGCCGCAAACCATGCTCCTGAGCAATGACGGCCAGACGCTCGAGGAGCAATGTCGCGACTCCTTGTCGATGGTGGTCGTGAGCGACAGCGAACGCGACTTCGGCCTCATTGGAGTCGGACGCGATGATGTACTCACCGAGACCGATCAGGCATCCGTCCACCGTTGCGAGCATGGTGACGTGCGAGGCGGTTGCACCGACGACTTCGCGTAGCTCGCCTTCCGGCAGCTCGCGTCTGACGCCGAAGAACCGGAAGTACGACGAGTCGTCGTCGAGGGCTCGGTAGAAGTCGCCTACGGAGTCGAAGTCCTCCGGGGTCGCCGGTCTGAGATCGACGGGTTGCCCGTTCGAGAGGTGGCAATGTTCGATCATCAGGCAGTGGCGGGGTCGGCGTCGCCGCTCGTTGAATGGCGTTCGTCGGAATCGGCACGGATGATCACGACGGGTACCGCCGCGGCATCGAGGACGCTGT
>RCMY010003701.1_pt1 | contig 13424 bp, 15 predicted proteins | sample 2041341 | NCBI WGS metagenome assembly RCMY01 (sample SAMN09708234, study PRJNA481090) | Marine sediment metagenome, whole genome shotgun sequencing project. | reverse complement strand
GATGCAGTCGCGCCCCGACGCCGATGAGCGCCCAGACCAGCAGCGCCAGCGCGATCGCGGGGGCCACGAGGTGTGGCGCTTGAGCGACGCGTGGCCTGACGCGCTGTCGGCCGCGACGTTCGGGGCACGTGGTCGGGCGCCCGTGCTGCTGGTCCGCTCCGACACGGTCCCTGCGAGCACCCGCTCCGCGGCGCTCCGGATCCTCGGAGCCGACGGTGAGATCATCATCGTCGGTGGCGAGTCGGTCGTCTCGGCCGGAGTCGCTGAGGCCCTCGCGAAGGAGCACTCGGTCCGACGGATCGCCGGTGAGGATCGCTACGCGACTTCGGTCGCGCTCGCGGAAGAAGCGCAGACCTTCTCAGCGGGTCGAGCTCCCGTGTTCCTCGCGAGCGGGGGAGCCTTCCCCGACGCGCTGAGCGCTGGGCCCGCGGCGGCCGCGGCAGGCGGCGTGCTCGTGCTCGTGCATCCGGACCACCTCGATCTCAGCGTGGCGACCCGGGACTGGATCGCCCAGCATCGCGAGGAGATCGACGAGGTCGCGGTTGCCGGCGGGATCGTCGCGATCGCCCGGGCCGTCATGGACGCGGTCGAGGCGCTGATGCAGGACGGCGGCTGATCGTCGACTCAGCTCCGGGCCGCGCTGATCAGGTGAGGACGGTCTCGACCGCCATCGTCAGGGAAGCCGTCACGATGCCGACCAGGAAGATCCGGTAGCTGAGGTTGAGCCAGCGGTACTTGTGGGTCTTGATGCTCACGCCGAGATCGTGGATGTCGCGGATCTGGGCCTCGTACATGTGGGCGTCGCTGGAGAGCACGATCTTCATCTCGTCGAGGTAGTCCTCGACGGGGAGGTTCGCGAAGTGGCCGAAGAACAACGCGTTGGGGTGCTCGATCTTCCGCGTCGACGAAGCCCCGAAGGTCGGGCTCACGGCAAGGAGCGCGAGCACGAGCGAGATCAGCGAGGCGATGCTGAGGACCAGGAACCCCCAGTACAGGTGGTCGCGATCCAGGTTGGAGAACGCGAAGCTGAGCAGGATGGAGGTCGAGGCGAGCATGATGTTCGCCTTCTGGTCCGCCATCGCGCTGAGCGTGATGTGGTGGTGCTGGACGTTCTTCAGCAGGTGGGTCCCGGCGATCGTCTGGTCGATGTCCTCGAAGCTCACGGCGCGCCCTCCCGGTCCGGGTCTGTTCCACGGCGATGCTAGGAGTAGGGTCGCGCCCATGAACGATGACCTGACCTGCCCCGTCTGCACCATGGCCGACCTCCTCGAGGGGGACGGCCACCATGAGTGCATCACCTGCGGCCACGAGTGGGCCGCCGAGCGCGTCGTCACCGACGCCAACGGCAACGTTCTCGTCGAGGGCGACTCGGTGACCCTGATCAAGGGGCTGAAGGTCAAGGGTGGCTCGCCCCTGAAGGTCGGCACGAAGGTCACCAACATCCGGCTGGCCGAGGGTGACCACGAGCTCGACTGCAAGGTCGACGGGCAGCTCATCATGATCAAGGCGATGTACGTCAAGAAGGCCTGACGCGTTCGCCCTACCTTCGATCGTCGAGGTCGCCGCAGGCGTGGCCCGGACCGACGGAGCCACCATGGGCAAGCTGACGATGACCGGCACGATCTCCTGTCAGCCCGGCAAGGGTGACGAGATGGCTGCCGTCCTCGCCGAGATGGTCGAGGCCGCGAGGAACGAGCCCGGGGTCGAGGTCTACTCCTACCACCGTGGCGACGACGACACGTTTCACTTCTTCGCGTTGATGGCCGACGCGTCGTCGATGCAGGGGCATGGTCAGTCGCCTGAGATGCAGGCCGCCATGGCGAAGTTCGGCCCGCTCATGGCCGCCCCGCCACAGATGTCGATGTCCAAGCCCGTCGCCGCAATCGGCCTGGACGTCTGAGATGCCGCCCACCACCCGCGATCCGCTCAGCCCCCCGCAGCTGGAGCTCGTCCAGACGACGCTGGACAACGGCCTCACGGTGGTCGTCCAGCAGGATCCGTCGACGGTTCTCGCCGCGGTCAACCTGTGGTACGGCGTCGGCTCCCGGGACGAGGAGCAGCACCGGACCGGCTTCGCGCACCTGTTCGAGCACATGATGTTCCAGGGCTCGGCCAACGTCGCGCCGAACGAGCACTTCGCGTTCCTGGAGAAGGTGGGCGCGGCGCTGAACGCCACGACATCGGTCGACCGGACGAACTACTTCGAGTCGGTTCCCGTCGAGCATCTCGACCTCGCGCTGTGGCTCGAGGCGGACCGGATGGGCTCCCTCGACGTCAGCCAGGAGAACCTCGACAACCAGATCGAGGTCGTCAAGGAGGAGAAGCGGCAACGCAACGACAACCAGCCAGCGGGATCCTTCTTCATCGACCTGCTCGCCGGGCTCTTCCCGGTGGGTCATCCGTACGCGCACGCGCCGATCGGCTCGATGGAGCACCTGGACGCCTCGGACCTTGCGTACGTGCGGTCGTTCCACGCGATGTACTACGGCCCCAACACGGCCGTGCTGACCGTGATCTCGCGGCTCGCTCCCGAGGTCGTGCTCGACCGGGTCCGGCACTTCTTCGGCGGCATCCAGCCGATCGCGCCCCCGCCGGCGACGCCGTCCGCGTCCGTCGAACGGTGGCAGCTGGACACTCCGTTCCGTCGTGTGATCGAGGATCGGGTCCAGGCGCCGGTGATCGGGATCGGGTGGCGGATCCCCGGGTACGGCCACGCCGACCATGCCGCCGTGCAGCTCGCGCTCTCGGTCATGGGGGCAGGCCGTGGGTCCCGTCTCGCCAAGGTGCTGACGCGCGACGAGCAGCTCGTGATGCCGTCGGAGGGGATGGTCGGGGCGATGAGCTGGGACCTCGGGTCATCGATCGCAGCCGGACAGCTGCAGTGTCGGCCCGGCGTCGAACCCGAGCGGGTGATCGCCAGGATGGCGGCGGAGTTCGACCGCATCGTGGCGGAGCCGCCCACCGAGGCCGAGCTCGTCCGGGCGCGCGCGCTCGAGGCCTCGCACTGGATGAGCTCGCTGGGATCGGTCGCTGGCCGAGCGGACGAGATCGGCAGGGTCACCACGAAGACCGGGGTGGCGGAGCACGTGAACCGTGAGCTCGACGGGGTGCTCGCCGTGACCTCGGACGACGTGGCCCGCGTCGCTGCCGAGTGCCTGTCCTTCGACGGGAACGTGGTGCTCTCCTACGTCCCCGCCCGCTCCGGTGCAGAGGCGGACGCATGAACACGCTCATCACCACGCGCCCTTCTCCGAACGCCAGCCCGCCATGGACGTTCCCCGCGATCACGAGGATCGTCACGGACGGTGTGACCCTGCTGGCAGCCCACCTCCCGGGACGCCCGATGGTCGCCCTCCACGTGGTGGCCGATGCCGGAGCCAGCGCGGAGCCTGCGGGACGCTGGGGCGTCGCCGGGCTGACCGCCTCCGCCCTTCTCAAGGGAGCGCGCGGTCTCGACGAGGACGCGCTCGCCATCGCGTTCGAGTCCGTTGGCGCTTCGCCGACGGGCGCGTCTGGGTTCGACCATGCGACCTTCTCGTTGTCGACGCCAGCCGGGTTGCTCGCTGACGCCGCAGCCCTGGTGGCCGACGTCGTACGACGCCCCACGCTCGACCCGACCGAGCTCGCGGACGTCCGGCAGCAGGCGCTCGACGGGCTGGCCGCTGCCGAGGCGAACGCGGCCCACGTCTGCGGTCGATCAGCCCGACGTGGGTTCTTCGAGGGTGGCAACCGGTGGTCCGTCGCGGCGGGTGGAACGATCGAGACGCTGGGAGCGCTCGATGCCGGCACGATCCGCGACTTCCACGCGGATCGCTGGGCTCGATCTGAGCTCACGATCGTGCTGGCCGGTGACCTGGATGGCGTCGAGCTCGAGACAGTTGCCGCTGCGTTCTCCGTGACCGACGCGCGTGGCGTTCCGGCAGGGATCGCGGAACCGCAGCCAACGGGCGGCGGGGTCCGCATCGTCCTTGCGGACATGCCCGGTGCCGTGCAGTCGGTCATCAACCTGATCGCCCCGGGCCCCGCCTACGCCATCGCGGACGCTGCCCCGCTGCACGTCGCGCAGGCCGTCGTCGTCGCGGCCTTCGGAGCCCGGCTGAACCAGAAGCTCCGCGAGGAGCTGGGCTGGACCTACGGGGCGAGCGGGTCGTTCCAGCGCCACCGAGACGGTGGGATGTTCCTCTTCTCCACGCAGGTCCGCAACGAGGTCACGGCCGGCACGATCACCGAGACGCTTGCGCTGCTGCGAGCGTCCGTCCTCGACGCACCCCTGACCGACGCGGAGGTCGAGCAGGCGCGCGACAACGCGGTCAGCAAGTTCGCGGTCGCCTACGACGGTGCTGGCGCGGTGGCCGGGGCCCTCGTCAACCGTGCATCCCACGGGCTGCCGGACGACGAGCGCGATGTGATGCTCGCGAACCTGAAGGCCGTCACGACGGAGCAGGCGAACGCGGCGTGGCGCACCCGGCTCGACCTGGACGACGTGGTCATCGCGGTCGCTGGAGACGCGGCCGAGGTCCGCGAATCCCTCGTCGCGACGGGTGTGCCGGTCATCGGTGGCTGAGCGGGCTGCCGGCCCCTGTGGCATCCTGCGGCCATGGGAACCAGGGACACCGCACGAGGGCTCTACGAGCTCGTCCAGGAACGTCTCGTCGAGGCGCGAGCGCTCACAGACGACCTCGACGTCTCCGATGACGTGCGCGCGGCCGTCGAGCGTCGTCTCGCTGCGGTACAGCAGGAGTCCCAACATCTGGTGACGAACGCGTCGCGGAACCTCGACGCGCTGCTCACCGAGCTGCGAGCTGGACGGGCCCCGGTGAGCGACGTCGACTGACCGTTGTCGTCAGGGCAGACGCGCGATCACGATGTCGCGGCGGATGCTGCGGTCCACGATGTGGGTGAACGAGATCTCGCCGAGCTCGTCCGCCTCGACGACCTCGAGCCCGGCGTCGGTCAGCATGGCCTGCATCCGGTTTCGGCCGAGGTTGTGGGTGTTCCACGAGAACGCCACGCCGCCCCCGGCGCGGACGACGCCCGTGATCGAGCTGAGCGTCTCCGCGACGAGACCCTCGATGTCGGGGGCGCCCGACTTCCCGCTCGTCCCGGTGTGCTGGACGCCGTACGGGAGGTCGGCGAAGACGGCGTCGAAGCTGTTCTTCGAGAAGTACTTCCGGGCATCCGCGAGCTTGCCCTGCACGAGGTCGATGTTGATCGCGCGCGGCAGCTCGGCCTTCTCCGCCCCGCTCGAGACCGTGACGGTGACGCGCTCGCCCTGGGGCTTCAAGCGGATGCGGTTGTGCTGATGCTTCACGCGGTGCTCGCGCAGGTAGTGCTTGCTGAACGTCGCCCAGTCGTCGAACGACGTCTTGTCGAGCTCGATGCCCGCGCAGTCCCACCCGAACATCAGGGCCCGGTTGATCGTCGTGCCGCGCCCCGCCATCGGGTCGAACATCTTGACCGGCGCCGACCCGTTCCAGATCCCACCGCTCAGTCGCCGGGCCGCGCTGGCCGCGAGCACGACGCCGAGGTGCGTCCACATCTCGTTGGTCTTGCCGGCGTATCGCTGGATGGAGATGAGGTCTGAGGGGAACTGGTCGAGGAGCTGCATGTCGCGGGGCGTGTGGGGACGCTTCGTGCCCTCCTCGCCGGACACCTCGAAGACGCAGTGCACGAACGAGAGGTTGTCGAGCGCCATCCCGAATGCGCCCGACATCGCCTCGTCGGAGAGCTCAACGTCGAGGAACTCGGCGCGTCCCTCGGTCCGCAGCGAGACGCTGATGGGCGCGGTGCCGGTGAGGAGATGGTGGACCGCGGTCAGCTCGGCGCGCGCGAGCTCGGGCAGCTGGGCGCGGTAGACGCCGTTGGCTGCAGGCCGGATCAGGAGGGCCAGCTGGTGGGTGGTCAAGGTCAGTCCGCTCGTCATGCTGCGAGGGAAACACATCCGAGGCGCTCATCCCTCACAGGCACGTGCCGGTCTACGCTCGACGCACGGATCGCTGCGTGGAGAGGGTCCTCGGTACGTCCGGTTGCTCCGCGTCTCGACGTGTCTTGGAGCCGCCTTGCGCTCGTGGCACTCGCCGTGCTGGCCGTCGACGGGATGACGTCACGGCCTGATCAGCCTGTGCTGATCAGATCGTTCGCTCGTACGTCCACGCCGCGTCCGACAGCGTGAGCCGGTTGCGGGCGCCCTCGATCCTGGCGTCGCTCGTCTCGTAACCCGCGTCACCCGGCCAGAGCGTGACGAGGATCTCGCCCCGCAGATCAGCTCGGGTGATGAACTGCGGGGACTCCTCTGCGGCGACATGGGCGAGGAGCGCATCAACGGTCTCGTGGGAGGCGAACTCGTGCAGCGTCACCCACGTCGGTGGGACGAGCTGGACCTCGCCGGCGTCGCGCCGGGCGATCAGGTCCGCGGGGCGCGCCCACTGGGACTCGTGGATCTCACCGTCGTCGATCATCACGTCACCGGCCGGCCCCGACGGGTTGCGCGCGACGAAGAACCACGTGGCGAACCTCTTCACCTCGATCGGCGGTGGCATCCAGAACGAGAGCGGCACGATGCCTTCGGGGTCGCGTGGCAGCACGACGTCGGCTTCCTCCTCGGCCTCGCGGATCGCGGCGGCGCGGTGCGCGCCGAGCTCGTCATCGCCGAGCGGCGCTGCGCGGTCCTCGTCGTCGACGCGGCCGCCCGGGAAGACCCACATGCCTCCGAAGGCGACCTTCGAGTTCTTGCGCAGCATGAGCGTCTCGATGCCGTCCGCCCCGTCCCGGACGAGCGCGACGGTCGCGGCATCGATCGCCGGCGTCGCGACCTTCGTCGTGCCGATGCCGAGATGGTGGACGTCACGCACGGATCGCTCCTCGTTCGGGTCCTCGGAGCCTACGGCGGACCTCGATGTGCTTCAGCGGGGCCTCGGGGGGACGGGCTGAGCCAGGAGCTCAGCGCGGAGGTCAGGCGTGGCATGACGATCCAGGTCAGCAGGATGACGTTGATGCCGGCGACGTGCGATGTCGGCGGGTGAGCGCCCCGCGGTGATGGCCGGGCGGGGTGCGCCCTCCTGCGTGAACAACAGCCGGCGATCGCCGGTCGCCGGGATACGGTTGCCCAACATTCATACCGGGAGTATCTGCTTGAGCACCATGGCCACGATGTCCACCGTCAAGTCGAAGGCGGAGGCGCTCGGGAAGCTGGCGCTGACCGGGAGCGGCGATGCCGCGGACTACATGGAGACCTACGACGTCCTGTTCTCCGACCGCCCCGAGAACACGCTCGCGGACCACCAGGCCGGCGTTCCGATGCGGGGATATCAGCAGGGGAGCAGCGAGGAGCTCCAGACCCTCTACAAGTTCCTGCACCTGATGTGCACGCTCGGCTCGGTCGAGAAGATGTATCTCCCGCCGACGCTTGATCTCTCCAGGTCGGTCAAGGAGAACCAGGAGCTGACCGAGATCGAGATCGCACACGAGCTCGACGTCGCGCCTGACTCGACGCTGCTCGACCTCGGCTGCGGCTGTGGAGCGATCGCTCGCAGCATCGGCGCCAAGACGCGCTGCATCGTGCACGGCGTCAACATCGAGGCCTCGCAGATCGAGAAGGCCAACAAGGGCGCCGACCCGGCCCGCCTGCGCTTCCAGCTCGGCGACTTCAACGAGCCGTTGCCCTTCCGCGACGAGATGTTCGACGGGGTCTACAACGTTCAGGCGCTCACCTACGCGACGGACCTCACCGCCACGCTCAAGGAAGCCTTCCGGGTGATGAAGCCCGGCACGCGAATGGTCACCAACGACGTCGCGACGATGGACGCCTACGACTCCAGCAACCCGAAGCACCGCGAGCTCATCCAGCACACCCGTGAGCTCACCGTCTTCGGCGGCTTCTGGCACGCGAAGTACTGGGAGGACGCGTTCACCGCGGCGGGCTTCGAGATCCTGCGCTCCGAGGGCCGCAGCGCCGTCGACATGATCATCAAGGAGCGCGCCCTCTACGACCGCTTCAACGGCCTCGCCGGCAAGCTCGCCTCGGCGCGCCTCATCCCGCGTCGGATCGACGAGATGCTGATCCGCATGAACACGAACTGCGGGTCATACATCGAGGCCGAGCAGCAGGATCTGCTCACGCTCAACCATCTGATCGTGGCGCGCAAGCCGGGCTGATCCAGCGGGGTTCCGGTCACGTCGGCGGCGCTGCGTCAACGCCGTTTGGCGTTCCCGGTGACCCGGCCGATCAATCCGCTGCGTCCCGGGACGATCCGCGTGACGACGTCCAGGATCCGGGCGTCCGGGCCGACGACGACGCGGGCCTTGTCGCGCTCGATCCCGCGGACGATCCCGCGTGCGACCGCGTCGGGCGAACGGAGCATCGCGCCGGCTGCGCGCGAGGTCCCGAGCTTGGCGAGCGTCGCGGATCCGGCCCCGCGTGAGTCGCGCATGATGTTGGTGCGGATCGATCCGGGGTGCACCGAGGTCACGCCGACGTTCGAGTTGATGAGCTCGCCGCGCAGCGCCTCGGTGAAGGAGCGGATCGCGCCCTTCGACATCGAGTAGGCGGCGCTGCCGGGCATCCCGACGAACGCGACCATGCTCGACAGGTTCACGATGTGCGCTGCGTCCTGGGCGCGGAGCACGGGCAGGAACGCGTGGCAGCCGTGCACGACGCCCCAGACGTTGACGTCCATCACCCAGCGCACGAGGTCGAGGTCGTCGTCCTCGAACTGTCCCGCTGCGGTCACGCCGGCGTTGTTGACGAGGATGTGGACGGCGCCGTGCGCGGCGAGGACCTCATCGGGGAGCAGCGCCATCCGGTCGCCGTCCGCGACGTCCGCGACGTGGACGCTCGCGGTCGGGCCGACGAGCCCCGCGGTCTCCGTGAGCCGATCAGCGGCGACGTCGACCAGCGCGACCCGACACCCGCTGCGTGCGAGGTGGACGGCGGTCGCCTGCCCGATCCCGCTCCCAGCGCCGGTGACGACGGCGACACGGTCCTGGAGCTGCATGTTGTGAGTCCTCGTCGTTCGTGCCGCGGGTGGGGGAGCCTAGATCACCCTCCGGTGGTGGCCATCCGGCGGATGGTGCCGGTTGAGACCCATCGTGCGTGGGCATGCTCTGGGCACCACACTTCCAGGCAACAACGGAAAGCACGTCCCATGAGCGCCAGCATCACCGAGATCATCGACGTCGCCACGCCGATCGAGCAGACCTTCGCCTACATCGCGGACTTCGGCAACCTCTCCGAGTGGGACCCGTCGTTCGACGAGTCACGCCGCCTGGACGACGGTGCCCTCGGCATCGGCTCCAAGTTCGAGGTCGCCACGAAGTGGGGCCCGGTCGAGCTGAAGATCCCGTACCTGATCACCGAGTTCGAGCGCCCGACCCGGGTGCGGCTCGTCGGCACCACGCCACGGTTCACCTCCGACGACGTGATCGAGTTCTCCGAGCTCCCGGATGGTGGCACCCGGGTCACCTACAAGGCGAAGCTCGACACCAAGCTCCCCGACTTCCTCGACGTGCTCGGAACGCCTGGCTTCTGGCTTCTCGGCAAGGTCGTCGGCAAGTCCATGCGCGACAAGCTGAGCCAGCCCGACGCCCTCGAGGGCCGCACCGCAGCCGCCTGACCTGACTCCGTACAACCTCTGAACCTCACGGCCCGCGCCTCCTCATCGGTTCCTACGATGACGGGGACGCGGGCCGAGGTGCTGCATGCGGATCTTTGTGCTGCGAAGCTGGCGTCGGCCGAAGACGTCGACCTCTGGAAGGACTCCTGGACCGAATGGATCGACGAGCTCGCGGCATGATCCGCCTGACGATCGGGCTGCTCGCGGTCTTGTCCGTGGAGTCAATCGCGGGTCCATGGGGCGTGATCGAGGCAGGGGACGTCGTCGCGGAATCGTTGAAGCTGGTTGCCGACGGGTTGGTCCTGTGACCGCGCCCGTCGCCCCGACACGTTCGGGTCACCCCCGCTCCATGGCCCGCCGCGTCATCGACCAGCTCCTGCGCGGGCTCGTCTTCGTGACGTTGGGCGCGTTCTTCCGCGACGTGGACATCGTCGGCCGCGAACGCATCCCGTCTGGCCGACCCATCCTGATCGTGTCCAACCACTTCAACGGCTTCATCGACCCCGTGGTGCTGGTCAAGGTCTTCGATCGGCTCCCGCGCTTCCTCGCGAAGTCGTCGCTCTGGAAGATCCGAGGGCTCGCTCCGCTCTGCGCGCTGGCGGGGATGATCCCCATCCACAGGCCGGGGGATGGTGATGTCCGTGACAACGTGAGCATGTTCGAGCGGTGTCACGACGTCCTCGCGGCGGGTGACATCGTCGGGATCTTCCCGGAGGGCACCACGCACGACGTTCCGTCCGTCCAGGCCGTCCGCACGGGCGCCGCGCGGATCGCGCTCGGAGCGGTGGAGGCCGGGGCCCCTGACCTGGTCATCGTCCCTGTCGGCCTGACGTTCGACGACAAGCTGGTCCTGCGGTCACGGGTCATGGCTCAGGTGGGTCGACCGATCGAGGTCAGGGCGTTCGTCGACCGTCTCGGAGCAGCAGGCGGTGACGCCGACACGGCTTCTCGTGCAGCGGTTCAGCAGCTCACCGCCGAGATCGGGCGGGGCATGCGGGCCGTCGCGCCCGACTACGCCGATGCACCTCAGGCTCGCGCGCTCGGGCGTGCTGGCGAGATCGCGGTCCGGACCGACCGCACGCCCGGCGACACCTACGTCCGGCTCGGCGCGCGGGAGGCGATCGCGCGGAAGCTCGCGCGCGGCTCGGCGGAGCAACGCGACGAGGTGATCAACGCGCTCGGTCGCTATCAGCTCGACCTCGACCTGCTGGGCCTGCGTGATCATCTCCTCGTCCCCGGCTTCGGTCCACGGCAGCTGATGCGCCAGACGATCTTGCGCACGCTCGCGCTCGTCGTGCTCGCAGTCCCCGTGCTCGCCGGTCTGGTCTGGAACATCATCCCGTACGTCCTGACACGACTCGCTGGGCACTGGATTGCGCGGCCGACGACGAAGGGATCGGTCCGGCTCTCAGTGGCGCTCGTCGTCTTCCCGCTGATGTGGACGATCGTGGTGTTGCTGGACCCCTTCAGCGGCACGCTCCCGACGCTGACCGTGCTGGTCATGGCACCGTTGCTCGGGCTCCTCGCCGTGCGGATGCTCGAGACGCTCGTGCGGACCGTCCGCGCGTGGCAGGGGGTCAACGGGCTGCGGGCTCGCTCCTCCCTGATCGACGAGGTGATGCACCGACGACGGCAGCTCACCGACGCGATCGACGAGGTCATCAGCGGCTGACCCGAGCCAGCATCGGCCAGTGCGGAGGCGCGTGACGCTCTACGGTCGCCGCACCCCCGAGAACGGTCGAGTCCATCGCTGAACACAACGTCCTGGGAGGTCCGCTGGAGGGCTGCAGCATCGACCCGATGACTGGTTGGTTCCGTGACGGGTCGTGCCGGACCGGACCCGGCGACTTCGGCAGCCACACGATCTGCGCGGTGATGAGCACCGAGTTCCTCGCCCATCAGAAGGCGATCGGCAACGACCTGTCGACCCCTCGCCCCGAGTACGGCTTCCCGGGCCTGAGCCCAGGGGACCGGTGGTGTGTCACCGCACCGAACTGGCTGCGCGCCCACAACGACGGGGCCGCCGCGCCCGTCGTGCTCGCAGCCACGAACGAAGCGGTCCTGTCGATCGTGTCGCTCGATGTCCTGCGCGCTTCCGCGGTCGACGTGCCCGACGACCTGTCAGCCATCGACGATGGAGCGTGACCTCAGGGACGCATCTGCCGAGCGGTCGTTCGAGAGCTCAGGGCTTCAGCAACCGAGGTCGTCCTGACGCGTGAGGAGCTGGTCGAGCCGCCCCAGCATCATGTTGAGGTCGTGGGTTCCACGCTTTCGGCTCTGGGAGAAGCTCGGGTCGTCCTTCGTCACGGTGGTCGTCTGTCCGTTGGCGAACATCGCGGTCTGGCCGTCGCCACCCCAGGCCATGGCGAAGTCGTTCACCTGCTGCGCTTGCTGCTGGATGCGCTTGCCGATCTCCTCGCAGGGGTCGTCCTCCTCGTCTTCCTCGTCGGGGGTGTCATCGCCACCTCCGGGTGTCGGAGCGGGCTTGATGATCTCCGGGATCTCTGGGAGCCAGCTGCCGAACCGCTCCCACATGTCGGCAGGGATCTGGATCACGTCGACCTCACCGTTGCCGGACTCCGCGACGACGACGATCTCGTACGCCTCGTCAGCATGGACGGCGGATGGCAGGAGCAGCGCGGCGCCGATGACCGCCGGGACGATGGAGCGGCGAGCGAGGGAGAGAAGCTGACGGGACATGATGGCGAACCTCCGAGATCGGGCTGCGCGTGTCGCGGCCTCTGGGAGGTCAGAGCGAGCAGCCGGCCCACCGATACATCGGTGAGCGAGGTTCCTACGCTTCGCACAAGGAGCAGCGCATGTGGGATTTCTGGATCGACCGTGGCGGGACGTTCACCGACCTCGTCGGGCGCGCGCCCGAGGGGACGCTGCACACCCACAAGCTGCTGAGCGATGCTCCTGATCGCTACGACGACGCGGCCGTTGCCGGGATCCGCGCGCTGCTCGACCTCGAGGTCGACGCCGTTCTGCCGACCGACCTGATCCGCTCCATCCGCATGGGGACGACGGTCGCGACGAACGCGCTGCTCGAACGCCGGGGTGACCGGACGGTCCTCGCCATCACCGCCGGGCTCGGCGACCTGCTGCGCATCGGCTTCCAGAACCGTCCGCGGCTCTTCGATCTCGACATCGTGCTCCCGGATCTCCTGCACGAACGTGTCGTCGAGATCTCCGAACGCATGGGGGCCGACGGGGCGGTCGTCACGGCCGTGGACGAGGATGCGGCTCGCCGAGATCTCGCAGCCGCGTACGACGACGGCATACGAGCGGTTGCGGTCGCGCTGCTGCACGGGCACCGCTTCGTCGAGCACGAGCAACGCATCGCCGCGATCGCGCGGGACATCGGGTTCACGCAGGTCTCGGTGAGCCACGAGGTCAGCCCCCTGTCGAAGCTGATCGCGCGTGGCGACACGACCGTCGTCGACGCCTACCTCTCGCCGATCCTGCGTCGCTACATCGACCGCGTGGTCGCGGCGGTCGGGGAGGGGACGCGGCTCGAGTTCATGCAGTCCAGCGGCGGGCTCACGGACGCGCGGTTGTTCCAGGGCAAGGACGCGATCCTGTCGGGCCCGGCTGGCGGCGTCGTCGGGATGGTCGAGGCGGGGAGGCAGGCGGGGTTCGAGCACCTCATCGGCTTCGACATGGGCGGAACGTCGACCGACGTGACCCACTTCGACGGGGAGCTGGAACGAACCTTCGAGACGGAGGTGGCGGGCGTGCGCGTGCGCGCCCCGATGCTGCACGTGCACACGGTCGCCGCCGGTGGAGGATCGACCCTCCATTTCGACGGCG
>RCMY010003700.1_pt1 | contig 13426 bp, 11 predicted proteins | sample 2041341 | NCBI WGS metagenome assembly RCMY01 (sample SAMN09708234, study PRJNA481090) | Marine sediment metagenome, whole genome shotgun sequencing project. | reverse complement strand
GCCGAGTTCGAGGCCGATCAGCACCGGATCGTGGTCCGAGGATCGGAGGGGATCCGGAGCATAGATGGGCAGCGCACCCGACTCACGCTCGAACGAAGCTTCGCCGGGAGTGTCGGCGATGTCGTCGTTGTAATCGAAGACTCCGACCTCATCGGCGTTGATGTGCCACGCAGCCACGCCGCTCACCTGGTCGAGCAACGAGCCGTTGGCCAGCGCATGATCCAGGTAGCCAAGCTGCCCGTCGAACACGTAGCTGTAGGCCTCGGGTCCGCCGAACTGGGCGACCAGATCGGTGTAGCCGGCACCGGTGAGGGCGGTGATCGGATCCTCCATGGCATAGGAGTTGAGGTCACCGATGATCAGGACATCGGCGTCACCGCTCCCGGTCGGATCCGTCGCCAGATAGTTGGCGAGCGCTGTTGCCGCTGCCGTTCTCGTCAAGTTGCAGTTGGCCTGACCGTCGTTCAGATCGGGATCGGGAATCGGGTCCCCGGCACACGACGAGCCCTTCGACTTGAGATGGTTGACCGCCACGGTGAACCGTGCCCCGGTGGCATTCTCGACAAATGTCTGGATCAGCGCCGGCCGGTTCTTGGTGTCGATGAACGCCGGGTCGATCGAGCTGTCGAGAACGGCGTAGCCGCCGAGCGGACTGACCAACGCAGGCTTGTAGATCAGGCCGACCTTGATGGCGTCGGTTCCGATGAAGCCGGTCGGGACGAAGTCGTAGGTTCCGACTCCGGCCACGGCGTTGAGCCCTGTCACCAGATCGCCGATCGCCGTGTCGTCGTCGTTCTCGATCTCGATCACACCCAGTACCTCGGCGTCGAGTTCGATCATCGCAGCGACGATCTTGTCTCGCTGGCGTGCGAGCTCAGCCGCACTGTCGGCACCACGGCAGTCCTGGGTGCCGCTCGGGCCGCAGGGGCCGGAGCTACTGCTCGACGTCGTGTCGATCGTGGTGAAGTAGTTGAGCACGTTGAAGCTCGCCACCTGGATCCGGCCACCGACATCCTCGGGAGTGGCTGGTTCCGGATTCGCCGACGTGAACGTGTAGTCGTACACCTCAGGAATCGGCCGGATCCGCCACGCATCGGTTCCCGATGAGCCGGCGAAACTCCAGTGCATCACCCCGGTGAGGTCCGTGATGGTGTCACCACCGCGGAACTTGTTGCCCAGCGACAGACCACCCTCGGGGTAGTAGTAGGGCTCGTCTGGTCCGCCGGAGATGGCGTCGTTGTTGTCGTTGTTGTCGTCGTCGAGGATGATTCGGCGCGTCGCCAGATCATCGACGAAGGCCGCGTAACCCGCAGCGCTCGGAGCATTGTCGTGGGTGAACTGGAACGGCCGTGTTGATTCGGTCAGCACGATCTGGCCGAACCGGGCGAGCTGGAAGTACTCGCTCACGACCAGGGTGTCGGGGAACTCCACGATCATGCCTTCGGTGTTCTCGAAGGTCGCCGCGGCCAGGGTGCTGCCAGCTGCGGGCAAGTCGATGGCGACCGGTGCCGGCAGGGCATGCCCGGAGCTCTCGATTGTCGCCGTACCCGAGCCGAAGGCCATGTCGATCTGGCTCATGCCGAAGAATTCTTCTGCCTCACCGGTGACGGTGACGAGGTCGCCGGTCGCCACGACCGGGCAGCCGCCTCGGCAGTACACATAGATGCCCTCCGAGGTTGCCGGATCGGCGTCGGCGTCGGGGTCCTCTTCCTGGACGAAGAAGGCGTCGAGGGCGTCACTGCGCTCGAACAAGCTGGTGACGATGCCCTGCACGGTGACGGGACCGGTGATCGCGACCGTGGCTCCACTTCCCTGGACATCGTGGATCTTCTCGATCATCGGTGGGGCGGGGGTGCAATCGTTGGTCGCCCCGGGCGTGATCGGACGGGATCCGAGGAAGTCGACGTTGTTTTGATTCGTGTCGACGCCGTCATCGCAGCGTGAGATACCGGCGTTTGTGTCTCCAGCGTCGTCTTCCAGACCTGCTCCCGAGCCCTCGGTGTAGGGCGCTCCGGCGTCGCCTTCGTAGCTCACCGCATCGAGCAGGGTTCCAGCAGTATTTCGGAGTCCGATCGCGTCGGGCGCTCCATTCTGGATGAAGTTCGTGTCGGGGCCATCGTCGAGATCGCAGTTGGAGACGGTCGCCGAGTTGGCACAGACGACGAAATAGTCGCCGACGGCCAGAGTCACTGCGGGAAGGGTGATCGTGTCATACACGACGGCGGCCCCGCCGCTGCCGTTGACGAGCTCCAGCGTGAAACCGGTGAGGTCAGCCTCGACCGAACCCGTATTCTTCAACTCGACGAACTCGGCGGCGTCGGGACCCGGCTGGTCGTAGTCGACCTCGTTGATCACCACGACCGGCGGTGTCGGCTCACCACTGAAGGTCTGGCCGGTGTTCACGGCACCGAACGTGTTGGGCTGCGACGCCGACCACGCGAAGTCGCCCCCCATCGTGCCGATGCCCGTGAGTTGGATCGATTCGCCGACTGGACCCGAGCCGGGCTCGGTCACGCCGATGTCGGTACTGGTCATCCCGTTGGCCGGGCCCCCAACGGCGACGAAGCTGCCTTCGTAGCTCAAGAATTCGACGACCGAGCTTCCGGCGTCGACAAGCGCGAGCCCGTCAGGCGAGCCGTTCTGGATTCCGTTTGTCGGGTAGCTCACGAAGACGGTGCCGAAGCCGGCTTGCTGGTTCGGGATGACGCCCGAAAGCGCAGTCGTGTTGTACGGTGCGCCGCCGCTGCCGTTGTACAGCACGATCGACCAACCGGTGAGGTCGGTTCCGGCGGGCCCGGCAATCTCGATCGCCTCACCAGAATCGCCCCCCACGTTGTCGTAGTGGATTTCGTTGATGAAGACCGCTGGACCGGCCGCGACTGCGGCGCCTGGCATCACCACCAACAGTGCAGCGAACAGCGCCGCTGCCACCGCCGCTCTGAATCCGACTGCCGCGTTTCTGCGTTGGCTTCCGACCATGTTCGTACTCCTCATCAAGATTGGGCTTGTTGCAGATCTCTTCAGGTTCGCTGTGACGGCCAAGGCCGTTCGATCGATTCGGGGGCTATGAAAACTGGGGGGCGCCGAACCCGCCTGGTCCGGCGCCCCAGCAAGTTGTTGCTTACGGCAGTTCGTTGACCCGGTCGGTGCTCGGGGGAGCAACCGGGCTGAACGTGCCCAGGTAGTTGGTGAGGGCCTGGAGATCGTTGCCACCATCGAACCGTGGTGTCGTGATCGTGGCCAACGTCGTGAAGTTGTCGCCACCATCGGCGAGGAACGTGTTCACGGTGACGTTGTAGTTGGAACCTGGCAGTAACGGGCTCCCGTTCAACATCACGTTCGTGACGGAGATCGCCGTGCAGTTCCCGCCAGAAATCGTTCTGGCGAGATCGTAGGTGAAGCCATCCGACACACCGAGGTGCAGGAACGGACGGCTCGAACCAATCGGCTGACACTGCTCCTCGAGCATCGAAACGATCTGCGCCCCGGTCATCTCGAATGTCACCAGGGTGTTGCCGAAGGGCTGGAAGGTGAATGCCTCGCCGAAGGTGACAACGCCGTCGCCCTCGCTTGCTGACTGCAGATACGTGAGATCAGAACGCACACCTCCCGGGTTCATGAATGCGACGTCTGAATCGTTCACCGAGGCCCACCACTGCTGAGCGTCGGCGACAAGGTTCCCCGCGGCCGACTCGACACCACGGTCAGATCCTCCGACACCCCCACGGTTGATGTCGGCGGTGATCGTGCCGATCGGCGTGTTGCCACTTTCATCGAACAGCGGTTGCCACTTGTCGATGATCGCCGTGATCGCCGGGTCGGGGGCCAGATCGGCCTGCACGACGGTGTGGTTCGTCGCCGTGCTCAGGTCACGACGGACGTCCTTGGTGCGCTTGTCGAGTACGAGGTTGATCTCGGACACGACTCGACCGTAGGAGTAGGCACTCGTCACGATGCGGGGGTTCCCGGCCGAATCGTCGAGCACACAGTTGTATGGCAGGTGCGTATGGCCCGTGATCATCACGTCGATCGCCGGATCGAGCGCGTCGTTGATGGCGACGACAGGCCCGGAGATACCGACACAGGCGTCGACGTCGCCCGGAGGCGGCGTCTGTGATCCACCCTCGTGTAGCAGTACGACGATCGCTTCGACACCTTGAGCTTGCAGCTCGGGGACGAGCGCGTTTGCGGTTTCGGCCTCGTCGAGGAAGTCATAGCCCTGGATGCCGGCGGCGGCGACAAGCGTGTTGGTGGCTTCGAGCGTCATCCCGATGAAGGCGACATCGACGTTCTTGATCCGCTCGATCGAATAGGACGGCAGCGGAGTTTCTCCGGTCGCGGTTTCGACGACGTTCGCGGACAGCCACTGGAAGTCGGCGCCGGCGAAGGGTTCATTCGGGAAGTAGCAGCCGTCGACCGGGTGGCAACCGCCATCCTGCATCCGGAGCAACTCGGTGACGCCCTCGTCGAACTCGTGATTGCCCACACCGGACAAGTCGAGTTCCATGGCGTTCAGCGACTCGACCGACGGTTCGTCGTGGAAGAGACCGGAGAAGGCCGGTGAGCCACCGATGAGGTCACCCGCGGCGACGGTGAGGCTGTACTTGTTGCCCTGGCGTAGTTCGTTGAGCTTCGCCGAGAGGTACTCCCCGCCTCCGGCCGACACCCCGGCGACGGTGCCGGCGGCGCTTGCCTCGAGGTGGCCGTGGTAATCGTTGAACCCCAGGAGCTGCAGATCGATCAGCTGACCCGGCGGATCAGCCTTTCCCGGAGGGTTGGGTTTGTCGGGCTTCGCTGCGGCTGGGCTGACCAGCGCGGTCATCGCGATGATCATGGTCAGTACGACCAAAACGCGCGCTGGTCGTGAAGTTGCTCGATGGTTCATTACCACTCCTTGTGTCCTTGAGGTCCCGCTCGTGGAAACGTGGGTTGTGACGGCATGTCGATCCAATGTCAACGTGTGTCGAGAGTCACACTATGGGTTCAATCCGTGTTTGTCGACGTGTCGGCGAAGTCGGTGTCGAAGGCGAGCAGGTCGTCTTTCGTTCCCGCAACCGGGGCTTCTGCTTCGGCCAGGTCGCCTTCGTCGGTCGAGTTGAGGGAATACCCCAAGAGCTTCAGTGCAGCACCAGGCGTCTCGCGAAGATCGTCGAGCAGCGTGGTCTGACCCTCGAATTCCCTGGTTTGTCGCCGCCGCTGCCGACGATCGTGAGTTCACCTGCGACAATCCGGCCACGGTTGCGTTCAAGATCTCCCGCTGTCTTTGGGGACGTCGCCAGTCGATAGCCCTCGGCTCAATAGCCCTCGGCGCTGATCATCGCCTGCAGGAGCTCGCCGATCCCCTCGGGCAACAGAGTTTCTGGTGGGGTTTCTTCTGCTTCGGCGAGGTCGGCAAGGGTGGTCACCACTTCGGCTGGATCGAGCTGATCGGTCAGGACGATCCCGCGAACGGCAGCGTTCGTCTCGTTCGCCGACTCGTCGCCGGCATCGATGTATTCGGTGATGCCGTCCACCATGCGATCGTTGAAGCCGGTGTTGTAGGGGCCGGGGTTGATCTTGGTGACATCGATGCCGTGCGGGGCCAGTTCGCCACGCAGGCTCTTGGTGAACGCCTCGACCGCGTGCTTGGTCATCGAATACGGCGACGTGAGTGGGGAGGCGAGGATGCCTGCCACGGACGACACGTTGATGATGCGTCCCCAGCCTCGGTCTTTCATGCCAGGGATCACGGCCTGGGACATCGCAACCATGCCGAAGACGTTCACCTCGAAAACGGCTCTGACCTTTTCCATCGGCACAGTGGCCAGTGGGCCCATGACTCCCATGCCAGCGTTGTTGATGAGGACGTCGACTTCCAATTCGGCGACCTGCTCGATGTCGTCGGCGTCGGTGACGTCGAGTTTCATCGTCGTGAGCGTCGGGTGTTCTGCCCGCAACGCGTCTGCCTGTTCGGCGGTCTCGGTCGTCGCGATCACTGCGTGTCCTCGAGCGGCCAATTCGAGGGCCGCACCCTTGCCGAATCCTGAACCGGCCCCTGTCACCAGAATTGTTCGCGTGTTCATCGTTGCCTCCAGGCCGAGTGCGACGAGGTTGCCGCGTTGCGATGCTAGGTCGCCCCGGATCGTCGGGTCGGCTGAACCGAGAGACCACAGAAGTTGTGCAGATTTGAGCAGCGGGTCGGGTGGCCGTGGGACACTGACTGCATCCAGTCTTTCGGACACCGTCGGGAGCAGCGCATGATCCGAACTCGTAGCAGTTCCTGGGCCGCCACGCCGGCCTGTGTCGTGTTCCTCGCATTGTCTGCTGTCGCCTGCGGTTCGTCCGGCTCGGACGCGGCCGATACCAGCTCAGATGGGACCTCGGCCACGACCGAAGCAGCTTCGTCGGCAGCGGGTGATGCGGTGTCGATCGACGATTTTGCCTTCTCGCCGGCTTCGTTGACCGTCGAGGTCGGCAGCACGATCACGTGGACCAACGACCAGTCGAGCCCCCACACCATCACGGCCGACGACAACTCCTTCGACAGCGGGAGCATCGCCCAGGGCGAGCAGTTTGCCCAGACGTTCGACACGCCGGGGACGTTCACCTACCACTGTTCGATCCACCCCGACATGACAGCGACGATCACCGTCGAGGGGTGAGCTCGTGGCGGTCACGACCTGAGGACCCGCCCGCCGGGGGACGGGCGGGCTCAGGGCGTGGCCGTCAGGCGTTCGTGGCTTTCTCGAACTCTGAGCGGCTCATCATCCCGTCGGCATCGACGGTCTCGGCGTAGCCGGTGGAGGTGTCCTCCGGCTTCGACCTTCCGGTGAGATCCTTCACCTTTTCGGTGATGGTGGAGCGGTTACGCCACCCCCAAGCGGCGGCAGCGGACATGATGGACGTACGGAGCAGTTTCAACATGCGGATCGACGTACCCGGTGTGCACACGGCCAAACTCATGGTGGCAGACTCGCCGGTCAGATTTGCTCGAGCGGCAGGCGCGCTGCGTGCTCGAACCACGCGAGCAGTTGGGATTCGTCGAGCTCGTCGTCCTCGTAGATGTCGAGATATCGGACGTCGGGGTGCTTGGCCTTCTTCGGTGGAACCGGATCGAGCGAGGCGCCCTGGAAGAACTGGACCTGCACATACTTGGTGAAGCAACGGAACGCCGTGAACCAGCCGCCGCCGTCGAGCCCGTAGAACGGTTGATTCCACTTCACTGCCTTGTCGACATCGGGCACCGCGTGGACGATCAGCGCGTCGAGGCGTTCGCCGACGGTTCGTTTCCATTCTGGCATCGCAGCGATGTATGCCTGGACGGGGCCGTCGCCGTCGCCCTTGGGGATCTGCGGATTTCCGCCCGACAGCAGCACTGGCTCGGCGGGTGGATCTGGCTTCTCGCTGTTCATGTCAGCAGCCTTTCTGACTGGTCGAACTGTTGCCGTTGGGGTCGACAGTCTGTTGCTCGGGAAGGAGCGTTCGCAATATGTGCGTTCCGGTTGCAGGAAATCGGTTTGTCGTGGATGCTCATGCTCCGAACGCGCCGAGATTCGGCGTGACACCGACGACGATGCGCCAGCGGCGTGCATCGTGAGGACGAGATCCCGATGACGACTGCTGGATCCGACGGACGACCGAGCACCGGTCTCAAGATCGCCACGGGTCTGCTGGCCCTGCTGGTGGGTATCGGGGGCGGGGTCTACTTCTCCGGCGCGCTCGACGATGACGGCGCCGAACAAGTCGAGGGCGAGATCTTCCTGTCGCCTGCCGCCTCGGTCGGTCCGGATCCATTCAGTGCGACGCCATTGGCCGATCCGCCCGATCCCGTACTGGCCCAGCCGGTCACCTCGTCGGTCACGGTGCCTCCGCTCGACGACGCTCCAGCCCTGACCTCGAACGCAGGTGGCGAGGTGGGCTTGTACGGCGGCACACTCGACGGCGCATCGTGCGATCCCCAGCAGATCGTCGACTTCCTGGCTGCGAACCCAGACAAGAGTGCGGCCTGGGTGGCCGCCCTCGATGCCGATCCGTCCGTGGCCTTCGCCGACGGACGACGCCTGACGGTGTCGACCGTTCCCGAGTACATGGCGACGTTGACCCCTCTGGTCCTGCGCTCGGACATCCGGGTCACGAACCACGGATTCAAGAATGGCAAACAGACCGTCTTGCAGTCGGTGCTGCAGAAGGGAACGGCGGTACTGGTCGACCCCCTCGGGGTGCCGCGCGTGAAGTGCTACTGCGGGAATCCCTTGCTCCCGCCCGTGGCAAGCGGCAAGACCCCGAAGTACACCGGCGACAAGTGGGCGGACTTCGAACCGGCGGCTGTCACCGTGATCGTCGAGAACCCGACGATCATCACCATCTTCGTCGTCACCGACCTCGGGACCGGGACGCTGTTCGATCGACCGATCGGTACCAAGGGAGCAAACGACACCCCGAACGCCACGTCTTCGACAACCGCGCCGACGACGGTGCCCGGCGGCTCGACCACCGCCTCCACGACCACCGCCTCGACCGCCCCGTCGTCGACCGACTCCACGACGTCCACCACGACCTCGACCACCGCGCCGACGACCACGACGGCCCCGGCATCGGCCGCTGCGCTCTCGGCCCCGAGCATCGCCCGTGAGCCGAGTGTGGATCAGTCCTGTCCTGCACCCTTCGAGGGCTACCAGATCTCCGGGAGCTACAGCGTCACCCCGGGGGCCGGGCTCCGAGCCATCTTCCACGAGGCAACCGACGTCACCGGCGACATGGTCATCACCACCACGGGTGGCGACGACGGCACCTATACATGGATCGTCTGCGGCGAGCCCGGATACACCTACTCGATGACGCTGGAAGACTCAGGCGGAGCCGTCAGCGCTCCGGTCACGGTGACGGTGTCCTAGCACCTCGCCCTCGGTCAGACCCACCTCTCCAGTCGACTCGCTCGACTGATCGCAAGGACACGACGTGACAGACCAGAATCCTCCATTCGATCCCACGACCCAGCAACCCCAGACGGGGCAGGAATGGGCGCCGCACCAGCAGCCGCAGCCGGCCACCGCTCCGCAACCCAGGTCGAGTTGGCCGGCGGTGCTGGGCATCGGAGTGGTGATGTTGCTGATCGGCGGGGCCATCGGATACTTCGGCGGGCCGTTGGTGTTGGACGACGACGAGTCGATCGAGGTGGCGGCGACCGGTGAGGCGGCCACGACGCCCACGACTGCCACATCGACCACCGCTGCCCCGGCCGAGAGCACCACGGTGCCGCCGGTGTCGAGCGTCGACGTCTGGACCGGGCCCGACGGCACCTTCCAGGTGGAACTCCCCGCCGGCTGGGAGGTGGGTGCCGACTTCTACGGCGTCGGCCAGCGAGCCCTCGTCGCCAGTCCCGACCAGAGCGGTGACAGCTACGACGCCGGATTCGTCTCGGTCGTCAACGATCGTCGACCCGGGTTGACTCCCGAGAGCTATCTCGCGCAGGCGAGTGAGTCCACCAAGTGCACCTCGGCGCCGACCACCCAGCCCTACGCCGAGGGCGGATTCACCGGATTGCTCACCGTCGAGACTGGTTGTCCCAACGGATACGAACTCTCGCTGGTGACGGTGACCGCACCCGACGGCAGCGTGATCGCGGTCCGTCAGGCCGTCAAAGACGGCGACACCGCGGCCCTCGACCGTGCCCTTGCGACGTTCTCCACCTCGGTGGCCACCACCCAGGTCGCCAGTGTCCGCTGCAGCGATCCAGCTCCCTCCGATGACGCGGGCTTTCCCGTCAGCGTGCTGTTCGTCAATCATTTCGAGACAACCATCAGCTTCGGCTATCTCGATCCATCGACTGCCGAAGTGGCAGACGCGACGACGCTCGAACCCGGCTTCACCAGCAACCCCTACGCTCGCGAAGGTGACGTCTATCGGTTCACCCTCCCCAGTGGCCCGGCCGACCACACCCTGACCGCCGACCCGATCCAGTGCGTCGTCGTGACGCCGGCCGGTTTGGTCTCCGTCGACAACTGAGCGAGCCCGGCTCCAACACCGTTCTCGATCGGCGCGAATTCGGTGGTCGGTTCACTGCTCGCGCATACCCGAGTTCCGGTTTCGGGCGCACACCAGAGGAGTGTTCACGACGAGTCCCGCCCGGCGGGCTTCTGTGCATAGGTCTCTCGGTGGTAGGCCGCCGTGGCGAGATCGGCCGCCGACTCCTCGTCGAGGATGATCGTGGCGTGAGGGTGGAGTTGGAGCGCCGATGCCGGAACCATCGCCGTCAGGGGCCCCTCGACCATCAGGCGGATCGGCTCGGCTTTCGCGGACCCAGTTGCGATCAGCACCACGTGTCGAGCATCCAGAATCGTTGCGATGCCCTGCGTGATCGTGTGGCGGGGAACGAGGTCGAGGTCGCCGCCGAAGAAGCGGGCGTTGTCTCGCCTCGTGGTGTCGGCCAGCATCTTTAATCGAGTGCGCGACATCAGCGACGAGGTGGGTTCGTTGAAGCCGATGTGACCGTTGCGCCCGATCCCGAGAATCTGGAGATCGATCCCACCCGCTTCTTCCAGCAGCTGCTCGTACCGAGAACCGGCTGTGTCCAGGTCGCGAGTCGATCCGTCGGGACCGGCCAGCGCCGAGCTCGGTAGATCGATCTGCGATGTGAGCTCCCGTTCGATGAATCGCCGGTACGACTCGGGGTGATCGTCGGGTAGCCCGACGTATTCGTCCAGCAGGAACGCACGCGTCTGGGCGAAGCTGAGCCGGCCGGCAGCGCAGCGAGCAATCAGCTCGCGATACATGGGCTGCGGCGAGCTGCCGGTTGCGAGCCCGATCGCCGAGGCCGGGTTGCGAGCGAGTTGCGCTTCGACGAGGTCGGCACCGATCGAGCCTGCCTGTCGGGGACTGGAGGCGATGATGACTTCCATATGGTGCCAACCCTTCTCTCGCCCAGACGACAAGTTGCCGCATTCACCGTCGACTCGAACGATAGCTGCGAACGCTCGCTGGCCTCGGCCCCGGCAATCCGATGCTTCGATTCGACCGGTCGGACTCCCTGACCTGCTGCGACTTGGCCTCTTCAGGAGCTGGGTACAATCGGTCGGTGGCCGAGCTTCAGACACTCAAGGACTGGTCGGGACGACGATGGTGGTTCGCCACCGCGATGGCGGTGGTCAGCGCCCTTGCCATCGGACTGCCCACCGACGTGATTCCCAATCCTGTGTTCGGGCGCCAGGGAACACCAGTCGAGCCGTGGGCCATTCCGGTGCTGGTGATCACCGCGCTGCTCAGTGGCTTGCTCTTCGCCACGTACTTCCGAGACGGCACGACCCCCGATGCTGACGACCTCGTCGAACTCGACCAACCGAGCCGGTTCGGCAGTCTCGGCGGCCTGCTGTCGTTCTTCGCCGTCGGCTGCCCCATCTGCAACAAGCTCGTGGTGATCGCCCTCGGCACGTCCGGTGCGCTGACCTGGTTCGCTCCGGTTCAGCCCTACCTGGGCGTGATTGCGCTGGGTCTGCTGGCGTGGGCCCTGCGAGTCCGCCTACGCGGCGAGGTCTCGTGCGCCGTGACCGTCGGCTGAGCAGACCGGCGAGCAATGTCGCCGACGGATCAGCCGAACTCGGGATCGAGAGCCCTCGGTTTGATCCGGCGGATGAGGGCTTCTTGGGTCATCGAGGCCACGAGACTGCCGTCGATGGCATGGATGCTGCCCCGGACCAGGCCACGCGAGTTCTGGTTGCTGACGGCATGGAAGTCGAAGTACATCCACTCGTCGACCTTCACCGGACGATGAAACCAGACCGCATGATCGAGGCTCGCCGACATCGTCTCGGTGAACGCAGATTGCCAACGCTCGCCCAGTGTCGGCACGGCGGCGGCGGTGACCGCGCCCATGTCGGTCGCGAACGTGAGCGCACAGGTGTGGAGGAATCGATCGTCGGGGAGTGGCGACTTTGCCTTGACCCAGACTCGGCGCGTGGACGAGTAGACGCCGTCGGGCCCTGGGGTTGCCGGACCGAGTTCTCGAGAATGGAACGGTGAACGGTCCAGCCACTCGGCATGCAGGTCGTCTCGTGGGACCCGGTCGGCGGCGTCGTCGGGGTGTCCGGCCTCGGGAGGGAGGGCGAGCTGGTAGTCGGTCTCGTCTTCTTCGAACTTGTGGAAGCTGGCGGTCAGGTTGAAGATCGCCTCACCGAACTGGACGGCGACGACTCGTCGGGTGGTGAATGATCGGCCGTTGCGGATCCGTTCGACATGGAAGACGATCGGTCGCCCGGGCACACCGCCGCGCAGGAAGTAGCCGTGCATCGAGTGCGGAAAGTGGTCGACGTCGACGGTGAGGGTGGCCGCCCGCAGGGCTTGGGCAGCCACGAGTCCGCCGAACACTCGTTGATTGTGACGCTCCGCCGGGTTGTGGCCCCGATACAGATCGACATCGAGTTCTTCCAGCGTCAGCTGGTCGAGCAAGGTGTCGACCTGCGAAGTATCAGCCATGCCCATGTGTAGTCGGCCGGTCCGAAGGGCCGCAACCGGCGCAACGACAGCTCATGAGGGTGACGTCGTCGGCTGGATCAAGACCGTTGCACGCTGTTAGAGGAGCATCCTCGCCAGGTCCGCGGCCTCGACCTCGGCTTGGTTGATCAACGCAACCATTTCGTCGGTGGGCAGGCCCAGAACGGTCGATCCGTATTCGACGGTGAAATCGTCCCCGGACACATCGACTTCCCGAATCGCAGAAGCGACATGGGCCGGCCGGAGCGCCGGTTCGGACCCTTCGTGGTGGCTCCTCATGAAGTCGACGAGTTCGCAGGGGAACCCCCAGTTCGAACTCATCCATGCGGCAACGTCGCCATGGTGCCAGCCGAAGGAGCCGACCTCGAGATTGGTGAGGTCCTCGCTGGAGTTGTGCCACTGACCCAGGATGGCATCGTACGTTGCTGCGTTCAGCGCGAGCACGGGGATGGCCATGTCCTGGAGGAGCGCAGCGGTGAAGTTCTCGGATCGGCGAGTCGGGTCGACGCGCTGAGCCAACAAGCTGGCCAAGGTTGCCCTCTTGGCCGCCGTCGACCAGAAGCGGTGATGCTCATAGTGCTCGCATGCCGGGTGTGGGAGCACGCTCCCGGTGCCAACCGAGATCAGGAGCGCCTCGAGTTGATTGCGGCCGAGCATCATGGCGGCCTGGTGCACACTCGTGATGGTGGAGCGAGGCGCCATCCATGCGGAATTCACGAGACGAAGCATGCGGGCAGAGACGCCCGGGTCGAGTTCGATGACTGCGGACACCTTGCCCATGTCGATGTCGGCATCGGTGAGAAGGTCGAGGGCATGTGACACGAGCGATGGAAAGCTCGGCGGTTCGTAGCCGCCGAGTTCCTCGACGAAGTCGAAGGTCTTGCTCGGCTTCCGGGCGCGGCTGAGGAGCCGCCTCATGACGTGCCTCCGTCGGCACGTGCCGGTGTATGTGGCATCAGTC
>RCMY010003698.1_pt1 | contig 13427 bp, 11 predicted proteins | sample 2041341 | NCBI WGS metagenome assembly RCMY01 (sample SAMN09708234, study PRJNA481090) | Marine sediment metagenome, whole genome shotgun sequencing project. | reverse complement strand
GCCATGCTGGACGACAAGGATGACATCCACCCGCTCTTTCACGGAGCCCCAAAGACCACCGAATTTCGCAAGTTGCGAAAGCGGATCATTCGGCATGTTCGTGAGGCCATCGATCGATACGGGATGATCGAACGGGATGCGCGCTGGCTTGTATGCCTGTCGGGCGGCAAGGACAGCTATACGCTGCTTGCCGCGCTCTACGAGCTGAAATGGCGCGGTCTGCTGCCGGTGGAGATATTGGCCTGCAATCTGGATCAGGGTCAGCCGGGGTTTCCAGCCACGGTTTTACCAGCTTTTCTTGAGAAAATGGGCGTGCCGCACCGCATAGAATATCAGGACACCTACTCCGTCGTGATGGACAAAATCCCACAAGGGCGGACGTTTTGTTCCCTATGTTCGCGGCTGCGGCGTGGTCATTTGTACCGGATCGCCCGCGAAGAAGGTTGCTCGGCAATCGTACTGGGACACCACAGAGACGACATTCTCGAGACCTTTTTTATGAACCTGTTCCACGGCGGTCGGTTGGCCACGATGCCGCCAAAGCTGGTTAACGAAGAAGGCGATCTCCTTCTTTACCGCCCCCTTGCCCATGCCGCAGAAGCGGATTGCGAACGATTTGCGCGCGCGATGAAATATCCGATCATCCCTTGCGATTTATGTGGCAGCCAAGACGGCCTTCAACGCCAGCAAGTCAAGGCAATTTTGGATGGTTGGGAAGCCAACAGCCCTGGACGCCGCCAAGTGATGTTTCGCGCCTTGATGAACGCCAGACCATCGCACCTTTTGGACCCCGAACTCTTCGACTTTCAGGGGTTAGAACGCTCGGTTGGTCCCAAAGCCTAGCGGTATTAACCGGATGTACAGTCTCGTCAGCTAATTGGGCAGAAATCTCATTTGGCTTGGAGAACTCTGTGCGCAGCAAAATCGCAGAATCGAACGGTTTCAACGCCCGTAATGCGGTCTTTTGGCTGGTCGCGGGCTACCGCCCGATTGCATTGATCCCCTTTTTCCTTGTCGCCACCTATTGGTTGGCGGGCGAACACACGATGACCGTGGTGGCCGCCGTTTTACCTGCTTCAGCCGTCATTTTGTCGCTCCTCGCGAATCGTCATCTTGACGAAACCGGCAGCGGGCTAACCACGCGGTCGCTTGAAACGGCTGAAACCTGGCTGAACAACCGAATGGAGAATGCCGAAGAACGGGCCAAGGCGACGGTCATGTCCGTGACGGTCGACAACCTTGACCGGCTTGAGGAACGGGTTGGCGTTGCCATGAACGACGCAATCATTGCAGAACTTGGCCTTCGTTTGCGCGAACATCTGCGGGGCGCAGACCTTGTGACACGGGGAATGAAGTCCGACTTTCTGATTTGTCTTGACGACATTCGATCCCCCGAAAGCGAAAGTTTGCTTCACCTGTCAAGACGGCTTCAAACCTGCCTGGACGAACCGTTTAGAAATGGCGAAGTCAGAGTTTATTGTTCAATTACCATTGGTATCGCGCGCGCAGGCCAGTTGGAGGCTCCGACAGCGGGCATATTGATCCGCGCGGCAGAAGCGGCCAATCGCGAAGCTCGTAACGAGGGGCCCGGCGCAGTCAGATTGTACAAATCAGCATATGGAAAGGCGCCTCGCGTTGACAATGATCTCACAAGTCAACTGGCGTCGGCCCTTGAGAACGGCGAGATCATAGCTTGGTATCAACCACAAATTTCTACGCATACGGGCGAAATTTCAGGCTTTGAGGCCCTTGCCCGTTGGGAACATCCGACACGCGGCCTAATTTCCCCAGCCACGTTTCTTGGGTTGATCGATAAACTCGGGCTTTCGCAACGGTTGGCGGAAGTCGTCTTGACCCACGCCCTTAGCAGTTTGCGAACATGGGACCGCGCGGGACTTACCGTGCCATCCGTCTCGGTCAATTATTCCGAGGAAGAGCTTAAGAACCCCCGGCTGCCGGAATTCATAAAATGGGAACTTGAACGCTACGAGTTGAAACCAAACCGCCTGACAATTGAAGTTCTCGAAAATGTTATCGCCAAGTCGCAAGACGATATCATCGCGCGGAATTTGCGCGCATTGTCGGACATGGGCTGCCAGATTGACCTCGATGATTTTGGCACCGGCTATACAAGTATTCTCAATATTCGGACGTTCTCGGTGTCGCGGCTGAAAATAGACCGACGGCTCATAGCGCGCATCGACGTTGACCAAGACCAGCGCGCGCTGGTTTCAGCATTGCTCGCCATGTCCGAACAATTGGGTATCGAAACACTTGGCGAAGGTGTCGAAACGGCCGAAGAACACGCCATGCTTGCGCAACTTGGATGCGATCATATTCAAGGCTTTCATCTGGCCCGCCCCATGCCGCGCGGTGACAGCATAAACTGGATTTCGGACTATTGCATGGATTTGGAAGACAGAAGTGTGCTCTCGAATTTTCCAACAAAGACGTCGGGCGAGCAGTAGCCTGCAAATACGGTCCAAAACCCGCATCAATCGGGCCTGAATTTCCCTGTGTCACCCAATCGCGACCGAAAGCGCTTGACCTTTGGGCCGTCCGGCGGTTGAACCACCTGCAATCCAAAAAACCACCAGGTGGCGCGCGATGGACGACCAGAACAGAAACCTTCTGCTGGCTATGGTACTCAGTACAGCCGTGCTCTTCGTATGGTTTGTCTTATTCCCGCCCCCAGAAACGGCAGCACCAACAGCTGTGACCGAGAACGGCGTGGTTGTCCTTCCAGACGCCGACGCCGGGACAGGCGCCCCTGTTGCGGCGGATGCAGGCAACGCCGCACCTGCGGCCCCCCAGACAAGCACGGCGACCGCTCCGCGGTTGGATATCGCTTCGGATAGCCTTTCGGGTTCAATCTCGCTGGCAGGGGGACGCATCGACACGCTGTTTCTCAACGACTACGAAGAAACACGGGGGAGTTCGGAAAAAGTCGAGCTTCTTGCGCCGATCGGTGCAGAACAGCCATACTACACACTGTTCGGCTGGGCCCCTGGCGGAAATCTGACGGGTGCAGATGTTCCGGGTCCGGACACGGTTTGGTCAATTGAAACGGGCGAAACGCTGACAACGGATACTCCCGTCGTTTTGCGCTGGGAAAGTCCGACCGGCCTTATTTTCCGAAACACAATATCGATCGATAAGAAGTTCATGTTTTCAGTGGCACAAGCTATTGAAAACCCGACGGATGCTGCTGTCCGCGTCGCCCCCTACGGCATCGTCGCGCGGCACGGCGAACCACAAGATCTGCGCGGATTTTTCATTCTGCACGAAGGTGCAATCCAAATGGTCGACGGTGTCCTGGCCGAAATTGACTATAACGACATCCCCGGAGAGACCTCAGAAGCCCAGATCACCGAAAGCGGCTACGTTGGTTTCACAGATCACTACTGGATGACGGCGCTGGTCCCGGCAGAGAACACACCTCATACGTCGCGCATTCAATACGTGGCCGGTTCAGACGTTTATCAGGCCCTCACGGTATATCCGACGATGAGTATCGCGCCGGGCGCATCACAGGCCACGACCACACGGGTCTTTGCCGGTGCAAAGGAATGGGACACCATCCGCAATTACGAAGCCGGGCGCGATATTGTCGGCCTTAAAGCCTCCGTTAAGTACTTCTTTGGATTTGCTGACCAAACCGGCATCAATGGATTTGTCGAATCGATCGATTGGGGCCTTTTCCAATTCCTGACCAAGCCGATTTTCTTCGTTTTGCACGAATTGAACCTGCTCATCGGGAACATGGGCTTGGCCATCATTGCATTGACCCTTCTGATCAAAGCTCTGCTCTTTCCGCTCGCTCGAAAGTCCTACATTTCGATGGCGAAGATGAAAGAGCTGCAGCCAGAAATGGAGAAGATCAAAGAGCGCACAGGCGACGATCGACAAAAACTACAGACAGAAATGATGGGCCTCTACAAAAAGGAAAAGGTGAATCCGGCCTCAGGCTGTTTGCCAATTCTTCTTCAGATTCCAATCTTTTTCTCACTTTACAAAGTGATCTTCGTCACCATCGAACTGCGCCACGCACCATTTTTCGGCCCCTTCCAAGACCTAAGCGCGCCCGATCCAACCTCGATTTTCAACCTGTATGGCCTGCTCCCTTATGGCGCGCCTGATCCGGGTAGTATTCTGGCGTTGGTTTTCATCGGGATTCTGCCGCTTTTGTTGGGCGTCTCGATGTTCATGCAACAAAAGCTGAACCCGGCCCCGACGGATGCCACACAGGCGATGATTTTCGCGTGGATGCCATGGGTCTTTATGTTCATGCTCGGCGGTTTCGCCAGCGGGCTCGTGGTTTACTGGATTGCCAACAACACCATCACATTCGCGCAGCAATATACGATCATGCGTAGCCATGGGTACAAACCCGACATTTGGGGCAATATTCGCAAGGGCACGAAGGCCGTCGAAAACGACAAGAAAAACGCGGATAACAAGGATGCCGAACCATCCAAGAAACCGGACCCGAAGTCTAAAAAACCGGACCCGAAGTCCAAGAAGCCGGATCCGAAGTCCAAGAAATGACGTCCACGGTCTCCCAAATCTTGCGGCACCCTTTGAAGTCTATTGGCCGCGAAGACCTAAGCGAAGTCCAGCTATCGGCCGGTAAATGGCTGCCCTTCGATCGAAAGTGGGCCGTTGCACACGAGCGGTCAAAGCTGGACGGCGGATGGGCGAAGAAGTCCAACTTCTTGCGCGGGGTCGCTGCGCCAACGCTGATGGCTGTTGAGGCCAAACTCGACACAACAACAAAGACGCTGACGCTGTCACATCCCAATCGAGACGCGATTTCGGTGAATATGACCACGCCGGAAGGCGAAACCGCGCTGCTGGAATGGCTGCGAGCACTTTGGCCGATTGACTTGCCATCACCGACTGCGATTTACCGCGCCGAAAAAGCGCATCTGACGGATGTCCCTGAACCCTGGATCGCAATCAATTCCATTGGCTCTCTAAAATCACTGGCCAAACAGGTGGGAAGTCCCCTGTCCCGGCACCGATTTCGCGCCAATATCTGGGTCGACGGGATCACGGCATGGGACGAGGCCAAATGGGTCGGGAAAACTTTGCGCATCGGCGGTGCAACTTTACGGGTCACGTCGCAGATCACGCGCTGCAAGGCGACCATGGCCAATCCCGAGACGGGCCAACGCGACGCCGACGTCCTCGGCACTTTGAACGACCTTGGGCATCAGGAATTTGGCGTTTACGCCGAAGTCATCGAAAGCGGCAAAGTTGCTGTAGGCGCAATGGTTGAGGTGCTCTGATGAAGATGACATTCCCGATTGCGTCGTTTGAACCAAGCGAACTTGAACTCGGTCGCAAGCTTTTTGCAGGCGAGACCGAGTTTCTCAAGGGCGTAGTCGCGATGGACGGCCTTCCGCCATCTGACAAGCTAGAAGTTTGTTTTGCCGGACGCTCGAATGTCGGAAAATCAAGCTTAATCAACGCATTAACTGGCCGAAAAGGTTTGGCGCGGGCATCGAACACGCCCGGACGCACCCAAGAAATTAACTTCTTCACGCTTGGCGACGAACGCTACCTCGTCGACTTGCCCGGCTATGGCTTTGCAAATGCGCCTGTAAAAGTCGTCGAAAAATGGCAACGCTTGCTCAAGTCCTATCTTGCGGGGCGGCAGAATTTGCGTCGCGCGTTTGTGCTGATTGATGCGCGCCACGGCGCCAAAGCAGTCGACGAAGAAATCTTCGCACTGCTGGACACCACTGCCGTGACGTTCCAGGCGGTGTTGACCAAAGCCGACAAAGTCAAAGCCAACGACCGCGACGCCGTTTTGGCGCAGGTGCGCGCCGCCCTGTCTAAACACCCTGCCGCTTTCCCCGAAATCGTCCTGACCTCTTCGGAGAAGGGCGACGGGATTGACACGCTTCGCGCCATCATCGCAACGCTGACTTGAGCCCGGTCACCGAAACCTCTAACCAAGCGGCAAGAGGATTATCATGAGACCCCGCGACATGAACCGCGACTGGATCGCCACTGCCCGCACGCTAAGCCAGGCACTGCCCAACTTGCAGCGCTACGATGGCGCGACCGTGGTCATCAAGTTTGGTGGTCATGCGATGGTCGATGACGATGCGATGGATAGCTTTGCCCGCGACATCGTGCTGATGCGTCAGGTCGGCGTAAACCCAGTGGTGGTCCACGGCGGCGGGCCGATGATCAATGAAATGCTGGCGCGTCTCGGCATCAAATCCGAATTTGTGAACGGCAAACGTGTGACTGACGCCGCGACGGTCGAAGTCGTCGAGGCGGTTTTGTCAGGCGTCGTGAACAAGCGCATCGTGCAGGCGATAAATGCCCAAGGCGGTCGCGCTGTCGGCTTGTCGGGCAAGGACGCGAACCTGATGTTTTGCAAGCAAACCGATCCCGATCTCGGGTTCGTCGGCACGCCGTCCAAGATGGACCCGACCATTTTGCGCACCTTAACCGATGCCGAATACATTCCCGTCGTCGCGCCCCTTGGGGCTGGATACGATGGCAAAACCTACAATGTGAACGGCGACACCGCAGCAGGAGCCATTGCCGCCAGCCTCGACGCTGACCGCCTGCTTCTTTTGACCGACGTCGAAGGCGTGAAGGACGCCGAAGGCAATGTCCTCACCGAAATCACACCCGATCAAATTCTTGCATTAACCAAGGACGGCACAATTTCCGGTGGGATGATCCCAAAAACCGAAACCGCGCTTGCGGCCATCTCTGACGGCGTTCGTGCCGTGGTTATCCTTGATGGTCGCGCCGCGAACGCCTGCCTTCTGGAACTGTTCACAGATCTCGGCGCAGGCAGTCTTATCCGTCCGATCAGATGACTTACGCGGCCATCGAGGAACGCGTCCAAGCCGACGCACTCGAAATCTTCGGGGCCTTTCACACGGACACGTCCGACGATCTCGACGCGACAAAAACCGTCGTGCTTCTTGGCCCGCGCGAGCCCGGCTTCTGGAACGCTTTCACCGCATCGCCCGAGTATTTGGACCGATCCTCCGACCCTCTTGACCGCTGGTCAGCACGCGTCATCGGACAGGCCGCCCAAGACCTTGGCGGTGAGGCTCGATTTCCATTTGGCGACCCTGTGCAACCGTTCTTGTCGTGGGCCGTCCGCTCCGGGCGGGCATGGCCGTCCCCGGTACATCTCCTTGTCCATGACACCGCAGGCCTCTGGGTTTCATATCGCGGAGCGCTCTTGCTGCCGGAACGGCTTCAAATACCAAAGACGGGCGCAAAGCCCTGCGACACATGCCAAAACCCGCCCTGCCTCACTGCATGCCCTGTGGCGGCCCTTCAAGGCGATGACTACGACCTCGATGCCTGCCACGGCTTTCTGGACACCTTAGAGGGTCAGTCCTGCATGAAACGTGGCTGCGCGGTACGCAGCTCTTGCCCTCAAAGCCAAAAATATCACAGGGTAGACGCACAAAACGCTTTTCATATGGACCAGTTCCACCCATGCCGCTCACGCTGATCCTGACACGCCACGCGAAATCAAGTTGGGGCGACCCGGATGTTGACGACTTTGATCGCATCCTAAACGGTCGCGGGCGGCGTTCATCGGATGCAATCGGCGCGTGGCTTGCCGCCCGTGGCCATCTCCCGGATGTCGTGCTGGTGTCCGACGCAAAGCGCACGGTCGAAACCTGGAGCCGCATGGCGCATCACTTTCCCAACACCGCGACCATGACCAGCAACCCCGGCCTCTACCTCGCCAGCGCCACCACAATCCTTGGCGTCTTACGCACTCAGGCCGACCCTGTCTGCATGCTGATATGCCACAATCCGGGCATTGCGGACTTCGCGTCTCGTATCGCCACAAAACCACCCTCGCATCCGCGCTTCGAAGACTATCCGACTGGCGCCACTTCGATCATCCGGTTTGAAAATAAGCGGTGGAGCGATGTCACATGGGGCAACGGTCAAGTCGAGGATTTCATTGTCCCCCGCGACTTGATCGACTGACAAAAAAAGACCGGACAAACGCCCGGCCTTCTTCTTGGTGAAAATACTCAAAAACCGCGGCGCGCCAAAAGCGCGGCGCAATCAGTGCCCGAGGATCTGGCTCAGGAACAACTTCGTACGATCCGACTGCGGGTTGTTGAAGAACGCTTCCGGCTCATTCTGCTCAACGATCTGTCCGACATCCATAAAGATCACCCGGTTCGCAACCTGCCGCGCAAAGCCCATCTCGTGGGTCACACACAGCATCGTCATGCCTTCTTCAGCAAGCTCGATCATCGTATCAAGCACTTCCTTGATCATCTCCGGATCAAGCGCCGAAGTTGGTTCGTCAAACAACATGATCCGTGGCCGCATACACAGCGAACGCGCAATCGCCACACGCTGTTGCTGACCGCCCGAAAGCTGGCCGGGATACTTATTCGCCTGATCGGGGATTTTCACCTTCTCAAGAAAATGCATCGCGGTTTCTTCGGCTTCTTTCTTGGGTGTCTTGCGGACCCAGATCGGTGCCAGCGTGCAGTTTTCCAAAATCGTCAAATGCGGGAAGAGGTTGAAGTGCTGGAAGCACATGCCGACCTCCGACCGAATTTTGTCGATGTTCTTCAAATCCGACGACAACAACGTGCCGTCCACCTCAATGGACCCGGCCTGATGCTCTTCCAGTGCATTGATGCACCGGATCAGCGTCGATTTGCCGGACCCCGAAGGGCCACAGATGACAATCCGTTCGCCCCTTTGGACCGTCAGGTCGATGTCGCGCAGCACGTGAAACGTACCGAACCACTTGTTCATGTTCTGGATGGTGATCGCAACTTCATCCGAAACTTGCAATTTGGCGGCTTCAGCCATGGTGGTGCTCCTTACCGGTGTTCTGTTTGCAGCTGGCGTTCAAGCCACTGCGAATATTGCGAGATGGAGTAGCAGACGACAAAGAACAGCAGCGCTGCAAAGCCGTAGACTTCCCAATAAATGCTGATCCAATCCGTCGATTGTTGGATCGGGCCACGGATCATGCCGACGATGTCGAACATCGAAATCACCGAAACAAGCGTGGTATCTTTGAACAGACCCACAGCCACGTTCACGATGCCCGGGATCGAGATTTTCAACGCCTGCGGCAAGATGATCAACTGCGTCGCCTGGGCATAGTTAAGCCCCAGACTGTCCCCCGCTTCGTATTGACCCTTTGGCAAAGCGGCCAAGCCGCCCCGGATCACCTCGGCGATATAGGCCGACGAGAACATCGTGATCATAATGATCACGCGCAGGATCAAATCAAAGTTGGTTTCTGGCGGCATGAAATAGGCCAGCATGACGTTGGCCACGAACAACAGCGTGATAAGCGGCACGCCCCGGACGAACTCGATGAAGACCACACAGACGCCCTTGATCAGTGGCATATGTGACTGCCGACCAAGTGCCAGTATGATGCCCAGCGGCACCGAGAGTGACACACAGACGGTGCCAAGGATCATGCAGAGCATGAAACCACCCATATCCCGTGACGGCACTGCCTCAAGCTCCAGCGGGATGATGCTGTTGAATGCGCCCGACACCGGTCCAAGCAGATAGGCCAGCATCACGTAGATCGCGAAGAACGCCGTGACGATTGCCACCAATCCGCCGTCTTCGGCGCTTTGGTAAATCGCATACCCCACGAAGATGCCCATCGGGATCACGCAGACATAGGTAAATATGCCCGCCGCCCAGAACACGACATAAGGGATGACGCTTAGGCCGGACCCTCCGATGTTGCTTGCGATAAAGACAAGCTCGCCCGCACCCTTAAACAACAGCCATGCAAGTCCAAGACCCGAAATCAGGCCAACCACACCCGCCAATATCTGACGCGTGTTGAACCCCATGTTACCGACAAACTTGAAGACCAACCCGGTCGCGATGACTGCTGCCGCAACCATAACCGGAAGCCACAACGTGCCGCCCCAGATCAGCCAATATGCCAAGAACGGATAGATGGCCGTGAAGATAAGCATCTTGCGCGGCAGGTACTTGCCAAACAACGCAGGCGCCGCCGCAACCAGCAGCAGCAGGAACGCTAAAAAGGGGCGCCAGTAGGCGTCTTGCGGATACTTAAAGCCAAAGACCAAATGGTCCCAGCGATCCACAAGAACCGCAAAACAGGCCCCTGTCTTGCCTGCCAGAATGTCCCGGCATTCGCGGATCGAATCTGCATCCCAAACACCGTTGTAGAACCAAGGCGCTGCCCCGGTGACGATGCGAATGACGATATAAAGCGCGATCAGCGTCATGATGGTGTTGAACCACCCTGAAAACAGATTTTCGCGCATCCATTTTACAGCTCCCGCTTCCTTCATCGGAGGCGGCGAAGATGGGATTTCTGTTGTGCGCACGAAGGCGACGGACTGCGCATGTGTATCGCTCATATCAACGCTCCTGCAGCTTCATGCGGTTGTTGAAAATGTTCATAAAGAACGAAATCAACAGCGACACTGTGAGATAAAACAACATCAACAAAAGGATCGTCTCGATGGCGCGACCCGTTTGCAGCAACGTAATGCCGCCAAGTGTGCCGGTGACATCCATATAGCCCACGGCAATCGCCAACGACGAGTTCTTGGTGATGTTAAGGTATTGCGAAATCAGCGGCGGGATAATCACCCGAAGCGCCTGCGGAAGAACCACAAGGCTCATGATCCGTCCGGGCCGCAAACCAAGCGCACCTGCGGCCTCTGTCTGACCCTTCGAGATCGCCAGAATACCGGCGCGGACGTTTTCCGCAATGAAGGCGCCTGTATAGATCGCAAGCGCAAACCAAAGCGCGATAAGCGATCCAAGGATGGTAATGCCGCCGCGGAAGTTAAATCCCTTCAGTTCGGGATAAGATAACGTGATCGGATTTCCGAGAACGAGCTGCGCCAGGATCGCAGGCACAAAGAACAACGCAAGCGTTGGCCACAAAACCGGAACCATTTTGCCGTGATCAAAAAGTTGCTTTCGTGAGTACCGGCGGAACATGAATATCCCGACAATCGACAGCAGGAAAACCGCGACCACGAACATCGAACCATCGCCCCAAATGGGTTTGGGCAGGTAAACGCCCCGGTTTGTCACAGCGATCGTGTCAAATAACATCATCGACGCGGTGGCGTCGTCGCCTCTGAAATCGCTCGGCGACGGGGCCACGTTAATCATGACCGAGAATATAATCAGGATCCATATAAGCACAGGCACATTGCGGAACAGCTCGACATAGACCGCCATGATCTTGCTGACGATCCAGTTGTTCGACAAGCGCAGCACGCCCGCGACCACGCCAAAGATAGTGGCGGTGATACAAGCAAGGAATGCAACGAGCAGTGTATTGAGAAGTCCCACAACAGCTGCACGCCCATGGCTGGACTGGCTGTCATATTCGATGAGGCGCTGGTTAATATCGTATCCAGAAGGCTCCCCCAAGAAGGAGTAGGAGATATTGAGGCCGGCGGCCGTCAAGTTTCGCACCAGATTTCCGCCGACAAACGCCATAAAGGCGATGATGGCGACAAGTGCAATAAACTGAAAAGTAAAAGATCGATAACGCGTGTCGTTCAAAAGCATTGAAAGCTTGAATGACCCGCTTGATGCCGTGACCGGCTGGTCGGCAAGTGTCGTCATGAGTGACGTTCCCCGTCGAATTGGCGCTTATTTTCGCACTCTTATCGGTGCATGCGCGGTCCAATATCTGGCCTTCTCGGTAGACCGGAAGGCAAAAGGGCGCGGTGTGAACCGCGCCCTCATTTTAGGTTTTAACGGAACGGTGGCGAGTAAAGAAGTCCGCCGTCGGTCCACTGAGCGTTCAGGCCACGGGACAGCCCGATCGGTGTAGCTTCACCGATGGTCTTCGAAAAGATCTCACCGTAGTTACCAGCAACGCCGATGGCATTCACGGCCCAATCGGAGCTAAGACCCAGCATGCCGCCAAGGTCGCCTTCGCTACCCAACAGGCGGTTGATTTCCGGGCTATCAGTACCGGCAGCAAGCTCAGCAAGGTTAACAGACGTCACACCAAGCTCTTCTGCTGCGATCAGTGCGTTAAGCGTCCAGCGTGCAATGTCACCCCATTCGCTGTCACCGTGGCGCACAAGCGGGCCAAGCGGCTCTTTCGAGATGATCTCAGGCAGAATTACATGTGCCGTTGGATCTTCGAAGTTTGCACGCTGCGCGGCCAATGCCGAAGCGTCCGTGGTGTAAGCGTCGCAAGCACCTGCGATGTACTGCTGAGCGGCTTCTGCGCCGGTTTCAACTGGTACTGGCTCGTAAGAAATGCCGTTCTTGCGGAAGTAATCTGCAAGGTTCAGCTCGGTCGTAGTGCCGGTCTGAATACAGATGGTCGCACCGTCGAGTTCTTTGGCCGACGAAACACCCAGATCACGGTTAACAATGAAGCCCTGACCGTCATAGTAGTTAATGCCGGTAAATTCGAACTTAAGGTCAACGTCACGGCTGAAAGTCCAGGTCGTGTTACGTGCCAGCAGGTCGATTTCGCCTGATGCAAGTGCTGTAAAGCGAGTCTTACCGGTTGTCGGAACAAATTCGACAGCGGTCGAATCACCTAAAACGGCGGCAGCAACAGCGCGGCACACAGCCACGTCGAAGCCTTGCCATACGCCATTCGCGTCGGGTTCTGCGAACCCGGGAACGCCAGTTGTCACGCCGCAGTTCAATTTGCCACGTGCTTTAACTTCATCCAATGTCGCAGCGCCGGCTACACCAGCTGTCACTACAGCGGTCGCCAATGCACCAAAAAATAGTGTGTTTTTCATTCTTACCTCTTCCTGAATTTCCGCGTTTTCGCGGTTTAATAGACCCTCCCAGGTCTCGTACAAACACAGGCCGTAGTGAGATACAGCCTTGTGACAGCGATCTTGGGCGGAATCATCCGTGAAGGTCAAGGGCGAGTGCCGCTTTTCTCGGCAATGCACATTCACTGGCAAGATCGTTTGAAAACATAGGCTTAACGACAGTATTCGGCTATTTTTCAGGCGTTTCGAAAGAATTCCGCTGCGTGAAAGAAGGCGTCGCGCTTACTTTCGGACTGAAGATCAGCCTCTTCGTCGCGTCCCCACTGCTCAATCTGCCACTCTTCATCCAACCGAGAAAGCGCCCAAGCCTCGGTTTCTTGCTGTTTTTGATGGATCACAGCCAGCGCAAGCAAATACGAGCCCGACAGCGTAACAAGGTCATGGAATCCGGTGATCGCAAAGTCTGACATCGGCGTCATAACATTGCGTAACGTCGCCAAAGCGCTTGGGTTTTGGGCCACGGGCATCACACCAGAGGTCGTCGACAAGCGCGCACCGGTTTGATCCGCAACCCAGTCGAGAATTGGCTCCCAGCATTCGGATTGCCGCGCAACAAGCCCGTCAGGCCCCACCGCGCGGTAACACAACAAATCGGTGGCCGCATATCCAATA
>RCMY010003697.1_pt1 | contig 13428 bp, 10 predicted proteins | sample 2041341 | NCBI WGS metagenome assembly RCMY01 (sample SAMN09708234, study PRJNA481090) | Marine sediment metagenome, whole genome shotgun sequencing project. | reverse complement strand
GTGGATGATGTTGGCGCGGCCGCCGGTCGAGCGAGCGCCAAGGCGGCAGGGGTGGTGGTCGATGACACCGCGGTCACGCCCACCTATGTTCATGGGCTGGCAGCCCAGCGGGAGCTGCCGATCATCAAACGAATTGCGATCGGTTCACTACGCAACAAGCTGGTTTTCATCCTGCCCGCGGCGCTGATCCTCAGTGAGTTTGTGCCGATCCTGGTGGAGATCGTCTTGATGGCGGGAGGAGCGTTCCTCTGCTTCGAGGGTGTCGAAAAGATTCACCACAGACTGAGCGGCCATGGTGATGATCACGATCTGCCTGCCGTGGCGATTGGGCCGGAGGAAGAAGAGAAGACCATCGCCGGGGCGATCCGCACCGATTTCATCCTTTCCGGAGAGATCATGGTGATTGCACTGAAAGAAGTCATCGATGAAGGATTCGTTTCGCGAGCGATCATCATGGTGGTCGTTGCATTCCTCATCACCGCCATCGTGTACGGCGTCGTAGCAGTGATCGTGAAAATGGACGACATCGGCCTGATGATGGTGGAGCGGGGCGGCTCGTCCGCAGGATTCGGCCGGAACCTTGTTTCGGCGATGCCGAAGGTTTTGCAGGCCCTGACTGTCGTTGGGACGGCGGCGATGCTCTGGGTCGGTGGCCACATTCTCTTGGTGGGCACAGATGAGCTTGGGTGGCACGGCCCTTACGACCTCGTACATCGCCTGGAGGAATCGGTGCACGATGTCGGCGGCGTCGGAGGCGTGCTCGGCTGGCTGATCAACACCGGGATATCTGCACTCATCGGCGTGGCCGTGGGTGCTGTGGTGGTGTGGGTCGTTTCTCAGCTGCCGGTTGCTGCAAAGGAAGAGCAGCATGCGTAGGTCCAATGGCTAGACGAAGCCGCTCGCGGGCCAATCGGGAACGCGCACCGATCGATGTTCGGCACCGGCGGCGACTGGAGAACCCGTTCGAGCCCCTTCGGGTTCTATCTGACGACAACGTGGCACATATTCATGAGAGTGCCATTCAGTATTTGTGCGATGAAGGCATCCGAGTGTTGTTCGAAGAGGCACGAGATACCTTCGCTGCCGGCGGTGCCACCGTGACGGACGATCACATGGTCCGCCTCGATCCCGACTGCATTCGATCTGCTCTCGCATCGGCTCCGTCCGTCTTCGAGATCTTTGCTCCCAATCCTGAGCGCAACGTTGACGTTGGCGGACGTAGTGTTGCGCTCGTGCCGGTGGGAGGTCCTCCGTTCGCCTCGGACCTCACCGGTGGTCGTCGAGCAGGGACGCTCGCTGATCAGCAGAATTTCCTTCGCCTCACCCAGATCTATGACGTGCTGGCGGTGACGTCGCCGTGCGTGGAACCCGATGACGTCGATCTGAAAATTCGTCACTTGGAATCGATGCTCTCCACCCTCACCCTCACCGACAAGGTGCCGTTCCTCTACGCTCGTGGGCGGCAGCGAGTCCGCGACGGATTCGATCTGGTGAAGATCCGGTACGGGATGGTGGAGGACGACGAATTCGCACGGTTACCGCGCTGTTGGACAAACATAAATACCAATTCACCCCGCCAACTGGACATCCCCATGTCCATGGGGATCATCGATTTCGCCCGGATGAAACAGCCGTGCATCATGACGCCCTTCACCTTGGCGGGGGCCATGGCGCCCGTGACACTGGCGGGAGCGCTGGTTCTCCAACACATGGAGGTCTTGGCCGCAGTCACGCTGGCACAGCTGGTCAGACCAGGCGCTCCGGTTCTCTACGGAGCGTTCACATCCAACGTGGACATGAAGTCCGGCGCGCCGGCCTTTGGCACGCCGGAAGCGATGAAGGGCGCCATCGCCAGTGGACAGCTGGCCCGTCATGTCGGCCTGCCGTGGAGGTCGTCGGGATCGAGTACTTCCAACTCGGTTGACGCCCAGGCGGGATACGAAACGATGGCAAACACCTACGGGGCGCTTCTCGGCGGAGCCAACTGGATCCAGCATGTCGCCGGTTGGCAAGAAGGTGGTCTCTCGGCCAGTTTTGAGAAGTTCATCGTCGACGTTGAAATGTGTCAGATCATCGCAGACTGGTTTCAACCCATCGAGGTGAACGAAGAAACCCTGGCGCTCGACGCGATCACCGATGTCGGCCCCGGCGGTCACTTCTTCGGCACTCAGCACACCTTGGATCGGTACGAGACTGCGTTTTACCAGCCGCTCGTGTTCGAGCGGACAAACTTCGAGCAGTGGACCGAGGAGGGAAGTCGCCGGACCGATCAACGAGCCGAGCTCACATGGCGAAGCGCACTGGAAAGCTATGAACAACCATCGCTCGATAGTGCGATTCTCGAAGAGATGCAGGAATTCGTGCGTCGACGAAGCGCCGAAGGTGGCGCAGCGCCAGACTGAGGAAATGATCGCCCGCTGGCCAGCAGATCACCGGCAGCGTGCCAGTCAGAACGGGCGTGTCGCCAATGATCTACGCTTGGAGAATGGACGAAGCGGAGGTCATTGCCAGCCACCGTGAGGCGGGACGCATGTTCGAAGCCGGCGGCGTGGAGAGCTTCGTCCGTGAAGATGGTGATGGGCCAAACGTGTTGTGTCTCCATGGCGTGCCATCCTCGAGCTTTCTGTATCGCAAGGTCCTTCCCGAGCTTGCTGACCGCGGGCTTCGCGGCATTGCCTTTGACCTCCCCGGTCTCGGTTTTGCGGCCCGCCCGAAAGAGTTCGACTACTCCTGGACCGGCCTGGGAAGGTTCGCAACGGCTGCGGTTGATTCGCTCGGCCTTCAGCGGTTCCACCTCGTGGTGCACGACATCGGGGGGCCGGTGGGGTTTGAGCTGGCGGCACATATGCCGGAGCGCATCCAATCGCTGACCGTACTGAACACAATGGTCGACGTCTCCACCTTCAAGAAGCCATGGTCCATGCGACCCTTCGAGCATCCCACGATCGGGGCAGCCTGGCTGAAGGGGATGACCCGACCCGGGTTCAGAATCCTCATGAGGCTGCAGGGCATAGGGGATATGTCAGCGGTGTCGAAGGCCGAGCTGGGGGCCTATCTGGCGTTGCTGAAACGCGGCGATGGCGGGAAAGCCTTTCTTCGAATCATGCAAAGCTTTGAGACCACCGCCGCCAAGCAGACCCTGTACCGGTCCACGCTGGGCGAGGTCCCCTATCCGGTCCAGGTGATCTGGGGTGAGCACGATCCTGCCCTCCGTATCGAAACGTTCGGGGAGGCCGCTCGCCAAGCGGCCGGGATCCAGACGATCCACCGGCTGCCAGGCAAGCATTTCCTTCAAGAAGATCAGGCCGCCGCGCTCGCTGCCCTCATCTCGGCATTTGTCCGCAGCCAGTAGCTCTACGGGCTCGCCTCGGTAGCGGTTGGCCGGTGCCGGGTGGAGGCTCAGTTTCCTTCGCTGATCGCGAACCGGTCGATGTCGGCGATTGCGGCAACTCCGGTGAGCGCCATGGTTTGTTCGATCCCAGACTGGAAGAAGTCCAGCAGGTGGGTGACCCCGGCCTCCCCTCCGGCTGCCAGTGCGTAGAGATGGGGCCGGCCGATCATGCAGGCGGTAGCGCCTAATGCGATGGCTTTCACAACGTCGCTGCCCCGCCGGACTCCACCGTCGCAGTAGATCTCTGTTTGACCCCCCACCGCATCGGCGACGGGCGCTACCAGGTCGATGATCGCGGGGGATGCGTCGAGTTGCCGCCCACCATGGTTGGACAGTGCGATCGCCTCGATGCCCTCGGAAGCGGCGATCTTGGCGTCGGCAACCGACTGGATGCCTTTCAGAATCACTGGACCGCCCCACTGCGAACGAATCCAGGCCACATCGTCCCATGACAGCCCCGGGTCGAACTGGGAGTTGATGTATTCCGCCAGCGAGACCGCAGACGAACCGTCCTCGGTGCCCTTGTTTAGGCGGGCCGTGCTGACAGCAACGTTCGAGAACACGATCGGTTCGGCCCGCAAGAAATCCCATACCCATGCCGGTCGCATCGCCCCCTCGATGATCGTGTCCAGTCCCAGTTTGGGGGGCAATGTCATGCCGCGGCGAACGTCCCGCTCGCGCCGTCCGAGTACGGCGGTGTCGACCGTGATGTAAAGAGCCTCGTAGCCGCGCTCCTTGCACCGCTCCAACATGTCTTTGGTGAGCTCGCGATCACGCCACACATACACCTGATACCACTTCGGCCCGGTGCACACATCGGCCACCTCTTCGATGGAACGGGTGCCCATGGTGGAAAGGGAGAACGGAATGCCGTGCGCGGCAGCGGCTCGAGCGGTTGCCAGTTCACCGTCGGGGTGGGCGATCCGAGGAAACCCGGTGGGGGCGATGATGAGCGGCATTGGTGCTTTCCGGCCCAGGATCTCCGTGGCTGCGTCGATGTTCGTAACGTCTCGTAGTACGCGTGGCACCAGGGTGCGATCGGAGAACCTGCTGGCGTTGCGCGCCATGGCGAGCTCGTCCTCTGCGGCACCGTCGATGTAGTCGAAAACCCCAGCCGGCAGGCGTTTCTTGGCAATGGCCCGAAGATCGTCGATATTGGCAGCCGAAGCGAGGCGACGTTTGGTGGCGTCACGTTCGATCGGTTTGAGGCTGACGACGGACCGCAGTGATTCGAGCATTGGCATTCTCCCGGTTGGCCTTGCTCAGGATAGGTTCTCGTCACCGTTGAAAGCGAAGCGCAACTCAACGAAAACCCTGCGCATCATGGCCGATAGCAAGCGGCGAATCTGGCAAGGGTGAGCGTTATCCGAGGGTGTGGACTGCCTGACGACTTGTTGTCATGCGTTTCCGGTCCGTTAGGTGAGCTGCCCGTCAATGGAGATCGTGAGCTTGGATCCGGCGCAGATCTGGTCCAGCGTCTCCCGGTCCACCAGAATCACGGGGCAGTTCGAGTTGTAGAGCGTGGCCGCCACCATCGCACCGGCCACCAGGTTGATATCGACCTTTGTGATGATCAAGCCTGCTGGACCCGTGCCCAGCCGCAGCGCTTCACCCAGAGCTCCAGGTGTGGCCGAGGACCCTCGTGACCCCGGCATTGCCACGATGCGGCCGGCGAGGCTGGCGCCGACCTGAGGATGGGCCCGGTCGATGATCGTGCCAGTGATCGGGTCGAATCCGCCCCAGAAGGAGAGTGGCTCGTCCAGGTGGAGCACTGGGGCAGAGGCGGTTCCCGGGTGAAGCACCCGGCCTTGACCGATCATGGCAGGTGACCTGACACGGCTGCCTCCACACAATCGGCGAGGCCCCCGAACGCCACGTCGATTTCCAGGATCCCCGGTGCGTAGTAGGCCCACTTGGCGGAGTTGGTCATTACCAGCCCCGTGAGACCGGTGGGCTTGGGCGTGTAGTACGTGCACGTGTCGAGAACGATCTGCACCCCCGCCGCAATGAGAGGCTCGGCCAGACGGCGCAATTCCAACTCATTGAGAACCGCCCGACTGGTGGTGACCAGCAGTGCGGTTTGGTCATACACCGTGCGCCCGTCGAGGCAGCGCAAGAGTTCGGTGAACTCCGCTACCGAAAAATGAGGTGTGCCCAGGCAGACCGCCGAAACAGCGCCTGCTCCTACGGTGGACAAAGCGGCCATGGTGCTGTTCACGAGGCTGAGGTCCACAAGGGTTTCTTGATGCGGCGTTCGCCCGCCAAGTGCGTCGGAGAGGGTTGGCGCTTCCGGGGTAACCCCAACGATGTGGAACAACTCAACCGCGCCCGATGAGGCGCCGGCGGCGGCAATAGCCTTCAACTCGTCCTCGGTGGCAACGGGGAGGCCATCGATGACCGGCACGTCAGAGCCACTCTTGCTGCCCAGGATGATTCCCACCACATGGGCGAGCGTGTCGGTCCTGTCCGCGAACGCCGCGACAACCGCCTCATCCACCCGGAACACATGGCGAGCCAACCGTCCCTCGTCGGTGTGAAGCCCTGAACGCGGCACCCGGCCGATCATGGCTCCACAGACATCGAGGAAATCGCCGTACTTGTTGGTTCGAGCCCCCAATGCGGAGTTGAAGAACGAGACAGCATTGGACTCGGACCCGATCACATGCTGACCGAAGGACGGGCGTCCCTCGGGCTGAAGGTAGGGGGCGCAACTCCACATGGGTGTGCAGCCGAGCTCTTCATAGCGTTTCATCAGGAGCTCTGCGCCCGCAACTTCGGTGGGAGTTCGTTCGAGCGGCCGAAGTCCCGGTGTGGTGCAAGAGATCAGACTGGCGTTGGTATGGGTGGGCACAGTCAAGCGGCCCCCTTCGGCCAACAGAAAGTTCACGAATGCCAGGGAGATCTCGCCCGAATAGAAACTGGAATTGATGTGGGCGAACTCGATTGGCACGAATTCGGTGGCTCCGGTTGCGTCGGCGGCACTGAGCATGAGTCGCATGGCCAACTGCATGGCCTTTCCGTCCGCGCCGGACAGCCACCGATCTTCTTCGTGGCTCAGGGTGATCATCTCTTTGCCGTCAGCGCCGGGGATAGAGGGTTTCGGTATTGCCGTCGACACCGATGATCTGCCCCGAAATATGGCGGCCGTAGTCGCTGCAGAGAAAGACGATCAGATCGGCGATCTCTTCCGGGTCCACATAACACTGCATAGACGTTCCGATTGCATACATGCGGCGGACCTCTTCAACAGCGAGCCCCTCAGCGTCTGCGTGAGCTTTGACCACCCGATCCATACGATCGCCGTTGACGTTGCCTGGCACAATGCCGTTGACCCGAATGTTGTGGGGCCCCAGTTCCATGGCGAGGGTTTTGGTGAGACCGGTGACGGCCCATTTGGCGGCCGCATAGGGTGTCCTGGTTGGATACCCGAGAATCCCGGCGGCGGAGATCAGGTTGATGATCGCGCCGTGCTGCTGCGCCTTGAACACCGGCGTGACCCGACGGGTGCAATAGAAGGGTGCGTCAACGCAGACGGCCATCGTGTGGCGCCATTCCTGGTCGGTCACGTCTTCCACCAGCTTGGTGGGTCCCGCAACACCGGCGTTGTTGATCATGTAATCCAGCCCATCGGGCAGCACAGCGTGGAAGATGGCATCGAGTTCGGCGGAGTTGCTCACATCGCACTCCCACGTGGTGATGCCCTCGGGAAGTGTGGAGAGAGCAGCCCCGTCGATGTCGCAGGTGAACACCTCGGCACCAACGGCCTGCATCGCCAGGGCCGTGGCACGGCCCATGCCGGCACCGCCGGCGGTGATGAAGGCCCGTCGCCCCTCCAGAGAGATTTCCATATCAACCTTTCGTCTGGTCCACCGTGGTCACGTCTCGGCTCGTGCCGTGTGATCGAAAGCGATCTCCTCGCAGTGTTGCAGGCTTCGCTGCACGATGTCATGGTCCACGATCAATAGGGACGTGAGCCATACGCCGTTCTGGATTATCAAGATGTCGGTGGCCTTCTGATCCACCTCCTGCGGCGACAGCTCGGGTCGAGCCGCCGCGATCAGATCGCCCAGTCCAGATTGGTAGCGAAGCTGAGCTGCTTCGTTGATCTTGGCGAAGCGGGGATCGACACCGGCCAGTGACCAGAGTTGTAACCGCAGGCCCAGGTAGTCGGTGGCGAGAAATGCGGGATCGAGCACCAGTCGCAGCGCATTGCGTAAACGCTCAGCAGGGTCTGCACCGGAGATCGAGGTAACGAGGTCGCCGTCCTGCTGGCCGATACGTTCCAGCGCCGCGGTGATCAAGGCGGTCTTGTTGTCGAAGTGATAGTTGGCCAGCCCAACCGCAACGCCAGCCTCGCGGGCAACAGCCCGCATGCTCACACCGGAGACGCCATCTCTGGCCAGCACGGCGAGAACGGCGTCAAGAATCCGTTCGTCTGACTGCGGGACAGTTTTCGTTCCGGAAGAGGACACGACGGCGTCAGCGGAGGTGGCGGGTTGCATTGAGAATTGCGAGGAGTAGTTGGTCGCGATCGGCGCTGAGCTGGGCGGTGGTCTTGTGCCCGGTACTTTCTTGAACGCCGGCAACGAGCGCAGCAGCGATATCGGGATTCAAATGGAGTTCGCCCAGATCATCCCACCAACGGTTGAAGCTCTCGGTGTAGCGCTGGCAAAAACTGCTCAGGCCACCTTCGCCGGCTCCCAAGTGGAACAGCATCGTGGGGCCCATGGCCGCCCAGCGCAAACCGGGGCCAGCCCAGACCGCGGTGTCTACGTCCTCGACCGTGGCGACGCCTTCGTTGACCAGATGGATCGCTTCCCGCCATAGGGCCGCCTGGAGGCGATTTGCCACATGACCGGGAACCTCCCGTTGGAGTTTGATGGTCACCTTTCCAAGGGATTCATAGAACTGACAGGCCTCTTCCACCACGGTTTCGCCGGTGAGTTCGTTGCCCAGAACTTCCACGAGGGGGATCAAATGCGGCGGGTTGAACGGATGGCCGAGAACGAACCGGGACGGCGAACGCCAACCACCCTGCATCTCGGTCAAGGTGAGCCCGGACGCCGAGGATGCCACGACGGTGTTGGTGCCCAGAGCGGGCTCGATCGCCTTGAATACTTCGTGCTTGATTTCGACTCTCTCGGGCACGCTCTCCTGCACGAAGCTCGTCCCCTCAACGGCGTTGCGCGCATCATCGTGAAACGAAACCGCATCGGGGTTTCCGTTGGTGGTGAGCCCCAGCGCAGTAAGCGTCGGCCACGCCATTTCGATATATCGACGAACCGCGCTCTCGCAGTGTGGATCGGGATCGTTGACAGCAACGTGGTGGCCAGCCGCCAGGAAGAGGGCGGTCCAACTGGCGCCGATCACGCCCCCGCCAAGGGAGCACACCCGCTCGGATGTTGTGGTTTCTGAACTCACAGCTAAAACCTCATCTGCTGGATTTGGGCGGACAGACCGCCATCGAGCACCCAGAGCTGACCGGTGGCGTAGCGGGCTTCATCCGAGGCAAGCCAGTTGACGAGATTTGCCATGTCGGTAGGGGTTCCGATGGTCCGAAGCGGATGGACCGCCGCGGCCTCGGCCCGGCCGTCTTCGTCGCTGACTCCTTCGGGATAGAACTGCGCAAGCATGGGGGTGTCGATGTAGCCGGGACAGATTGCATTCACACGAATACCCTCAGGGCCGTGGTCACAAGCCATCGCTTTCGTCAGGGCATGAACGGCGCCCTTGGTGGCACAGTAGGCAGCCAGCTTGGGGTCGGCGATGTAGCCGTCGTAGGAGCCGAAGTTGATAATGGAGGCATGGTCTGACTGCCTTAACAAGGGAAGCGCATATTTGGACGTCAAGAACGTGCCGGTTACGTTGACCGCCATGATGTGATTCCACTGATCCAGCGACGTTTCCTCGATTGTCAGTTCCATCTCTATACCTGCGGCGTTGACCAGCACATCGAGCCGACCATGTTCTGCCTCTATCGCAGCCATTGCGGCTCGCACCTCGGATTCGGAGGTCACGTCGAGTTGCAGGAACGTCCCTGGTGCATCGGTCATTCCGAGCGATCCACCGTCGCTGAGGTCACCGGCGTAGACGTGAGCGCCCTCCTTGAGGAAGCGCTGGCAGACAGCCCGCCCGGCCCCACCCCGGCCCCCGGTGATGAGGGCGATGCGTCCTGCCAGCATGCCGGTGGGGTTCACGGTCATGGTGTCTCCTGTCCTGACTGGTATGCCTTAAGCACCAGGCCGTGGAAATGGTGAAGCGCATGCTCCGACAACCCGGAACCGTTGGGGTCGGACACAATGCGACCCTGGGTGAAGGCCGGGCTTTCCATTCCCCGTTGCACACTCTCCACCAGTGCGATGTCTTCTACCTGAAGGGTTTGGTCGAGGTATCGCATGGAATCCAACTCGGCTTCGTTCGGCTCGGCTGTCTCGAGGAAGAAGTCATAGGTTTCCAACGTTGTGCTGGGCCCGATCGGGATGATGTTGAGGACGATCAAGTTACCTCGACCGGGGTATCGCATCATGCAGGTGTTTGGCCAGAGCCACCAGACCGCATGGTCTGTGACCGTGGCCTGGCTCACGTCGTAGGCGGTGTTCTGGCTCTTGCCGGCCTCGGCCATATGGCTGGAGTAGATCCCGTGCGTTGTCACCTTGTAGGTGTCCATGTCCACCAGTGACACAAAGTCTTTGTGGGCAACGTGGCAGTGGTAGCACTCCAGGAAGTTGTCCACCACGTTCTTCCAGTTGGAGTTGATCGTGTAGGTGAGACGGTGCGCAAACGTGAGCTGCTCCACATCGGGGGCCCAGTGGGCGATCTCAGCCGCTAGGTCGCCGGCCTGTTCGGCCAGGGGAGCGGCGGTGGTATCGAGGTTCACGAACACGAATCCGCCGAACTCTTCGATCAACACCTGGTCCAGACAGATATCGGAAGTGTCGAAATCCACCAGCTGGGTGGTGTGGCGGGCGGCGGCCAGCGTGCCGTCCAGGCGGTAGGTCCAGGCGTGATACGGGCACTTGATACTGGGGGTAGTGCCTTCGCCGCTGAGCAGCTGGTGGGCCCGATGTTTACACACGTTGTAGAAGGCCCGTAGTTGGCCTTGGCGGTCACGGACCGCCGCTACAGGGTGACCGGTCACGGTGGCGGCAACATAGGAACCCGGCTCCCGAAGCTTTTCGGTGTGACACAACCATTGCCACGATCGGGCAATGATCTGTTGCTGGTCGGCTTGGAACCACTGCTCAGTGGTGTATGCATCGGCGTGGAGTGACAGTGATTGGGCAGGATCCGGGTGATAGCCCTGCGAGATGTACTGCCTGTCGATCGGTGAACCTTTGACGTCCATGGTTATCTCACTCAGCTTTCTCCGTCATTCAGACACTAGTCAATATTGAACGAACGTTCAATGCCCGGGCAGGACATGATCGCGTTGGGTCGTTCTGGCCGCCCAGGTTCGCGCTGGCGCGATCCTCCGCTGCCACCTCCATTTCTGTCACCTCGGGAAGAAGTTTGCGCAGTGGTGCGGACCGGCTTCCGAGAGCAGCTCAAAGTTACCTGGCGTAACTGAGCCCCCTGGAGGGAAGTTGGATTACTGTCTGTAACGATGATCTCGGGGGGAAGGCTTTAGATGGAATCGATTCTCGATCAAATCGTTGCGCACGCCGCAGAAACGTTGCCGAGAGGGGTTGATTTGGAGGGCCCGCTTCGCGCCTATTTCGCTCACGTTTCCGACGAGGATTTGGCGATCCGCCGCGTGCCTGATTTGTTCGGACTTGCGGCAGACCATCTACAACTGGCCGAATCCTGGCAGACGGGAATGATCTCGATCGAAGTAGCCAACCCTCGCATCGAGGTTGATGGCTGGGAGAGTGATCAAACGGTGGTGCGCATCGTCACCGACGACATGCCCTTCCTCGTCGACTCGGTGGTTATGGAACTCAGCAGGCTGGGGATCGGCATACATTTCGTGACGCACCCGGTCATGTACCACCGCAGCGACTCCACCTACGGTCACGTAGACGAGTGTCTCGACGGTAAAGGCTTGGTCTCGCTCATGTCGATCGAAGTGGACCGCCAGGCCACTTCGGAGGACCGGCAGGCAATCGAGGAGAACCTGCGTCGTGTGCTGGTTGATGTCCGTTCCGCGGTCAATGACTGGCTGGAGATGCGGGAGCGCATGGGGGCCATCTCAGCTCAACTCGAAACGGCCAATTTGCCGGTGGACAGCACCGAGATCGCTGAAGCGCGTGAGTTGCTCGACTGGCTAGCGGCGGAGCATTTCATCTTCCTGGGCGCACGAAACTACGCCATCGAAATTGAGGATGGCGTGGAGGTCCTCTCCATCGTTCGAGGGTCTGGGCTTGGCATCTTGGCTGGAGAAGTTCACCTGGGACACGGTCGTCCGCTGTCCGAACTCCCTCCCGCGGCTCGTGAACGTGTGAAGGAGCGGCGCCTCTTGAATCTCACCAAGGCCAGTTCCCGATCCACCGTGCACCGCGCCTCATTTCTGGACTACGTAGGTATCAAGACCTTTGACTCCAACGGTGATGTAACAGGGGAGCAGCGATTTCTCGGATTGTTCACTTCGGAGGTCTACAACCGCAGCATTGATCGAATCCCTCGAGCGCGGCGCACGGTGGGTGAAGTGATGGCTCGAGCCGGCTTCCCGCCAGGAGGCCATGACGAGAAGCGTCTCAAGACGATTCTGGAGACGTACCCGCGCGATGACCTGATCCAAATGGACGTCGATGAGTTGCATGACATTGCAATTGCGATCGCTGGTCTCCAGGAGCGACGAAAAGTCCGCCTGTTCAGTCGTCGAGAGGTCTTTGGTCGTTTCGTAACCGTCCTGGTCTTCCTTCCAAGAGACCGATACAACACGTCGATCCGTACGGGGATCGAAGACATCCTCCTCGATGCCTACGGCGGATCGCTGGCTGACTGGGATGCGCAACTGTCGGAATCAGTGCTGGCCAGACTGCGATTCTTCATCCAGGTTGATCAATACCGTGTGCCGGCGCCGGATTGGGAGTTGGAAGCGCGGGTGGACCAGCTCACCCACCTCTGGATTGACGGCCTCAGTGAGGCGATCGTCCATGATTTCGGCGATACCGAATCGCTCCGATTGGAGAACTGCTACCGAGATGCATTCGAGCCGGATTATCAGCGTGCTTTCGACCCCCGGACCGCCAGTGCCGACATCGAGGAGATCGAGCGCCTAGGTGACCGCGACTCTCCTGGGATCGCCGCTTACCGTGAGCCCGGTCATGCACCTAGCGCATTCAAACTGAAGCTCTACCGAAGGGGAGAGCGCGTCTCGCTGACCGCGGTGATGCCGACTCTGACCAACTTGGGTGTGACCGTGTTGGACGAAAAGCCGTACGAGGTTCGCCCGGCCGGCCATGAGCCGGTGTGGATCTATGACTTCTCCCTCGAACATCACGCCACCACACTCGAATTCTCCGAGGCATCGGATCTGGTGGAGGAGGCCTTTACCGCCGTTTGGGCGGGAGCGGTTGAGGATGACGGGTTCAATCGTCTCGTCCTCTGCGCTGGAATGCCGGTGGCCAATGTGGCTGTTCTTCGAGCCTATGCCCGCTATTTGCGGCAGATCGGTCTGAGTTATTCCCGCCTCTTTGTAGAACAGACGCTCGAAGCACATCCCGATGTGGTCAGGCTCCTTTGGGACCTCTTTGCTGCCCGGTTGGATCCCGACGCGTATGACCCCGACGAAGCTCCCGCGGTCCTGCGTCGCTTGAACAAACAAATAGCGGACGTGGAGAGTCTTGAGCAGGATCGGATTCTGCGACGATTCCGGAACCTCATCATGGCAACCGATCGCACCACCTGGGCCCAGCGCGGCACCGATGGAAACCCATTGCCCTACCTCGCCTTTAAACTCGACCCCACCCCTCTCGCCGAGATGCCCAACCCGCGGCCGAAACACGAAATATTCGTATACTCCCCGCGGTTCGAAGGCGTGCATCTGCGAGGCGGGCCCGTGGCCCGTGGTGGGCTGCGGTGGTCGGACCGAACCG
>RCMY010003696.1_pt1 | contig 13428 bp, 13 predicted proteins | sample 2041341 | NCBI WGS metagenome assembly RCMY01 (sample SAMN09708234, study PRJNA481090) | Marine sediment metagenome, whole genome shotgun sequencing project. | reverse complement strand
GCGCTGAACGCGGCCCTCGCGCGCGTCATGCACGGCGCGGACGGCGCTGATCCGGCCCGCATCGCGCAGGAGCTGGCGTTGATCGCCGTCAAGGCCGACATCACCGAAGAGATCGGCCGCCTTGGCGCGCATGTCGGCGCCGCGCAGGATCTGCTGGCCAGCGGCGCGCCCGTGGGCCGCAAGCTGGATTTCCTCGCACAGGAGTTCAACCGTGAGGCCAATACACTCTGCTCCAAGGCAGGCTCGGCCCCGCTGACCGCCATCGGGCTCGAGTTGAAGGCAGCCGTCGATCAACTGCGCGAACAGGTGCAGAATGTGGAATGAGGTGTAACATGGCGCAAAGGCGCGGGCTTTTGATCATCCTGTCATCGCCCTCGGGCGCGGGCAAATCGACGCTGTCACGGCGTCTGCGGGAATGGGACGAAAACGTCGCGTTCTCCGTCTCGGCCACGACGCGCGCGCCGCGCGAGGGCGAAGTCGAGGGAAAGGATTATTATTTCCTGGGCGTCGACGACTTCAAGCGTCACGTGAACGAAGGGCAGATGCTGGAACATGCGTATGTGTTCGGCAATCTCTACGGCTCGCCCAAGGATCCGGTTGAGGCGGCGATCAATCAGGGCCGCGATGTGCTGTTCGACATTGATTGGCAGGGTGCGCAGCAAATCCAGAACTCGGACCTTGGCAAGCATACGTTGTCGATCTTTATCCTCCCGCCCTCCATCGCCGAACTGCGCCGCAGGCTGGAATCGCGCGGTCAGGACAGCGCCGAAGTGATCGCCAAACGGATGCAGAAAAGCTGGGACGAGATAAGCCATTGGGCCGAATATGATTACGTCCTGACCAATGACGATCTGGACGTCACCGATGCGTCGCTCAAGCAGATTATTGCCGCCGCCCGCCTGCGTCGCATCCAGCAGCCTGCGTTGACTGAGCATGTGCGCAACCTGCAAATGGAATTCGAGGAACGCAAATGACGCTTTATTCTCTGGACGGGCATACGCCCGAGACACCCAAAGACGGGGATTTTTGGGTAGCACCCGGCGCGCATGTCATAGGCCGCGTCGTGCTGGAGGGTGGCGCATCGATTTGGTTCGGATGCACTTTGCGCGGCGACAACGAGGTGATCCATGTCGGCGCTGGCACAAATATTCAGGAAAACTGCGTGCTGCACACCGATATGGGCCACCCGCTGACGATCGGCGCGGGCTGCACTATCGGGCACAAGGCGATGCTGCATGGCTGCACGATCGGCGAGAATTCGTTGATCGGTATGGGCGCGACAGTGCTGAACGGCGCGCGGATCGGGCGCGATTGCCTGATCGGGGCAGGGGCGCTGATCACCGAGGGCAAGGATATCCCGGACGGTTCGCTAGTGATGGGCGCGCCGGGCAAGGTCGTGCGCAGCCTCGACGCAGCCGCGATAGAGGGCCTGCGCAAAAGCGCGCTGCACTACCAGCAGAACATGCGCCGTTTTCGCGCTGGATTGGTGGCGCTCGACTAAGCGGAATCCGTTCGAATTCCGCTAGCGCGGCAACAGATCCTCTTCGCCGGTTTGCGTTGCCAGCCACTCTCGGAACTTGGACAACGCGCCATCGTGCGCCTTGGAATCGGGCCAGATGAGGTAATATGCGCCGGGACTGGGCGTCGCCCCACCCCACGCCGGAACCAGCCGCCCGGTCGCCAGATCCCCCTCGGCCAGATATTCAGGCAATAGGGCCACGCCCAGCCCATGCAGCGCCGCCTGAGTGATTGTGGCGAACTGGTCGTAGATCGTGCCTGCAATGCGCGACACATCGACGCCTTGGGCCGTGAACCACGCGCGCCACGCATCCGGGCGCGTCTCGATATGCATCAGGGGCAGGTCCAGCACGTCGGCGGCGCAGCGTGGCTTGCGCGCAGCAAGGATTTCGGGCGCGCAGACGGCGATCACGGCCTCGCCGCGCAGCCGCATCGAGGATGTGCCGGGCCAATCCGAATCCCCAAAATGTATTGCAGCATCAAAGGGTTCTAAGGCAAAGATGAATGTTTTTACCCGCGTCGACAGGTTCAGCGTAACTTCTGGGTGAGCGCGCGCGAAATCGGGCAAGCGCGGCACCAGCCATCGCATCCCGAAGGTCGGCAGGATGGCTAGGTTCAGCGCACCGCCTGATGGATTGACCGCCAATTTCATCGACGCCTGCGCGATTTGGCTCAGGGCCGCGCGCACTTCGGTGGCGTATTGCACAGCATCCGGCGTCAGCGCGATGCGCCGCCCATCGCGCACGATCAGCGTCACGCCTAGCTGCTGCTCCAGCGCCTGTATCTGGCGGCTGATCGCACTTTGCGTCAGTGCCAGAGCCTCAGCAGCGGCCGTCGCGCTGCCCAGCCGGTCCAACGCCTCGAGCGCGCGCAGACTAGCAATGGAGGGCAAGAAGCGGCGGGGCAGGGCCATCTATTCCATTTCCTCATGGGTTTTGCCAAAAGACTTGGTATTCTTCTGGGTAAGCAGAGATTATATTGCAAGCAGAACCCTTGAAAAACTCATGAAAGGTAGTGCCATGAGCCTCGACACACCCTCCATCAAACCCAAAGACGCCCCCGATTTGGCCAATTTCGACTGGCAGGATGCCTTCCGCTTCGACGATCAGCTTGAGGAAGACGAGCGGATGATTGCGCAGAGCGCGCGCACGTTCGCACAGGAAAAACTACAGCCGCGTGTCATCAAGGATTACGCCGACGAGGCCGTCGCGCCCGAGCTGTTCACCGAAATGGGTGAGATGGGCCTGCTGGGTACAACTATCCCTGAGGAATATGGCGGGCTGGGTGCGGGCTATGTCAGCTACGGCCTTGTCGCGCGCGAGATTGAGCGCGTCGATAGCGGCTATCGCTCGATGATGAGCGTGCAGTCGTCGCTGGTGATGTATCCGATCTATGCCTACGGCACCGAAGAGCAGCGCCAGAAATATCTGCCCAAGCTCTCGACAGGCAAGCTGATCGGCTGTTTCGGCCTGACCGAGCCTGACGCGGGCAGCGATCCCTCCGGCATGAAGACGCGCGCCGAAAAGATCGACGGCGGTTACCGCCTGACCGGCAACAAGATGTGGATTTCAAACAGCCCCATCGCGGACGTTTTTATCGTTTGGGCCAAGTCCGACGCGCATGACGGCAAGATCCGCGGTTTTATTCTTGAAAAGGGCATGGACGGACTGTCAGCGCCCAAGATCGAGGGCAAGCAATCCTTGCGCGCCTCCGTCACCGGCGAGATCGTGATGAAGGGTGTCGAGGTCGGCGAGGACGCTCTGCTGCCCAATGTCGAGGGTTTGAAAGGGCCGTTTGGTTGTCTGAACCGTGCCCGCTATGGCATCGCTTGGGGCGTCATGGGCGCTGCCGAGTTCTGCTGGCACGGCGCGCGGCAATATGGCCTTGATCGCCACCAATTCCGCAGGCCTTTGGCACAGACGCAGCTCTATCAATTGAAGCTGGCAAACATGCAGACCGAGATTACGCTGGGCCTTCAGGCCGCGCTGCGGGTGGGTCGTCTGATGGATCAGGCCAATGCGGCGCCTGAAATGATCAGCCTCATCAAGCGTAACAATTGCGGCAAAGCGCTGGATATCGCGCGCATGTCGCGCGACATGCATGGCGGCAACGGGATTTCCGAGGAGTTTCAGGTCATTCGCCACATGATGAACCTCGAGACGGTCAATACCTACGAGGGCACGCATGACGTGCACGCGCTGATCCTGGGACGTGCGCAGACTGGACTGCAGGCATTTTTCTAAAACCTTGCGACGGGCGGGTGGGGCAGCTTGTCCGCCCGCCTTTGCCACCTACCAGTTACAAGCCTCGCGCAGCGGTGCGATCGCCGTGTCGATGCCTTTGATGTCGTACTCGCCCGTCACGGTACTGTCGGAAAACGGTGTGGCGCGAACCAACAGGCGGTCATGATCCAAAAGGCGCTTGAGAAACGGAATTGCGCTGCCGCCGCTCCACAGCCCCAAGGCCATGTTATCGTTACTTTCGCGAAAGCGGGCTGTCTGCGCCGGGTCGCCGTCCAGCCGGTAAGTGACCCGGCCCTTGCCCTGAATACTGGACATGAAACATCCGGCAAAAGTGATCCACATGCTGGTGGTGTTTTCACGGCAGGCGATCATCAGAGTATGCGTGCCGGTCTTGTAACGGCAGTTCGTTTCTTCTTCACTTTGTAGCGTCATGAAAACATTTGTGGAATCGTCGATCTTGGAAAGTTCAGATTGGACTGCCCATGCACCAGAATCCGCCACTGGGGCGCTCTCATCCTTGGGCGAATGATAGCCGTGTGCGTCGTCGTAGCAATCGAGGCGCGCGGCCTCGTCGACAATCTCGAGGCATTTGGCAAAATCGGCATGGGCCGCCGCGGCCCAGAGGCAGGCAAAGAAGGTGAGGCAGACTGACTTCATCAAGGATCTCCGTTGAGACAAGTTTTGCCAAGCGCAGGTTAATCCGAGGTTAAATTCAGCTCATCGCGCAAATGAAAACTACAGACACTTGGATTCGCGCCGGATTTCAGCCAAAAAGGGAGTGGGGTGGCGTATAGAGGGATCAGGCGGCATGAGCGAAAAACCAAGCGATATCATTGTCATCGGAGGCGGTATTGCCGGTATCTCGGCCGCTGCCGAACTGGCGCAGGACGCGCAGGTCACGGTGCTCGAGACGGAGACGCGGATGGGGTATCACGCCACCGGACGCTCGGCGGCAATTTACATTCGAAACTACGGTAACGCGGTGCTGCGCGCGATCAACGTTGCCTCTGAACCGGTGCTCCAAAATCCCGCTGGAATTTGTGATCACAGCCTGTTGTCGCCGCGCGGTGAACTGCTGATTGCATCCCAGGATGAGCTGCCCACGCTTGAAAGCTATGCCGAAAATGCGCACGGTTTAGAGCGTCTGACTGGTGCCGAAGCGGTGTCGCTGGTGCCGATCCTGAGGCCCGAGCCGATTGCAGGGGCCGTCTATGAGGGCAGTGCCCAGAGCATTGACGTGGATCTAATGCTGCAAGGCTATGCAAGGTTGCTGAAATCGCGTGGCGGGCGAGTGATCACAAACGCCGCTGTCACCAGTATACAGCGTCAGGGCACGGTCTGGCAGGTGACTGCGGGCGGGCAGGAATACACTGCGCCTATCATCGTCAATGCCGCCGGGGCTTGGGCCGACCAGATCGCAGAGATGGCAGGCGTCGCGCAGCTAGGATTGCAGGCATTCCGCCGCTCGGCTGCGATACTGCGGCTGGAGCCTGAACATGACGTGGATCGCTGGCCGCTCTTCGGTACAGTGGCGGAAACTTGGTATGCCAAGCCAGAGGCAGGCAAGTTGATGGTTTCGCCCGCAGACGAGGACCCGGTGGATCCCCATGACGCATGGCCCGACGACATGGTATTGGCCGAGGGCCTCGATCGCTATGAGCAGGCGGTGACCGTGCCCGTGACTAGGGTCGAGCATAGCTGGGCCGGCCTGCGCACTTTCGCGCCGGATCGCACGCCGGTCGTCGGTTTTGCGCCGCAATCGGAGGGATTCTTCTGGCTGGCCGGGCAGGGCGGCTATGGCGTTCAGACCGCGCCCGCGCTATCGCAAACAGCGGCAGCCCTGATCGTCGGACGCGCCCCGGTATTGACCCCAGAGTTTCTGGCCGCCATCGCCCCCGACCGATTTATCTGACACCTATTTTACATCACACAATCAAGGAGTTAAAAAAATGAGCGACATCACCCGCAGCCATACCGGCCCGCGCATGAGCCAGATCGTCACGCATAACGGCACCATCTATCTTGCCGGACAAGTCGGGAATGCCGGCGACAGCGTTACGGATCAGACCCGGACGTGCCTCGACAACATCGACCGTCTGCTGGCCGAGGCAGGATCGGACAAGACGCGCATCCTGCAAACCATCATCTGGATGGCTGACATGACCGACTTTGCCGAGATGAACGCCGTCTGGGATAAATGGGTGCCCGAGGGCCACACGCCCGCACGCGCCGCAGGCGAGGCCAAGCTGGCGACACCGGACTATCTGGTCGAATTCATCGTGACCGCTGCGCAGACCTAACATCTGCCATATGAAAAAGGAGGCCCGGCAAATATGTCTGCCGGGACCTCAATGCAGCACCCAACGGCACGCGTCGGAATTACGCATAATCAGTATTATGTAAATAATAGATCCGCATCGAATAATAATGGAAAATTACATTATTCTATTAGATCAGTACCATACGGATATTACTTCACCTTCAACCCACAACTCTCGAAGGCCTCGAGCGTCGTGGCCTTCTCCGCATCTGTCAGTTGCAGCAGCGGCGCGCGGACCGAACCACCGACTTGGCCCAGCAGTTCTTGCCAGTATTTGCCATGCGCTTGCGGCTTGCCGCCCGGCTTGCTGCGTTTGATCGCGTCACGAACCGGATCAAGGCTGTCGCGCACCCGCCGTGCCGCCGCGAAATCGCCCGCAAAGGCAAGCCGCGTGTATTCGTTCATGCGCTGATCAACCGTTGACTGCAGTTGGTAAGGCGGCGACGAACAGAGGTAGAGCTTCCAATCAAGTTCCTCGATATTGTCGAGCCACTCGACCTCAGACGCGGTTGAGACGTGGATCTTGTCCCCGATCATATGCGTCAGGCGCACATACATCTCGCGCGGGACCGAGTATTTGATGGCAACGATGTTGGGCAACTCAGCAATGCGCGCGCAGAGTTCAGGCGACATGAGGTAGCCGCTGTCGGGATGGCTCCACATCGCGATTCCGATATCAACTTCGTCGCATATCGCCTTGTAATAATTGTAAACTGTCTCATCCTGGTCCGTTACGAAATGCAACATCGGGGCGTGCACGACGATGTAATCTGCCCCGCAATTCTGCGCATGGCGGGCCAGTTCCAGCACAGTGTCAAAGTTCTGATCCGACGCCGACATGATCGTGCCCGCGCGGCCATCACATTCTTCAACAGCTATTTCGAAATTACGCTTGCGCTCTTCCATCGACATGGAAAAGAACTCGCCCTGCTTGCCCGCGATAAAAAGCCCTTGGATATCAAGGTCATCAACCCAATGCCTAATGTTTTTTCTTAGCCCCACCTCGTCAAAAGCGCCATCGTCCTTGAACGGGTTCAGGGCGGCGGCCCAGATACCGCGCATATGGTCACGCGCGTAATCCTTGGCGTCGAGTTTCGAGTATTTCATGTCGCGGCCCTTCCCGTTTCAGCCTGTTGCATCGCCTGCCAGAGTGTCTGGGAGGTAAGCGGCATTTGTAAATCCGTGACGCCCAGCAGCGCCAGCGCGTCTATCGCGGCGTTGAGGATCGCGGCGGGGGCGCCGATCGCGCCCGCCTCGCCCACGCCCTTGGCGCCCAGCGGGTTCGTTGGACTGGGCGTTTCGATCCCGTGCAAGCTAAGCGGCGGCATGTCATCCGCCCGCGGCACGGCGTAATCCATCAGCGACGCGGTCAAAAGCTGCCCGTCGTCGTCGTAGCGCACCGCCTCCATCAGGGCCTCGCCCAGCCCTTGGGCAAAGCCACCGGTGATCTGGTCCGCGACGGCCTGCGCGTCGATCACCGTGCCAGCATCGTCCACGCAGATCGCCACCTCAATCGTAGGCGCGCCAGTCTCAGGATCGACCGAGATTTGCACCAGATAGGCGCCATACCCCCACGCCTGCCCTGTGGTCGCAAAGCGCACCTCCTCGCTGAGCGGCAGGGCTGCGCCACCGCTGCGCGCGCTGCGCAGCCGCTGGCACGCCTCGTGTACCGCGCTGCCGCCGATGGCGGTGCTGCGCGAGGCGACCGCGCCAATCCCTTCGGGGCAGGTTTCGGTATCGCCATAGCGCACATCCACGTCTTCGGGCGCGATTTGGAGTGCCTGAGCGGCAATGCGTGCATAGCTGCGCGCCCGCGCCTGCCCCTGCGCCGAGCTGCCGCTGTCGACCCGCACGCGGCCATCCTCGGACCATGTCACGCGCGCGCTTTCCCACCCCTCGCCGGACGGTTCAAGGAAAAACGCGAGGCCGAGGCCCACCAGTTCGCCCGCCTTGCGCCGCTCTGCAATGCTAGCCGCACGGGCGTCATAGTCCGAGGCGCGGCGCAGCAGATGCAATGCGCCTGCATAATCGCCGCTGTCCAGCATTTGGTCCGTCGCTGTGCCGCGCGGCAGTGCGTCCTTGGGCGGTAGGTTGCGCAGGCGGATCTCGAACGGGTTGAGGCCGGTGGCGCGTGCAGCTTTGTCCACCAGCCGCTCGATCAGGGCCGCTGCTTCGGGGCGCCCTGCCCCGCGATAGATGCCTGTCGGCGCGCGGTGTTCGGCCAGCGCAGTCGTGTTGATGCTCACGTGGTCGACCATATACGGCCCGGGTAGAATACGCGCCGCGTTCCACGCCGGTATTAGCGCGCTGTTCGGCAGCCAGCCTCCAAGGGGGGCGCTGATATCAGCCGTCAGCGCGGTAAACCGGCCCTCAGTATCCAGCGCCAAAGTGCCGCGCGTCGTCAGGCCACGCCCATGGGTTGCCGACAGGAAATCCTCGCTGCGCGTCGCGCTCCACCGCACCGGCTGACCAAGTGTCAGCGCCGCCCAGACACAATAGACCTCTTCGGGATATAGCGATGCCTTCATGCCGAACGCGCCGCCGACATCAGGCGCGATGACGTGGATAAGGCCCTCGTTTATCCCAAGGATCTGCGCCAGATGGGTGCGCGTGCGGTGCGGTGTCTGGGTTGAGTGCCATACGGTCACACCGCCGCCCGGTTCAGGGCGCACCGCGATGGCGCGCGGCTCCATCGAGAGGGGTGCGAGGCGGGCATGATTTACACGCGCCTCGACACGGTGCACCGCATTTCGCAGCGCCATGTCCGGATCGCCAGCACACCATTCGCGGTACGCAATGCGGGTGGGCGGTGGCGGCGCTTTGGCGTTGATATCCAGCACGATCGCCTCCACCGCATCCTGCGCCGTGGCGAGGCTGGTCGCCAGCACGGCGGCGGCGGGCTGACCCACGGCATCAACCTGGCCCTGGGCGAGGATCGCAAAGGATGTCTGCGCCTCCAGCGGTAGCACCTCGTTCACCGGCAGCGCGCCCAGGTGCGCCACATCCGCGCCGGTATGCACGGCCTGCACGCCCGGCATGTTGCGCGCGCCCGCAGTATCGAGGGCGGCGATATGGCCTGCCGCCACGTCGCTGCGCAGGAATGCCACGCGCAGCGCGCCGGGCAGCGCGATGTCGTCGCAATATTGCCCGTCCCCGCGCAAAAGCGCGTGGCTGGTATGAGGGCGAAAACCTGTGGTCATTCTGCGCGCGGCCCGGCGGTTAGGATCATGCCCCATGATGCGCCGCCGTGCGCCCTGGTGCAAATAGCGGCTCGGCTGGCGGGTATCACGAAAACCGATAGCAGGTGCGCGCTGCTTCATCTAAACCGGGGGTCAAGGACAGGAATGGGAGGCATCATGACCGACATCGGGATCATCGGATATGGCGCAATTGCGCGCTATGTGGCGGACGCACTGGCACAGGACGGCACGCCCATCGCGGCGGTTCTGGCGCGACCGGGCCGCGAGGCGGCGGCGCGCGCGGCGCTGGGGATTGATCCTGTGACGGACGCCGCCGCGATGGCGGCCCGCGCGCAGCTGATCGTCGATTGCGCCGGGCACGCGGGCCTCTCTGCCCACGGGGCCGCACTGCTGCGCGAGGGGTGCGAGCTGGTCACCTTGTCGCTGGGCGCGCTGGCCGACGACGCGCTGCTTGCCACGCTGATGGCTGCTGCCGAGGCAGGTGGCGGCAGAATGCGCCTCGCCTCTGGCGCGATCGGCGCGCTGGATGCGCTGTCGGCGGCGACGGTCGGTGGGCTGAGCCATGTGCGCTACACCGGGACCAAGCCACCCGTTGGCTGGGCTGGATCGCCCGCCGAAGACGCGCTGGACCTCACCACCCTCAGCGAGGCCACCGCCCATTTCACCGGCAGCGCGCGGCAGGCCGCGCTCAGCTACCCCAAGAACGCCAATGTCGCCGCCGCCGTTGCGCTGGCTGGGATCGGGTTCGATGCGACCGAGGTGCAACTGATCGCCGATCCCACTGTCACGCAGAACACCCACCGGATCGAGGCCGAGGGCGCGTTCGGGCGCTTTGACTTCACCATTTCCGGCAATGCGCTGCCGAACAATCCCAAGTCGTCCGCCCTCGCCGCGATGAGCGCTGTGCGCGCGGTACAGACCCGGACCACTTGGATGCGGTTCTAAACCATGCAAGGCCACGCGCAGATCATGAGCCGCGTGATCAGCCGGCTAAAGCTACGCCAGCTGCGCCTGCTGATCGCGGTGGGCCAGCATGGCAGCATCCTGCATGCCGCGCGCGAGATGAACCTGTCACAACCCGCCGCAACCAAGATGATCAAGGATCTGGAAATCGATTTCGACGTGCTGCTGTTCGAGCGCACGAACCGGGGCGTCGTGCCGACAGTGTTTGGCGAGGCGCTGATCCGCGGCGGGCAATTGGTCTTTTCCCAGATTGGCACCACGGCGCAGGAGATGGAGGATCTGGCGGGTGGCAATGCAGGCCGCATCGTCGTTGGCACGTTGTTGGCGGCCTCGGGTGGCCTGTTGCCGATGGCAATCAACACCGTGCTGGCGCAGCGCCCGCGCCTCGCCATCAAGGTGGTCGAGGGCACGAACGAGGTGCTGATGCCCCGCCTGCGCGCGGGCGAGTTGGATTTGGTCGTAGGCCGCCTGCCCGTGCTGCGCCACCGCTCGGATCTAGAGCAACGGCGCCTGATGCAGGGACGTATTGCGCTGGTGGTGCGCGCGGGGCATCCGCTGCTGGAGGTCGGGCCGCTTAGCTTTGACCACCTGCGCCCTTATTGCTGGATCCTGCCGCCGCCCGACACGACGCTGCGCCGCCAGATCGACCAGTTCTTTGTCGCCGAGGGGCAGTATGTGCCGCCAACGCTGGTCGAATCCGTCAGCTATGTCACGAACCGCGGGCTGCTCAAGGCCAGCGACATGATATGCGCCATGCCTGCTGAGGCGGCCGGGCTGGACCCGACCAGCACGCTGGCCGAGTTACCGCTACCCCTGCCCTTCGGCGACGGTCCATTGGGCGCATCGTTTCGCAGCAATACGTCATTGACGCCCGCCGCCGCTGCGTTGCTGGACGCGCTAGAGCAGGCCGCAGCGATCCTTCAGCCGATCAGCACTAGCGACAGGATCGGAAAGTAACATAGCGCCAGCAACACCAGCACCACGGCCAAAAGGAACGGCCAGAGCGCGGCAAAGATCACCGTCGGTTTTACGTTGCTCATCGACGCGGCTATATAAAGGCCGACACCGACAGGCGGCGTCAGCAGCCCCAGCGCCAGATTGATACTGATGACCACGCCGAACTGAAACGGGCTGATGCCGTAATCGCCCGTGGCAATGGGCAGCAGGATCGGCGTGACTAGGATCAGCGCGGCGATGCCGTCAATCAGCATCCCCACCAGCAACAGCGCCCCCATCACGATCAGCAGAAACACGAACGGGTCCGAAGTCAGCGACGTGATCAGCACGGCCAGCGTCTGGGGGATCGCCTCATAGATCACGACCCAGCCAAAGACATTGGCGGCGGCGACCATGAAGATCACCATCGACGCGTTCTGTGCCGTGCGCAGGAACAGCTCAGACAGGTGCGAGGGCCTCAGTTCGCCGTAGACCAACCAACCCAGCAGGAACGCGATCAGCGAGGCCACCGCCGCGCTTTCGGTCGGGGTCGCGATGCCCATGACGATGCCCCCGATGATCGCCACCGGGATCAACGCGGCGGGCAGGCAGGCAAGGATCGCGCGGACGGCATCCCCTGCGCTCATCCACTCGCCCTTGGGGAAATCGACGGCAAGGCCGATCAGCGTGACCACAACAAAGAAGCTGCCAGCCATCATCAGGCCCGGAATGATACCGGCAAGGAACATGTCGCCAATGGGGATCTGTGCCAAAACACCGTAGATCACGAACAGCATTGAGGGTGGAATGACCGGCGCCAGCAGGCCTCCGGCGGCTGTGGTCGCAGCGGCAAAACCGCGATCATAGCCCTCGGCCTCCATCGCCGGGACCATTGCGCGGCTCATCACCGCGATCTGGCTGACAGCGGAGCCGATGATCGCAGCCATGAACATGTTCGCCAGCAGGTTGATCCAGACCAGCCCGCCACGAAAGCCGCCGACCAGCACACGCGCGGCGTTGACCAGCCGCTTGGTCATGCCGCCCTCATTCATCAACTCGCCCGTCAGCATAAAGAGCGGAATGGCGAGCAGGCCGTAATTCTCGGTCCCGGCGAACATCTGCTGCGCGAAACTGTCAAAGAGGACGCTATTGTCGCTCTGCCAGATATAGCCCATCGCGGTCAGCGCCAGCACGATCGAAATCGGCACGGCCCCGAACAACAGCACAAGGAACAGCGCGGCGGTCATGGCGCAACCCGCTCGGGTGCCCACGGCCGGACGAGGTTGGACACAGCATGAAGCAGGATTCCACAGGCAAAGATCGGCATGATCAGCCACAGCCAGAACTTGCGGATGCCCAGTGTCAGCGTCGGCTCGGCGTAGATGAAATTGAAGGTCTCGCCCTGAAACGCCATGGTGTCAAAGCCCGCGCGCAGCAGATCCAAGGGCAAGAACCAGCGCCAGCAGAGCCAGATCATCAGCCCCGCAAAGATCAGCACGACCGCATCCACCGCGCGCTGCGCCCCATGCGCAGCGCCGTCCGGCAGCATGTCGGTGAATAGCGTGACACTGACCGCATGGCCGAAATGCACGGCGGCTGAGGCGGCGAAGAAAGTCATCCACGTCATTGCCATGATCGCCGCCTCATCGACCCAAAAGATCGACGCACTCAGCGCACGGGTCACCACGTTTAGCAGGACGAGCAGCGTGATCGCCACCGCCAGCACCGCAGCAGCCGCCATCTCGGCGCGCGCCCAGCCATGAGATATGCGTCCTAGCATTCCTGCCCCTGCATCACGAAACTGGCCGCCCCTTTATCGGGACGGCCAGATACATCCTTTGAGCCGGGCTTATTCAGCCGAGGCCGCAGCGGCATCGCGCATCTCGCCCAGAACGGACGACTGCTCGGTCCAGATCTTGTCCCACTCCGCAGGCACGTCGCCAAAGAATTCCGGGCCGACGTCGATGAACGCGGTCTCGGTGCCGCGCACCTCATCCAGCCATTCCTGATCCTTGACGACGTAGGTCGCAACAACTTCGTCCAGCCGCTTTTTCATCAGCTCGGTGATGGTCGCGCGGTCCTCCTCGGACATGTCTTTCCAGACCTTGGCCGAAACCAGCCCGACCATCGGGAACATCATGTGATTGGACACGATGACCGTATCGGCCTGCTCGTAATATTTCAGCTTCCAGATCAGCTCGGCGTCCATGTCGATGGCGTTGACCTGCCCGTTGGCCAGCGCGTCATA
>RCMY010003693.1_pt1 | contig 13431 bp, 9 predicted proteins | sample 2041341 | NCBI WGS metagenome assembly RCMY01 (sample SAMN09708234, study PRJNA481090) | Marine sediment metagenome, whole genome shotgun sequencing project. | reverse complement strand
GCCCGCGACGCCGAATACGTCGCCGCCACGCTCGCCGCCTGGGCCAGCCGCTATATTGAACCGCAACCATTGGAAGAGTCGGCAGTAGCACACGCCATTGCCGAGGGCGAAGTACTCATAACCGAAGACAATCGCAAATTTCTGCGCGGCCTGCATACCGCCAGCCATCATTTACAGGCAGACGAGCCCACCTCCTACGGCGGCGGCAATGCAGGGCCCACACCCTACGACCTGTTGCTGATGAGCCTGGGGGCCTGCACGTCGATGACTCTGCGTATGTACGCCAATCGCAACAACATGCCGCTGGAGGATGTACAGGTGCGGCTGATTCACGAGCGTATTCATGCCGACGACTGCGCGGAGTGCGAAGACGCAGAAGGTAAGATCGAGCGCATTACCCGGCGTATTCGCCTAACCGGCGACCTTGATGAGAAACAAACTGAGCGTCTGATTCAGATTGCTGACCGCTGCCCGGTGCATCGTACGCTGGAAGCGGGGCCGGTGATTTCGACGGTAGAAGATAAGTAGTATGTGAGGTTAGAAAGCGTTGCTCAATCTTTATTTGGCGAGTTAAGAAAAGGCAGGCGTATTAAAAAGTAACCGGGGTCGGCTAATTTTGGCTTCGACAAGTTAGTGCACTTCACGCCAATAAATAATATGGTCGTTGCCGCGGTACTGGCCGAAGGTAATTACGCCGGCAGGGTCGTTGTTGTAATTGCCGTCGCCATTCCAATCGAACTGCAGCCAGGGGTAGTTTGCGAGACTGGCACCGAGGTCGAACTCTCCAACATTGCCACTGCCGGGGGCGGTGAAGTTCAAGCCCGCGTCGCCGTTGTAAAAGACAAAACTGCCTGGCACTACATGTCCTGGGACGGCAGTGCTGGTGCCACTGCCTACGGTAGCATCAAAATCGCCACCGCCGTCGACTAGAAGTTCGCTGTTTAGCAAACGGGTACAGCTGTCGTCGTCGGCTATGCGCCAGCCGCTGCTGGTATCAAAATATTCCGCGTTCATGGCAATGGGTAATTCGCGGGTTTCCGGGCCAAACGCATTATTGATGCGTATGCGGCCGAAGCGAAATTCTTCGCTGTTTCCTTCTGCTGTAAGACGAGAGTGGTCGTTGCTGCTGTCGCCATCAACATCCATATCGATGCTGGCGGGCAGCAGGCTAACGCCGTCGTCGTCAATCGGGTTTATTGCCAGCGTCGCCAGTATTGAACCATCTGGCACTGCTGCGCGGTCGAGAGAAAAATCGGTGGCCAGTAGACCAAGGCCGTTGTTCCACGCATAGGATGCGACGCCGCTAACGGCTAGTCGCGGCGAGAGATCAGCACTAGTCAGCTGATCGACGGCGGCTAGATTGACCTCATCAGTTAACGGGTCGTCAGTCCATAGATTGAGTTTGGCGAAATCGTCAATATAGTTTTGGGTGACATCGCCTGAAACGTTCTGAGCCTGCAACTGCACTTCCAGTTCGGCATTCTCGCCCATATAGGTGAAGCCGGCACCTGGGCAGCTTAAATCGGAACGATGGGTCAAGGTATGGTCTGTTATTACAAAGTGATCGGGAATAAACCGACCGACGCGCGCCAGCGCCGAAACTACATTGCCGGTCACTGCGCCGCTGCCCAGATACTGTGAGTCGGATAGCGCCGCTTGCAGCTGCACGATGCCAACCTCGTTCCAGCTCACAGGTTGGAAACTAGAACCGTCGGTGAATTTCAAGAACGGACTGCTCGCCACGCCGGGATTGACGCCACCCGCTGGCAAAAACAAACTATTCGTTACAGTGACTGCTTCGGTCGATGCTTCGTTGCCAAAATTTTCGGTAGTCGGATTATCGGCGAGGTCGGCATTGCCATTACTGTCAGCAAGATCCGGCGCACCATCGGCGTCGCCGTCATCCGCTGCCTGCCAGGCTACGGCGCGTAGCGTAACAGCGAAGTCTTCACCGGCTTTTTTGAATGCCAAACCATTGGCATCAGCCGCTGCAGGATTGCCAGCCACATCAATATAAAAGCCAAACGGCCGCACCACAAATGGCGCGGTATTGCCGCGCAGTGTCAGCGCCGGGCCTGAATGCTCATCAACCAGGCTAACCCGCGCGTGCAATGCAATCTGACCTGCGTCTACATAGTTTAAGATGTAATTGGCGCTGGCGCTGGCATCGAAATCGAGACTAACGTTTTTGTAGACGCTGACGTTGCTCTGCGCGTTGACCGGCACCGGCTTATCGTTCACATGCATGGCATTCTCCATGGCGCAACCAGTGGGGTTGATGCACTCAGCCGCAAATTCCAGCGTGTGGGGTCCTGCCGGCAAACGCCGCTCACATAGTCCGTTAGCCGGATTAGTGCTGATCGCCTGCACCGTTAAGGTTTGCTCCATTGGTGCAATGTCAGAAGGTTTGCCCGCAATCTGATCGCCTACCACACTGAAACTCAACAGCGAATTGAGAAAGCTGATATCCGGATCGCCAGGTAACGCGCTATTCGACAGTTCGGTAACGCTGCCGTCAGCGATATTGATATTGACGGTTTCCTCTGAGGCATTCTTCAACGCCAGCAAGGTGCCGCTGGCCAGGGCGCCGCCATTGTCCAATGCACTAAACGTATAAGTCGCCATGCCCGAATTCAGCGCGCCTGTCACCAGCGTGCCCCGCCCTTCTGCCACTACCCAATCACCGTGGCCGGTTGAAGTGGACAAATTGATGCTGCCGACGTAGTTGGTATCGACGCTACCATCGGCAAGGACGGCCTGAACATTTACCGGATGTGATTCGCAGGTTGAAGCGGTGCTGGCGGCAAGCACATCAAAATGGTCAAGCGAGCTGGTGCAGACGCCGGTTTGATTTACCACGACATCGTCGATATGCCAATAGTCGTAAACAGTCCCGCTGCCTACCGGAAAGAGAAACCTTAGTCTAAGGTTAGCGTGCAAGCCGTCGTCGGGCAGTGTGACTGTTCGCTGGGTAATCTGACCATTGGGAGCGGAGCCCGCCCACACCTGCAGCGGCCGCCAGACACCACTGGCATTCCGGTATTCCAGAAACAGATCTTCGCCGTTGTCTACGTCTTCGCTAAAGCTATCCGCCCCCTGGCGTACCCAGACGCTAACGCGCGCCTCGTGTACGTCGGCATTGATTCGATTGTCCCTGCTGGTCACGCTAATATCGCCCGCCCACAACGACAGGGAATTGGGCGCCGAACTAAACGCCCTGGCATTGACTTGATGCTTGCCGCTGCCGGCTGCGGTCCAGTCGCTATTGAAATCGCTGGCACTGGAGAAATTATTGGCATAAATCTGACGGCAGACGCTGGCACTGGCTGGCGCTGTTTCGGTTACAACAACATCATCAATATGCCAATAGTCGTAGCCGGCGCCGCTGGCAGGCGCAAAGTTGAATCGGAACCGCATATTCGCGTGCAAGGCGTTTTCCGGCAGCGCAATGGTTTCCTGAAAAATCTCGCCCGCTATACCGCCCCCAGCCCAGTTTTGTAAATTTATCCAAAGTCCATTGTCGGCCAGATACTGCAACGAAAGATCTTCACCCGCATCAGGATATTCGCCAAACGCATCGCTACCGCGCCTGACCCATACGCTAATTTCAGCGCCCGGCACTGCGCCGGCAATACGTCCGCTTTTAGTGGTAACAATAATATTGCCTTCATTCAGGGCCAAGGCCCTTCGAGCGGAGCTGAACGTTAAATTGTTGACTGCATATGCGCCCGATCCAGAAGCAGACCAGTCTGTATTGAAATCGCGGTCATTATTAAAGTATTCGACAAACACAATATCGCCCGGTGCCGCACCAACAGGCATCGCAGCGCAACACAACAGCAATGCGATCCCTACTGAAAGGGAGAAAATACGCACTTGTAAATGCCTGTCGTTCATCATATAAACTATAGCAGTTGGCGCTTGTTTCGCTGTGCGTGCAAGCGGCCGCGACACAAGCTGCAACGGACTGTTTAATGAACAGACAGAGGGCGAAAAATCGCACTGTTTTTATTTGCTAGAGGGAGACCAATGTCATTTTACGAAGACCGCATACTGCCCTATATGATTAACCGCGTGCTCGGCACTAGAGATTGCCAGAGGCAGCGCAAAGCAGTGTGCGCTGAACTGACAGGCACCGTACTCGAAGTGGGTTTCGGCTCCGGGCTGAACCTGCCCTTTCTGCCGGCCAGCGTCGACAAACTGTATGCCTTAGACCCGGCACACCTTGGCAGAAAGCTCGCCGCCGAGCGCCTGGCCGCATGTGACGTCGAGGTAGAGTTTATCGATTTACAAACCGACGCTTATCCGCTGCAAGATGCCAGCGTGGACTCAATTCTAAGCACATGGACGCTGTGTACCATTCCCGACCTCGCCACGGCGTTGCAGGAAATGCGTCGCATACTCAAACCTGAAGGTCGGTTGGTGTTTCTAGAACACGGCCTGGCGGATAACCCCGGCACACGCCAATGGCAGCAGCGACTGAATAGCTTGCAGCAGAAAATTGGCGGAGGCTGCAACCTGAACCGCAGCATTACCGACGCCATCGAAAGCGCCGGCTTTAGAATTACGCAACTGGAAAACTATTATATGCAGGGGCCCAAACCGTATACCTATATGTATCAGGGTAGCGCCGCCTTACCAATCTAGTGGCGTGTAAGAAACTACCCTGACAAGGCTCTCGCCTCGAGAAATACCCGCTTGATCAAGGGGTTTTGTGCTTTCAGCTTTTCGGCCAGTTGGCCGACAGTTTTCTCAATCTCGACTGACGACAGGCTGTCGTTAAAGTTCACGCTTATGTTCACCAGAATAAACTCTGGTCCCATATGCATGGTTAGCACTTCGTTGATCCTATCGATCGCGTCGCTGTCTCTCAGCACGCTTCTGATTTCATTACGTACTTCTGACGTTGCGCTTTCGCCAATCAACAGCCCCTTGGTTTCAATCGCCAACCATATCGCGGTGAGCGCTAAAATAACGCCGATCACTACCGATGCGATACCGTCGTACAGCGGGTTACCCGTGTTGGCGGTGACATAAACGCCGATCAGCGCCACTAACAAGCCGGCCATCGCGGCAGAGTCTTCAAACAAAACCACAAACATCGATGGGTCTTTGCCTTCATGTACGGCTTGTAAATAGCCCATATCGCCTCTGGCTTTGTTGAATTCGCGCAGCGCAAACCACCACGCCGCCCCTTCGAACGCCAACGCTAACCCGAGCACAATATAGTTGACCATGGGATCGCGCATTTCTACCGGATGCAGGATGTGTTGAATACCCTCGTAAATCGACACACCGGCGCCGACTGAAAAAATAGCAATCGCAACCACGAAACTCCAAAAGTAAATTTCCTTACCATAACCGTAAGGGAAATCTTCGTCGGGTGGTCGCTGCGCGCGCTTGAGGCCGTACAGTAATAAAACCTGGTTACCCGTATCGACCAGCGAGTGAATCGCCTCCGATAACATGGCCGAACTACCGGTCAGGCTTGAGGCAACAAATTTCGTTACCGCAATTAAAGCATTGCCTATCAGCGCCGCGATGATGACTTTTTTAGAAGAAGATGTAGACATAAGGTGTGCGTTCCAATCGCCCTAGCGCGATATCTGTTTGGCTTTAAAGCCCTCTTTTTCCAGCAGTTTGACCAAACCTCCGGGGCCACCCAAGTGGCCGGCACCAACCACCACAAAGTAGCTGCCCTTGCCACGCAGCCAACCGCGAATTTTTTTCGCCATATGTACGTTTCTATCGTCCAGCAAACGGGTGATGTAGTTGTTCAGTTCAGGATACTCCTCTACCGGCTCGCTCATATAGCGATACATGCGGTCAACATCGCCGCGCAGCCAGTCGACCACCAGCCGGTTCAATTCCTTCTGCACCGAGTTTTCCCCCAGCAGTTTAAATGTATGCCGCAAGCTGAGGTCTTGTTCTTCAGTGCTGGCGTTGCTCAGCAAATCGAGCTGCTGCTCCAGTGTTTCCAGCGCCAGAATCGGTTTGCCGCGCTGCCTGGCTTGCTGCAGAAGATAACTATCAACCCCCGCAGCGGGATCGTAGCCATAAACCAGTAGCTCCTGGGCGACAAAAGTTTGCTCAAAGAACCACGGTCGCATATGTTGAAATGCCTCAATACCGTAGCCGCGCGCGGCCAGTACCTGCTGCACTTGCGTTACGGTTTGCGGCGCAAGCTGTTCTGTCAGGCTGCTGCCTATGGGCAATAGCCCGCGCCGAGACAACTCTTCCTGCAGTTGCCGCGCCGGCATGGCGTCGGTGTTGATTTCAACGACCAGGCTATCCGCCGCCTTGAACCGCTGCATGACCTTTTTGTTTAGCGGGTACATATTCTTTTTCATCAAATGTACCGCGCCGAACAAGTACACCTTGCTGCGCCGCCCTTTTAACTCAAACAGACTAAGCGCGCCGGCCTGCTGCTGTGCCTGCTCGCGCAGCTCAGCGGCCGAGGCGATACTTTCCTTATCGACTCTTACCGGTTCGCAGGCCCTGGCAATTTTTTTCTCCGCGCGCTGCTGCTCGCACCTCTGGATCGCAGTCATCACAGCCATCAGAGGATTAGCGGCGGCTTCGGATTGGCCGGTTACGCTTTGCTCGCCGTCAACCGCAATGGCTGCTGCCGAATGGGTGACCGGCGGGTTCTTTTGCGGTGCGGCCGCAGGTTGTTGTTGCGCCAACACTGGCAGCGATGCCAGTAATACAAAACACAACAATAAGTGGCCGCCTTTCGCCACTAGCCTTTGCTTACACCTGAAAACCGCTGCGACTCGATAGCTGTTCACTTGCTTTGCTCGGATCCTTTAGGCTGCAGATTATTTTTTTACAGATTGCGAGCGCAGCCGAATTAAACCTTCCTGCGCAACGCTGGCAACCAGCTCGCCTGCCTGATTAAAAATGCTGCCATTGCTAAAACCCCGGCTAAATGAGGCGCTTGTACTCGTCACCTCGTAGAGCAGCCATTCATCAACTCGAAACGGGCGGTGAAACCACATGGCGTGGTCAATGCTGGCGACCTGCACCGCATCGCTCATATGGCTGATAGCGTGTGGTCGCAGCGCGGTTACCAGAATAGGGTTATCAGACGCGTAGGCAAGCAACTCCTGATGCTGGCTTAAATCATCGGCCAGCTGGCCATCAGCCTTGAACCAGATGCAGGCGTAGCCCTCGGCCTGCTTGGGCTCGGTTAACGCTACCGGGTCGATTTGGCGAAACTCTATTGGCCAGTCGTAGTTGGCCGTTTCGTTGTCGTGCCGCCGCAAATAATCTTGCATACGTTCGCGGTCGCTGGGCAGGCCCTTGGGGCCTGGCACGTCGGGCATGGTGGCGTGGTGATCGAAGCCCTCTTCAAAGATCTGAAACGACAACGACATATTGAAAATGGCCTGGCCGTTCTGAATTGCCACCACTCGGCGATTGGTGAAACCACGGCCGTCGCGAATGCGATCTACTTCATAGATAATCGGCGTCTCAGCCTGGCCAGGCCGCATAAAATAACTGTGCAGAGAATGTAAAATGAAGCGTGTGCTCACCGTTTGCTGCGCCGCGTTCATCGCTTGCGCCAGTACCTGGCCGCCGTAAACTCGATCGTCGGCAGACTGCAGCGTCACCCCGCGAAACAGATTTTTGTCAATTTTTTCGAGATGATGATTATCAATCAGCGCCGCTAAAGCTTTGCTCATTACCTGTTCCATCCTTGTTATCGATGCTGGTGGCCTGAAAGTGTGACTGCAGCTCGCGTGGTGACAGTACGCAAGCCCGCCACGCGGGCGCCGATTATAGTGTGTTTACCAGGCCTGTCAAAGCGTCCGCTGTGCGACTGTAAGCGTCTGCCTCAGTATAAAATAGTACTAATGATTACCGCCTAAATCGGCCACAATCTCGGCAATGCGAGCCAGTCGCCGCAGTGGATCTGTGCAGCTTAATAACTCGTATTTCACCTGCATATTGACCGGCAACAGTTGACCCAGAATATGACCCACCTGACTGGCATCGGCGGCTTCGGAGTTTGCAGGTGAGTTCAGCTGCATACGGGCCACGCTGGGATGTTTCATCAGCTCGTTAAGAATCTCGACCAGCTGCTGGTGCTCGGCGGGCAACTGCTGTGATTCCTCAGCCGCAAAAAATTCGACCTCCGCGACAATCAGATGGTCGGGCTGGGCAGCGGCACTTAGAATACGAAACTTGCGGTCGCCGCGAGCGATAATACCCAGCTTACCGTTTTCCAGCGCATCCCAATCGGCAATGCGTGCGTGGGTGCCAACATCCAGCAACTGCATTATATGCTCACTGCTGTCGACCACTTCGCTGCCGGCACGTATACCGACCACACCGAAACCACTGTCTTCGCGCATGCAGCGTTTGATCATGTCGAGATAACGTGGCTCGAACAGCTGCAGCGCAATCTCGCCGCCGGGAAACAGCAGGGTCGGCAGCGGAAACAATGGTATGGTGTCAGCCACGCGACGTCTGACTCTCTGCCTCAGCCGGTGCGCCAAAGGGTTTAAACAGCAGCAGCAGTTGCGGCAATAATAACAGTGCCCCCAACAGCGCACCCAACATGGCAGCACCAGTGAGCAGACCAAAATAGATGCTCGGCCGGAAATTCGACAACGCCAGAATTGAAAATCCCATAATGACGGTTATCGACGTGTAATATAGCGCCCGGCCTATGCTCTCATGGCAACGATACATAGTGGCTTTATAGTCCCTGTCTTGCGGGAACTCGACGCGAAAGCGATGCAAATAATGCACCGCATTGTCCACACCGATACCGATTGCGATGGCGGCGATGGTAATAGTCATCATATCCAGCGGTATGCCGGCCAGCCCCATGCCGCCCAGCACCATGGCCGCCGCCAGCACGTTCGGCAGAATGCCCAGTATGGCAATTTTAAAGGAACGAAACAGCACGACGAACATCACCATAATGGCGATGAACACGGCAGTGATCGTCAAAATCTGCGAGCTAAATAGACTTTGTAACATATTGTTATAGAGCACCAGCAGACCGCTGAGTTGCACATTTTCCGGCTGCAGACCGGCTTCTTCGACCAAGTAGGTGCGCACTTTTTGTAAAAATTCGGCGCGCTTTAAGTCGCGGCTGGTCTCTTTTACGCGAATGCTGATGCGCGCTTCATTGCGCTCGCTGTTGAGATATGGGGTTAGCATAATGTCAGCGATGGCGGGCGGCAGACTGCCTTTGGCGACTGCCAGCTGCACGTCGTCAATTCCCGGCCCGCTCAGTTCTTTCATCAGCTTGTAGAAGGTTGCCAACGATAACACCTTGCCCGTTTCCGGCATCGCTTCCAACGCATCGTGAATGCGCTCTATATCATTTAGCCCCTGCTTGGTAAACCACACGCTGGACTGGTCGCCCGCATCATCGCCGAAATCATCACCAAATTCATCGCTGGAGGCATCGTCAAAATCCGAGACATCGTCAAAATCTGCTGCGTCGCCGGCAAAGTCCTCGAAATCATCTACGCTGCCAGCAGCTGCTGCGGCGTTATTGCTACCTTCTGCGCGGGGCTCGTCAAAATTCTCGAAGTCGTCGTCTGATTCAAACTGCGCCTCGGCATTTGCGTTAGCATCAGCGGGCGCGGTAATAATGATTTCCAGCGGAATTGTGCCACCCAACTGCGCATCGACCAGCTCCATGCCGCGGTAAATTTCAGTTTCTGAATCAAAAAAATCGATAAAGCGATTTTCCACCTGTAGGCGGCTGATGCCGATGCCGGAGAGCACAGCAAGTACCACGCTGACCACAACAATCAGCGTGCCGTGGCGATCGGCCACCACGGCAAATCTGTGCGTAAATACTCGAGAGTCTGCTACCCGCGCCGTCTTGCCTTTTGGCAGCAAGACCAGAATAGCGGGCAGGATGATAAATACCAGCAACAGCGCGACAACGGTGCCTAGCGTCATCATCCAACCAAAATCGATCACCGGTCGAATACCACTGACCACCAGCGAGGAAAACGCGACAATCGTAGTGAGGGCGGTATAGATACACGGCTTGAGCATAAAGCGCACGGTCTTCATCACCAGTTCGCGCTGCGTTAGTTCGGGCTCGCTGGCGAACAGCTCGCGGTAGCGCACCACCAAATGCACGCTGATCGCGAGGGTGATGATTAACAACAGGGCGACGAAGTTGGAAGACACCACCGTCATGCGCCAATCTATCAGCGTAAGAAAGCCCAGCATCGCCGCGCAGGTGCTGACGCAAATCAGCAGTGGAATAGCGACCCAGCGCGGCCGGCGGAAAATGACGCTCAATAAAATAATGATGAACACGACAATGCCGCTGCCAAAAACCACCAGGTCTTTCTTGACGAAGTCGATCATATCGGAGGCGATCATCGCCACGCCGCCGAGATGAATGTCGGCATGATCCTTGTACTTATCCAGAATAAGCCGTGCTGCCCCCACCATGTCGGCGCGGCGCTGATTGAACTCAACAGAGTAGTCTTTAAAGGCTTGCTGCGCGGCTGCATACTGCACGCTTTCTTCGCTGTTTAGCCCCTCCTCGCTTAGCTCTTTGTCGCGTAAGCGTTCGCGCTGTTCGAGCAGCTGGCGATACTGCTCATCGTTTTCTATATTGACCTGCAGAGCTGTGGTTTTACCGTCGGGGCTGACCAGCATATTGGCGTAGATGGGGCTAACACTAAACTCCTTGCGCACCAGCTCGCGATCAACGCTCGCGTCTTGCAGGGTTTTTAAGCCGTCGCCCAGCTCGTTGAGCTTGACGTTAGGACTTTGCAGTAGCGGCACGTTGAGTATCGACGTAACGCTGCTAACGCCCTGCAGCTGTTGCAACTCATCCGCTAACGCGCCGAGCTGCTGCAGTGCGCTGTCGCTTAGCAGGTCAGCTTCAGGTGTGTAGGTAATGACCAGAAAATCTTGTGTCGCATAGCGTTTGGAAAACTCACGGAAGTATTCCAGGTCTGCGTCGCCCTCCAGCACCAGTGCGTCGGCCGAGGCGTCAAGCTTGAACGTCGGGGCGTGGTAAGCAAGAAAGCCCAACACCAGCGCCAGCAGCACCAGTACGATTTTTGCGTGGTTGAGAATCAGGCGTTCATAGAGTTGGAAGAAACGATTTGTCATATGATTATTAGGTCCATTTAAATTATTAGCGCGACGTAGAAGTCCCGGTGCGCACATTGTTTTCGTTCAGGGTTTTTCGCCCCAACGCTCAACCAGCGTTTGCTCAACACCCAAATGATCAAGCAGGCGCGCCACAACAAAATCGATAAGGTCATCCACACTCGCAGGTTTATGATAAAACCCCGGACTGGCCGGTAACACCGTCACTCCTATGCGCGCAAGCGTCAGCATGTTTTCTAAATGTATAGCAGAGTATGGCGATTCGCGCGGCACTATAATCAATTGCCGCTGTTCCTTCAGCGCCACATCGGCCGCGCGTTCGATCAGATTATTGCTTGCCCCGTGAGCAATGGCCGACAAACAGCCAGTGCTGCACGGGCATATCACCATCGCGGCCGGCGCACCGGAACCAGAGGCTACCGGCGCCATCCACTGCTCGTGACCGTACACATTGAGCTGCCCGGCATCAACCGCAAAATAGTCGTTCAAATAGGCTTCAATCAATGCCGGCCTGGCAGGAATTTTTAGCTCGGTTTCGGTGGCCACAACCAGCTGCGCCGCTTTAGAGATAAGAAAGCTGACCTCGCAGCCGGCTTGTAATAAACATTGGGTCAAACGCAGGCCATAGGCTGCGCCGGAAGCGCCGGTCATGGCAACGGTAATACGGCTGGGTGGCATCATTTCTCCTGCAGTGCCGCAATCAATTTTTGCTGAATGCCATCGAAGCCGCCGTTGCTCATCAGTACAACCTGGTCGCCGGGCTGCGCCATCGCCACTACCTGGTCGACCATGAGGCTGACAGAATCTACAATCGCGCCATGCTCGTGGAATTCCTCAGTCAACCATGACACATCGCCACTCTGATACCACAGCACATGGTCGGCGGCGCTGACTGACTGCAGCAGTTCCTGTTTGTAAACCCCCATACGCATTGTGTTAGAGCGCGGTTCAATCAGCGCGATGATGCGCGCGTCGGCGTGTTGCTTGCGCAAGCCCTGCAGCGTGCTGGCAATCGCCGTGGGGTGATGGGCAAAGTCGTCGTATACGGTGACGCCGTTTAATTCGGCCAGTTTTTCCATGCGCCGCTTGACGCCGCTAAATGCGCACAGCGCCGCAATGCTGGTTTCAGCCGCCACACCAGCGTGTTCCGCCGCCGCAATAGCAGCAATGGCATTCTGCATATTGTGCGCTCCGGTATGCGACCAGCGCACCGTGCCATGTTGTTGCAGGGTTTTCTCGCCGTTGACGAACACACACTCCTGCACCATAAATTCGCTGCCGTCGGCCTGCAGCGGCAGCGCCTGCCAGCGGGCATCGCTAAACTGCGGATCGCAAGTAGTGTATTCGATTGGTGTCCAGCAGCCTTTTTCCAGTACCGCATCGAGCGCGGCCACGCCAGCCGGCAATACAATCATGCCGTTGCCAGGAATGGTGCGTACGAAATGATGAAACTGCTTTTGTATCGCGGCCAGGTCGGCGAAGATATCGGCGTGATCAAATTCCAGGTTGTTGAGAATGGCTGTGCGCGGCTGGTAGTGGACGAATTTCGAGCGCTTATCGAAAAAGGCGCTGTCGTATTCATCGGCTTCTATCACGAAATGTTGCCCCTCACCGAGCCTGGCGGAGACGTGGAAATCCTGCGGTATGCCACCGACCAGAAATCCGGGCTGCAAGCCCGCCTGCTCCAACATCCACGCCAGCATGCTAGTGGCGGTAGTTTTACCGTGCGTGCCAGCCACTGCTAATACCCAGCGGCCCCGCAGCACGTGCCGCGCTAGCCAATCCGGCCCTGAGCAATACGCTACGCCCCGGTTTAGCACGGCTTCAACGGCTTCGTTGCCACGCGACATGGCGTTGCCTATCACTACCAGGTCGGGCTTGCCGTGCAGGAAGTCGGCATCGTAACCGCTGTGTAACTCAATGCCCTGCTGCTCTAACTGACTACTCATTGGCGGGTATACATTTTCGTCCGAGCCGCTGACGGTATGACCCAGTTGGCGAGCCAGCAGTGCCAGGCTGCCCATGAAGGTGCCACAAATACCCAAAATATGCAGTCGCATTATTGTCCCTTTTCCCGCGTAGCTAAAACGCGTTGATTTCAGTATTATCGCCGGCGGAGTATACATCGTAACAAATCGCAACCGGAGGGAGAAAAGTAGTGACAAAAATGAATGCGTTTTATGCACAATCAGGCGGGGTAACGTCTGTTATCAACGCGTCGGCATGCGGTGTTATCGAGACCGCCAAGCAGCATAGAGATAAAATCGGCAAGGTGTTCGCCGGCAACAACGGCATTCTCGGTGCACTACACGAGGAATT
>RCMY010003691.1_pt1 | contig 13433 bp, 12 predicted proteins | sample 2041341 | NCBI WGS metagenome assembly RCMY01 (sample SAMN09708234, study PRJNA481090) | Marine sediment metagenome, whole genome shotgun sequencing project. | reverse complement strand
AGCGAAGTCGCTGTCACCTATACCAACAATGATTATGGCAAGGGGCTGGCCGACGCGTTCGAGCAATCCTTTACCGAAGCGGGCGGCACTGTCACGCTGAACTCGGCGCACGAGGACGGCAAGGCCGACTATTCCGCCGAAGTGGGCGCGCTTGCCTCGGCTGGCGGCGAAGTTCTGGTCGTGGTCGGCTATATCGATCAGGGCGGCGCCGGCGTGATCAATGCGGCACTGGATTCGGGTGCGTTTGATACGTTCATGTATCCCGACGGCATGGTGTCCGAGACGCTGGAGGCGAATTTTGCCAGCGCGACCGAAGGCTCCTTTGGCCAGCATCCCAACGCACCGGGTGACGGCGCGGAAAGGTTCACCGAGATGAGCAAGGACGCGGGTTTCGATTCGACCAGCGCGTTTTCGGCTGAATCCTATGACGCCGCTGCGCTGATCCTGCTGGCGATGCAGGCCGCCGGATCGACCGATCCGTCCGTCTACAAAGACAAGGTGATGGATGTCGCCAACGCACCGGGCGAGGAAATCCTGCCGGGCGATCTGGGCAAGGCGCTGCAGATCCTGAAAGATGGCGGCGAGATCGACTATGTCGGCGCCGCCGCGGTCGAGTTCGTCGGAAACGGCGAAACTGCCGGCAGCTATCGCGAGATTGAGATGAAGGACGGCAAGATGGTGACAGTCGGCTACCGCTGATTGCCCGTATTTTGTGCGAAAATGGTGGCCCGGGCGTCAGTCCGGGCCATTTTAGGGTGTATTTCCGTGAAAATGGGATGAACCTTCTGTTGCGAAACGAGCGCAACTTTCTATAAGCGTGCAAGGCATTACATGGCCCGCCAAGCTATGGCTTCCTTGGAGCGAGAGGCATTTTGATGATCGCTGTTGAAAATCTCCACAAGCATTTTGGCGGATTTCATGCCGTTGACGGCGCCAGTCTGTCCTTCGAGGAGGGCGCGATCACTGGATTGATCGGGCCGAATGGTGCGGGAAAGACGACGCTGTTTAACGTGATCGCCGGCGTTCACAGGCCTACATCGGGCCGCGTCACCATGGGCGGCGAAGACATCACCGGCCTTGCGCCGCACGATCTGTTTCACAAGGGCGTGCTGCGCACCTTTCAGATTGCCCACGAATTTCACTCGATGACGTGCCGCGAGAACCTGATGATGGTGCCGGGCGGCCAATCGGGCGAGCGGCTGTGGAACACATGGTTCGGGCGCCGGCGCATCGCAGATGAGGAACGCGCGCTGCGCGCCAAGGCGGACGAGGTTCTGGAGTTTCTGACGATTCATCATCTGGCGGATCAGAAGGCGGGGCAGATTTCCGGCGGGCAGAAAAAGCTGCTGGAACTGGGCCGCACGATGATGGTCGATGCGCGCATCGTGTTCCTGGACGAGGTGGGCGCGGGCGTGAACCGCACCTTGCTGAACGTCATCGGCGACGCGATCCTGCGCCTGAACACCGAGCGCGGCTATACCTTTGTCGTGATCGAGCATGACATGGATTTCATCGGCCGCCTCTGCGGCCCGGTGATATGCATGGCCGAGGGGCGGGTTCTGGCGACTGGCAGTCTGGCCGAGATAAAGGCCAACGAGCAGGTGATCGAGGCATATCTGGGCACCGGCCTCAAGAACCGCGACAAGGTGAGCGCGTGAGGCGTGCCGATTGCCGCGACGGGCTTGGGGGCGCTGCCCCCTGCGTTGAATTTCAAGGGAAATTCAGCGCTCCCCCGGGATATTTGGAGCAAGAAGAAACATGAGCAGCGAACCCTACGGTGACCGGGGCAACAAGGATGTTTCCAATGCCAATCCCCGTGGCACCGGCAGCGCGGCGCCTGTTCAAGGCGGTGGCACTGCGTCGGTGGCGCCCGGCGGCCCGTTTCTGATTGGGGAGGGCATGACCGGAGGCTATGGCAAAGGCCCTGACATCCTGCATGATTGCACGATTTCCGTCGATAAGGGCGAGATCGCTGTCATCGTCGGGCCGAACGGCGCGGGTAAGTCTACCGCGATGAAGGCCGTCTTTGGCATGCTGGATCTGCGCGCGGGTCATGTGCGCCTGAACGGCGAGGATATCACCGCGCTGTCGCCGCAGGACCGGGTGGCCAAGGGCATGGGGTTCGTGCCGCAGACAAACAACATCTTTGCCTCCATGACGGTGGAGGAAAATTTGGAAATGGGCGCCTTTATCCGCACCGATGATTATTCCGGCACGATGGAACAGATATACGATCTGTTCCCGATCCTACGCGACAAGCGCTATCAGGCGGCGGGCGAGCTGTCGGGCGGTCAGCGCCAGCAGGTTGCAGTGGGCCGCGCGCTGATGACGCAGCCCAAAGTCCTGATGCTGGATGAGCCGACGGCCGGGGTCAGCCCCATCGTCATGGACGAACTGTTTGATCGCATCATCGACGTGGCGCGCACCGGCATCCCCATTCTGATGGTCGAGCAGAACGCCCGGCAGGCGCTGGAGATCGCCGACAAGGGCTATGTTCTGGTGCAGGGTGCAAACGCCTATTCCGGCACCGGCAAGGACCTGTTGGCGAACGAGGACGTGCGCAAAAGTTTCCTTGGGGGATGATGATGGATTTAATCATTACCTGCACTTTTGCGGCGCTTTGCTCTTTGTTTTCCGATTGCACGACTGGTGACGATCAAAGCGCGGTGGATGTTGAAATTTTGCTCATCGAAGATGCTTCGTATATTCGAGCAACTGGATCACCGGCTAAAGAAGTTTGGTTCCCCATTAATGTTAGTGCGCACAACTATGGCTCATACACGAAAGTGTTCTTTGTGACGGGTTTTGTTCCAGGCTCTCTGATGATGTCAGTGACACAAAACAAGGATCAGCCGCTAAGCGTCGGATGGGCGCAGGCCCAGTTGAGCTTGCATCAAAATACCAGAGTCGCAGGCGACAAACTAGTCGCGACACAAGGTGACTGTTTTATACACGGGGCGACTGACTGATGGATTTTCTCAACGCGATCGTCGCGCTCGCAAATTATGTGCTGGTCCCCGGCATTGCTTATGGCAGCCAGTTGGCGCTGGGGGCGCTGGGCGTAACGCTGATTTACGGAATCCTGCGGTTTTCCAACTTTGCCCATGGCGACACCATGGCTTTCGGCGCGATGGTGACAGTGCTGTTAACCTGGTGGTTTCAATCAATGGGCGTCAGTCTGGGTCCGCTTCCGACTGCGCTGCTGGCGCTGCCGTTCGGGATCCTTGGCTGTGTCCTTATGCTGCTGGCCACAGACCGCGCCGTCTATCGCTTTTACCGTGAGAAAAAAGCGAAACCGGTGATCCTGGTAATTGTGTCAATGGGCGTGATGTTTATCATGAACGGCATCGTCCGCTTCATCATCGGGCCTGACGATCAGCAGTTTCTGGATGGCGAACGGTTCCTGATTTCAGCCCGCACTTTCAAGGAAATGACCGGGCTGGACGAAGGGTTGGCGATCAAATCGACGCAGGCGATCACGCTGGTGACGGCTATTGTCGTGGTGGCGCTGCTGTTCTGGTTTCTGAACCGCACCCGCGCCGGTAAATCCATGCGCGCCTATTCCGATAACGAGGATCTGGCGCTGCTGTCGGGGGTCAATCCCGAACGGGTGGTGATGCTGACCTGGATCATCGTCGCGGCGCTGGCGACCATTGCCGGGGTGCTGTACGGGCTGGATAAATCTTTCAAACCGTTCACGTATTTTCAACTTCTTTTGCCGATCTTTGCCAGTGCCATCGTCGGCGGGCTGGGCAACCCGCTGGGCGCCATCGCGGGTGGGTTTGTGATCGCCTTTTCGGAGGTGACGATTACCTATGCGTGGAAAAAGGTGCTGGGCTACCTGATGCCGGACAGTCTGGCGCCGGACGGTCTGGTGCAGTTGCTAAGCACCGATTACAAATTCGCAGTCAGTTTCGTGATCCTGCTGATCGTGCTGCTGTTCAAACCAACGGGATTGTTCAAGGGGCAGTCGGTATGAACGCCATGGTAAAAAACGTCGGCCTGTTTGCCATAGTGGGCGTGCTGATCCTGCTGACCGGGTTCCTGCAAAGCTGGAACGCCGCTGTGTTGATCCTCAACATGGGGCTGATTTCGGCTATCATGGCGCTGGGGGTCAATCTGCAATGGGGCTTTGCGGGGCTATTCAATATCGGGGTGATGGGCTTTGTCGCGCTGGGCGGGCTAGCGACGGTTCTGGTGTCGATGCCGCCCACTGAAGGGGCATTCGCCGCTGGCGGCGTGCGCGTGGTGCTGGCGTTGGTGCTGGGGGCGGCGACCATAACCGCCGCTGTGCTGGTCCACGGCGCGATGCAAAAAGGCTGGCTGCGCACCGCCGTGATGATCGTGCTGCTGGTGGTTGGGTTCTTCATCTACCGCGCGGTGCTGGACCCCGGCGTCGCCGCCATCGAGGCGATTGATCCCGCGGCAACCGGGTATCTCGGCGGGCTGGGTCTGCCGGTTCTTATTGCGTGGCCGGTGGGTGGCCTCTTTGCGGCCGGTGCGGCATGGCTGATTGGCAAGACGGCGCTGGGGCTCCGCTCGGACTATCTGGCGATTGCGACGCTAGGCATTGCCGAGATTATCATCGCTGTCATGAAGAACGAGGATTGGCTGTCGCGCGGCGTCAAGAACGTGATCGGCATCCCGCGCCCGGTGCCGTATGAGATCGACCTTCAGGGCGATCCGGGGTTTGTGGAACGTGCGGCCGGGCTGGGGCTGGATCCGGTGATGGCCTCGACGCTTTATGTCAAACTGCTATATGCCGGGCTGTTTCTGGCGGTGCTGGTGGTCTTGCTCTGGATGGCGCAAAAGGCGCTGGCCAGCCCTTGGGGCCGTATGCTGCGCGCGATCCGCGACAATGAGGTCGCCGCCGAAGCCATGGGCAAGGACGTCAAGCGGCGGCATTTGCAGGTGTTCATTCTGGGCAGTGCGATCTGCGGCATTGCGGGCGCGATGATGACCACACTGGACAGCCAGTTGACGCCCAGCAGTTACCAGCCGCTGCGATTCACCTTCTTGGTCTGGGTGATGGTCATCGTCGGCGGATCAGGCAACAATTTCGGCGCCGTGCTGGGTGGTTTCCTGATCTGGTTCCTGTGGGTGCAGGTCGAGCCGATGGGCAGGCTGCTGATGGATGTGATTACGGCCGGTATGACAGACGGCTATTGGCTGAAGACCCATCTGTTGGAATCGGCGGCGCATATGCGCCTGTTCACGATGGGCCTGGTCCTGCTGCTGGTGCTGCGGTTCAATCCGCGCGGCCTAATTCCCGAGAAATAGACGGCAGGTTTGACCTGCGCAAAAAGCAGCGCCATTTCGCGCTGCTCAGATTGGAATGGCCCTGACAGGCTTGCAGGCAGTCTGCTTGAGAGGAATTCGGATAAACGCGCGGGCGTTCAGCGCCATGAGAAGCACGCCGTTGCGGCCCGCCACAGGATTTCCAGCCGGCTGGGCGCGCCTGCGTGGGTCCCAGAAATCGCTGATATGGGCCGTAACGTGAACGCGTTCCGGAAATGAATAAACGTCAAAGCCGTCGCCGCGCGCTAAGACCTCCAACGCGGGACCACCCCCTTTGGGCAAGCGCAGGGCAGGAGCTCGTGGGGGCCGTCGCATCGCATTGACTGATGGCGCTGGCGCCCAGATACAATACCAGCGGCGACCGGATCTTCGGTTCCATAATTTTTGATGCTGTACAAAACCGAAACCCACCGGACCCGGCATATTTCTCCGCTGGGGTTTCATCGGTTGCGGACGTTCCAAGTGCAGCCAGAACCGCACTTCAACGACCCCTCTTGTGCGCGTCGATCTGGAACTCCGTGACATTGCTTGGATGCGCGGTCAGCTCTTTTTTCTGCGCATAATCCAGCACTAAATCCGCCGGATTATTCGATCTTGTCACGATTCCCGCTGCCGTGGTCCCATCAAAAATCGGGGCTGCAAGCCGGACGTCGCACGATTGCGCGGCTTAGTTTTTGTGTTCTTCCAACCAGCTTGTCGGGCCGTTGGTGGCCCTAGTCGGGCAAACTCTGACGACATTGCCCCGAGTGCCGGGGTGGTGGAACATCGTATAGATGACGCCCGGCGACTTGCGGTGAGCAGCTACCGGCTGCGGCGGTAACATCATCGGCACCCAGTGTTTTGCAGCGCTGTTCAAGGAAACATAGAGTATCATTCGCGTGATTCCGAACGAAGTGCTCATGCGCTTCCCTCCAAGCGCCCGACGACCTTGCCGTTGATCATCGCTGGCAGTTCACGGGCGCATACGTGCAGGGTTTCGACCGGCGCGACCGTCATATCGCAGGTGGGGATTGGGCCGTGCCGCTCCACAGCCTGATCGGGCAATGCGGCCTGAAAGGCGTGCAGGATCTGCAAAGGCGGACCTTTGAAGTGGTGATCTGTGTGCCGATTTCAGGATCTGTCGCGGCTTGCCTTAGATTTTCCATGGCTGGCTTTACGAACGGGCCTAAAGCCAAATACGGCACAGATTGATTTTTATTCAATATCGGATTTCTATTTAACCGATCGCATTATTCAATCACCGCATGTCTGACATTATCGGTGCCTCGTTCAATAACGCTTGTAAAGTTGGCGTATGCGTCTCGCGACACGGGGCGACAAACCCAACGCTGGGGGCGGTTGTGGCGCCTGCCAGAGGGATCAGTCGCAGAGCTTGTCTGTCGGTCAGAAAGGCGGCAAGGATGGCCAGCCAGTCGCCTTTTTCGTCATTTGCCACCACAACAATGGGCGAATCGGATTCACTCCACGCATCAGGTGTCGCCCAGGCGTCCTGAAAGTGGCGGTTGATGATTCGCCGGTTCTGGTTTTCCGGGGTGAGCAGAGCTAGCCGCGCGCGTTCCAGCTCTTTCCAGCCGACGGATTTGCGATCTGCAAACTACGATGTTCCGCTTCAAACCAATGTTTAGCGCTCACGACGAAGCGGGTCTGCGCTGACCCTGCCGGAGGGTTGGTTTCGAGATATGTGACGCCGACACCAACCTCCAAATTCTCACTCATTGACAGGATTTCAATCGATGCGCGCGAGAGTCGAGCCAGCCGCACACGCAGTTTCCGTTCGTTGAAGCGGGCAGATAGCGACGCGGCCAATGTCAGGGCTGCGGGGATGACGGCAACGCGCAGTCAGTTGATCAAGCCTTTATTTTTAAATCGTATTTCAGCTGCCGTGCGTCTCCGACGATACGCCGCGCCCATTCCAACGCGCTGTGCGCCTCGGGCGTCAGTCCGCAATATCTGAACCCGAGAAACACCAGCTTGACTCCCAGCTGATCCTCCAAGTTCTTGGTTCCGGTGGACAGGGTTTGCTGTGTGACGCCTATAGTCCCGGCGGCCTTGCACAAATGTTTCGCTTTGGCCAAGGCGATGAACATTTCAAATTTGACGAGCGTGGTGGACGTCCTCAGGCGATTGAAATTTACAACCACCATTATGGTTTTGCAGAAGGTATCCAATTTTAACCGATGCGTTCAAAGAAAAGGCCCCACCGTTGCCGGTAGGGCCTGTCGTCACGCTCAATCGTATTTTAGTGGGTCAACACCCGCGCGAGGAAGCTTTGCGTGCGCTCGTTCTGCGGATCATCGAACACCGCTTCTGGCGTGCCTTGCTCGACGATCTCACCCTTGTGGATATAAATCACGCGGTCCGCGACCTCTCGCGCGAAATTCATCTCATGCGTGACGATGACCATCGTCATGCCCTCGCGGGCCAACTCTCGCATGGCGTCCAGCACCTCGCCGATCATCTCGGGGTCCAGTGCCGATGTCGGCTCGTCGAACAGCATCAGACGTGGCTCCATCGCCAGTGCGCGGGCCAGCGCGACGCGCTGCTGCTGGCCACCTGACAGTTGCGAGGGATGCTTTTCGGCCTGATCGGAAATACCGACACGCTCCAGAAGGCGGCGGGCGGTCTGCTGCGCCTCTTCCCGGCTTGCGCCGCGCACCTTCATCGGGGCCAGCGTGACGTTGTCCAACACCGTCATGTGCGGGAACAGGTTGAACTGCTGGAACACCATCCCGACCTCGGTGCGGATCTGTTGCAGCGCCTTGGACGCCTTGCCATGCGGCTCAAGCTTTTTGCCATCCACATCAAGGCTGCCGGACTGGAATTCCTCCAGCCCATTTATGCAGCGGATCAGCGTCGATTTGCCCGACCCGCTGGCGCCGATGATCACGACCACTTCGCCGGGGGTGACGGCCAGATCCACATCCTTGAGCACATGCAGGCTGCCGAAATGCTTGTTCAGTTTCTCCATCTTGACGATGGGCTTAGCGTCCTTGTCAGTCATGTTTTTCACGCTCATTGTCCAACCAGCCCCTTGCGTTCGAGCAGGCGCAGGCACACCGACAGTGTCAGCGTGATCGCCAGATACATCAGCGCAACCATCAGATAAACTTCAAGCGCGTTGAAGGTGGTCGCGATATAGATCTGGCCCTGACGGACCAGTTCGCCCACGCCGATGACGGCGAACAGCGACGTGTCCTTGATGCTGATAATCGCCTGATTGCCCAGTGCCGGGATCATCCGGCGAAAGCCCTGCGGCCAGATGATGTAGCGGAACGTCTGCGCGCGGGTCAGGCCCAGCGATACGCCGGCCTCGCGCTGGCCTCGCTCGATGGACTGCACGCCGCCGCGCACCACTTCGGAAATGTATGCGCCCGAATTGACCGCGATGGCCGCGATACCGGCCGTCAGCGCGTCAATCGGCGTGCCGAGCAGCTGGGGCAGGCCGTAGAAGATGAACAACACCTGCACCAGAACGGGCGTGCCGCGAAAAATCTCGATATAGGCAACGGCGGGCCAACGCAGCCATGCTGTCGGGCTGATCCGCATCAGGCCGAATAATATCCCGATCAGGAACCCGATGGCGAGGCCGCCGAACGAGATCATCAGCGTATAGGGCACGCCCTTGAGCAGATACGGGATCGAATCGAACGCCGCCTGCCAGTCAAATTGAAATGAATTCACAAGTCAGGCTCCGGTAGGGAAATGTCCGTTGACGTGAAAACCTCCCCGAAGAGGCATCCTCGGGGAGGCAGGGCCGCGGGTTATGCGGCCATGATCGCAATGCCCGTGGGCAAGGCTTACTCTTCGGCTTTGCCGAACCACTTGGCGTGGATTTCGTCATAGGTGCCGTCTTCGCGCATAGCGGCCAGCGCCTCGTTCACGGCGTCCACACGGTCGCTGCCCTTGGGAAAGGCGATGCCGTACTGCTGGCCTTCATAGAGGGGGCCGACAACCTTGACCCGGCCTTCGCCCTTGGTCTGCGAGAAGTAGCCGACGTTCGGCGCGTCATAGAACACCGCGTCGACACTGCCGCCGACCAGCGCCATATACATGTCGGCCGAGCCGGGATAGGGCGTGATCGTGGCGTCGCTGCCGAATTTCTCGGTCAGGTAATCAAAGCTGGTCGAGCCGATCTTGGTGCCGATTTTCAGACCGGCCAGATCGTCGACTGCCTTGACGTCAGTGTTGTCAATGCCAACCAACAACTGAAGGCCGCTGTCATAATAGGGGTCGGAAAAATCAACGACTTCGCGGCGCTCGTCGGTGATGGTCATGCCGGCAATGGCGATATCCACGTTGCCCGTTTGCAGGGCGGGGATGATGCCGTTGAAGTCCATCGTGTTGATGTTTGGGGTGAATCCGGCGCGCGTGCCGATCTCGCGGATGATGTCCATGTCAAAGCCGACCATTTCGCCGGTTTCCTGATCCATCATCTCGAACGGAACAAAGCTGGGGTCGGTCGCAACGCGCGCATCGTCCGCATGGGCCATTGCGCCCACTGCCATTGCGGCGCTTGCCACGCTGGCCAGTGCCATCTTTTTAAAGCTAAATTTCATGTCTCTCTCCCTTTCCAAGGTATTGGCGAGGTCTTAGGTACAGACGGCCCGGACCATGACGAAGCGTCCGCAAGGCGTCAAGCCGAAAGCCCGCGCAGAATATCGCGCGATTTTTGCAGATACGCGCAGGGTTACAACCGTTATTTGCGCCGAACAGTTCCGGTGCAGCCCTGTTTGGATGCAGAGGCGGGCGAAAACCCTGCCGCGAGCCCTCCATGACGTTGATGGCGTATCAGTCGGAACCAATGCCAAACGGCGATGCGGTCCGTCAGGCGCGCTGCGCCGCCGCTAAGCCCGGAACGTCTCAGTAATTCTCGACGTTACTCGCCACACCAAAGGCCGATCCGACCAGCCCCAGCACCGTGCGGACGGATGCCACGGCCGATTCTGTTGCCATGACGGTATCTTCTGGCTGGATCTGGAATTTGCGCGCGGCAAACAGGCCATCCGCGCTGGTTATGTCAAAGGCAAACACGACCTGCGGCTTGCTGGGCCCTGACTCGTCCGGGCGCAGTGCCGCGACGCCATAGTCGCGTAGCACCAGAACGCCCTTGGGGTTGGCGCGATTATCGGACAGGCCGCCAATGATCGACAATGCCTCTAGCGCCGTGATGCGGTCCTGTTCGAACTTGATCAACTGTTCACTGCCGGTCGCGCCGAAGGCGGTGAAATACCGCTGATCCTCGGTGACGACGACACTATCGCCGCCGCGCAGGGTGATATTGTGCACGCCATTGCCGAACAATTGATCGGCACGGATGCGGTAGGTTGTGTTGCCGCGTTGAAGCTGCACCTGCGGGTTGCGCAAGGTTGGCGCAATGCCGCCGCCCTGCGCAATCAGGCTGAGGATTTTGTAATTGCGGTCCGGCAAGGGAAAGCTGCCCGGCTTGGCCACGCCAGATACCAGGTTCACTGAATTGTTCTGCCCCGGTTCCAGCTCCAACTGGACCTGCGCGGACGGCACGATCGAGCTGAGGCGGTTCTGAACCTCGCGGCGGGCCTGCGACGGGGTCTGGCCGTTAACCACCACCTCTTCGAGGTACGGGACGAAAATCGTGCCGGTGGGCGATACGGTCAGGCCGGGCATGCTGACGGATTTGCCATCAGCTTGGGTCAGAAGGGAATTGTCCTGATTGTCCCAGATCGCCAGATTAACCTTGTCTCCGGGGCGAATAATTGCGCTTTGCGGCCCGTTGGATGCTTTTGGCCAATGGAAACTGTCATTCGTTCCAGTGCCAGGCCATGCAGCAATCGACGCCGCATTGACGCGGCCAACGCGGATCACCTGATAGGTCGGAGATTCCGCATTTTCTTCGTTGACGATCTCCGAGGTAATTGCCGCGCCGCGCGGCAGGCTGCAGGCGGGCACGGCAAGCAAGACGAGGCTCAGTGCGGCGAATTTTGCAATTTGCCGGGTGGATTTGATCGTCTGGCCCAAGTCTACTTTCCTCGCACAGAAGCCGGGCGCCCGGCGCCGGTTTTGTCACATCTACCCGCTGGCCCATGGCGCCGACAACCTAAAAAGCCCTGATGCGGCCTATGCACCGAACCAAGGAGCCTGTGGACCCCAACCTGTAGTGGCCGTGCGGGCGGGCGCTGGGCTGTCTAACCTTTGATCACGCGTGATTTTTACATGGCTCCGGCTGTAACCGGGCGTTACGATAGGGCGTGAATGCATTGCGATGGGATGGGCGAAAATCAGCATGGCGGATAGCACGGTGGTTGTGGTCGGTGGCGGCGCTTGGGGGACGGCGCTGGCCTGTGTAGCGGCGCGAGCGGGGCGGCACGCGATTCTTCTATGCCGCGATTCCAGCACTGCCGAGGCGCTGAATACGCACCGGTGCAATCCGCGCTACCTTCCGGATATCATTCTGCCCGACAAAATCGAGGCGACAACTGACCCCGGCGTTTTGGGTGGTGCGGAAACCGTCATTCTGGCCATCCCGGCGCAGAGCCTGCGCGCAGCGCTGCCCGCGCTTGCACCGCTGATCGCGCCGGGCGCGACCCTGATCAACACCGCCAAGGGGATCGAGCTGGGCACCGGTCTGGCGCTGAGCCGCGTCATTGCCGATATCTGCCCTGATCATGCACAGGCCGTCCTGTCCGGCCCCAGCTTTGCCAGTGATGTCGCGCAGGGCAAGCCGACGGCCGTTACGCTGGCGGCCGAAGGCGAGGCGGCGGCGTTGGCGCTGTGCCGCGCGCTGAGTTCGGACAGTTTTCGCGCTTATGCCAGCGACGATATGATCGGCGTGGAAACCGGGGGCGCGCTGAAGAACGTCTATGCCATCGCGGCGGGCGTCGTCATCGGCCTTGGCTTTGGCGAAAGCGCCAAGGCCGCGCTGATCACCCGCGCCTTTGTCGAGCTGCGCCGCCTTGGGGTCGCGATGGGGGGCCGCCCGCAGACATATCTGGGCCTGTCGGGCTTTGGCGATCTGATGCTGAGCTGTTCGTCGCCCCAGTCGCGCAATTTCGGCTATGGCATGGCGCTGGGCCTGGGCGAGGATCTGGCCGGGCGCCCCTTGGCCGAGGGCGCGGCGACGGTGCAGATTGCCGGACGCATCGCCGAACAGCACGGGGTGAGCGCGCCCATTCTACACGCCACGCGCCGCCTGATTGCGGGCGAGATTGCCCCAAAAGACGCTGTTGAAGGCCTGCTGTCGCGCCCCATCAAGGAGGAATTCTGACGCTTTACCGCAGGCGGCGAAACACCGTTTTCAGCATGATTTCCCAGTCATAGCAAAATGACCGGTTCCGCTGATAGATCAGGTCGATCATCGCTTTGCGCGGCACGCAGCGTTCTGAATAGATGCGATCCGTCTCGGCGGCGTCCGTGCAGGGGGCCAGCAGATATTCCTCGTGTTCGTGGAAGTAGAGCGTGGCAAGCCCGGTGATACCGGGCCGCGATTTCAGCACTTGGGCGTAGATATCGGGGAACCGCTCGACATAGAGGCGCAAGGGCGGGCGCGGGCCGACGAGGCTGATATCGCCCTTCAGCACGTTCAGTATTTGCGGCAATTCGTCCAGCCGCTTGGCCCGCAGCATCCCGCCGGTGCGCGTCAGGCGATTGCGCTTGTCGCCGCCCGAGACGCCGCTGTCACCCGCTGCGGGGCGCATGGTGCGAAACTTGATCAGGCCAAAGGACTGCGTTGGGGTCTTCATCCGCTCGGCCACATAGAAGATGGGTCGCCCGTCGCGCACGAGGATCATGACCGCGACAACGATCACCACAGGCAGCAGCAGAGTGCCCAGCACGATGGCCGAGATGATATCGAAAAACCGTTTGAAGGGCGTCATGCCGCGTCCCTAACCCGGCACCATTCGTCCAGCATCGCGGCTGCGTCCGATGCCGCTTGACCGAAGGAATGCAGTTTCGCCAGCGCAGTGCAATCCAGGGTGATGTTTTGCACCGCATTCGGCGGCGCGGGGCGCGTGACATAGGCTGTGCCGCTGACTTCCAGCAAGGTCTGCATGGCGACGGGCGCCGGCGCGCTGACATTCAATACATCCGGCAATGCGGGGCCTTTGTGCAGCAGTGTTTCCAGCACCTGCGCCAATGTGGCCGGGCCGATATAGCTGCGC
>RCMY010003690.1_pt1 | contig 13437 bp, 10 predicted proteins | sample 2041341 | NCBI WGS metagenome assembly RCMY01 (sample SAMN09708234, study PRJNA481090) | Marine sediment metagenome, whole genome shotgun sequencing project. | reverse complement strand
TGTGCCGCGAATCGTCCGCGAAGCTAACTACGGGGACGTTGAGCATGGCTGAAATACGCAATTACACGATCAATTTCGGTCCGCAACATCCGTCGGCACATGGTGTGCTGCGGCTCGTTCTCGAACTCGACGGAGAAGTTGTCGAGCGCGCTGATCCTCACATTGGACTCCTGCACCGCGCCACCGAGAAACTGGCCGAAACGCGCACCTGGGTCCAGTCGGTGCCGTACATGGATCGACTCGATTACGTATCCATGATGTGCAACGAGCACGCTTATTGCATGGCAATCGAGCGGCTTATCGGGGTCGAAGTACCGGAGCGCGCGCAATACATTCGCGTCATGTTCGATGAGGTAACGCGAATCCTCAACCATTTGCTCAACATTGGTACACACGGGCTCGACATCGGTGCGATGACGATGGTGCTGTACACCTTCCGTGAGCGCGAGGATTTGATGGACGTGTATGAAGCGGTATCAGGCGCGCGGATGCACGCAGCCTATTACCGTCCGGGTGGCGTGTATCGCGATTTGCCGGATCAGATGCCGCAATACGAGGTGTCGAAATGGAAGAATGCCGAAACGGTTCGTTCGCTGAACGAACATCGGCAAGGGTCCTTGCTTGATTTTCTGGAAGACTTCACCAACCGTTTTCCGAAGTACTGCGATGACTACGAAACGCTGCTGACGGATAACCGTATCTGGAAACAACGGACGGTGGGTATCGGTGTTGTCAGTCCAGAGCAGGCGAAAGCCTGGGGCTTCAGCGGTCCGATGTTGCGTGGCTCAGGCGTCGCCTGGGACCTGCGCAAGAAGCAGCCCTACGAAGTTTATGACCGCATGGATTTTGACGTGCCGGTTGGCAAGACAGGTGATTGCTACGATCGCTACCTTGTCCGCATGGAAGAAATGCGCCAGTCGAACCGCATTGTCAAACAGTGTATTGACTGGCTGCGCAAGAATCCCGGGCCGGTCATTACGGACAATTTCAAGGTGGCGCCGCCTTCGCGCGAGGGCATGAAAACCAACATGGAAGAGTTGATTCATCACTTCAAACTGTTTACCGAAGGGATGCATGTGCCCGAGGGCGAAGTGTATGCAGCAGTTGAACATCCCAAGGGTGAGTTCGCTGCGTATGCGGTTTCGGACGGGGCCAACAAGCCCTATCGTCTCAAACTCCGCGCGCCGGGTTTTGCACATCTTGCGGCGATGGATGAAATGGCGCGTGGCCACATGATTGCGGACGTCGTTGCCATTATTGGCACGATGGATGTCGTGTTTGGTGAAATTGATCGTTGACGGCCGTCTGAATCTTTAAGCTGATCGGGTAATTGGGCAAAATATGCTGAGCCAGGAATCGCTGAGAAAAATTGACACGGAGGTTGAAAAATATCCTCCGGACCAGAAACAGTCGGCTGTTATGGCTGCCTTGCGGATTGCGCAGGTGGAAAAGGGCTGGCTCGCCAGGGAGACAATCAGTTATGTTGCGGCATACCTCGATATGCCGGACATCGCTGCCTATGAAGTCGCCAGTTTTTACAATATGTATGACCTCGAGCCCGTTGGTAAGCACAAGATTGCGATTTGCACGAATCTGCCGTGTGCGCTGTCTGGCGGTGTTCATGCGGCCGCATATATAAAGGAAAAGCTCGGTATCGATTTCAACGAAACGACAACGGACGGCAAATTTACCTTGAAAGAAGGTGAATGTATGGGGGCCTGTGGTGACGCACCGGTCTTGATCGTGAATAATCACCAGATGTGCAGCTGGATGACGACCGACAAGATTGACCAGATGTTGGCGGATCTCGACAAATGAGCGCTAGAAATCTTATTCTCGCGGGTATTGACGGCGACCGTTCCTGGGGACTTCAGGATTATGCCAAGCGCGGCGGCTACGAAGCTCTCAAGAAGATCATCGCCGAGAAAATTACACCGGAAAATGTCATTGCTGAAATCAAGACGTCTGTCTTGCGCGGTCGAGGCGGCGCCGGCTTCCCCACCGGACTAAAGTGGAGCTTCATGCCGCGTTCGTTTCCGGGCGACAAGTATCTCGTATGTAATTCGGATGAGGGCGAACCGGGTACGTTCAAGGATCGCGATATCCTCAGATTCAACCCGCACGCTGTTATCGAAGGTATGACGATCGCAGCCTATGCGATGGGCTGCGCGCGTGGCTACAACTATATCCACGGCGAAATATTCACGGCGTACGAGCGCTTCGAAGAAGCATTGGAAGAGGCGCGCGCAGAAGGATTGCTCGGCCACAATATTCTCGACTCCGACTTCAATTTCGAGCTATTTGCGCATCACGGTTATGGAGCCTATATCTGTGGCGAGGAAACGGCGCTGCTCGATTCCATTGAAGGAAAGAAAGGGCAGCCGAGATTCAAACCGCCGTTCCCGGCCAGCTACGGTTTGTACGGCAAGCCGACAACCATCAATAACACCGAAACCTTCGCCGCAGTGCCGTTCATCATTACCGAAGGCGGCGAGACATTTTTGAATTATGGAAAGCCGAACAACGGTGGCACCAAGTTGTTTTCTGTTTCGGGCCACGTGAATCGACCGGGGAATTTCGAAGTCGAGCTTGGCACGCCATTTTCGGAATTGCTTGAAATGGCAGGCGGGATGCGAGGCGGGCGCAAGCTGAAAGCTGTGATTCCGGGCGGTTCGTCGGCGCCGGTGGTGCCGGCTGAGGTGATGATGGAATGCACCATGGACTACGATTCCATCGCTAAGGCGGGATCGATGCTGGGTTCGGGTGCAGTCATCGTCATGGATGAAAGCACGTGCATGGTCAAGGCACTCGAGCGCCTGTCTTATTTCTACTTTGAAGAGTCATGCGGGCAATGCACACCCTGCCGCGAAGGCACCGGCTGGCTCTATCGCGTGGTGCATCGCATCGAAACCGGAAAGGGCCGGGCGGAGGATCTGGATTTGCTCAATAGCGTGACTGCCAACATCATGGGCCGTACGATCTGTGCGCTTGGCGATGCCGCATCGATGCCGGTGCAGAGCTTCATCAAGCACTTCGGCGATGAATTCATGCATCACATCGAACACAAGACCTGTCTCGTGCCGAAGGACGTGCAGCGCGAGGGCAGCAAAATATATGTGGGCCCGTCATGCTAGAAATCGAAATCGACGGCATGCAGCTCGAAGTGCCTGACGGTAGTACGGTGATGGACGCTGCGACCAAGGCCGGCATTTACGTTCCGTATTTCTGCTATCACAAGAAGCTGTCGATCGCGGCCAACTGCCGGATGTGTCTGGTGCAGGTGGAAAAAGCGCCCAAACCGCTGCCCGCTTGTGCGACGCCGGTGACCAACGGCATGAAGGTGTGGACCCATTCAGAGCAGGCTGTCAAAGCTCAGAAAGGCGTGATGGAGTTTCTGCTCATCAATCATCCGCTGGACTGTCCGATTTGCGATCAGGGCGGCGAGTGCCAGTTGCAGGATCTTGCGGTGGGTTACGGCGCCAGCGGGTCGCGTTATCAGGAAGAAAAGCGGGTTGTATTCGAGAAGAATCTCGGTCCGCTCGTGGGTACCTTCATGACGCGATGCATCAACTGCACGCGATGCGTACGTTTCACGCAGGAAATCGCCGGGGTGATGGAGCTTGGGCAGGCGTTCCGCGGCGAATTTGTCGAGATCATGCCGTTTATCGAAAAGACCGTCGATTCGGAACTTTCCGGAAACATCATCGACTTGTGCCCGGTCGGCGCGCTCACCTCCAAGCCGTTCCTGTTTTCCGCACGCACATGGGAAATGGCACGCCGCAAGTCGATCAGCCCCCACGATTCGCTGGGGAGCAACCTGGTCGTGCAAACCAAGCACGAAGTCGTCAAACGCGTGCTGCCGCTGGAAAACGAAGAAATCAACGAGTGCTGGTTGTCGGATCGTGATCGTTTCTCTTACGAGGGTCTCAATCACGAATCCCGCCTGACACGGCCGATGATCAAGGAAGGCGCCGACTGGCGCGAGGCTGATTGGCAGACCGCGCTTGAGCATGTGGCCACGCGCCTCAAAGCATTGACCAGTGGTTCGGGTGACTCGCAGATCGGCGCACTGGCTGCACCGCATTCGACGCTTGAAGAGTTGTTCTTGTTGCAGAAGCTCACTCGCGGGCTTGGCAGCGACAACATCGATTTCCGCCTGCGTCAACGGGATTTTTCGGCAGACGGCGATCGCGCAGGCGCGCCATGGCTCGGCATGCCGATCGCCGCGATCGGCGATCTGAACCGGCTGCTGATTGTCGGAAGTTTCCTGCGCAAGGATCATCCCTTGCTTTGTCAGCGCGTTCGTCAGGCCGCGAAGCGGGGCCTCAAGGTCACAACCATTCATCCGACGGCCGACGACTGGCTTTTGCCCGTTAGCGCTCGCCTGCAGCCAAAGCCATCGGGCATGGTCGCAGCGCTCGGCGAGGTCGTCAGGGCGGTTGCAAAGCGGGCTGGCAAATCGATTGTCGACGAACTGAGCTCGGTAGTGCCGGAAGAATTTTCGGACGAAGCCGATGTGATTGCCGAATCCTTGCTCAGTGGCGAAAAGCAGGCCATCTGGTTGGGGAACTATGCCGTGCAGCACCCGCAAGCGGCCACGCTGCAGCGTTTGGCGCAGGAAATTGCGTCGCTCACGGGCGCGAGTTACGGCGTGATCGGCGAAGCGGCAAATAGCGTGGGTGGATACCTTGCCGGAGCGGTTCCGTCGGCCAACGGCAAGAACGCGGCTGAAATGCTCGCGACGCCACTCAAGGCTTATCTGCTGTTCAATGTCGAACCGTCGCTCGATTGTGCGGAAGGGCTGAAGGCGCGCGCGTCGGTTGAAGCGTCGGAATTCACCGTGTCTTTCTCTGCGTTCAGTTCGCCGGAGTTGCAATCGGTGAGCGATGTGATTTTGCCGATTGCACCCTTCACTGAAACCTCGGGGACGTTTGTAAATACGGAGGGCCGTGCGCAGAGTTTCGTCGCAGTCGCACGGCCAAGCGGCGAAACACGCCCGGGCTGGAAGGTGCTGAGAGTGCTGGGCAACCTGCTCGGGCTCGACGGCTTCGATTACAACGACTCGACCGAAGTACGCGCTGATATCTTTGCCGAGGGGCAACCCGATGCAGCCTCGTTGAATAACGCGATCAGCACTTCGGTTTTTGAATCCCCGCCAGCGTCCGATGGTCTTGAACGCATTGCCGACGTGCCGATTTATTCAACCGATTCGCTGGTGCGGCGCGCGACCTCGCTGCAGCGTACCGCCGATGCCAGAACGCCAACCCTCAGATTGAGCGAGGAGACGTTGAAAGCTGCGGGCGTTGACGCGGGACAGTCCGTTGTCGTGCGCGCGGGCGATGCGCAGATTCAGCTTGTTGCGGAAATCGACGACGCGGTTGCGACCGGGTGCGTCAGGATTGCGGCGGGTCATGAAGCGACGACTGCGCTGGGCGGCACGACGGTTGTCACGCTGGAGCGTGCGTAATGGAATCAATGCTTGAACCCATCGCTTCACTTTTCGGCGCCGCGTGGCCGGCGGTATGGGCGCTCGTCAAAGTCGTCGCCATCGTCGCGCCGCTGATGCTGTGTGTTGCCTACCTGACGCTGGCCGAGCGCAAGGTCATCGGCTACATGCAGGTCCGGATCGGCCCCAACCGGGTGGGGCCCTATGGTTTGTTGCAGCCGATCGCCGACGGTTTGAAGCTCTTGTTCAAGGAGATCGTGGTCCCAAGCGCGACCAGCAAAGGCTTGTTCATCGTCGGACCGATTTTGGCTATTGCACCGTCGTTGACGGCGTGGGCCGTGGTTCCGTTCTGGGATGGCGGCGTGTTGGCGGACGTCAATGCCGGCCTGCTGTTTATCCTCGCGATTACCTCACTCGAGGTCTATGGCGTGATCGTCGCCGGTTGGGCGTCCAATTCGAAATACCCCTTCATTGGCAGTATGCGGGCCGCGGCGCAGATGGTGTCGTATGAAGTGGCGATGGGTTTTGCACTGATCTGCGTGTTGTTGATTTCGTCCTCGCTCAACCTCAGCGACATCGTGCGCTCGCAGAATCAGGGGATGTTCGCGGACATGGGTTTGGGTTTTTTGAGCTGGAACTGGTTGCCGCTACTGCCGATGTTTGTGGTGTTCATCGTTTCCGGGTTCGCCGAAACGGGTCGCGCACCTTTTGACGTCATCGAGGGTGAGTCGGAGATCGTTGCCGGGCACATGGTCGAGTATTCAGGGATGAGCTTCGCGCTCTTCTTCCTGGCTGAATACGCGAATATGTGGCTCGTTTCAATCCTGACGTCGGTCTTGTTCCTGGGTGGATGGCTGTCGCCGGTCGGGTTTCTGCCGGACGGATTCCACTGGTTGGCGCTCAAGACTGCGGCGGTCGTGTTTCTCTTCTTGTGGGCACGCGCGACCTTCCCGCGTTTTCGTTACGACCACATCATGCGTTTGGGATGGAAGGTGTTCATTCCAGTGACCTTGATCTGGGTGGTTGTTGTGTCAGTGTGGGTGATGTCCCCACTGTCTATCTGGAACTGAGAGGCGCGAAATGGGTGCAAAAGATTTAATCGGCAGCCTTTTTCTCAAGGAACTGTTCGAGGGTCTGGCAGTGACCGGGCGGCATTTTTTCGCGCGAAAAATCACGGTCCTGTTTCCGGAAGAGAAAACACCGCAAAGTCCGCGCTTCAGGGGGCTTCATGCACTACGCCGTTATCCGAACGGTGAAGAGCGATGCATTGCCTGCAAGTTGTGCGAAGCAGTGTGTCCGGCATTGGCGATTACCATCGATTCAGCGCAACGTGACGACGGTTCGCGCCGGACGACGCGCTACGACATCGATTTGGTCAAATGCATTTTTTGCGGTTTTTGTGAGGAAGCCTGTCCGGTCGATGCGATTGTCGAAACGCGCGTGCTCGAATATCACGGTGAAAAGCGCGGTGACCTCTATTACACCAAAGAGATGTTGCTTGCGGTCGGTGACCGTCACGAAACGCAAATCGCCAAAGACCGCGCAACCGACGCCAAGTACCGATAACCGGGAGAGTGGGCGCAACGCGTCCGGAGATATCCGAACATGGAATTCAAGACTTTCGTTTTCTATATGCTCGCCGCGATCACGGTGTTCGCAGCCTTGCGCGTCATCACGGCAACCAACCCGATTCACGCGGCCTTGTTTCTCGTGCTCGCGTTTTTTAATGCCGGAGGCATCTGGCTGCTGCTTGAAGCCGAGTTTCTGGCGATTGTGCTGGTGATGGTGTACGTCGGCGCGGTGATGGTGTTGTTCCTGTTCGTGGTGATGATGCTGGACATCAATGTCGATCGCTTGCGGGAGGGATTCTGGAGTTACCTGCCGGTTGGCGCGGTGGTCGGCCTGGTGATGCTGGCGGAAATGGTCGTCGTGGTGGGGGGGCCGTACTTCGGCTTCGATGCAATGCCCGCTCCACCTGCTGCGCAGGCCGGTTACAGCAATACTCAGGCCTTGGGCCGCGTGCTGTATACCGATTATGTCTATCCGTTTGAGCTGGCGTCGCTGTTGCTGCTGTTGGCGATGATGGCTGCCGTCGCGCTTACGCTGCGTCATCGCAAGGGAACCAAGAGTATCGATCCGTCAATACAGCTCGCGGTGAAGCGTTCCGATCGCGTGCGGCTGGTGTCGATGCCTGCGGAAAAAGAATAAACCGGGCGGCCCGAACGCTCTGAAGGGAGTTGTCAATGCTTTCGCTATCCCACTATCTCATTCTGGGCGCGGTGCTCTTCGCGATCGGCGTGGTGGGTATCTTTCTGAACCGAAAGAACCTCATCGTTCTGTTGATGGCGATCGAGCTGATGCTCCTTGCGGTGAATCTGAATTTCGTGGCGTTTTCCCATTATCTCGGGGACCTTGCCGGGCAGATCTTCGTGTTTTTCATCCTCACCGTGGCGGCGGCCGAAGCGGCAATCGGCCTGGCCATTCTGGTGGTGCTGTTTCGCAACTTGCGCACCATTCATGTGGATGATCTCGATAGCCTCAAGGGCTAAGGAAACGGTCTGATGTCGGAATTGAAGAGTCTTTATCTGGTTGTTCCGCTGGCACCGTTGGCGGGTTCGCTGATTGCAGGATTGTTTGGAAAAGCGATCGGTCGGGCGGGCGCGCACATCGTCACCATTCTTGGTGTGGTGATCGCGTTTGTTGCCTCAGTATTCATCTACCTGGATGTCGCGGCCGGAAACACCTTCAATGGCACGATTTACACGTGGGCCACGAGCGGAAATCTCACGCTGGAAGTCGGCTTTCTGATCGACGAACTCACGGTGATGATGATGCTCGTCGTCACCTTCGTCTCGCTCATGGTGCACATATACACCATCGGCTATATGAAGGACGACCCAGGGTATCAGCGCTTCTTCAGCTACATCTCGTTGTTCACCTTCTCCATGCTGATGCTGGTCATGGCGAACAATTTCATGCAGTTGTTTTTCGGTTGGGAAGCGGTGGGCCTGGTGTCCTATTTGCTGATCGGCTTCTGGTTTACGCGCCCGACGGCGACTTTTGCGAGCTTGAAGGCGTTTCTTGTCAACCGTGTCGGTGACTTCGGATTTCTGCTCGGGATCGGTCTGATTCTCGCTTACACCGGCAGTCTCGATTACGTCGAGGTTTTCGCGCAGAGCAACGTGCTGGCTGCCAACACCATTGAGCTTTTCCCAGGTGCGCCCTGGCTGGTGATTACCGTCGCCTGTATTTGTCTGTTCGTCGGCGCGATGGGTAAATCGGCCCAAATCCCGCTGCACGTCTGGCTGCCCGACTCGATGGAGGGTCCCACGCCGATTTCGGCGCTGATCCACGCGGCAACCATGGTGACGGCAGGCATCTTCATGGTGGCACGCATGTCGCCACTGTTCGAATTATCGGATGTCGCGCTTTCGTTTGTGCTCATTATCGGGGCATCCACCGCGCTGTTCATGGGCTTTCTGGGCATCATCCAGAACGACATCAAACGGGTGATTGCCTATTCCACGCTTTCGCAGCTCGGCTATATGACGGTTGCGCTCGGAATTTCAGCCTATTCGGCGGCGCTCTTCCATCTCATGACTCACGCTTTCTTCAAGGCGCTGCTGTTCCTCGGTGCCGGGTCTGTGATCATCGGATTGCATCACGACCAGGACATGCGCAACATGGGTGGTCTGTGGAAGCACATGCCAATCACGTGGATCACCTCGCTGATCGGCTCGCTGGCCCTCATCGCCTTTCCGTTTTTCGCCGGATTCTATTCCAAGGATTCGATTATCGAAGCGGTGAATTTGTCGACGATTCCAGGCGCAGGCTACGCATACTTCTGCGTCGTTGTCGGCGTTTTCGTGACCGCCTTTTATTCGTTCCGGATGTACTTCCTGGTCTTCCACGGCAAGGAGCGATTCGGTCAGGCGCATCATCATCATGATCATCATGCCGACGAGGAAGAACCGTCCGCAGGCGATCATCATGGGCTGTCGCCGGGGCAGAAACCCCATGAAAGTCCGTGGGTGGTGACCATCCCGCTGATTTTGCTCGCCATCCCGTCGGTGGTGATTGGATTCATGACAATCGAACCGATGCTGTTTGGCGACTGGTTCAAGAGTTCAATCCACGTGCTGCCGGCGCACGACACAATTGGCGAACTCGCCGCCCACTTCCACGGTGCAGGCGCAATGGCAATGCATGGCTTCATGACGCTGCCGTTCTTCCTGGCGATGCTGGGTGTAGTGAGTTCATGGTACTTCTACATGATCAAGCCCGAGATACCGGCCGCCATCATGCGCAAGTTCAAACCGCTTTACACCCTGCTCGACAACAAGTACTACTTCGACAAATTCAACGACATCTTTGTCGCTGGTGGCGCGCGACTGCTGGGACGCGGTTTATGGAAGGGCGGCGACGGCGCCATTATTGACGGCGTGATCGTCAACGGCTCTGCGAACACGGTGAGTCTGGCCGCTCAGATGGGCCGACTGTTCCAGTCGGGGCATATCTATCTGTACGCTTTTTCGATGATCATCGGTGTGTGCATCCTGCTGTCGCTGTGGTTCAGCGTGGTCTGAATGGGCATGCGGTTTATTGAGACGATGAATAAGAAGCTCACGCGCAATTTCGGCGCATTGGACGGAAGGTAACGATGACGGGTATGCCTCTTCTCAGTCTGGCGATCTGGATTCCGATTGTCGGCGGCCTGTTGGTGCTTGCCACGGGATCGGACCGGAATGCGCCGCTGGCGCGTATGTTGGCGCTGGTAGCGTCGATCGTCGGGTTCCTCATCACGATTCCGCTCTTCACAGGGTTCGACACGTCGACCAGCAACATGCAGTTTGAGGAGATCGCCCGATGGATCCCGGCGTTCAATATCAATTACCACCTCGGTGTCGATGGGCTGTCGGTACTCTTCGTAATACTCAACAGCCTCATCACGGTGATGGTCATCATCGCCGGCTGGGAGGTCATCCAGACCAAGGTTTCGCAATACCTGGCAGCCTTTCTGATCATGTCGGGCCTGTTCAACGGCGTTTTCGCGGCGCTCGACGGCATTCTGTTCTACCTCTTCTTTGAAGCCTCGCTGATACCGCTGTATCTCATCATTGGTGTCTGGGGCGGCCCCGGCCGTGTCCACGCGGCGTTCAAGTTTTTTCTGTTTACCTTCGCCGGCTCGCTGTTGATGTTGATCGCCATGATCTATCTGTTCATGCAAAGCGGCAGCTTCGAGATTCGCGATTGGCACGCACTCCCAATCGACATGAGCGCGCAAACGCTGATTTTCTGGGGTTTTCTTCTCGCGTTTGCAGTCAAGGTGCCGATGTGGCCGGTACACACCTGGTTGCCAGAGGCGCACGTCGAGGCGCCTACCGGCGGGTCGGTGGTGCTTGCGGCGATTGCGCTCAAGCTTGGCGCGTATGGCTTCGTGCGCTTCAGCTTGCCGATTGTGCCGGATGCGTCGCAGGCGATGGCGCCGATGATGATCACCTTGTCGCTGATTGCCGTGATCTACATCGGTCTCGTCGCCCTGGTGCAGAAGGACATGAAAAAGCTCGTCGCCTATTCATCCGTGGCACACATGGGCTTCGTCACTCTGGGTTTCTTTATTTTCAATCCGCTCGGCATCGAAGGCGCGCTGATACAGATGATTTCGCACGGTTTTGTCTCCGGTGCGATGTTTCTGTGTCTCGGCGTACTCTACGATCGTCTGCATACGCGCGAAATCTCCGACTACGGTGGCGTGGCCAATACCATGCCCAAGTTTGCGGCTTTCTTCATGTTGTTTGCGATGGCGAATGTCGGTCTGCCGGGGACGAGTGGCTTCGTGGGTGAGTTCATGATTGTGCTCGGCGCGATGGAATACAACTACTGGGTCAGTTTCTTCGTTGCCACGGGAATCATTTCAGGCGCGGCATACACCTTGTGGATGTACAAGCGGATGATGTTCGGTGCCATCGGAAACGATAAAGTGGCGAAGATGAACGACATCAACAAGCGTGAGTTTGCGTTCCTGGCGATTCTTGCCGTGTGCACCCTGCTCATGGGTATCTACCCGTTACCGCTCACCGAGGTCATGCACGCATCGGTGAACAACCTGCTGCAACACGTGGCTATAAGCAAGCTTTGATCGCGCGCTGACCAACTTACCGGACTGGACCGACATGAATTTCATCGTCCCCGACTTCGCTCCCGCGGCAACGGAAATATTCGTCGCCGTCATGGCGTTGGCGATCTTGCTGATCACCGTTTACATGCGTCAGTCTGCGCGCAGTCTCGGCTATATCCTGACCCAGCTCACCCTGATCGTTGCCGCCTTGATCACGATTTTCACCATGGATGGCCAGATCCGGCTGACCTTCAACGACATGTATATCGACGACCTGCTCGGCGATGTACTCAAGGTGTTGATCTGTTTCGCGGTGATCACGGCGCTCATCTACGGGCGCCGCTATGCCGCCGACCGTGGCTTCGACAAACCCGAATACCATCTGCTGGCATTGTTCGCAACACTGGGCATGATGGTGATGGTGGCTGCCAACCACTTCCTGACGATCTATATCGGGCTGGAGATGATGTCGCTGTCGCTTTACGCGATGATCGCGATCGATCGTGATTCAGCGCGCAGCACCGAAGCGGCAATGAAGTATTTCGTGCTCGGCGCGCTGGCGTCGGGCTTGCTGCTCTACGGCATGTCGATGATCTATGGCGCGACGGGCAATCTCTCGATGAGCGGCGTCGCGCAAGCAATCTACAACCAGGCGGCGGTGTACGACGGCGTATCGAGTCAGACCGTGCTGACCTTCGGCCTCGTTTTTCTTGTTTCGGGTATCGCGTTCAAGCTTGGCATCGTGCCGTTCCACATGTGGGTGCCCGATGTCTATCACGGCGCCCCCACCTCGGTGACACTGCTGGTCAGTTCCGCCCCAAAACTGGCTGCCTTTGCGATGGCGATTCGCCTGCTGGTCGGCGGCATGCTGGATCTCGCAGAGCATTGGCAGATCATGCTCATGCTCATGGCGATCGGCTCGCTGTTGCTGGGCAACATTGTCGCCATTGCGCAAACTAACCTCAAGCGCATGCTGGCATACTCGGGTATTTCCCACCTCGGTTTCGTTGCGCTCGGCTTGCTCTCCGGTGTCGTCGATGGCGACCGCTTCAACGTCATCAACGCCTACTCGTCGGCCATGTTCTACGCGATTGTTTATGTCGTGACGAGCCTTGCCTCGTTCGGCATGATCGTTCTGCTATCGCGGGCAGGCTTCGAGGCCGAGGAAATCGACGATTTCAAGGGGTTGAACAAGCGTAATTCCTGGTATGCCGCGATGATGATGATTGTCATGTTCTCGTGGGCCGGCGTCCCGTTCTTCATCGGCTTTTTCGCCAAGCTGGCGATCCTGCAATCACTGATTGCGGCCGACATGGTCTGGTTGGCCATCTTTGCCGTTGTGATGTCACTGGTCGGTGCCTTCTACTATCTGCGCGTGGTCAAGGTAATGTACTTTGATCCGCCGGTGGACGACTCGCCGATCCAGTCAGGTCTGGATGTCCGCGTGCTGTTGTCGGTCAACTGTCTGGCGGTCGCGGTGCTCGGACTGCTGCCGCAGCAACTCATCGAACTGTGCCAGTTGGCGTTCCTCGCGAGTTTTCCGGGCTGACGGAATTTGTTGGAATTTGCGCCGTGCAGCCTGTCGGGTTGCACGGCGTTTTGCGTCAACGGGTGGTTGAACAACATTGCGCTCGGAGAGACGGTGAATGCTCAAGACAAATGAAGACAGCCTGAACGAATTGCAACTCGATTCGGAGCAGGTTTACGACGGCGTGATGCTCAAAGTGCATCGCGATCGGGTGCGTTTACCTGACGGCCAGACGAGCGTGCGCGAATACATCCGGCATCCCGGTGCGGTGGTGGTGATTGCTGTATTGCCCGATCAGCGCATCATTTTCGAGCGGCAGTTTCGCTATCCATTGAATCGAACGTT
>RCMY010003689.1_pt1 | contig 13439 bp, 12 predicted proteins | sample 2041341 | NCBI WGS metagenome assembly RCMY01 (sample SAMN09708234, study PRJNA481090) | Marine sediment metagenome, whole genome shotgun sequencing project. | reverse complement strand
TCTAGCAATGGCAGGGCAATATCAATCACCCGCATCGCCGCCCGCAATCCGGCCGTATCCCCATCCAGCGCAATGATCGGCTCGGGGGCAACCCGCCACAACATGCGCAACTGATCCTCGGTAATCGCAGTCCCCAAAGGGGCCACGGCACCAGTAAACCCCGCCTCAGACAAGGCGATCACATCCATATACCCCTCAGCCACGATCAACGGCTGACCCTTGCCCGCCGCCTCTCGTGCGGGGCCGTGATTATACAGGCTACGCCCCTTATCAAACAAAGGTGTTTCAGGAGAGTTAAGATATTTCGCCCGCGCATTGGGGTCCATAGCGCGACCACCAAGGCCAATCGCGCGGCTTCGCGCATCGCGAATGGGGAAAATAATCCGGCCACGGAACCGGTCGTAAGGTGCGCCGCCACGGTCGCTTTCGGCCGCCAAGCCCGCATCAATCACCAGTTTGGCATCAACACCCTTGCCCGTCAGATAGCCCATCACGCCGCCATTTGCAGGGGCAAATCCAATATCCCAACGCGCCTGCGCCTCGGGGCTCAATCCACGCCGCACCAAATAATCACGCGCTTCCGCCGCCGCTCCCGTCTGCAACTGTAGCCTGTGCCACTGCACCGCCTGCTCCATCACATCAACGAGTTGCGTGCGCACATCGGCTTTTTCCTGCGCGCGCGGATCAGAGGCAGGCACGGTCATGCCCGCCTCGCCCGCCAAAATCTTGACCGCCTCCATGAACTCCACGTTCTCGGTTTCACGCACAAAACTAATCGCGTCGCCCTTCGCGTGACAGCCAAAGCAGTAATAAAACCCTTTGCGATCATCAACGTGGAAACTGGCGGATTTCTCTTGGTGGAACGGACACGGCGCCCACATATCGCCCTTGCCCTGATTGGACTTACGGGTATCCCACATCACCTTGCGCCCGACGACCTGTGACAATGACAGGCGGGTGCGCAACTCTTCAAGGAATCCGGGGGGTAAACTCATAGCTGCATTATCCGCCCAACCGCCCCCAGAGTCGAGTGGGCTTAACCCCGCGCCGCCACGCCTTTTGCCGCAACAGTTAATTCATGCACTAAAGTGAACGCCATGGAGCGCATCACCATCACATCAATCACACCGTCCGCACGGCCAATCAGTACCGCCGTCATATGGCCCACAAGCGTGCGAAACACACGCCCCTCACAGCCGCGCAAATCCACAGGGGCCAGCCGCGCCAAAATATCCCGCGAGCGCCCATCCACACGCACACAGGCCCAACCATCGCTTTGATCGGTCACCGCCGCAGGCATCTTTGGCAGGTCTGCCACACCACTCACCATCCACTGCCCATGTCCGAACCAAATGATCTGCGCATCACCATTTTGCGCCATGCCACCCGTATCGGGCAACAAAAGCCCCAGCTTCTTCACCACCGCCGCCGTGGCCTCCATACGCCCGTCAAACGGGGCCAGCGACCACATCCGCCCAAGTGCCACCTCAGACAAAACAGTCGTCCCGACACGCAACGGCAACAGCCCCGCACATGGCGTTTTCTCAATTAAATTAACCACGTAAACGGCCTCCCTCGGGATCAAAGAACACGGGATCACAAACCTCGACAATCACATCCAGCCCGCGCAAATGATCCACCATACGGATCACCTCGCCATGGCGCGCACGCCCGTTATGCAGAAAGCCCAGCGCAATCATGCTCTGCAACGTCGGCGAAAACCCCACAGACGTAATATAGCCATCATGGTTAACCCGCGAGGCCTCCGCCCCCGCCTGAAACAGATGCGCCCCCGCCACCAATTGCTTGACCGCCCCCGCAGGTTTCAGGCCAACAAGCTGCGCACGGTCCGCGTCCAGCAACCCTTCGCGGCGCGACAAAGCCAGCCCGATGCAGTCCTTCTTCAGGCTGACCATGCGGTCCATGCCAATATCAAACGCCGTGACACGACCATGAATTTCGGCGTGCGTGATAAACCCTTTCTCAATACGCAAAACATTAAGCGCTTCCATGCCGTAAGCCCCGCCGCCAAGTGCTGTGGCTTGCGCGACAAGCGCGTCATATAGATTTGCGCCAAACCGCGCAGGCACCGCAATCTCATAGGCATGCTCACCCGAGAACGAAATCCGGAACAACCGCGCCTTATTCCCGCCAATCGTCACAGCGCCACAGCCCATATACGGGAAGCTCTCGTTATCAATGGCTATATCCACAAGCGCATTGATCACATCGCGCGCCTTGGGGCCTGCCACCGCAAATTGCGCCCATTGCTCGGTGACCGAAATCACTTTTGCGTCCAGATCAGGGCGCAACACCTGCAAAACATACTCCAAATGCCGCATCACCAAGCCAGCCGCCGCCGTGGTTGTGGTCATCACAAAACGGGTCTCAGCCATCCGCGCCGTGGTGCCATCATCCAATACATGGCCGTCCTCGCGCAGCATGATGCCGTAGCGCACGCGACCAACCTTCAGCGTCGAAAACGTATTCGCATAGACAAAATCAAGCAGTTGTGCCGCATCAGGTCCCTGAATATCAATCTTGCCCAGCGTGGACACATCCACCACACCCACGGCGCTACGGACCATATTCACCTCGCGGTCGCACGACTGCCGCCATGTTTTCTCACCGGCAATCGGCACATAACTCGGACGATACCACAGCCCCGCCTCGATCATCGGCGCACCAGCCGCAACCAATGCCGCATACGAGGTCGGAAACCGCTGCGGCGCAAAGCCAACCCCCGCACCTCCAGCCCCCATCGCTGCAATCGGCACAGGAATAAACGGCGGGCGGAACGTAGTGGTCCCCGTCTCGGGAATACCGCGCCCCGTCACATCCGCCAGCACCGCGAGTGCGACAACATTCGACGACTTGCCCTGATCAGGCGCCATGCCCTGCGTGGTATAGCGTTTCATATGCTCGACCGAGCGGAAATTCTCCTGCGCCGCCAGCTTGATGTCCTTCACATGCACATCATTCTGAAAATCAATCCACTTGCGGCCCTTGCCCTCAACCATCCAAAGCGGCGCAATCTCGTAAGGCGCATCCTCGGCCTCCGGCAGGTCAACCGCCTTCGCTTTCAACCCCAAATTCTTGACCACAGCACCCGCAATCTGGGCTGCATCCGCGAGACAGCCCAGCGTATCAAACACCCCGTGACAGGCCCCCGCAGTCACCATATTCGGCACAGCGCCCGCGCTTGGCACAAACGACGCAATCGCCTCGTCCCAAATCGGACGCCCATTCATATGGCAGGTCAAATGTACTGTCGGGTTCCAGCCACCAGTGACAGCCAAAACATCCACAGCAACCTCGCGGGTCACACCATTCTGCGACACAGAAATACTCTGCACCCCATGCCGCCCCTTGGTGCCAACCACCTGACCACCCTCACGACTATCAATCACCGCCACGACCTCAAGCCCGGACGCCTTGGCATCACGCGCCGTACGCTGCACATCATTATTGTTGCCAAACACCGCAATGCGCTGGCCCGCAGCCACACCCCAACGGTTAGCATAGGCGCGCACAGCCCCCGCCATCATCACCCCTGGACGGTCATTATTGGGAAACGCAATGCCACGCTCCAACGCCCCCGCACATAAAATCGCGCGTTTCGCCGCAATACGCCAAAAACAGCTGCGCGGCAAATCGGCCTTGCGCGGCATCATATCGCCAACCCGCTCTAACGCGCCAAACGCGCCCTGATCATAGGCCCCCGTTACCGCCGTGCGGGTCATGATCCGCACATTGGGCATCGCCTCCAGCGCGCTTTGCATCCCCGCCAACCAAACGCCTGCAGGCGCACCATCAATCTGCTCGACCTCCATCAACAAGCGCCCGCCCAGCGCCGTATCTTCCTCGGCCAAAATCACATCAGCGCCTGCATCCGCCGCAACCTTGGCCGCCATCAACCCCGCTGGCCCCGCGCCAATCACCAGCACATCACAAAACGCAAACGCCTTCTCATAGGTATCGGTATCAGGCGCACCGCTTAACCCGCCAAGCCCCGCCGCGCGGCGAATAACCGGCTCATACAGCTTCTCCCAAAAAGATTTAGGCCACATGAACGTCTTGTAATAAAATCCGGCCCCCAAAAACGGCGAGACCAGATCATTCACCGCCATCACATCATGCTTCAGGCTCGGCCAAGCGTTCTGCGAAAACGCCTCAAGTCCCTCATAAACCTCCTGCACCGTGGCACGCACATTGGGCTCGGCTAGCGGACCCTTACCAATCGTCACCAGCGCATTCGGCTCCTCGGACCCTGCTGACATCACGCCGCGAGGGCGGTGATACTTAAACGACCGCGCCACCAGCTTCACATCGTTCGCAATCAACGCCGCAGCCAGCGTTTCGCCCTTAACCCCCTGATAGCGCAGACCATCAAACGTAAACGGCACCGTCAATTGTTGACCACGCTGGCCCGCGCCCGAAATCCTCACAACGCACCACCTTCCGCCAAAACCACATCCGCAATCTGATGCGTCACCGTATCACGGGTCACAATCAACCAAGCGCCACAGCCCGCCTCATGATGCCACAAGTCACGCGTCCGCCCCGCAGGGTTCTCGCGCAAATGCACATAGTCATCCCAAGCATCGATCCCCGCGTCACGCGCAGGACGGGGCAGTGCCGCCCCTTTATAATAAAACTCGCGCAAATCACGCGCACCACAAACGGGACATTCAATACGCATCAGACCCCTGCCTCGCTGCTTTCAATTTCTTAGTGAAGGTTATGTTGAGCACCGGTCCCCTCCTCATCCATCAAGCCGCGTCCTGTGCGGAAGCGGTCCAATCTAAACTTTTCCGCAGGCGGATGATGCTGCCCCGTCGCGATCAAATGCGCCAGACTAAAGCCTGACCCCGGCACCGCCTTGAATCCGCCGTAACACCAGCCACAATCCACAAATAGCCCCTCGATATGGGTCTTATCAATGATCGGGCTGCCATCCGGCGTCATATCCATAATGCCACCCCAAGACCGTAGAACCTTCGCCTTCCCGATCATCGGCATCAAGGCCATCGCAGCCTCCATCACATGCTCTTTCATCGGCAGGTTGCCCCTAGCTGCATAAGAGGCATAGAAATCCAGATCGCCACCAAATACCAAACCACCCTTATCGGACTGGGAAATATAGAAATGCCCCATGCCAAAACTAACCACATGATCAATCACAGGCTTTAACCCCTCGGTCACAAAGGCTTGCAAGACATGGCTCTCAATCGGCAGGCGCATCCCCGCCATCGCGGCCACCTGACCAGAGCGGCCCGCCGTCACAATCGCCACCTTCTTGGCCTTGATCATCCCGCGCGAGGTCTGCACACCGCGCACAACACCGCCGTCAACATCAATGCCCGTCACTTCACAGTTTTGGATCAAATCCACGCCACGCTGATCGGCGCCGCGCGCATAGCCCCACGCCACCGCATCATGACGCGCGGTGCCACCACGCTTGTGCAACAAGCCACCATAAATCGGAAACCGTGCATCGTTGAAATTTAAATACGGCAGAAGCTTGCGCACCCCCGTAGGGTCCAGCAGTTCGGCATCATCACCTTGGTTCATCATCATATTGCCACGCCTAGCAAAGGCGTCGCGCTGACCGTCCGAATGGAACAAATTGATAATGCCACGCTGCGAATGCATGACGTTATAATTCAGCTCCTGCTCCATGCCTTCCCACAGCTTTAACGAATGGGAATAGAACTCGGAATTGCCGGGCAGAAAATAATTGGCGCGCACAATCGTGGTATTGCGGCCCACATTGCCGCCGCCCAAATAGCCCTTCTCAAGCACGGCGATATTCTTCAGCCCATGCTCTTTCGCCAGATAAAACGCAGTGGCTAGCCCGTGACCACCACCGCCAATAATGATGATGTCATATGCGGCTTTCGGCGCGGGATCACGCCACACAGGCTTCCAGCCCTTCTGGCCAAACAACCCCTCCTTGATCACACGAAATCCAGAATATCCCATTAAAATCTCCAGCTAAGACTGCCGCAGGCTAAGCCCCGCGTCCCCAGATGAAAAGCCGATCGTTCACCCAATCTTTACGCCTTCAGGCGCGCGGATGATCACTGGCGCAGTGGGCATGATCCGACAGGCTCTCGATCACCTGACAATCCGCTACATCCCCGCCGTGGCAACTGCCCACCATCCGCGCAAGCTCTGCCTCCAACGTGCGCAACTGATCAATGCGCACCCGCACATCGCGCAACTGACGCTGGGCAATACTGTCAGCGGCACTGCAGTCATGGGTCGGATCATCCGACAGGGCCAGCAACTCGATAATATCACCCAGATCAAACCCCAAATCCCGCGCATGTCGAATAAACTTCAACCGTGCCACGGCCTTGGCATCATACACCCTGCGCCCCGACGCCGTGCGCGGAGCCTCGCTCAACAACCCGCGCTGCTCGTAAAACCTGATCGTCGTGACCTTTACACGCGATGCATCCGCCGCCTGTCCAATCGTCATATCTGCCATGCGTGAATACCCCTTGCTCCTACAGCCACTATAGAAGCTACATAGAGCGTGCAAAGACACGAATCAAAGGATTTTCCAATGCCACACGACCACGCACATGAAACTGATTTCTCAGGCGCGACGTCTGAATACAAACGCGCCCTCTGGGCCGTGATCGCGATCAACGCCGTCATGTTCATTGTAGAAATCGCAGGCGGCGCACTCGCAGGCTCGCAAGCGCTACAGGCTGACGCGCTCGACTTCTTGGGTGACAGCCTGACCTACGGGCTCTCGCTCGCAGTCATTGGCATGTCCCTGCGCACCCGCGCCAACGCCGCCCTGTTCAAAGGGATCACACTGCTTCTCATGGGCCTTTGGGTCATGGGCTCAACCCTCTACCAAGTCCTGATCCTCGGCGTGCCCAGCGCTGAAATCATGGGGGCCATCGGCCTGCTTGCCCTCGCCGCCAACGTGGCCTCCGTTGTGATCTTGATGAAGTTCAAAGACGGCGACGCCAACGTGCGCTCGGTCTGGCTGTGTAGCCGCAATGACGCGATCGGCAACGTCGCCGTGATCGGGGCCGCAGGGGCCGTTGCCTTCACCAACACCGCTTGGCCCGACCTGATCGTTGCGGCACTTATGGCAACCCTGTTCCTGTCATCGGCCTACCAGATCATCCAGCAGGCCATACACGAGCGGCAATACGCAGCCGAAAAAGCCTAAAGCCCCTTGGCTTGGTAGCTTAACGCGACCTTGCCAATCGCGACAATATACGCGGCGGTGCGCAGGTCATGCACATCGTCGCGGGCATGCCAAACCTTGCGCATCGACTGATAAGCGGCGCGCATCGTATCGTCCAAACCCGAACGGACCAATTCCAACTCGTCCGCCCCGCGCAAATACTTCTCCTTAAAGTCTTTGGACATCGACCAATCCGCGCCCAAATACCGGTCCAACCGCTGCAATTCATCCACCAGCAACTGGTGACGGGCCTCCTCTGCACGGCGCTGCATCCGACCAAACCGGATATGGGACAGGTTCTTCACCCACTCGAAATACGACACCGTCACACCGCCCGCATTGGCAAACATATCGGGAATAATCACACAGCCCTTATCGCGCAAAATCTGATCTGCCCCCGCCGTCACGGGACCGTTGGCCGCCTCGATAATCAACGGCGCTTTGACGCGATTGGCATTGGACAGGTTGATCACACCCTCCAAGGCCGCAGGGATCAAAATATCGCACTCCGCCTCTAGCAACGCCGCTCCATCCGCCTGGTGGTTAGCGTCAGGATACTCCGCGATGCCGCCGTGCTTCTTCATCCACTGATGCACCGCTTCGACATCCAAACCGGCCTCATCAAACAACGCACCATCACGCTCAATAATGCCCGTGACCAACGCGCCGTCTTCCTCGGACAAAAACTTGGCGGCGTGATACCCCACATTGCCCAAGCCTTGCACAATCACGCGCTTGCCCGACAAATCCCCCGTCAATCCAGCCGCGGCCTTATCCTCGTCATAGCGGAAAAACTCGCGCAAACCATATTGCACACCACGTCCTGTGGCCTCTGTGCGGCCCTGAATACCACCCGCGTTAATCGGCTTGCCTGTGACGCACCCCGCCGCATTAATGTCCGTGGTATTCATGCGCTTGTACTGGTCAGCAATCCACGCCATCTCACGCTCGCCCGTACCCATATCGGGGGCGGGCACGTTCTGGGCAGGGTTAATCAGGTCGCGCTTGATCAGCTCATAGGCAAATCTGCGGGTGATCTGCTCCAACTCATGCGGCTCCCACTCATTTGGATCAATGCGCAATCCACCTTTTGATCCACCAAACGGCGCCTCCACCAAAGCACACTTATAGGTCATCAACGCAGCCAAGGCCTCAACCTCGTCTTGATGCACTGAGGGCGCATAGCGAATACCACCCTTCACAGGTTCCATGTGCTCGGAATGCACCGAGCGATACCCTGTGAACGTATGAATCGCGCCGCGCAAACGGACACCAAAACGCACCGTATAGGTGGCGTTACACACGCGGATTTTCTCTTCCAGCCCGGGACTAAGATCCATCAGAGAGACGGCATGATTAAACATCATATCAACCGATTCACGAAAGCTCGGCTCGGCGGGGGTCTGATGTGCGGTGGTCATGTTTGGCATCCTTATTTCGCCGGCAACGCGGCGCATGAACGTGGGGCATTGCTATGTCACACCCTCACCCTACGCCGATTGCGATGAAATATGAGGCATTTTACAAACTTTCTGCAAATTGAGGCCGAATGACTTTTTGGGCGGAATCCGCTGATAAATTGTCCCGCGCAATGCAGACATGACAAGACAATCGGCGCGCGACAGACGCTGACGCCGTAACGTCGCGTTTTTGCCCAATTTCGAACACACCCGCCTGATCTAAAACCCATGGGAAAATCCCTAAGGCGCGATCCTGCGTCCGATAGGCAGTACAAAAGTGGTGAAGCTATGTCGTTGAAACAACCTACTAACATGAAACGATCAACGCAGTGGCTTGCTCATAAAGCGCGGCACTTCAGGCGTGCCGAAGATGGTGCGATCATCGTCATGACGCTGATCTTCCTGATGATTATGCTGATTGTCGGCGGCATGGGCGTCGACTTCATGCGCTTTGAAGCGCGCCGCGCCCTGCTACAAAGCACAGCCGACCGCGCCGTTCTGGCCGCCGCTGACCTGTCCCAAGCGCAAGACGCCAAAGACGTTGTGATCGATTACTTTGAAAAAGCAGGCTTTGGCGGCACCATCGTGGGCGAACCCACCGTGATCGACACAGGCGAGTTCAACAGCGTAGGCGTGATTGCCAAACTGCCGATGAACACGTTTTTCCTGAAACTGGCAGGCATCGACACCTTGGAGGCCCCCGCCGCCGCAACCGCTATTGAGGGGATCGCCAACGTGGAAGTCTCGCTTGTGGTGGATATCTCCGGGTCTATGGGCGGCACTAAAATTGTTGAATTGCGCAAAGCTGCGATTAAATTCACCCAGTTGATGTTGACCGATGCCTATAAAGACAAGATTTCAATTTCGCTGATCCCCTACTCCGCGCAAGTGAATGCAGGCCCACTGATCCTTGACGAGATGACACTCGAGAATAACGGCGGACGTCACGGTTTCTCGCACTGCGTGGCCTTCCCTGACGAGGATTTTGACAGGCTCGATCTCGATCTGAGCCAAGAATTTGTTCAAGAACAGCACTTCGCGACAAGCGGCTTGCGGACCGAACCTGTCTGCCCGATTTATCCTTTCGAGCGGATTATCCCGTGGAGCCAAAACAAAGATGTGCTGGAAGCCAGCATCAAACAGCTGCAAGCACGCGGTGCGACTGCAAGCTTTCTGGGTATGAAATGGGCAACCGCACTGCTGGACCCGTCGACCAATGACATTGCACAGGCTTTGGCACTGTCCGATCATGTGGATGATGCGTTTAATACGCGTCCGGCGGCATATCCCGTACCGGGCGAAGCCTCCTCGACCCAGAAGGTCATCGTGTTGATGGCAGACGGTCAAAACTGGAGATCCGAACGCCTTTTGCCGCAGTTCTACAATTCGCCAGATTTCGTGGCGCACTGGGCAAGCAACGACGTGAATTCATCAGATGGGACTTATTTCGGGTACGGCTCCTCATCGCGTGTCGGCAACCTGACGTACAAACGCTTTCGTATGAATGGCGACGCTACCAATGATGGCAGCTCTGACGGCGATTTGCTGATGCAGCAGCTTTGCGCGCGGGCAAAAGTGAAAGAGGTCATCATTTACACCGTCGCCGTTGAAGCAGACGCGCACGGGACCAATGAACTGGCCAAATGCGCCACAAGTACGAACCATGCGTTCGACATCAAGAGCGACGAGATGGAAGCAACATTCGGCGCCATCGCACGCCAGATCACAGAGCTGCGTCTCTCACTATGAAACCGATGTTCAAAAAACCAAAGCGCATGCTGCGCACCTTCTTGCGGCGCGACGACGGCACAGCGACACTCGAACTCGTCATTTTGCTGCCGGTCTTTATGATGCTATTCATGTCAGCCTATGAAGGCGGCATGATCTCGATGCGGCATATGATGATGGAACGCGGCCTTGACCTTGCGGTGCGCGACGTGCGGATCGGCAAGATGCTTGACCCGACCCACGAAGGTCTCAAAACCCAAATCTGCAACTACGCGCAAATCATCCCTGACTGTGAGGCACAGTTGCAACTCGAAATGACCTTGATGGATGTGCGCAACTGGACCAACGAACTTGACGGGCCTGTGGAATGCATCGACCGCGAAGAAGAGACTGACCCCGATGATATCTCCTACGCACATGGGGGCAACAACCAGCTGATGGTTTTGCAGGTCTGCACCCTTTTTGATCCCGTTGTACCAACCACAGGGCTTGGCAAAAGCATCCCCCAGAAAAAAGGCGGTGGCTATGCACTAGGTGCCACCTCGGCCTTTGTCATGGAGCCATTCCGATGAAAAATCTTGACCGCCTGAAACGCAAATGGCTACGCTTCGCCTGCGATGACGCCGCCAGCATGTCCGTCGAATTCATTATGATGGCGCCACTGATGATTTGGGCCTTTATATCCACGCTGCAATTTTTTGACGCCTACCGTGCCGAGCTCATCAGCACCAAAGCAGCGATCACAATTGCCGACATGTATAGCCGGGAAGCAGGGAACATCGACCCGAATTACCTGAACGGCACCCGTGATCTGCTCAAGTTTCTGACCTTGGCCGAGGACAACCCCGATTACCGCGTCACTGTGTTCTTTTGGCGCGAAAACCAAGAGGATTACCGCGTGTCATGGAGTAGGAACCGGGGCAACCATACTAATATGAACAACGACGACTTGAATTTGGTAGCAGGTCGCCTGCCTAAACTCGTGGATCAAGAAAGGGCGATCCTCATCGAGACATGGACCGACTATACACCACGCTATTATAGTGGAAAAATCCCGCTGGTCGGCGACACAGCCCTGAAACCTTTGGAATTCAGCACCTTTATCGTCACCAGCCCGCGCGAACCGCAGCTGTGCTGGAAGCAAAATGACGACGCCAACGTAAAGTGCTAACGCCTAGCGTTGTGCAATGCGAAATGCGATCTGTTCGGCCATGAATTTGGCCGGACCGGCCCCCGTCGTGCCCCCCACACCCACGCGACGGCCCATACGCCACCACATGCCCGGCACCCAAGCGCGCGGCGCTTTTTCGCGCAACACAAGCGTGAACCCGTTGGATGGCTTGAGCGCAAACGCGCCACGTTCCACCGCCACAATATCTGCAATCTGCGCCAAAACCTGCCCCGTGCTATCGCGCACTTCCGTTTCGGTCAGCTCAATCTCGCGCGATGTCGCCGCCCGCAACCGCTCGCCCAAAATCAACACAACCGCACCAAGCCCCAGCAATGTCAGCGTACCACCCAAATTGGTCGGACGAGCCACCGCGATATAAATCAGCAACGCCCCAAGCCCGTACAACACCCCAAACGCAAAATACCGACGCGCATTTGACGCGCTAACACGGGCATAAACACCGCTCTCATCAGGCTGAAACATCAGGCGCACTCCATTTGCAGATCGGGCACTGCGTAACGATCATTGCACGCCAAGACCAGCGCTATCGCGGCGGGATCACCTCATAGCCCTGCGCCTCAGGCTCATCATCAATCATATCGTCGGGAAATCCGGGCGCAATAATACTCAGCCCCGTAGGCTCCTCCAACCTGCGAATAATGTCATCGGACTGGGCGCGCGGACCATACCGCCTGATCCCATCCTCAAAAATCGACACCATCAACGGGCTAATCTCCAACGGCACACCATGATCCTCGGCAATCTGCTGGAACAGACCAATATCCTTCTTCACCAGATCCATCGTGAAATTGATGTCGCGACAGCCGTTCAAAATCATCTGGCTTTCAGTCTCATGCACAAAACTGGTGCCAGAACTGATCTTGATCGCCTCATAGGTGACGCCCAAATCCAGGCCCGCCGCCTTCATCGTCACCAGCGCCTCGCACACCGTCAAAAGGTTCGCCGTCGCCAAGTAATTCGTCATCACCTTTAACGTCGACGCTGACCCGACTGGCCCTGTATGCAAAACGCGACGGCCAAGCGTGGTCAGCAGCGGCAGAACCCGCTCAAACGTCGCCCGCTCGCAGCCCGCAAAAATTGAAATATTGCCCGTTGCCGCACGGTGACACCCCCCCGAGACAGGACAATCAACCGCCGCCCCGCCCCGCGCAATCACCGCATCCGCCAAACGCGCAACCTCGCCTGCATCCGTAGTAGACATTTCCAACCAAATCTTGCCCGCAACAACCTCAGGCAACATGGCCGTCAAAACCACCTCGCAGGCCTGCGGACTTGGCAAACAGGTAATCACCACCTCACAGACACGCATCAAATCTGCAGGGCTTTTACCATCCTTTGCGCCACGATTAACAAAATCGGACACAAAACCTACATTCAGATCATGCACATGCAAGTCATGCCCATTGCGCAACAGGCTCCCCGCCAGCTTCGCACCTACGTTCCCCAAGCCCACAAATCCAATTTTCATGCGCGTCTCCCTTGATTCTGATTTCCATGCAACGGTGCAAGCACGCCCACCTCAAGTCTGGTCCATTTGCGACCCGCTTGCTCTCGGGCGCGCAACGCGGGTAGTCTGCGCAAAACCATTGAGAGCACCCCCATGCGCCTGCCCCTGATCATCTTGCTTGCCGGGCTCACCGCTTGCACCGCGTTCCCGCAGCTCGATGCAAATCTCGACGCAGACGCCCGCGCGGCTGGCTATCCAAAACTGCAAGCGCTTGCCCCGCTTTTGGCACAAGCAGACGCGATGGACAGCACAGGCCAAATCACCACCACCTCCGTCAGCAGTTATGCCGCGCGCATCAATGGGCTCGAAACACGGGCAAACCGCCTGCGCGGCCCC
>RCMY010010696.1_pt1 | contig 13442 bp, 13 predicted proteins | sample 2041341 | NCBI WGS metagenome assembly RCMY01 (sample SAMN09708234, study PRJNA481090) | Marine sediment metagenome, whole genome shotgun sequencing project. | reverse complement strand
ACCAGCGTGTAGTGGTTGGGAAAGGTCAGCGACGGATACGACGGATTCATCCACCGGGCGCGCACGCCATGGCGGGCGAGGGCATCCAGCGTCGGCATCGTATCGGCGGTGACCGCATCGGCACGCAGGCCATCGATGGAGACCAGCAGCACCCTGTGGCGCGGTGCCGTCGCCGGCTGCGTCGCGCAGGCCGCGATGGCCAGGCACAACAGCAGCGACAGGATTCCCCGAAAATGCATGGCTCGATGATAGCCCCGAATTATGACAAACACCCACAGCCCACCATGTGTGCTTTTGTAGGAGCGACTTAAGTCGCGATAACTCTCCCGGATACCCCAATCGCAACTCACATCGCCCCTGCTAAAGCCACCAAATAACGCGGTCGCCCCGATTTCGGCCACGCCAACCCCCGGTGCGATAATCCCCACATCACGCGCAACAGGCCCAGACCGATGTCCAACCGCAACGACCCTTCTCGTCACATCCGCGCCCCCCGCGGCACCGAGCTCACCTGCAAATCATGGCTCACTGAAGCCCCATACCGGATGATCCAGAACAACCTCGACGCCGAAGTCGCCGAAAACCCCGCCGCCCTGGTTGTCTACGGTGGCATCGGCCGCGCCGCGCGCGATTGGGACTGTTACGACGCCATCCTCGAGTCGCTGAAAAACCTCAACGACGACGAAACCCTGCTGGTGCAATCCGGCAAACCCGTCGGCATCTTCAAGACCCACGTCGACGCCCCACGCGTACTGATCGCCAACTCCAACCTGGTCCCGGCCTGGGCCAACTGGGAGCACTTCCACGAGTTGGATAAGAAGGGCCTGATGATGTACGGCCAGATGACCGCCGGCAGCTGGATCTACATCGGCAGCCAGGGCATCGTCCAGGGCACTTACGAGACCTTCGTCGAGATGGGCCGCCAGCATTACGACGGCAACCTCACCGGCAAGTGGATCCTCACCGCCGGCCTGGGCGGCATGGGCGGCGCGCAACCGCTGGCCGCCAGCCTGGCCGGCGCCTGCAGCCTCAACATCGAGTGCCAGCAGTCACGCATCGACATGCGCCTGAAGACCCGTTACGTCGACGAACAGGCCGACGACCTCGACGACGCACTCGCCCGCATCAAGAAGTACACGGAAGCCGGTCAAGCCAAGTCGATTGCACTACTTGGCAACGCCGCAGAAATCCTGCCTGACCTCGTCAATCGCGGCGTCCGACCAGACGCCGTCACCGACCAGACCAGCGCCCATGATCCCGTGCACGGTTACCTACCAATCGGCTGGACGGTGGATCAATGGCTGGCCGAGCAGGAGGCCAACCCCGACCACGTCCGCGACGAAGCCAAACAATCCATGCGCGTCCACGTCGAAGCCATGCTCGCTTTCGAAAAGCAGGGCATCCCCACCTTCGACTACGGCAACAACATCCGCCAGATGGCGGCCGACGTTGGCTGCAAGAACGCGTTCGACTTCCCCGGCTTTGTCCCCGCCTACGTGCGACCGCTGTTCTGCAAGGGCATCGGCCCGTTCCGCTGGGTCGCCCTGTCCGGCGACCCCGAGGACATCTACAAGACCGACGCCAAGGTCAAGGAACTGATCCCCGACGACAAGCACCTGCACAACTGGCTGGACATGGCGCGCGAGCGCATCGAATTCCAGGGTTTGCCTGCGCGCATCTGCTGGGTCGGCCTGGGCCAGCGCGACAAGCTGGGCCTGGCCTTCAACGAGATGGTCCGCAACGGCGAGCTCAAGGCGCCAGTAGTGATCGGCCGCGACCACCTCGACAGCGGCTCCGTCGCCTCACCCAACCGCGAAACCGAGTCGATGATGGATGGCAGTGATGCCGTCAGCGACTGGCCGCTGCTTAATGCGATGTTGAATGTCGCTGGTGGCGCGACCTGGGTGTCGCTGCATCACGGCGGCGGGGTAGGGATGGGCTACTCGCAGCACAGCGGCTTGGTGATCGTGTGCGATGGCACCGAAGCCGCCGACAAACGCATCGCACGCGTCCTGTGGAACGACCCCGCCACCGGCGTCATGCGTCACGCAGATGCCGGATACGAGATCGCCAAAGCCTGTGCAAAAGAGCAGGGCCTGAAGCTCCCCATGCTCTGATGGTCCCTTCTCCCCGTGCGCTCCATGCACGGGGAGATGGTGCCCGCAGGGCGGATGAGGGGCGCTCTTGATCTTGCCTTGCACTCTCGGCCTGCCGGAGCACGACAGGACGACGGTGCTTCCAGGCATGATACCCGTTGATACCCATACGGCAATGCCGTATAGTCAATCCCTGCGGAAAGGAGTCTGCAGATGTTTGAATTTATTGAGTCTTCGATATTCGCCCGTTATATCTACGACTATCTGACAGATGACGAATATGCGGCACTTCAGTGGTATCTCTCGGAGCATCCGGAAGCAGGGGATCTGATCCCTGGTTCGGCAGGCTGTCGAAAGCTGCGCTGGGGCACCGAAGGCAAAGGCAAACGTGGCGGCGTGCGAGTCATCTACTACGGACAGGCCGCCACGGGCTTGGTATGGCTGTTGGCGATCTACGCCAAGACCAGGCAGGCGAACCTACCCGCGCAGGCGATCCGTCTGTTGAAAGAGCAAATGGTGAAGCCATGAAGAAACTGACCAAGGAAATCCTGGAACGCGATGCCAAGCGCGATATCGGTGCGGAGCTGCTGGAAGCCGTGCGAGAGATCAAAGCTGGTCGCGGTCGACGCTTCACTGTGCAAGTCACCCGGGCCGCAGAAGCACGCTTCAAGCTGGGCATGTCCCAACCCGAGTTCGCCGACATGATTGGTGTGTCGGTACGCACCCTGCAGGATTGGGAGCAGGGCCGCCGCGAACCAAGCGGCGCGGCCAAAGCCTTGCTCAAGGTTGCGACACATGCGCCGAAGGCAGTGCGCGCGGCGCTGCGAGCGGCTTAGTTGTCATCGCAGATCAATGTCCCTGACACACCTTCCACCGATCGAGAAAATATGAACGCAACAGCTGCTGTCCCCATGCGCATCGACTTCGTCTCCGACGTGGCCTGCCCGTGGTGCGCCGTCGGCTTGACCGCACTGGAACAGGCGCTTGAACGCATTGGCGATACCATCCAGGCGCAGATCCATTTCCAGCCATTCGAGCTCAACCCCAACATCGGCCCGGAAGGCGAAGACGTCGCCGAATACATGGCCAAGAAATATGGCCTCACCGAAGCACAACGCGCCGAGAACATGGAACACATCCGCCAGCGCGGCGCCGAGCTTGGCTTCACCTTCCATCCGGAAGGTCGCAGCCGCATCGTCAACACCTTCGACGCGCACCGGCTGCTGCACTGGGCCGGTATTGAGGGCAAGCAATCCGAGTTGAAGCACGCACTGTTACGCGCCTATTTTACCGATCGCGAAGACGTGTCGGATCACGATACGCTGCTGCGGATCATCGGCGACGTTGGCCTGCCGCAAGATCAGGCGCGGGCCATCCTCGATTGCGATCGTTACGCCACGGACGTGCGCGCGGCGGAGCAGATGTTCCAGCGCAGCGGGATCAATTCGGTGCCGTCGATCATCATCAACCAGAAGCACCTGATTTCAGGCGGGCAGCCGGTGGAGGTGTTTGAGCGGGCGTTGCGGGAGGTGGTGGCGGAGGAGCCGTAGAAAAACTCGTACATCCTTGGCGAAGACTCCGGAATTGGGCCCGATTCGTGTCTGCAAGTGACTTACGTGGAAAATATTTCTGTGCTGGAGGATAAATAATGCGGACATTCTCACTTTTTCTTTTGCTTGCGTTTTCTGGTTCTGTTCTTGCTCAGTCAGCGTTAGTTAGCAGCGAAGAAGTCAGATGGAGTCTAGTCAACGGCAATCATGGATACTCATTGCAGGCGTCCGGTGACCTTCGGTCAAGTGAGGGAGCAACGCTGAAAGTTGAGTCGAACCGCGACATGACCGGTGCGTATGGAGGCGCCATCGGTACCATCGATGCCGTGCCACTTCGAGGAAAGGTCATTCGGCTCTCCGGACTACTTGGCGCTGGATCGGGAACCCAAGGCGCTGCTATCTGGATGCGCGTTGATGGTCCACGGGATAAGTTGAAGTTTGCCACTTCGGCAAGCACTCCTGTGACGCCTGCATTGCCTGCTCAAAGGCGCAGCATTTCTCTCGCGGTTCCCCCGAATGCGTCGGCGATAGTTCTGGGGGTTGTCATGACTGGAAATGGTTCAGTCAGTGCGTCCCAGCTCAGAGCGAGCATCGATGAGAGTGGTGCATCTTCAGATCACGTGAACGCAAAATCGGTTCTCGATGCCGCCCTCGGGTATGTACGAACCAGATCAATGCACAAGAATGTTATTGATTGGGATGCTGTCGCCAAAAACCTTCATTCAATGGTCAACGATTCGGAGGACGCTGAGGCTGCCTATCCCGCCATTCGGTCGATGTTGCGTACTTTGAATGACGGGCATAGCGGTTTTCTCACTTCTGATCAAGCACGAGATCAACGTTCGGGCGGGGCGCCGAGTGTTGCGCCATCGGTGAGACTCCTTGCAGGTGGGGTCGGATATATCCTGGTCCCTGGTTATACAGGACAGGATGAATCCCTTGGCGAGGAGTTTTCAGAGCGCATCAGCGCCCAGATCGAGCATTTGGCCGATGACGTCACTTCGGGCTGGATTGTTGACCTTCGTGAGAACACGGGTGGAAACATGTGGCCAATGCTGTGCGCGCTCAAGCCCCTGCTCGGTTCTGATTCGATCGGTTCGTTCAGAGCTCCAGATGAGCCAACCATTGAATGGCATGCTGGAGACAATGCGAACGAGTGCCATGCGGATGCTGCACTCGAAAGTGCATGGGTAGCAGTACTCTACGGCCCCCGTACCAACAGCTCAGGAGAAGCGGTTGCGGTTGCTTTTAAGGGGAGGCAGAAAACAAAATCGTTTGGAGAATCGACGGCGGGTAGATCGAACGCCAACTCTTCGTTCGAGTTGCCGGACAGCAGCATGCTGTTTCTTACGACTGCAGTCGATGTGGACAGGAACGGGAATGCATTTGGCGGAAAGCTGATCCCGGATCAAATGGTCAATGTTGGCAAGGATCGAGTGGATGACATCGTCCTTGGTGAGGCAAGCAGTTGGCTCTTGGCTTCAAAGAATACTGCCCTGACGAAATAAGCGAGAAAACCACGTCAGAGCGCCTTCTCTCCCGTCCGTGTCCGGAGCATCCACGTTGAGCCTGATCGTGAGTCGCGTAGGTGGGCAGGCGCATCCTGTAAGGTTTTGTTGAAGCGAGCGTACTAATAGGTGGTGATCATCAGTTTGGAGCCCAAACCGTGTCAACCATCCCGAGTATCTTTCCAATCACTGCCCCTTTACCCGCAAGCCGGGGACTGCGTTGGTGCGTCGACGGCCTACGTTTATGGCGGCGCGCTCCGTTCAAGCTGTTTTTACTGTCTCTGCTCACTGTGCTCGTGGAAGTTTTGATTCAGCGGATACCATGGGTAGGAAGCTGGACGCTTTCGGTGATCCTGTTGCCGTTGATATGTTATGGCATCTTGCTCGGCCTGGATGAACTTGCGCACGGTGGAAAAAAGGGGTCAGGTACATTTAATTCCAAAATTTTGGGGTCAGGGTGAAGCGCCGCCGGCACGTTCCGGGAAAGTCCACCCTGCCTCGGTTCTTCGCAGGTTGGAACTCACCGCGCAAGACGCTCGATACAATCGCCTTGTGAGATGTGTCATGGACGTTGAAGCTCTAATAAGCGCAACCTTGCGCGAAGCCGGTTACGGGCCTGACGCGGTAGGCTCAACTTTGCCCAGAATCATGCGCATCCTTTATGCGGAGGACGTTCGTATTGACGTGGGCCGCAGTTTGTCGCGCAAAGAGCGCCAGCACGTTCGACTGCAACTTGAGCTTGGGCTCACCGTGTCGGAGATCGTTGCCGACTTACAGTCTTAAGCAAAAACGGGGTCAGAGTGCCTTTCTGGTGATCGGATTGAAGCTGGCCCCGCCGCTTGGGTGTCACTACGTCATGCACGTTTCGGTAGCGGCCCCATCTATGTGCGTTAGACGCCATGATCTGTCAGCGTAGCCCGGGTAAGCGCAGCGCACCCGGGACTGCTAACCCCGGGTGCGCTGCGCTTACCCGGGCTACACCTGCTGACCCGATAGGCCCGGGGAAACGACTCAGCTCGGATTTGAAAAAACTCAAGAAGACGAAGATGATCAAGTGATCTTGATCACCTCCGTCCCGTTTTCCCGTATTCCAGTGGCTACGCTGCAGCACAGGCCCCGCGCGCGGACTAAGATGAAGGCATCGATGGCGCGGCGGGTGGCCACGCCGGGTGGCGACCCAAGGGAGTGCTTGCACCGATGGATGCCTTGACGGCGGCGATCGCGCTCATGATTGCCCAGTTCTGCATCGCACTGGTCATGGTTGGCGCGCACCTGGCCGCGCGTCCGGAACCTGCCACGCGGTACTGGGCGTTGTCCGCGATCGTGGTACTGGCCGGAGTATTGATGGTCGTCGCCAGCCGCCGGATTCCCGTGCTGCAACCGATAGGCAGCAGTTGCCTGGTATTAGGTACCGTCCTGCAGCTCTCGGGGTTGCACGCGTTCTACAAGGTGCGACAGAGCGCCCTGGGATGGATGATCGGGTTGGGCGCGGGCCTGCTTTTCGCCCTGCTTGTCGCGACCAATGCCTCGGTCTTCCGCTACATCGTCGTGTTGGCGACCGCGCTGCTGGTCCTGCTTGCATTGAGCTTCCGCGTGTTGCTGGCGGGCATGCGGCCGCGTCGAACGTTTGCCAGCGTGCTGACGCTGGGGGCCATCGTGTTGCTGATGTCCAACAACATCGTCCGCATCGTGGGTGCGATCGGAAGGCAGCCGGAGATGCTCACGCCCCGGTCGTCGATGGGTATCGCGAGCCTGTACCTGATCCCGCTGGGCGGGATATTCCTGTACGCGACGGGGTTACTGTTGTTGTACTTCGAGCGGCTGGTCGACGAGAAGCAGAACCTCGCGACCCACGACGACCTGACCGGCCTGCTGAACAGGCGCGCCATCGTGTCCGCGGGCGAGCGGGAAGTGACCGTGGCCATCCGCCATCGCCAGCAGCTGACCGTGGCCTTCGTGGACATCGATTTCTTCAAGTGCGTCAACGACAGCCTCGGGCATGAAGCCGGCGACAAGGTCATGGCTGACGTCGCCGAGCTGCTTGGAGAGTCCTGCCGGAGTATCGACCTGGTCGGACGCTACGGCGGCGACGAGTTCTGCCTGGTGTTCCCTGGCGCCGGCAGCGACCGCGCTGCGTACCTGGGCGAAAGATTACTGCAGGCGGTGCGGCACTATCGCTTCCGCGACCAGCCCCCGCTCACCCTGAGCATCGGATTTGCCGCGCTGCCGCCCGATGGCGACCGATCCTGGGCAAGCCTGATCCACCGCGCCGACATGGCGCTTTACCAGGCCAAGGCGTTAGGCCGGAACAGGTTCTGCATTGCCACGCAGGATGGCGGCCAGGAATAAGAAGAAAAAGACGTGGACGGGGTGGGGGTAATCAAGCGATCTCGATTATCTCTGGCCCCCTTTTTCGAGAGGTTCTGCCACGTTCCCCGTGGTTCTGTCCGGACACGAAAATGGGTCAGAGTGGAGTGGCCCGCCTTTCACAGACACTCGACCAAAAACGGGGTCAGGTTCACTTTTCGCCTTTTCCCGCGATATTCTGCTTCTTGTCTGCCTCACGACGCTTCAATGCGCAACTGGGGCCTTGGCGGGCGTGTATTGCGCCGATGCCAGTTTCCAGCCAGTCGCTGTCCGTGTTGCGGTCATGCCTACGGTCAGCGTCCTGGTCTGACCCTGTATCACGAAGCTGAGCGTCGTCGTGACGATGGCAGTGTCGTCATTGGTGCGGGTCTGGTATGCGCCAACTTCAGTCGGTGGTGCCTCCGACTTTTTGTCAGGCGAATAGAACGACAGCACGCGGTCATGCTCGTCGATCTCGCCGAGCGGGCTGATCTCCACGAATCCTGGCGTGATGGCACTTTCCAGCGCCACGACATCGAACGCCCTTTCCGCCTCCAGGTACTGCCGCGCAGCAGCTTCCGGTGTATTGGCCGGCGTGGCGGATACGACGCCCGAAGCCAATGTCAACGCCAATGCGACGGGCAGGGATAACAGGTGCAAGAAGCGGATGTGGCGCATGGGTGGCCTCACGATAGGGTGTGTCATGACGGTTCGATGATAGTAGCTGCCACCCGAACGATCATGGGCCGGAAGTCCTGCGGACTAAAGGGACCGGAGGCAATCAATGCAGCTTCATTGCCTCTGTCCCTTTATTTCCATGTTGGGACCGGGTCTTCGCCGATGAAGTGGGCAATGCGTATGATCGATCACGCGCCATGTCCCGCTGCAAGTACGCGTTGGTGCCTTAAGCAGACTGCATCAATGACGTTTTGTTGGCCCATCGCGAAGAGTCCACCGCGTCGGCCAGGACGGCGGCAACATCACCTCGCGCGGCTTTGGCCTGGACATCGACGTCATCGCCGAATCGCATCTCGCGCGAACCATCGTCGTCGGTCAGGCTGACTGGACGGATGATGGCATAGGTGAGACCGGACGCTTTTAGGTGCTCGTCGGCATCATGTTTGGCCTGTAGATAGTGGGCGAGTTCGCTATCAGGATCGGGATTATCTGCGCCGACGCTGCTGAGCATGACGAAACGATCCACCTTGGCCTTTTTTGCCAGGTCGACCAGGCGCATCGCCCCATCGCGATCCACTTTGTCGGTCATTTCAGGGTCTGCGCCGCCGCCAGCGCCAGCGGCAAAGATCACCACGGCGCAACCGTCGCAAATGTTTTCTTGCAAGTCGGTCAAATCGCCATGTCGTAGTTCGATATCAGCAGGTAGAGTCTCGGTGTCGGAAGTCTTTCGCACGAGGGCGACAGGCTGGTGGCCGCGGGCATTAAGCTCATCAATCAGGCGACGACCAGTTTTTCCGGTGGCTCCGGCGACAAGAACATGCATGGCGTTCTCCGCTATATCGAGTAGAGATGATTGGGCTTGGAGGCTTCACTTTGGAATTTAAGTGTGTAGAGATAATTAAGTCTGCTTAATCATCTCCATCCAATTTTTAGCATCAACATCACCGAAAATTGAATGTTCAGGGACATTGAATACGAATAGTGATGGATCGTTCGGGAGACTCACCGGTCTCTCCATCGAAGGCATAATAGCCGTCCCCGAAAGCAACTCGATCGTCGCCGGACTGGCGCAGTGAGACGGTTGGTTCCAGTCCTGAAAGGTAAAAGTCGATCCTGCTCTGGTCCGGTGTGCCATAAACGTGCACCCGAGATTTGTCATTGTCTGGAATGTCGGGTTCGTCCTCCAGCATCGTCATTGCCCACGTATTGTAGCTGCCGTCGGAACCGGCTCCGCACGAGCCGTAAGGCATGAGCTTGTGATAGGCCGCGTCGTAATTCACATAAGCACCCGGCTGTTTACGAAAGCGCGCATCGGCTTGCGCCTGCATTGCAAGGATCTGCTGCTTGGTCATCTCTTCTTCGCGCTCCTCCGCTGGATTGGTTTGGCCTTCGGAAGGGACTGCGGCCTGCGCCGGAGGTGGCGCAATGGTTGAAGATTGTGATTCAGCCTGCCGTTCGTTCTGATGTTCCGACTCCTGCGGTGCGCCACAGGCGGCAATCGGCAGCAATATTGCAAGGCATGCCACGATCGTGTGTTTCATTGGGTTTCCTTTTTGGTTCTCGAGGCGCGTACTGCAAAGGCCCTCCAGTGAATATCACATGGATGAGCCAAAACGGGGTTGGGTTCACTTTTCCCCTTTCCCTTCCCCGTCAACGAAAACGGGGTGCAAACGGGGTCGGGTGCAAGCGTGGGCAGGTTCAGTTTTCAGGTTCGCCTGATCCGAGCCAGCGCGACAGATAGACCCGTTCAAAGGCGAAGACCACCACGATACCCGCGACGGCGTATGCCACGATGGTCGGGTCCGACCGCAGCTTCATCACGGTAAACGCGCCCAGCACGATGGCATCCAGTGTCAACGCGGTCAGCAATATCGGGGCGACGGCACCCACTTCCTTCCGCCGGAAGCGGAAAACGCCCCAGTGGATCGTCATGTCCATCACCAGATAGAAAAACGCGCCCAGCGAGGCAATCCGGCTCAGGTCGAACAAGATAGCCAGCGCCGAAGCGATCACCACCGTATAGACCAGGGTATGGCGCTGGATGGATCCTGACATGCCGAAATGTTTGTGCGGTATCAGCTCCATCCTGGTAAGCATCGCCAACATGCGCGACACCGCGAAGACGCTGGCCAGGACCGCCGAAGCAGTGGCCACGGCAGCCAGCAGTACGGTCAAATAGAAGCCCATGTCGCCTAGCGAGGGCTTGGCGGCCTGTGCGAGCGAATAATCTCGCGCGGCAATGATCTGATCGATGCTCAGGCTTGATCCCACGCCGAAGGCCACCAGCAGGTAAACCATGACGCACAGCCCGATCGAAATGGCGATGGCGCGCCCCACATTGCGATGTGGCTCGGTGATTTCGGCACCGCTGTTGGTGATCGTCGTGAAACCCTTGAACGCGAGAATCGCCAGGGCGACCGACGCAATGAATCCGGTTACGCCGAACGTGGTGCCTGTTTCCGAGGCTGCGGCGAAATGGAAGCCGCTCGACCACAACGCTGCGATGCCGAACAGTGCGATTCCACCGATCTTGATGGCTGCCATGACGATCGACAACCAGCCAACGGAACGATTGCCCGCGAGGTTGACGACAAAGGCGAACAGAAGGACCGAGACGGCCAACACCGGTACCCAGGGGCCTTCGGTGACATTGAAGGGACGCAATACATATGTAGCAAAGGTTCGCGCCACCAGACTCTCGGCAATCACCATGCTGAGCGCCATCAACAAGGCCGCGCCCGCTGCAATCGCGCCCGAGCCGTAACACTTTTGCAGGATCATCGCGATGCCGCCAGAGGATGGCCACGCGTTGGACATCCGGATGTAACTGTATGCACTGACACCAGTGACCACGGCTCCCACGATGAAGGCAAGGGGAAACAGCGGTCCGGCCAATTCAGCGATCTGGCCCGTGAGCGCAAAGATACCTGCACCGATCATGACGCCCGTTCCCATTGCGACAGCACCGCCCAGCGTGATGGATCCGGCTTTGTAGTCGTCGTGCTGATCGGCGTCCTTCATTCGGCAGGTCCTGTTTTACGGGTGGGTCGGCTGATATCGGTCGGAAACAATGGCGGGCAATCAAAGTAGATGGTTGTGAGTAAAGCTGTTTGTGGGGTGCGCAAAGGTGTCAGGCATAAGGGAAAAGGGGTCAGCGAACATTTTTGTTTGAAACGATTTTGTTTTCTGGCCCTTTGCTAGAAATCCTTACGCTGCGGTGATGTTGCCGTGCCGCCAGAAGAAAGGGAGCGGAGGAAATTAAGCAGCCCTAATTGCCTCCACCCCCCATATTTCTTTGACTAAAGAATGCCCGGGATCAGCGCCTTGGAGTGCTTGCGGTAGTCGCGATAGGCGTCGCCGAACGTCTCGATCATCCAGCGTTCCTCCAGGCGAATTTTGTACCAGAAGCCGAGCAACACGATTACGAATGCCAGCACGCCACGCCACTGATCCAGTGCAATCCCGGTGCCCAGGAAGGCCGTCAGAAGGCCGGTATAGATTGGATGTCGCACCCAGCGGTAAGGCCCAGTTCGCACCAACGCATGTCCAGCCTTGACCTGCACCGAACCGCTCCAGTTGCTGCCGAGGCGGAAACGCGCCCACACCGTAAACGCCAAGCCTGCGAAGGTCAGCGCCAGGCCGGTCCAGTAAAAAGTCGGATGGTAAGGCAATACCTCCCGCTGCAGGAATGGCCACGGCGTCGAGTGACCCGTCAGCAATGCGGCGGCTATCGCCAGCGGCAGCATGTGCAGGATCCAGGATCCGCCGTTTTCGCGGCGAGCGGTGCGTTTGTTGTGGAAAGCTGCGGCCAGCCATATCAACAGCCAGACCGTCCAGCACCATGCGAAAGGGTTCATGTCGGGACTCCTGCGCCAAGCGTGCAACGTAGCGCCTGGATCGATGGTTGGCCAGTACCGATTGTCACCCCCAAAGACAAGAAATTGGTCAGGGGGAATCGCCGGTTGAAACGGAATTTTTCTCTGGCCAATATGCTGATGAATCAATACTTTCATTCTTCTATATTCTTCTTTTTATATTCCCTATGCCGCATGATGGCGAGTGTTATTGAACCCAGTAAGAAACTTGGGATAATTTGAATTATGGATCCGTAAACCATTTGTTGAAATGCAGCTTGTGGAAAGCTATCAAAAACAAGTCCATAATTCGTTCCGATGTTCCATTTTTTATCAATCCACCAAAATACGGCAACAGTAAATCTCGAAATCGGTGAGAATATAATTAAACTCAAAAGAAGAAGTAGATATGGTTGATATTCGTCATATAATTTAATTCCCCAGTAAACTGCAAAAGCCAAGGCTAGCCACAGCAGTCCAATAATGAAAATAATACCTAGAGGTAGCCCGGCTAGTTCAAGTAAAAAACGTATTGGTGTTACAAAAAATGAAATTATTATAGGTATTATTGCAAGATTAAATGCACGTTTAAATAATGCTTTTAGATTTGAAACAAAATTTACTTTATCGTTTGAATGTACAGATTCTTTATTTCTCAAAATAAATTACTCATGCATATTTGAAAAAGTGGTTAGAGAGTATTTCTGTTTGAAACGAAATTGTCCTTTGGCCCCTTTGCTGTTTGTCCTCACGCCGCGGTGATCTTGGTGCGTCGCCGGACATGCAGCTCGCTCAACACGACACCGACGACCAGCAATACCACTTGCAGGGCGATGCCGACCTGTGCGACAGCGACGGGTCCGGCTGTGGGGCCGGGGATCAGTTGCCAGATGCCGGAGGCAAATTGGGTTTTCATCTCGAACAGTTCCTGCGTCCAGTTCGCCCCAAGGTGGATTCCGAGCGGCAGCGCGATCCCACGCGAGGAAATGGAGTCAGAGAACATAACTGTTTGAAATAAATTTGGTCTCTGACCTCTTTTCCCGGCTTTTTACGTACAGCTTGATTGTCACCAGGGAAAAATGTCCCTGACACCTTTCTCGCTGTCGCTACGGTGAAGGGTGCCGATCGCAAGCGGCATTTTCAATCCGACAATTCTCCTGCCCGAGCACCTGGCAAGTTCATCCGCTGATCGGCTGGAATTCAAGCACGGGATTGCACACGAATGGAAGCACATCGAGCAATTAGATCTCGTGACCTGGCAATCGGTTAGCGTATGCCAATTTGCGCTCTGGATTCAGCCGTGGTATTGGTCGCTGAGACGAGAGCTGCGCATCAGCCAGGATCAGACAGCGGAGGAGGGTGCGGCTATTAAAGCGATCAATCAATTCTTTCATATTTTTTCTCCTTTCG
>RCMY010003686.1_pt1 | contig 13442 bp, 13 predicted proteins | sample 2041341 | NCBI WGS metagenome assembly RCMY01 (sample SAMN09708234, study PRJNA481090) | Marine sediment metagenome, whole genome shotgun sequencing project. | reverse complement strand
GCCTGCCTGAGGACCATCCTGAATACGTGGTCGAAGCCGATCTGCTTCGGTGCGCATCAGGTGGCGAGCGGCCATCGCCCGCCACGCGACCGGCAAGCCATCGTTGCTCGCTACACCCACCGGGTACCGCCAGGCAAGCCGACGACCGACATCGAGCGGCAGGCCAGCCGTGACGGCAGCAGTCTGAGCAGGCAAGAGGCCATCCAGTGACAACCAGAAGTCCGACTCAAAACCACCAGAGACTCGAAGCATCGAGTCAAGGCGGGGATCGTTATCCGAACCAGCGAACCGACGAATGCGCTCCCAGATGGACCCGAGTTTCTCCGCCCCATCCTCGGCGACCCCCCAACGAACGGCGCTGAGGCCGCCGAGCATGATCGCCCGGTCTGCCAGATCTCGAGCACGGTACAAACAGGAATCGGCGGTCTCTGATAGCGCTGCCGTTGATTCAGACCATCGGCGCACAGCAGATAGAGCGGCCTGAACCTGGTATTGCGTTTCGTCGACGTCTGCGGCGACCTGCCGCAGCCATCCCGCCAGCGAGAACAACTCGTCACGATCAAAACGATAAGTCACTTATCACCCCCAGCAATCTAAAGTAACGTAGACTATTACAAGGCGTCAACCACCCTGCCAGAACGGGAAGCAAAAGCGAGTCTGATAGGTTGACGATCCCATGAGCCAACTCGACGATTTCCGTGCCGCCAAAGACGAGTTTTTTGCAACTCCTCATTCTCCCCTTGAGCCCGAAGACAACTTCAGTGGCTTGTCGTACTTTCCCGAGTCCAACGACCTCCGGTACGAGCTACCGATCGAACCTGCTGCTGGCGGGGAGGTGACCATCGGGACAAGCGATGGCCAGGCGAGGACCTACAAACGGGCCGGGCTGGTCCGCTTCACTGTCAGCGGTAGCGACGTAGAACTCACCCTCCTCCACCACATCGGGGACGACGGCTACTTCTTGCCGTTCCGCGATGCAACATCAGGTAAAGCCACCTACGGCGCCGGCAGATACCTGGACGTCGACGATGCCGAGGACGGCCTGGTCTCGATCGACTTCAACCTGGCTTACAACCCCTATTGCGCCTACTCGGAAGCGTATTCATGCCCGCTCCCCCCGACCGAAAACTGGTTGCCGGTAGCGATCGAAGCCGGAGAGATGACCTACGAGCCAGCTGCTAGCTAACCCACCTTGAAATGGCCGAGGCGATTTCAGCGTGGTGGGTGAGGGGGCTTTCGTGTCGGGCTCCGACCAGCTCTAAAACATCTGCGTGAGGAAGCCGGGCGGCAAGGTCGTATTGGGCCCTGGTTGGAACTAGCTGGTCTTTGGTGTTCACCACCACGAGGGCGGGGGCGCTGATCGACGCCACCCAATCGCGCGAGTCAAAAGCGATCGCCGCAAACCCGGCCGCCCAATAGGATTCGGGATCACGGCCGATTGACTGGAGCCAGAAATGCTGTGCTTCGTTCGGCGATATGGCCCCAACCCGCTCCAGATACTTGGTGCGAACAAACGAAACTTCCGACCGAGTCAGCCGCTCAAACCCACGCGCTACGAAAAAGGCCAAGCGTCCCATGGTGTCACCGAGAGATCCTCCGACCGACACACTCGCCGCAGTGCCTCCCAGGCCGATCTTCCCGACCAGATCGGGCCGTTGGCGGGCCAACTCCTGGACGATCATCCCGCCCATCGAATAACCAAAGACGGCAACAGACGACAAACTGAGAACATCAAGTACGCCCGCAACATCTTCGGCAGCATCGGCGATCTCGTAGGCGCTGCGGACCGAGTCCGACTTGCCAGAATCCCGATTGTCGATAGCTATCACCCGAAAGCGTTCGGATAGGGCAGGCAGAATGCGGGCGTAGATGACGTTCGATGCGTCGCCCCATCCATGCACGAGGACGATGGGGATACCGTCGGTCGGACCCGCCTCTCGGATAAACAATTCTCGACCGCCCACAAAAACAGTGCGGCCCGGAATCGGCATCGGATGCACTTGATCCGGTACAAACGACGGACGGATCTCCGGCCCGAAGAACCGCCACAGAATCAGGACAGCAGCCAGTCGTTTGAGGAACCTCATCGCAGGTCGTCCCTGGCAAAAACGAACTCCTCGACCGGCTTGCCACCGATGAGATGCTCGTCGACGATCCGATCCATTACTTCGATGGTTACCGAGTGGTACCAAACCCCCTCGGGATAGACCACGGCGATCGGTCCCATCTCGCAAATACGCAGACAGTCGACCTTGTTGCGCAACACCGATCCCCCGCCACCAACGGGACCGACCGGAGGCATGGCCAGCTCGGCTTGCCAAGTGGGTGGAGCACTGGTCGCACCGGTCCGTTTTAGCCTCGTTTTGAGATGGCGCCACAACGCATTCGTCTCGTCAACTGGTGCGCACTTGGGAGTGGTCTGATCAGCGCACAGGAAAATGTGACGCTGAATATGGCCGATAGATAGCGCCTCGGCGATTCGTTCAATGCGGACGGTGGACATACGTCGAGAGTCTAGGAGTGTTAGTGAACGAGCTGGATGGCGCCAGCCTCGCCGCTCTGGATCTCCCCGATGACTGCGCTCTCGTAGCATTCGTATTCGTCCAACTTGTCGAGAAGGCCTTGAGCCTCCGCCGGAGGGACACAAATAAGCAATCCGCCACTGGTCTGAGCGTCCGACAGGAGCTGCAGCCAGGACTCCTCCACGTCGGAGGTCACATGCGGTGCAACCGCATCAAGGTTTCTTTGACTCCCGCCAGGGAAGAAACCAGCTTCTAATAGCGCTTCAACTCCATCCATCATTGGTACCTGATCGACTTCGATGAGCGCGCTGACGCCCGCTGAGGTGAGCAGCTCTCGAAGGTGACCAAGCAACCCGTAGCCGGTCACGTCTGTGCAGGCGTGAGCATTCACTGCCGCCATGGCCAGCGCGGCGCCGGCATTGAGTTCAGCCATGGTTTCGATGGCATACCGCGCTAACTCTTCGTCCACCTTGCCTGCCTTGAGCGCGGTCGTGATGATGCCGGTGCCGAGCGGCTTGGTGAGGATCAACTGATCGGCGGGGCGGGCACCGGCATTGGTCTGCAGCCGACCCGGTTCAACGATGCCGGTAACGGCAAACCCATATTTGGGTTCGGGGTCATCGATCGAGTGTCCTCCGATGACCGTGCAGCCAGCCTCCTCCATGACCGATAGGCCACCCTCGATCACTCGCTGCAAGACGTCGAACCCGATGACGTCGCGGGGCCAGCCCACCAACTGCAGAGCGGTCAGCGGATCGCCGCCCATCGCGTAGACATCGGAAAGGGCGTTGGCGGCTGCAATCCGCCCCCAGTCGAATGGGTCATCGACGATCGGCGTGAAGAAGTCGACGGTCTGAACCAGAGCATCCCCTCCGGGCGCCATGAACACGCCCGCGTCGTCGGCGTACTCGATCCCAACGATCAGATCAGGATGTTGTGTGGCGGGAGAATCATGCATAGGACGCAGAACCTGCGCCAACTCAGCAGAGCTGAGTTTGCACGCTCAACCGGCGCCATGTGAATAGGCGGTCAACCGCTCAGACATCAATCCCTTTCCGTGACGGTCCTAAAAACCGGTGCCGGTTTCTGACTGTCTCCGGAAGTCGCTCTCGAACCGGCTGATGGTGTCAGCTGCTCGATCAAGCATTTCGTCTACCTCACGTTCGGCATAACCGCGCATCGAGATAGAGAAAACCTTGCGTGCCACCTCGGAGGCGTCAACAAGCGGCGACGGCCTTCCCGTCTCACACGCATACAACGTTCCCGAGACCCGGTTGATAAACCGGTCTACTTCCTTCAGGTTATAGCCTCGGAACACCACCGTGAACGCCAGACCGGCCGTTTCGTCAGAAGTGAGCGGCCGGAAAGGCTTGGCAGGAATCTGCTGGGTGATCGGCAGGGACTGTTCATAGGCGCTCACAATCCGTGCTGCCCGTTCGAGGAAATCGTCTACTTCTTCGTAGTCGTACCCGCCGGTGACCCACGGAAAGGCCGCAGTTCGGATGTCCTCGCTCGGGGCAGGGAGAGCTTCACCGAGGTTACGTTCGATCACTAGGAGCGATGCGGCGACCCGCTTGCGCATATGATCTACCTCGCGGCGCGCGTAACCGCGTCCGGTCCTCAGGAATCGTTTTTTGGCCGCCTCAGTTGCGGTCAGCGCCACCGCAAACACCTCCGTTAGGTCCGATCATAGAACTACACGTTGGGGATTTGTGGCATTGACCCAGGCAATGGCTACTAATCTCGTCCGAATGGACAAAGAAGAAACAACTTGGCTCACTCCAGCAACCCATAGCCGGTTGAGGGCCGAGTATGCCGAATTGACCGGGCCGGGCCGGGTCGAGATCGAGGAACGGATCGCCGAGGCACGCAGTCACGGTGACCTCCGTGAAAACGCTGACTATGACGCCGCCAAAAATTCCCAAGGCATGATGGAAGCCCGTATCAGGCAACTCGGTCATATCCTCGATACTGCCGAGGTCCGAGAAGCTTCGGACTCGGGCGTCGTTGAAGTCGGATCAATCGTCACCGCCATAGATGATGATGGCGACGAAATGGAGTACTTCGTAGCAACGCCCGAGAACAAGGTGCGCGGCTTCATTCTCGCCTCTCCGTCCTCGCCGGTAGGCCAGGCCTTGCTGGGAGCGGCCATTGGTGATTCGGTGACCTATGAGGCCCCTGGCGGGAAATTCAGTCTCAAAGTTATGGGCATCAAACCGTATCAGGGGTAGTCGGAGGAGGAAACGATGGTGAAGTTTCGGCTCAGAACGCCGCGCGAAATCGCCACCTCCTTGCGCGCTCGCGCCAAGACCGAACCCCGCGAGGTCGAGGGATATCTCGACAGCCATCTCGACGAATGGACCACCCTCGCCGAAGCCGACCCAGCCGATGCCGCCGATATCCTCGAGGAGTTAGGCGAAGACGCCGCCTCTGACTTGCTACTCGAACTGACGAGCGAAGGCGCCGCCGAGGTCCTCGACGAACTCCGCAGTGACTTGGCTGTCGACATCGTCGAGCGGCTCAGCCCCGAGCATTCCGCCCAGATTCTGGCGGCGCTTTCGCCGATGGAGGCCGCCGATATCATCGGGCATCTCGGGGCCGAACATCGCGACGCTGTGCTTGAAATCATGGCAGACGATATGTCGAATACGGTCGAGTCGCTTCTGCAGTATCCGCCTGATTCGGCGGGCGGCCTCATGACCACCAAAGTTGCTGCTCTGCCAATCACTACCACGGCCGGCGAGGCGATCGAAGCTGTCCGGAAAATGCATGAAGTACTCGAAGATCTCTCCTACGTCTACATCGTCGACTCTGACCAGCGACTAGTCGGGGTTCTCTCGTTTCGGGACCTCGTTTTCAACCCGTCCAACGCCAGCCTCGAGGAGGTCATGGTCGCCCATCCGGTGACGGTGACTCCGTATACCGACCGTGAAGAAGTCGCTGAACTGACCACTCGATACAACTTATTCGGCCTGCCGGTCGTGGAGACCAATGGGCGGTTGCTCGGCATGGTCACCACCGAGGCGGTCATCGATGCGGTCCAGCAGGAGGCGTCTGAGGACTTCGCGACCGCCATGGGCGCCGGCAAGACCGAGACGCCCTACTCATCGATCCCCCAGTCGGTCAAGCATCGATTGCCATGGCTGGCGCTCAACCTGGTCTTGGCGCTTGGGACCCTCGAAGCCATCAGCAGTCAGTCGGACATCATCGCCCAACTACCGGTGCTGGCAGCCCTCATGCCGCTCGTAGCGACGCTGGGTGGTAACGCCGGCGCCCAAAGCTTGGCGGTGACCATCCGCGCACTCGCTACCGACGACGTACCTCGTTCGGAGATCCCCGGAATTCTCGGCAGACAGCTGGCGATTGGGGCCATCTCGGGCGTAGTAATCGGAGGGTTGGCGTTCGCCGTGTCGCTGATGCGGGCCGACGTGACGGTAGCCGCCGTGGTTGGCCTTGCTTCGTTCACCAATCTGGTGGTAGCAACCTCGGCTGGCTCGGGAATCCCCTTGGTTCTCAGGAGTTTGGGCCTTGACCCTGCCCTGGCGTCGAACATCTTTGTGACGTTGATCACCGACCTCGCCGGGTTCGGCGGGTTCTTGGCTATGGCGGCCGTTCTACTGTTCTAAGCGGTCGTTCCGCTGGCCGGAAAGTCGATGACCTCGGCACCGTCGGATTCCGACTCGTCGCCGAGCAACCCGATAAGCGCTGCAGCAACCTCCGGGTCAAACTCTGTCCCGGCGCCTCTGGCGATTTCGGATAGGGTGGCTTCGGTTGTCTGGGCAGGCCGATCGGGCCGATCGGCCTTCATCGCCTCGACAACATCGGCGACGTGGATTATCCGTCCAAACAGGGGAATGGCATGGCCGGCCAGACCATCGGGATAACCGGTCCCATCGAAGGCTTCGTGATGGGCTCGCACCGCGTCGGCAATCTCAGGACGGGTTGCTTCCACGACCAGGTTATACCCGTGCACCGGATGCTCTCTGACTGCCTCGGTTTCGGTCTCAGTCAGTGATCCAGGCTTCATCAGAATGCTCTCAGCGACGCCAAGAACCCCGACGTCGTGGAGCAACGCCGCGACCCGGAGCCGTTCAAGGTCAACTACCGACAGGCCCATCTGCACGCCGAGTTGAACGGCCAAGTCGGCCACCTTGCGCGAGCGAACCACTAGGCGGGGAGCCTTCAGTCCGAGGGCGGCCAATAGCGCACTCACCACCGGTCCCATCGATCCGATCAACTCGATGGCATGGACATCTCCTCCGACGAGACGGGTGCAGTTCTTCCCGGCATGTTTGGCTTCGTAAAGTGCCCGGTCGGCGGCTTCGACGAGCGCAGTGCCGTTGGCGGCGTGATAGGGATGCACCGCCACTCCGAGACTGACGGCGACTGACCCAACCGTCGGCAGTGCCAACTGACTCACTGCCACCCGGACTCGTTCGGCCGCCCGCATCGCTCCGTCGATGTCGGTCTCAGGAATGATCAACGCAAACTCTTCTCCACCCACCCGGCAGGGAATATCTGACTCGCGCACCGATGAGATTATCGCCCCACCTACAGCTCGCAGCACCTCATCGCCGACCGAGTGGCCGTACGCATCGTTGACCGCTTTGAAGTCATCGATGTCGGCCATGACGACGGCGAGTGGCCGGTCGTACCTGCGCGCACGTTCGAGCTCTTCTACCAGCCGCTCCCAGAAGAACCCGTGGTTCTTCAGCCCAGTCAGCCAGTCAGTGATCGATACTGCTTCCAAGCGGGCTACGGTCGCTTCCAACTCGTGGTTGCGTTCCATTTCTGCTTCGTAGCGGCGCTGAATCTCCTCGAGGAGGGGACGGCTGGCCTCGGTTGACAGCATGCCCGAACCCGAGGAAACGGCCCGCACCGCCGCAACCAGGTCATCCAGTTTCCCTTTGACGATGAAGGCAGCCGTTCCAGTGGCGACCATCTCCACGACCTTGTCAACGTTGGAAAAGGACATTTGGGCGATGACGTCAAGGCGGTACCCAAGGAGATCGCGGAGCCGCCGTGCCGTGGTGTCGGCACTCATCCCATCGACTCCGACGTCGATCAGGGCAATAGTCGGTTGGGCGGACCGCGCTACAGCCAGGGCTTGCTCACCAGATCCGACGGAACCGACGACTTCAATGTTCGCCGCGGTCAACGCCTGTTCGGAAACAGCCCTAGCAGTCGCATCGGGATCCACAATCAGGATACGCGAGCTCATACCCATCAGTTATCGGCATAAACAGGCCCAAAGTTGACCAATTCAGGACCCGAGCGAAGCTTCGCCAAGCGGTTCGTATGGGCCGTGGAAGATCAGTCGGATTCCATCTACCAACTCGACGAGGAAGTGTTCTTCCAAAAGAGCTGCGTCATCAACACCCTTGGTGTCGGTTGTGCCGTATCGGACCGCCGCATCGACCGCCGCCTGGTCAGAGACAACCCTCACCGTTATTGCGGTGGGATACGCATCGACAATATCGCGCATCAAGTTCTCCATCTCGTCGAAGGAGTACTCCTCGGCGGGAACTACTACCACGAGCTCGTCCAGGCCATCACTGTTCGTTTCCTGCACGGCAACTTCGAAGGCGACCGGATCAACTGCCAACGGGACAGAGCCGGTGTTCGCCGCCACGGTCGTAGGAGAAGTGTCCGTCTCGGTTTCACTCTCCGTAACCGTTCCGGACCCCGATTCCTGGGCTAGTGTCGACCCGACTGTCACCATTGTGGTGGAGGCTGCAACGTCGTCGCTGCCATTACAGGCGACTCCGAGCAGCATAAGGAAAACAAGCAACACAATTCGTAGCTTCATAAGCTCCTTAACGAATCCTGAAACTCTTAGGTTCCCGGCGCAAAATGACGTTAGGATAGGATAATGCGGGGGCCGCAGGAAGTGGGTTTTGGGAGCATGACCAGGTACATCGGAATTCTGATGCTGGCGACAGCATTGCTGATGTCGCCCGTCGCCGTCTCCGCCCAGACAACCGGCTCCGATTCCGGCACACTGCCGATGTGCGACCCAGTCACCCTCAGTGATCTTTTTCCCGAGCCAGTCGCGCCGGAAGTGCCCGCTGTGTCCATCTCAATTGGAGGCCGTGGCCAGCTACCCGTAGCTCCGGTCGCACCCGTCGTGGCCGAACCGAAGCCAAAAGTAGACCCAAACTGTCGGCCCTTCATCTACGAAATGGGATCGCCGGTCGGCCAGGCACCCGTGATCATCTCCGTTTTCGGCGACGACCGCCCCAACGGAAGAAAGCATAAGGGCGCCGACGTAGCCGGACCGAAACTGATGCCGGTGTATGCCGTGGCCGACGGGGTGGTCTCCTACTTCGGAGGAGAGTGCTGCAGCCTGGCGATCAGGCACACCGACGGATGGACCAGCTACTACATCCACCTCAACAACGACTCGCTCTGGGCAGACGACGGACTCGGCTGGGGGATCGCCCCCGACCTCGCACTCGGCACAGCTGTTGAGCGGGGTCAGCTGATCGGCTGGAACGGCGACTCCGGAAACGCCGAAACCACCGTCCCTCACGTCCACTTCGAACTACGGAGGCCCGACGGTGCCGCGGTCGACGCCGTTCCTTCACTGCGCGCCTCAGAGTCGTCGACAACCTCAACTGCCATGGCGCTTGCCGAAACCACAGCCACCCCCGTAGTCGTCGAGTTCGATTCGGCATCCCGGTTTACCTACCCATACCTGGACGATGACAACACGCATTACGAAGCGGCGATCGGCGAACTGACTGCTCTGGGACTCATCACTGGCTGCGGACAGCCACTCGGATCAGCTTTCTGCCCGGACTTGCCGGTCTATGGAAGCGACGTCGAGACGTTCATACGACACGCATTCGGCCTGGAATTATCCGCAGGCGATATCGTCACCTATGAGCCACCCAGTCAGAGGAGCGCCCTGGCGGCGATCGTCAGCATTTTCGACTGCGGCGTCGGCAGGTACTGCGAAGACGAGCCACTGACCGCCGGCGCGGTAAGTCAGATGTTTGTGGCAATTGGCGATGCAGTACCGGTCCGGGGCGGGCCATCTGTGCTCAGTTTGGCGGCTTGCGACTTGCCGCTCAGCGATCCGACCATCGTAATGACGAGGGCCGAGTTTGCGGCTGCAGCCGCAAATCTGCTCGGTTTAGCGACCGAAGTCGAGTGCGGCGCAGCCGACTAGTCGGCGCTGGCCTCGAACCCGTCGGCCTCTAGGCCGGCCCTGAACCGTGCCCCAAGTTCGGAAGCGACCGGACCAGGGTCAAAGGCCAAATCGCCAACTCGCACCACCGGCAGGACTTCCTTCAGGGTCGACATGGCAAATACCTCCGAAGCCTCCCCGAGTCGAGACAGCGGGAACCGACCTTCAGTGACCTGGTCGGCATATTTAATCACGTAGCGCCTGGTGATCGAATCGAGAATGAAGAGGTCTAGATCGGGCGTTTCGACAACGCCGTCCACGACCCAGCCGATCGTGAACGTCGGACCCTCGAGGATAAGGTCCTCGTCGCTAACCAGCAGGGCATCATCGAATCCGAGCGTTCTGGCGGTCCGACTTGTATTGACGTTCGGACCGTACGAAAGCGTTTTTGCGCTGGCCAACTGCCAGTCGCGTCCCGCCGCGTGCCAGGGGGCCTGGATTGGTTGGAGCGAAGTTTCCGTCATACGGACGGGCAGCGGTTCCGTGATGACAATGACAACCGGCGGAGCGACCGTCGGATCGGCACCTCCCCGGGTCGCCACCACTCGAACGATCCCGTGTCCCGCTAATTGGGCTGCCTGTTCAATCCAGTGGGCCAGTTCGTCGAACCCGGGCAGCGCAATGTCGAGCGCCGCCGCCGAGCGCTGGAGCCGTTCGATGTGCTCGGTCACCGCGAACGGACGTCCCGCATAGGAGCGCAAAGCCTCGAAGCACCCGTCGCCGCGCAAGAACCCGGCGTCGTGGACCGAGACGGTCTCTGAATCCGATCGAACCCCATTGATCCAGACCGCCACCTACCCGCCTCGATATTTGGAAGTGATAGGCAGTCGGCGATCCCTGCCGAACGCCTTGACAGAGATCTTGACGCCGGGAGCCGCCTGACGCCGCTTGTATTCATTGCGATCGACCATGCCACACACTCGTCTGACCACCGCCTCGTCGAAGCCTTCCGCCACGATCGAATCAACCGATCGGTCCTCTTCGACGTAGCGTTCAAGAATGGCGTCCAGCACCGAATATTCGGGCAGGCTGTCGGAGTCTTTCTGATCGGGCCGCAGTTCCGCCGACGGCGCTTTGTCGATGATCGACTGGGGGATGACAACTTCGTGGCGATTGCGCCAGCGGGATAATTCGTACACCTGCATTTTGAAGACATCCTTCAGTACGGCGAACCCTCCTGCCATGTCGCCATACAGCGTCGCATACCCGACGGCCATCTCTGACTTGTTCCCGGTGGCGACCACCATGCCTCCAAACTTGTTGGAGACAGCCATGATCAAAGCACCCCGGATCCTGGCTTGCAGGTTCTCTTCGGCCACCCCGAAATCGGTTCCCGAAAACACCGGTTCGAGCGCCCGCAGGTGAGCCTGGTAGATGTCGTCCATGGCGATCACGTCAAAGCGAATACCCAACCGATCCGCCAGGTCCTTTGAATCGTCGACTGACCCTTGACTCGAGAAGCGGGAAGGGAGCGAGATACCCCAGACATGATCGGGGCCGAGGGCGTCGGCCGCCAGGGCCGCCGTGAGAGCCGAGTCAATGCCCCCTGACAAGCTGATGACCACATGCTCGAACCCGTTCTTGCGCACGTAGTCCCCGAGACCAACCGTAAGCGCGGTGTACAGCTCCTCGGTTTGGCCCAACGGAGTGGCCAACTCGCCGCCCGGTACGGACGCGGCAGTACCGACGGGCACGTCGACAACGAACCGGTCCTCGGTGAACTGGGGCGATCGGTGCAACACATTGCCTTCGGCGTCGACGACTATCGACCCTCCATCGAACACCAATTCATCCTGGCCACCGACCAGGTTCACGTAGACGAGCGGCACACCTGCCGCCCTGGTCCGCCCAACAAGCATCTGCTCTCGCGCTGCCGCCTTTCCGAAGTCGTAGGGCGACGCATTGATGTTGATGAGGAGCTCAGCGCCGGCGGCTGCTTGTTGAGCCGGCGGACCGTCAGCGACCCAGATGTCCTCGCAGACGGACACGCCGACTTTCAGATCGAACATATCTTGGAGAGCAGCAGGCGCTCCACCACGCACAAAATATCGGTTTTCGTCGAACACTCCATAGTTGGGCAGGAGCACTTTGTGGTAGGTCCCGACGACTTGACCCTGGTGGAGGATTCCTGCTGCGTTGGCGACTTTCCGAGAGATAGCGTCGTCCGGCTCGTCGTCGCCGTCGTCGGCTCGGTCGACGAATCCGACCACCGCCACGATGTCACCAACGTGTTTGGCAATTTCGCGCAACGCCTCGAGGTTGGCCGAGACGAATCCGTCTCGAAGGACCAGATCTTCGGGTGGATATCCCGATATGGACAACTCCGGGAACACAACGACCTGCGCATGCTCTGATTCCGCCCAGGCGATCGTGTCGACGATCCGCTTGGTATTGATTTGGAAATCCCCAACCGTCAGATTCAGCTGGGCGCCCGCGATCCTGATGTGATCCACGGCGCCAGCCTATCGCGCTCGACGGCCTCCGGCTTCGACCCTAAGATTGGCGCTCATGTTTACCCTCAATCCCGATCTTGTCGCCGCAGCAGTGCAATTGCGCAGAGCACTACATCGCAATCCCGAGCTTGGATATCAGGAAACGGAAACGACCGAAGCAGTCGTCGCTGCCCTCGATCTTCCCGGCATCACGGTTACCCGCAGGGAAGGAACCGGACTAGTTGCCGACGTTGGCTCCGGCGGACGGCGGGTGGCGTTTCGGGCGGACTTGGACGCCTTGCCGATCAACGAACTTGCCGACCTCCCGTATGTATCGAGCAAACCGGGACTTATGCATGCTTGCGGTCACGACGCCCACGCCGCGATTGGTGTGGCGATCGCCCAGCACCTGGCCACCATGGATCTCCCCGGACGGGTTCGGTTCATCTTTCAACCAGCAGAGGAACGGTTCCCCGGGGGCGCTCAAGAACTTGTTGACGAGGGCGTCCTCGCCGACGTTTCCTCGATCGTCGCTTTCCATATCGACCCGTCGTTGGCCGTCGGCAAGATTGGCTTGAAGGCCGGTGCCATCACCAGTTCTTCTGACCGATTCGAAATCACCCTTTCGGGCCCAGGCGGCCACACGGCTCGCCCCCATGAGACCGTCGACCTGCTACATGCCGCTGGCAACATGCTCACAGATCTCCCCGCCCAGTTCGCCAGAAGCATTGATGCCCGCATCCCGGTTGCCATGGTCTTCGGTCAGATCGCCGGCGGGGCAGCTGACAACGTAATCCCAACCGAGGTGACCATGTCGGGAACGTGCCGGGTTCTCGATCAAGGCACGTGGGAGAGCATTCCGGAACGCCTGGAACGGCTCGTTCAAGCGATCGTCGTTCCGTCGGGAGCCATCGCCAAACTCACCTACACGAGAGGCATTGCCCCAGTCGTGAACGACCCGGCCACCCTGGCCATTGCCGCCTCCGCAATCCAGAAGGAACTCGGACCGCGATCTACGGTCGGCACCGATGCTTCAATGGGTGCCGAAGACTTCTCTTGCTATCTCCAGCACGTTCCCGGTGCCCTCCTACGATTGGGAGCGTGGGATGAGGAGTCAGACAAGACGGCACTGCATTCGGCCTATTTCACCCTCGACGAAAGGGCTATCGGAGTCGGGATCCAGGCGGGCGCCACGTCACTGTTGGCCATGCTGTCTACCCCGCAGTGACCGATTACCCGCTCCCGGACGACCTTCCAGTCCCGGTCGACGACGGCCGGACCGCCCATCTCGTTGGC